>Ga0184609_10000267_pt1 | contig 14740 bp, 14 predicted proteins | sample PLM1_60_coex_FD_133165 | JGI IMG/M metagenome (GOLD analysis project Ga0184609, IMG submission 133165) | Groundwater sediment microbial communities from an aquifer in East River, Colorado, USA - PLM1_60_coex | ecosystem: Environmental > Terrestrial > Soil > Riparian zone | place: USA: East... | reverse complement strand
TCGATCATGTCAAGGGGGTGTTCGCACCGTCAGGCGGCGGCACGGTCGTGGTCAAGGAGCCGGCGGCGACGCCGCTGGCCGCCGCCGAGGTGGGCCACGAGTCGGTCCACGTGCGCCGCCCGGCCCCGGTGAAGGAATGAGCTGGTAGCCGATGGCAGCCCAACTGCGAGTCCTACGCCGCCGGATCCGCTCGGTCCAGCAGACGAAGAAGATCACCCGCGCGATGGAGCTCATCGCGACCTCCCGCATCGCCAAGGCACAGGCCAGGGTGAACGCCGCCAAGCCGTACGCCGACGAGATCACCAAGGTGCTCTCCGAGCTGGCGAGCACCGCGCGGCTGGACAACCCGCTGCTCGTGGAGCGGGACAACCCGCGCCGGGCGGCCGTGCTGGTGGTGACGAGCGACCGCGGGCTGTGCGGCGGCTACAACTCCAACGTGATCAAGCGGGCTGAGGAGCTCGCCGCGCTGCTGCGCTCGGAGGGTAAGCAGCCGGTGCTCTACGTGATCGGCCGCAAGGGCGTGAACTTCTACCGGTTCCGCCAGCGGCCGATGGCCGACTCGTGGACCGGCTTCTCCGAGCAGCCGCACTACGTCAACGCGGTCGAGGCCGGTGAGGCGCTGGTCGAGGCGTTCCAGAGCGGGGGCGACGACAGCGGCGTCGACGAGCTGCACGTGGTGTACACGCAGTTCATCTCGATGCTGTCCCAGACCCCGGTGGCCAAGCGGGTCGCGCCGATGGACGTGGAGTACGAGGAGTCGAAGGGGCCGCGGCCGCTGTACGAGTTCGAGCCGGACGAGGACACCCTGCTCGCCGCGCTGCTGCCGAAGTACATCAACACCAGGTTGTTCGCCGCGCTGCTCGAGGCGGCCGCGTCCGAGTCGGCCGCACGCCGGCGCGCCATGAAGGCCGCGACCGACAATGCGAACGACCTGATCAAGGCCCTGACCAGGGAGATGAACCAGGCCCGCCAGGCCCAGATCACCCAGGAGATCAGCGAGATCGTCGGTGGTGCCGACGCGCTCGCCGCTGCCGGAGGAAGTGAGACATGACAGCCGCAACCACAACTACCGGTCGCGTGGCACGGGTGATCGGCCCGGTGGTCGACGTCGAGTTCGGCCGCGACGAGGTGCCAGCGCTGTTCAACGCGCTACACGTCGACATCGAGCTGGAGTCGATGAAGAAGATGCTGACGCTGGAGGTCGCCCAGCACCTCGGCGACAACCTGGTGCGCTGCATCTCCATGCAGCCGACCGACGGGCTTGTCCGCGGCACCGCGGTCACCGACACTGGCAAGGCGATCGCCGTGCCGGTCGGTGACATCGTGAAAGGCCACGTGTTCAACGCCCTCGGCGACTGCCTCGACCAGCCCGGCTACGCCTCCGACGCGCCGCGGTGGCCGATCCACCGCAAGCCGCCGCCGTTCGCGCAGCTCGAGGGCCGCACCCAGATGCTGGAGACCGGCATCAAGGTCCTCGACCTGCTCACGCCGTACGTGCAGGGCGGCAAGATCGGCCTGTTCGGTGGCGCCGGGGTCGGCAAGACCGTGCTGATCCAGGAGATGATCCGCCGGGTGGCCCGCAACTTCGGTGGCACCTCGGTGTTCGCCGGCGTCGGCGAGCGGACCCGCGAGGGCAACGACCTGTGGGTCGAGATGGCCGAGGCGGACGTGCTCAAGGACACCGCGCTGGTCTTCGGCCAGATGGACGAGCCGCCGGGCACCCGCATGCGGGTCGGCCTCTCGGCGCTGACCATGGCCGAGTACTTCCGGGACGAACAGCAGCAGGACGTGCTGCTGTTCATCGACAACATCTTCCGGTTCACCCAGGCCGGCTCCGAGGTGTCCACGCTGCTCGGCCGGATGCCGTCCGCGGTGGGCTACCAGCCGACGCTGGCCGACGAGATGGGCGAGCTGCAGGAGCGGATCACCTCGACCCGCGGCCGTTCGATCACCTCCATGCAGGCCATCTACGTGCCGGCCGACGACTACACCGACCCGGCGCCGGCCACCACGTTCGCGCACCTGGACGCCACCACGAACCTGTCGCGGCCGATCACGGAGAAGGGCATCTACCCCGCGGTGGACCCGCTGGACTCCACCTCCCGCATCCTCGACCCGCAGTACGTCGGCGAGGACCACTACCGGGTGGCCCGCGAGGTGCAGCGCATCCTGCAGCGCTACAAGGACCTGCAGGACATCATCGCGATCCTGGGGATCGACGAGCTGAGCGAGGAGGACAAGGTGCTCGTCGGCCGGGCCCGGCGCATCGAGCGCTTCCTGTCGCAGAACATGTACGCCGCCGAGGCGTTCACCGGCCAGGAGGGCTCGACGGTGCCGGTCAAGGACACCATCGAGGCCTTCGACAAGATCGCCAAGGGCGAGTACGACCACGTGCCGGAGCAGGCCTTCTTCATGTGCGGTGGCATCGACGACCTCGAGCGCAAGCACAAGGAGCTGGCCAAGCGGTCGTAGTCACCTACGATCTGCAACAGTGAGTTCGGCTGAGCTGGTTGGGAGACACACGTGGCCGAGATGACCGTCGAGCTGGTGGCCGTCGAGCGCCGCCTGTGGTCGGGCACGGCCACCATGGTGATCGCTGAGACCACCGTTGGCGAGCTCGGGATCCTGCCCGGCCACACCCAGCTGCTCGGCGAGCTCGTCGACGGCGGTGTGGTGACCATCCGGACCACCGACGGGTCCGACGTCACCGCCGCCGTGCACGGCGGTTTCCTCTCCGTCGCCGAGGACCGGGTGAGCATTCTCGCGGAGAGCGCGCAGCTGTCCCAGGAGATCGACGTCGCGCAGGCCGAGGAGGACCTGCGCCACGACGACGAGGACGCCAAGGTCTGGGCGGCCGCCCGGCTGCGCGCCGCCGGCCACCGGGTCTGACTCAGACCGGCGGCACGGACGGCGGCGGACGGTGGGCGTGGACGGCGTCGTGATCGCCGGAGCGTGCGTGCTCGCCGTCGTGCTCGTCGTCGGCCTGCTCGCCTGGCGCCAGGTACACCTGATCCGCCGCGGCGGCGTCGACGTGGCGCTGCGCTCGCGGCCCGACGAGCCCTCGTCCCGGTGGCACCTCGGCGTCGGCCGCTACCACGGCGAGGAGTTCGCCTGGTACCGGCTGACCAGCCTGCGCGCCGGCCCCGACACCGTCGTGCGCCGCGGCAGCCTCGCCATCCTCTCGCGCCGTACCCCCGCCGGGACCGAGGCCTACGCCATGCCCACCGGCGCCACCGTGCTGCGCTGCCGCATCCTCGACGGCGAGCTCGAGATCGCCATGGCCCCCGGTGCCCTCACCGGCTTCCTGTCCTGGCTCGAATCCGCACCCCCCGGCCGCGCCGTCCCCTGGGCCTCCTGACGCGGTTTTTTTTGCGACGAAGTGGCACAACGTCACATCGTCGCAGAAGAAGAGCCGCCGGGGTGCCAGAGGACGTCGCCGTCGGGGTTGGCGATCCGGCCGAGGATGAAGAGGAGGTCGGAGAGGCGGTTGAGGTATTTGGCGGCCAGGACGTTGGTGCGGGCGGCGTCGACCTCGATGAGGGCCCACACGCTGCGCTCGGCGCGGCGTGCGACCGTGCGGGCCACGTTGAGCAGCGCGGCGCCGGGGGTGCCGCCAGGCAGGATGAAGGAGTTCAGCGGCTGCAACCGCTCGTTGAAGCGGTCGCACCAGGCCTCCAGCCGCTCGACGTAGGAGTCGGTGACCCGCAGCGGCGGGTGCTTCGGGCTTTCCACGATCGGCGTGCACAGGTCGGCGCCGACGTCGAAAAGGTCGTTCTGCACGGTCCGCAACACGTCGACGAGCTCGGCAGGCAGCGAGCCAAGGGCGAGGGCCACCCCGATGGCGGAGTTCGTCTCGTCGCAGTCGGCGTAGGCGACCAGCCTCGGGTCGGTCTTGGACACCCGCGAGAAGTCGCCGAGCGCGCTGGTGCCGTCGTCGCCGGTTCGGGTGTAGATGCGGGTCAGGTGCACGGCCATGGGTTGGACGCTAGCGCGCCGGCGGTACCCGTAGGCTGCTCGCCCGTGAGGGAGCACTTGCGGGTGCACGGCGGAGCACGGCTCGTCGGCGAGGTCGGCGTAGTCGGCGCGAAGAACAGCGTGCTGAAGCTGATGGCCGCCGCGCTGCTGGCCGAGGGCACCACCACGCTCACGAACTGCCCCGAGATCCTCGACGTGCCACTGATGGCCGACGTGCTGCGCAGCCTGGGCTGCCGGGTGAGCATCGACCACGACACGGTGGCGATCACCACGCCGGCCATGCCGGCGCCGGAGGCGGACTACGCGAGCGTCAGCAGGCTGCGTGCCTCGGTGTGCGTGCTCGGCCCGCTGGTGGCCCGCTGCCGGCGCGCGGTGGTGCCGCTGCCCGGCGGGGACGCCATCGGCTCGCGGCCGCTCGACATGCACCAGAACGGGCTGCGGCAGCTCGGCGCGCACAGCACCATCGAGCACGGCCGGCTGGTCGCCGAGGCGGCCGGCCTGCACGGCGCGCAGATCTGGCTGGACTTCCCCAGCGTCGGGGCCACCGAGAACATCCTGATGGCCTCCGTGCTGGCCAGCGGCACCACGGTGATCGACAACGCGGCCCGCGAGCCGGAGATCGTCGACCTCTGCCTGCTGTTGCAGCAGATGGGCGCCAAGGTCGAGGGCGCCGGTACGTCCACGCTCACGGTGTATGGCGTCGAGGCGCTGCAGCCGGCCGAGCACCGGGTGATCGGCGACCGGATCGTGGCCGGCACCTGGGCCATCGCCGCCGCCATCACCCGCGGCGACCTGCGGGTGCGCGGCGTCGACGCGCACCGCCTCGATCTCGTTCTCGAGAAGCTGCGGATGGCTGGCGCCGACGTCGCCGTGCTTGACGACGGCTTCCGGCTGGTGATGCGGGCGCGACCGAGGGCGGTGGACTTCGTCACCCTGCCGTATCCGGGCTTCGCCACGGACCTGCAGCCCATGGCGATCGCGCTGTCAGCGATCTCCGAGGGCACCTCGATGATCACCGAGAACGTGTTCGAGGCCCGCTTCCGGTTCGTCGAGGAGATGGTGCGGCTCGGTGCCGACGCCCGCACCGACGGCCACCACGCCGTGGTCCGTGGCGTGCCGCAGCTGTCGAGCGCGCCGGTGTGGGCGTCGGACATCAGGGCCGGCGCCGGGCTGGTACTGGCCGGGCTGTGCGCCGACGGCGTCACCGAGATCTGGGACGTCTTCCACATCGACCGTGGCTACCCGCGCTTCGTGGAGGACCTCAACCGGCTCGGCGCGCAGGTGGAACGGGTGCTCGCCGCGCCACGGCGGTAGGCCCAAGCCGCAATGGCGCGCCTCCAAGTACCACCATCAGGCCCCAAATGGGCCTTTAACTACCACCACCACGGGGCGTCGCGCCCGGCCAATGGCTGTACTTAAAGGGCCAACTTCGGCGCAATGGTGGTACTTGGAGGCCACCCAACGCCGGAGCGTGTGAGCTACGGCACCGGGCCGGTCCCGGTTACCGGGACGTACGATCCGAGGATGCCGTATCCGGCCGACCGCGAGCGCGATCGCCCGTGGGTCATGCGAACGTATGCCGGCCACTCCTCCGCCGCCGCGTCCAACGCGCTGTACCGGCGGAATCTCGCCAAGGGGCAGACGGGCCTCAGCGTGGCGTTCGACCTGCCGACCCAGACGGGCTACGACCCGGACCATGAGCTGGCCCGCGGCGAGGTGGGCAAGGTCGGCGTGCCGGTCAGCCACGTCGGCGACATGCGGCAGCTGTTCGACGGCATCCCGATGTCCGAGGCGAACACCTCGATGACGATCAACGCGACGGCCATGTGGCTGCTCGCGCTGTACGTGGCAGTCGCGCAGGAGCACGGCGCCGACCTCGACGCTCTCACCGGAACCACGCAGAACGACATCGTGAAGGAGTACCTGTCCCGCGGCACCTACGTGTACCCGCCCAAGCCGAGCCTGCGGCTGATCACCGACACGGTGACCTGGGCGGTGAACCACCTGCCGCGCTGGAACCCGATCAACATCTGCTCCTACCACCTGCAGGAGGCCGGCGCCACGCCGGTGCAGGAGGTGGCGTACGCGATGTGCACGGCGGTCGCCGTGCTGGACGCGGTGCGCGACTGCGGCCAGGTGCCGCGGGAGCGCTTCGGCGAGGTCGTCGGGCGGATGTCGTTCTTCGTCAACGCCGGGCTGCGGTTCGTCGAGGAGTTGTGCAAGCTGCGGGCGTTCGGCGTGCTGTGGGACGAGCTGTGCCGGGACAGGTACGGCATCACCGACGCCAAGCAGCGGCGGTTCCGGTACGGCGTGCAGGTCAACTCGCTCGGGCTGACCGAGGCGCAGCCGGAGAACAACGTGCAGCGCATCGTGCTGGAGATGCTCGCCGTCACGCTGTCCCGCGACGCCCGCGCCAGGGCCGTCCAGCTGCCGGCGTGGAACGAGGCGCTCGGGCTGCCGCGGCCGTGGGACCAGCAGTGGGCGCTGCGCATGCAGCAGGTGCTGGCCTACGAGACCGACCTGCTGGAGTACGAGGACATCTTCGACGGCTCGCGGGTGATCGCGGCCAAGGTGGACGAGATCGCCGCCGGCGCCCGCCAGGAGATCGACCGGGTGCAGGCCATGGGCGGCGCGGTGGCCGCGGTCGAGTCGGGCTACATGAAGTCGCAGCTGGTGTCCTCGCTGGCGCAGCGGCGCCGTCGCATCGAGGCCGGCGAGGACGTCGTGGTGGGCGTCAACCGCTTCGACACCACCGAGCCGAGCCCGCTGCAGGCCGAGGGCGCCAAGGCCATCGAGGTGATCGACCCCGCGGTGGAGAAAGCGGCGGCCCGCGCCGTGCAGGCCTGGTGCGCGAACCGCGACCAGGCCGCGGCCGACGACGCGTTGAGCGCGTTGCGGGACGCGGCCAAGACCGAGGCCAACCTGATGGACGCCACGCTGGCCTGCGCGAAGGCCGGAGTGACCACCGGGGAGTGGGCGCACGCGCTGCGGGAGGTGTTCGGCGAGTACCGCGCCCCGACCGGGGTGTCGGCCGCGTCCGCCGGATCGGCCGCGTCCGGATCGGCAGGGGCGGCGCAGGCGATCGGCGCGGTGCGCGAGCGGGTCCGCGCCACCGGCGAGGAGCTGGGCGGGCGGCTGCGGATGCTGGTCGGCAAGCCGGGGCTGGACGGGCACTCCAACGGCGCCGAGCAGATCGCCGTGCGGGCCCGGGACGTCGGCTTCGAGGTCGTCTACCAGGGCATCCGGCTGACCCCGGCGCAGATCGTGGCGGCGGCCGTCCAGGAGGGCGTGCACGTGGTGGGGCTGTCGGTGCTGTCCGGCTCGCACCTCGAGGTGGTGCCGGCCGTGGTGGACGGGCTGCGCGAGGCCGGCGCGGACGACGTTGCGGTCGTGGTCGGCGGCATCATCCCGCCGCAGGACGCGCAGCGGCTGATCGAGCGCGGGGTGGCCAAGGTGTTCACCCCCAAGGACTTCGAGCTGACCCGGATCATGGACGACATCGTCGACGTGATCAGGACGGCAAATCGCCTGTGAGCCAGTCCCCGACGAGGTAGTGCTGCAGGGCGGGAGCGAACGCCGCGACCATGGTCTCGTCGTCGGCGTCGAGCAGCGGCCGCAGCCCGATGATGAACCGCGCGACGGCCAGCCCGAGGATCTGCGAGGCGCACAGCGCCGCGCGAAGCTGTGGCCGCGAGGTGTCCAGCTCGGCGGCAAGGCGTTCGAGGACGGCGCGCGTGTAGAACTCGCGGAACATCCTGGCCGCGTCCGGGTGTGCCGCCGCTGAGCGGATGAGCGCGATCATCGGGTTGGCCTCGCCGAGCTCGCGCATCAGGCGGAGGAAGTGCCGCGCCAGCCGCTCGCCGAGTCCCTCCACCCCCGGCGCGAGCAGCTCGGGGATGAGCGTGGCCGGCTCGAGCGGCAGCCGCATGGTCGCGATGAACAGCCGCTCCTTGGTGCCGAAGAAGTGGTGCATGAGCGCCGGGTCGACGCCGGCGTCCGCGGCGATGCCGCGGATGGTCGCGCCGTCGTAGCCGTGGCCGGCGAACCGGGCGCTGGCGGCGTCCAGGATCGCGGCGCGGCTACCGCTGTTGCCCGGCCGGCGCCCGGTGCGGCGGTCCGTCGTGCTCATCACCCAGCTAGGGTAACTCAACAAACGTTGACTTACGACGTCACAGGGTGGGTATACTCAACGCGCGTTGAGTTTCCTTGAGTTGTCGGAGGGTCTACAGGAGGTAACAGGATGCATGGGCCACGGCCACCGGTGCTGGTGGTGATCGCTGTCCTCGCCGGCACGGCGCTGGCCATCGTGCTCGGCCTCATCACGTTCGGCGTGCAGGCCACCGTCGAGCCGCGCGGCCTGCCGCTCGCGGTCGCCGTGCCGGACGGCGCGCCGGCCCCGCTGCAGCAGGCCGCGCAGCGCGTCGCGAGCCAGGGCGGCGAGCAGGTGTCCTGGCGGGTCACCTCGCCGGCGCAGGCCCGCCGGTTGCTCGACGAGAAGACGGTGTACGGCGTACTCGAACTGCCGGCCACCGTGGTGCTGTCCGGCGCGGTGAACCCGGCGGGGACCCAGGCGGCGCAGCAGGTGTTGACGGCCGCGGCCCAGGCGGTCTCGGCGGCGGCAGGCGGCGGCCAGGCCCAGCCGGTGGCCATGCAGACCGTGCACCCGGCGACGGCCGCGGCCAGGACGGCGCCGCTGGCCGCCAGCACCCTGCTGTGGCTGGGCACCCTCGTCGGCAGCGTGCTGCTGGTGGTGGTCAGCGGGCGGGCTCACCGGCCGACGACGGTGCCGCTGCGGCTGGCGACCGCGGTCGGCGTGGCGGTCGGGGCCACCTGTGCCGTGCTGGCCCTGATGGCGCTCTGGGACTCCGGCATGTTCCGCAGCGGGCAGATCGACGGCCAGCTGGTCGGGTTCCTGCTGCTCGTGGCGTTCGCGTTCGCCGCGGTGCAGGGCGCGGTGCTGCGGTTGACAGGTCTGGCCGGCATGGCGATCCTCGCGCCGCTGTACCTGATGGCGCCGGCGGTGGCCGGGCAGGTGCCGGAACTGCTGCACCCCGCCTACCGCGTGCTGCTGTGGTCGTGGAGCCCGATCCGGTTCGCCACCGAAGCGGTCCGCAGCCTGCTCATGCTGGACACCGTGCCGCCGGACGTGCTGGCCGCGCTGTGGGTGCTCACCGGGGTGGCCGCCGCCGGGCTCGTGGTGCTGCTCTGGCCTGGGCGCCGCCGTGGCGCGGTGCCACCGGACGTCGAGGAGCCGGCGGCCAGCCAGCGGGTGCCGAGGGCGCAGTCCGCGGCGTAGCGTCCCAGGACGTGAGCGACTACCGGCACGTGCTCGTCAAGGCAGACGGGGACACCATCAGGATCACCATGAACCGGCCGGAGCGGCGCAACGTGCTCTCCGCCGACCACCTCGCCGAGCTGCTGTCGGCGTTCACCCAGGCCGGCGACAGCCAGGCGAGCGGCGTCGTGCTGGCCGGCAACGGGCCGGTGTTCTCCGCCGGCCACGACTTCGCCGACGTGGCTGCCCGCGACGCCGACGGCGTGCGCGACCTGCTCGAGCTGTGCACGGCGCTCATGCGCACCATCCAGTCCGTGCCGCAGGTGGTGATCGCGCGGGTGCACGCGCTGGCCACCGCCGCCGGCTGCCAGCTCGTCGCGTCCTGCGACCTCGCGGTCGCCGCCGAGTCGGCCGGCTTCGCCCTACCAGGTGGCAAGGGCGGCTGGTTCTGCCACACCCCGTCCGTGCCGGTGGCGCGGGCCATCGGCCGCAAGCGGCTCATGGAGATGGCCCTGACCGGCGACGTGGTGGACGCCAGGACCGCGGCCGACTGGGGCCTGGTCAACCGCGCCGTGCCGGACGCCTCGCTCGACGCGGCGGTCGACGACCTGCTTGCCCGCGCCACCAGGGGCAGCCGCGCCTCCAAGGCCATCGGCAAGCGCACCCTCTACGCGCAGCTCGACCGCCCAGAGGCCGACGCGTACGCCGTGGCGCTGCCCGTGATGGCCGAGGCGTCGCAGTCGCCGGCAGCCGCCGAGGGCATGGCCGCCTTCCTGGCCAAGCGCCACCCCGTCTGGCCGTCGTAGCGGGCCCCGTCGTCGCGGGCCCCGTCGTCGCGGGCCCCGTCGTCGCGACGATGTGGAATTTCCACGCTAGAAGTGGGGCGATGTCACATCGTCGCAGTTGCGGGCGGCGCGCTCGTGCAGGTGCAGGAGGGTGTAGGCGGCCAGGGACTGGGCGTCGGTGATCTCGCCGGCGGCCGCCATCGCCTCGAAGGTGGCGCGGGTGAACCACGAGGAGCGCATGTCCTGCTCCTCGTGCTCGCGCTGCGGCGGGCCGGCGGTCAGCTCGGTGGCCAGGAACACCCGGCCGCGCTGCGAGGACATCCCCGGCGCGGTGTCCACAACCCCGATCTCGGTGATTCGGCCGGCGACCAGCCCGGTCTCCTCGCGCAGCTCGCGGGCCGCCAGCTGCGCCGGGTCGACGTCGGCCCGGTCGGGCGCGGTGCCCTGCGGGAACTCCCAGCGGCGCAGCCCGAGCGGGTAGCGGAACTGCTCGACGAGATGCAGCCGGTCGCCGTCGACGGGGACCACCAGCGCGTACGTCGGCTTGTCGACCACGCCGAACACGCCGCGCGAGCCGTCGCCGCGCCGTACCGCGTCCTCGCGCACCGTCATCCAGGCGTTGGCGTACACCTGCCGAGAGCCCACGGTCTCCACGTGGCGTCAGGCTAGCCTTGCGCCCGTGCGCCTGGTGATCGCCCGCTGCGAGGTCGACTACGTCGGACGTCTCACCGCCCACCTGCCGATGGCCCCGCGGCTGCTCCTGGTGAAGGCGGACGGCTCGGTCAGCATCCACGCCGACGACCGCGCGTACAAGCCGCTGAACTGGATGAGCCCGCCGTGCACGCTGCGCGAGGAGCCCGGCCGGTGGACGGTCACCAACAGCGGCGGCGAGCAGCTCCTGATCACCATCGAGGAGATCACGCACGACTCGACGCACGAGCTCGGCGTCGACCCCGGGCTGGTCAAGGACGGGGTGGAGGCCCACCTGCAACGGCTGCTCGCCGAGCACGTCGCCACCCTCGGTGACGGCTTCACGCTGGTGCGCCGCGAGTACCCCACCGCGATCGGACCCGTCGACCTGCTGTGCCGCGACGGCGCCGGCATCGCGGTGGCCGTGGACGCGGCGGTGCGACCGCGGCATTGGGCCATCCCGCGGCATTGGGCCATCGAGGTGAAGCGCCGCGCCACCATCGAGGCCGTCGACCAGCTCAGCCGCTACCTCGACCTGCTCAACCGCGACGCCCAGCTCGCCCCCGTCGGTGGCATCCTGGCCGCCCAGGCGATCGCCCCGCAGGCGCGAACCCTGGCCGAGGACCGCGGCATGCGCTGCGTGATCCTCGACTACGACGAGCTACGCGGCATCGAGAGCCCCGACCTGCGGCTGTTCTAGGAATGGCGCTGCGCGCCTCGTGAGTGGTAATTGGTGTCCTGGCACCATTTACCACTCACGACAGCCCGTCTGGGCTGGCGTTGCCACCGCAGACGAGCAGCGCAATCCGCTCGCCGGGCGCCGGTTGGTACGCGCCGCAGCGCAGGGCCGCCAATGCGGCGGCGGCGGCCGGCTCGACGGCGAGACGCAGGGTGCGCCACAGCGCGGAGCGGGCCTCGACGATGGCCTCGTCCGCGACGAGCACGCAACGCGCGCCGGCCGCGCTGATCAGCTCGAACGCCAGCGTGCCAAGCCGCCGGGCGCCGAGCGAGTCCACCGCGACGCCGCCGACCTCCACGTCGGCCGGCGCGCCGGCCGCGAGCGCGGCGTGCAGGGTCGGGCACAGCTGCGGCTCGACACCGACCGCCCTGGTCGGCCCGCCGCCGAGGGCGGCCACCGTGCCGCCGAGCAGGCCGCCACCGCCGACCGCGACCAGCACGGTGTCTACGTCGGGGGCGTCCGCCAGCAGCTCCAGCGCCGCCGTGCCCTGGCCGGCGACCACGGCGGGATGGTCGTAGGCGTGCAGGTAGGGCACGCCACGGTCCTCGGCGTCGCACACGGCGGCGGCCGCCGCCTCGGCGTAGTGCGCGCCGAACTCCCGCACCACGGCACCGGCGGCCCGCAGCCCGTCCAGCTTGGTGGCCGGCGTGGTGGTCGGCACGAACACCTCGGCCTCGATGCCGAGCGCGGCGGCCGCCACCGCGACGGCCAGCCCGTGGTTTCCACCCGACGCGGTGACCACCCGCGGCGGCCGCGTCGTCAGCAGGAAGTTGAACGCGCCGCGGGCCTTGAACGACCCGGATCGCTGCAGCAGCTCCAGCTTGAGCACGAGCGGCACGCCGGCCAGCTCGCCGGCCCCGACCGCGATCACCGGCGTGCGCCGTACGTGCCCCGCGATCCGCTGCGCCGCGGCCGCCACGTCGTGAGCGTTCAGCACTCCATCAGCCTGCCAGCGCCGCCGAGCCGGCGGGCCACGGCGGCGGGATGGCCGCGGGGCGGGGGCTGGATGGCGACGGGGCGCCGCCACGGCGGGCGGGCGGCGGCGGGATGGCGGCGGCGTGTGGTTTGTCACGCCGGCAGCTCTACCGGCGCGTCCGGCGTGGCAGGATCGCGGGATCGGAGTATGGGGCCAGTCCCGGGAGGCACGGCGAAGTGGCACGTGAGTTCTCGACCGTCGGTGTGGTCGGTCTTGGCACGATGGGTTCTGGCATAGCGGAGGTCTTCGCCCGCAGCGGGCTGGACGTGGTCGCCATCGAGGTGGACCTCGACAGCGTCGACCGGGGGCGTGAACACCTGGAGCACTCCACCGACCGCGCGGTGGACCGCGGCAAGCTGGACGCCGACGGCAAGGCAGCGTTGCTCGGCCGGATCAGATTCTCCACCGACATGAACGAGCTCGCGGACGTCGACCTGGTCGTCGAGGCCGTGCCGGAGCGGCTGGACCTCAAGGCGAAGGTCTTCGCCCAGCTCGACGAGATCTGCCGGCCGGACGCGGTGCTGGCGTCCAACACGTCGAGCCTCTCGGTGACCGAGCTCGCGGTGCACACCGGCCGGCCGGGCAAGGTCGTCGGGATGCACTTCTTCAACCCGGCCGCGGTGATGCGGCTGGTCGAGGTGGTCCGCACGGTGGTCACCGAGCCGGACGTGGCCGACGACGTCACCGCGCTTGCCGGGAAGCTCGGCAAGACGCCGGTGGTCATCGGTGACCGGGCCGGGTTCATCGCCAACGCGCTGCTGTTCGGCTACCTCAACCACGCCGTCGGCATGTACGAGTCGTCCTACGCAAGCCGCGAGGACCTGGACGCCGCGATGCGGCTGGGCTGCGGCTACCCGATGGGCCCGCTCGCGCTGCTCGACCTGATCGGCCTGGACACCGCGTACGAGATCCTCGACACCATGTACCGGCAGTCGCGCAACCGGCTGCACGCGCCAGCGCCCATCCTCAAGCAGATGATCACGGCCGGGCTGCTCGGCCGTAAGGTCGGCCGCGGCTTCTACGGCTACGCTGAGCCGGACTCACACAAGATCGTCGACGATGCCACGACGTCCGCCGCCGACGATGGCGCGGTCGCGGTCCGCGAGGTGCAGCGGGTCGGCGTGGTCGGCACCGGGACCATGGCCAGCGGCATCGCCGAGGTGTTCGCCAGGTCCGGCTACGACACGGTGGTGCGCGGCCGCAGCGAGGACCGCACGGCCGGCCTCGTCGCCGCCGTGCACAAGTCGCTGGGGAAGGCGGTGCTCAAGGGCATGCTTTCCGAGCAGGACGCCGAGGCGGCGCTGCGCAGGATCACGCCGACCACCAGCTTCGACGAGTTCGCCGACTGCGACCTGGTCGTCGAGGCCGTCGCCGAGCACCTGTCGTTGAAGCGCACTGTCTTCGAGACCCTCGACGAGGTGTGCAAGCCCGGCGCTATCCTCGCCACCTCGACGTCCTCGCTGCCGGTGATCGACAGCGCGGCCGCAACCACGCGACCTGGCGACGTCGTCGGCCTGCACTTCTTCAACCCCGCCTCGCGGATGAAGCTCGTCGAGGTCGTGCACACCATCTCCACCTCACCCGAGGTGGTCGCCACCGCGTACGCCGTGTGCAGCAGGCTCGACAAGCACCCCGTGCACTGCGCCGACCGCGCCGGCTTCATCGTCAACGCGCTGCTCTTCCCGTACCTCAACGACGCCGTCAAGATGCTCGAGGCGCACTACGCCTCCGTCGACGACATCGACAACGCCATGAAGGTCGGCTGCGGCCTGCCGATGGGGCCCTTCGAGTTGCTCGACGTCGTCGGCCTCGACGTGGCCCTGGCCATCCAGCGCAGCCTCTACGAGGAGTTCCGCGAGTCCGGCTACGCCCCGGCCCCCCTGCTCGAGCACCTGGTCACCGCCGGCCGCCTCGGCCGTAAGACCGGCAAGGGCTTCCGCGACTATTCCTGACGCCCAGGCGACGCCCGGCTGCGTTCTCGCTCGCTCGCGTGCTTCTGCACGCGTCGCTCGCTGCGGCCTTGCCGGATCGCCGCCTGGATCGTCAGGAACCTGTCGTCGGAACCGGTCAGCCGCAGCAGGCGCCGCCGCAGCAGCCGCCGGTGGGGGCCGCGGCCGATGCGCCGTCGCCACCGCGGGCTAGGCCGGCGACGGAGAGGAGCTTGACGGTGTCGGCGTGGCCGTCCGGGCACGGCGCGGGGTCGCCGGAGGCGGCCATCGGGCGGCTCACCTCGAAGGTGGTGGCGCATTCGCGGCAGCGGAACTCGTAGCGCGGCACGGTCGCCCAGTGTACTGCGAGCC
>Ga0184609_10000264_pt1 | contig 14812 bp, 16 predicted proteins | sample PLM1_60_coex_FD_133165 | JGI IMG/M metagenome (GOLD analysis project Ga0184609, IMG submission 133165) | Groundwater sediment microbial communities from an aquifer in East River, Colorado, USA - PLM1_60_coex | ecosystem: Environmental > Terrestrial > Soil > Riparian zone | place: USA: East... | reverse complement strand
TTCAACCGCGGCTCCGGAGATCCCGAACACCAGCCCAACCCGTCCCTCGCGCCCATCGAGAAGGGACCGTTCTACGCGATCAAGGTTCTGCCCGGCAGCTTCGGTACCTTCGCCGGACTCAGGACCGACCCCCAGTCGCGGGTGCTGAACGGTAGTGGCGAGCCCATCCCCGGCCTCTATGCCGCGGGCAGCGACCAGGCCAACGTGATGGGTGGGCACTACCCTTCCGGCGGCATCAACATCGGCCCGGCACTGACCTTCGGCTACATCGCCGGCCGCCACGCCGCTGGCGCAACCGACTACGAAAACGTCGTCCCGGTACCACACAACGACGGGTGGTGACGATGGCGGAGATCGATTCGAGGGTCCCAGGTCGGCCTCCGCACCTCGGCCACGCGCAGCTCCTCCGGGCGCAGCAGGAGACGCTCGGCGCGCCCCGACGAAGCTACGGTCTGCCCGCCCGGGTGCTGTTCTGGCTGCTCGACTTCCTGTACGGCAAGAAGCGCACACTGTCGAAGTTCAAGGTCCTCGAGCTGGTCGCCCGGGTGCCATACCGCGGCGTCGGCCGGCTGATCATCTCCCGGTGCGAGAAAGCCAAAGCCGCCGAAGGGTTCACCCGCCTCGAACTCATGGCGACCCTGTCCGGCCAGCCGCTTATGAGTCCGCGGAGATCGGCGTCGACCGGCCGCCGGCGGCCAAGATCGCGCGGACGGTGCTCGCCGACGACCCTGCGGCCCACGCCACCGCGCTGGGGATCGAGGCGGTCGGCCCGCGCATGAACGAGCTGACCTCCCGGCGGTCCGAGAGTGCGCACTGCCCCGGCGCGTTTTCACCGTCGCCGACATCGAGTCGGTCGCGCCGGCCGGATGAGCTACTTGAGCTGGCCGCGGACCTCCCCGCCCGGGTACCGAGTGGTGTGCACGTTGGCGTAGTACGACCGCGGATCGGCCACGATCCCGGCCAGCTCGGCGGGGGTCATGGCGCCGCCCTCGGTGGCCGTGATGCACGCCGAGACCGTGCTGGTGGGGGCCGTCGGGGTAGCCAGCGGCACCACGACCGGGCCGGCGACGTTGCGCGGTCCGAGGTGGATGTGCGCCGCGATCGGCTGCGTCGTCAGGTTCCGGACCTCGAGGGTGTAGCACAGCTCGTCGCCGTCGACGGTGTAGGAGAAGAAGCCGCTGCCGTCGCTGTCGACGGCCGGGGTCTCCTGCTCGGGGTTGAGCGGGATGGCCGCCACGCCGCCCGGCGTGGCGACCGCGGAACCGGCGGCGAAGAGCGTGCCGACGGCGGCCGCGGTGGCGATGGTCATGGTGAGCGCTCGCATGGTGTACCTCCCGCAAACTGGCAGGGTCCTGCGCATCTCATCGCTGGCGACGGGCATCCGTTTCACGACCGCCCGAAACCGGCAGGTGGTGCGGCGTCAGTGGCCGATAGCATCGGCTGCGTCACAGTAGCCCAGCCGTGGAGGCTTCCCGTGTCCCATCCCGCCCAGCCCACCGCTGCCGTGCCGCGCATGCTCGTGCCGGCCGGCACAACCGCGGGGCAGGCGGTCCGCGACGCCGGGTTGCCGGGCAAGGGGCCGCAGGCCGTTGTGGTGGTGCGCGAGGCCGACGGCAGGCTGCGCGACCTGTCGTGGGCGCCGCAGGCGCAGGCCGAGGTCGAGGCGGTCGCCGCGGACAGTGACGACGGCCGCGCGGTGATCAGGCACTCGTGCGCGCACGTGCTGGCGCAGGCCGTGCAGCAGCTGTTTCCGGAGGCGAGGCTGGGGATCGGGCCGCCCGTCAAGGACGGGTTCTACTACGACTTCGCGGTGCCGCGGCCGTTCAACCCCGACGACCTGGATGCGTTGGAGAAGCGGATGCGCCAGATCGTCAAGGACGCGCAGCGGTTCTCCCGGCGGCGGTTCGAGTCCGTCGAGCAGGCACGCGACGAACTGGCCGACGAGCCGTTCAAGCTGGAGCTGATCGACCTCAAGTCCTCGAACGAGGAGGTGGACACCTCCGAGGTGATGGAGGTCGGCGGCGGCGAGCTGACGATCTACGACAACCTCGACCCGCGGTCCGGGGAGCGGGTGTGGTCGGACCTGTGCCGGGGGCCGCACCTGCCGACGACCAGGCACATACCGGCGTTCACGCTCACCAGGAGCGCGGCGGCGTACTGGCGCGGCGACGAGCGCAACCCGCAGCTGCAGCGCATCTACGGCAGCGCGTGGGAGTCGCCGGAGGCGCTGGAGCGGCACCTGCACCTGCTCGCCGAGGCCGAGCGCCGCGACCACCGCAGGCTGGGCACCGAGCTGGACCTGTTCAGCTTCCCCGACGAGATCGGCTCCGGGCTGGCCGTCTGGCACCCCAAGGGCGGGATCGTCCGGAGGGTCATGGAGGACTACTCCAGGAAACGGCACGAGGAGGCCGGGTACGAGTTCGTCTATTCGCCGCACATCACCAAGTCGGCGCTGTTCGAGACCTCAGGGCATCTGCAGTGGTACGCCGACACGATGTACCCACCGATGCACCTCGACGAGGAGCGGGACAGCAACGGGCAGGTCCGCAGGCCCGGCCAGGACTACTACCTCAAGCCGATGAACTGCCCGATGCACAACCTGATCTTCTCCGCGCGCGGCCGGTCCTACCGCGAACTGCCGCTGCGGCTCTTCGAGTTCGGAACGGTGTACCGGTACGAGAAGTCCGGCGTCGTCCACGGCCTGACGAGGGCACGAGGGTTCACCCAGGACGATGCGCACATCTACTGCACGCCCGACCAGTTGCAGGATGAGCTGGCCGGGCTGCTGGCGTTCGTGCTCGGGCTGCTCTCGGACTACGGGCTGACGACGTTCACCGCCGACCTGTCGACACGGCCGGAGAAGTTCGTCGGCGAGATCGAGCAGTGGGACCGGGCCGAAGCCGCGCTCGAACAGGCCCTGCGCAGAGCAGGCGTGCCGTACCGGATCGCTGCCGGCGAGGGCGCGTTCTACGCGCCGAAGATCGACGTGCACGCCACCGACGCCATCGGACGGGCGTGGCAGCTCTCGACCCTGCAGGTGGACTTCCAGCTGCCGGACCTGTTCGAGCTGGAGTACACCGCGCCGGACGGCTCACGGCAGCGCCCGTACATGATCCATCGTGCGCTGTTCGGGTCGATCGAGCGGTTCTTCGGCATCCTCACCGAGCACTACGCCGGCGCGTTCCCGGCGTGGCTGGCGCCGGTGCAGGTGGTCGGCATCCCGGTGGCCGCCGACCACGTCGAGCACCTGGTCGCGGTGGCGGAGCTGTTGCGCGGCAACGGGATCAGGGTCGAGGTGGACGCCGGCGACGACCGGATGCAGAAGAAGATCCGCAACCACACCACGCAGAAGGTGCCGTTCCTGCTGATCGCCGGCGGCAAGGACGTCGAGGCCGGCGCGGTGAGCTTCCGGTTCAGGGACGGCAGCCAGATCAACGGCGTGCCGGTGCACGACGCGGTCAAGGCGGTCACCGCCTGGATCCAGCGGCGGGAGAACGCCTCGCCGTCGGCGGGCACCTTCGAGGTCACCGGGGCGTGAGCGGCGGCGGGCCTGGCGACCAGCCCGAGGTGGTCGAGCAGCGCGGCATCGGGGTTCCCGACCGCTTCCAGCGGCTGTGGACCCCGCACCGGCTCGCCTACATCAAGGGCGAGGCCGAGGGCGGCGGCCTCGACCCGGCCGTCTGCCCGTTCTGCCGGATCCCGTCGCTGGCCGACGAGGACGCCCTGGTCGTCGCCCGCGGCGAGACCGTGTACGCGGTGCTCAACCTGCACCCGTACAACCCGGGCCACCTCATGGTCGTGCCGTACCGGCACGTCGCCGAGCTGGAGGACCTCGCCGACGCCGAGTCCGCCGAGCTCATGGCGTTCACCCAGCGCGCGGTGCGGGCCATGAAGAAGGCGTCGGCGCCGCACGCGTTCAACATCGGCCTGAACCTCGGCGCGGTGGCCGGCGGCTCGCTGGCCGACCACCTGCACCAGCACGTGGTGCCGCGGTGGGGTGGCGACTCGAACTTCATCGCCGTGATCGGCATGACCAAGGTGATCCCGCAGCTGCTGTCCGAGTCGTGGGCGCAGCTGGCTGAGGCATGGGCCAGCCTCGACGACTGATCTGATCGATTCCGTCTAGGCTGCGGCACGATGCTGAACCTCCGAGCCTCCGTGGCCCGCGTGACCGACCCGCTCGGCTCGTGGTTGCTGCGGCGCGGCGTGACCGCGGACGTGGTGACGGTGTTCGGCACGACGGTTTCGGTGGCCGCGTCGCTGTGGTTCTTCCCGCGCGGGTCGCTGTTCTGGGGCACCGTGGTGGTGACCGTGTTCGTGCTGTTCGACGCGCTGGACGGGGCGGTGGCCAGGGCCGCAGGCGGCGGCAGCGCGTTCGGCGGCGTGCTCGACTCGGTGTGCGACCGGATCGCCGACGGCGCGCTGTTCGCGGCGCTGGTGTGGTGGTGCTTCGGCGCCGGCCACGACCGGCCGCTCGGCGTCGCGGCGCTGCTGTGCCTGGTGTCCGGCCAGGTGATCTCCTACGTCAAGGCGCGGGCCGAGGCGGCCGGCCTCACCGCGGTGGCCGGCATCATCGAGCGGCCGGAGCGTTTGATCATCACCCTGGTGGGTACCGGCCTGCATGGCCTCGGCGTGCCGTACGCGCTCGACGTGGCGCTGTGGCTGCTGGCGGCGCTGTCCGTGGTCACGGTCGCGCAGCGGCTGGTGGCCGTGCACCGCTCGGCCGGCCAGCGGGAGGTGACCGGGTGAGCGCGGGCCCCGGATGCGCCACCCACAGCGCGATACGCGGGCTTATCGCGGTTTGGGGCGCCCCCGAGTGCGCGATACGCGGGCTTATCGCGGTTTGGGGCGGCTGCCGGCGGTGCTCGGGCGCGGGGGAGGGCCGGTGAGCGTGCAGGACTGGGTGCTGGACGCCGGGTACGGCGTGGGGTGGCGGCTGGTGCGGGCCCTGCCGGGGCCGGTGGCCAACGCGGCGTTCGAGCGCGCCGCGGACCTGGCCGCGCGACGCGGCGCCGGCTCGGCCGGCGTCGCGCAGCTCCGCCGGAACCTGGCCAGGGTGCGGCCGTCGGCGTCGGAGGAGGATCTCGACACGCTGGTACGGGCCGCGCTGCGGTCCTACGCCAGGTACTGGTGCGAGACGTTCCGGCTGCCGTCGATGAACCACGACGCGCTGCGCGCGGCGGTCGGCCCGCACATCGAGGGGCTGGCGCACGTGGAGGCGGCGCTGGCCGCCGGCCGCGGCATGATCCTTGCGCTGCCACACTGCGGCAACTGGGACGTCGCGGGGGTGTGGCTCGTCGGCCGCTGCGGCTCGTTCGCCACGGTTGCCGAGCGGCTGCGGCCGGAGTCGCTGTACCGCCGGTTCGTGGCGTACCGCGAGTCGCTCGGCTTCGAGATCCTGCCGCTGACCGGCGGCGCGGAGCCGGCCGGTGAGACGCTGGCGCGGCGGCTGCGGGCCAACGGGGCGGTGTGCCTGGTTGCCGACCGCGACCTCGGCGCCGGAGGCGTGCGGGTGAGCTTCTTCGGCGAGCCGGCGAAGCTGCCGGTCGGCCCGGCGAGGCTGGCCGACCGGACCGGAGCCGCGCTGCTGCCGGTCGGCCTGTGGTTCACCGAGCGTGGGTGGGGCTTCCGGGTACACCCCCCGGTGGCTGTGTCGTCGGTGACTGGGCCGTCAGTGACTGGGCCGTCCGTGCTGGCAGCCACCCAGGCCGTCGCCGACGCGTTCGCCGCCGACATCGCAGAGCACCCGCATGACTGGCACATGCTGCAGCCGCTGTGGCTGGCCGACCGGCAGGCCAGCCGTCCGATCAAGGAGCAGGTCCAGTGAAGATCGGCGTGGTGTGCCCGTACTCCTTCGACGTGCCGGGCGGAGTGCAGGCGCACGTCGCCGACCTGGCGCGGGTGCTCGGCCGGATGGGACACGAGGTCGACGTGCTGGCCCCCGCGGACGCCGACTCGGTGGTGCCCGACTTCGTCACGCCGTCCGGCCGGGCCGTCGGCGTGCCGTACAACGGCTCGGTGGCGCGGCTGGCGTTCGGGCCGGTGTCGTTCACCAGGGTGCGGCGGTGGCTCCGCGACCACCACTTCGACGTGCTGCACCTGCACGAGCCGACCGTGCCCTCGCTGTCCATGCTGGCGCTGACGGTGGCCGACGGGCCGATCGTGGCGACGTTTCACACCAGCACGCCGCGCTCACGCGCGCTGACCACGTTCGGCGGGGTGCTCCAGCCGTTCCTGGAGAAGATCACCGCGCGGATCGCGGTGTCGGCCTTGGCGCGGCGCGTGCAGATGGCGCACCTCGGCGCGGACGCCGTGGAGATCCCCAACGGGGTGGACGTGCCGCTCTACGCCGAGGCACGACCGCTGCCCGGCTACCCGCGGCGCGGCGGCACCGTCGGGTTCGTCGGCCGCTACGACGAGCCGCGCAAGGGCATGGCCGTGCTGCTCGACGCGCTGCGGCCGATGGTGGCTGCGGGACCTGAGCAGCGGCCGGACCTTCGGCTGCTGGTGGTCGGGCCAGGCGATGCGAACGCGCTGCTGGCCACCGCCGGCCCCGCCCTTGCCGAGCGGATGGTGCTGCTCGGGCGGGTGGACGACGAGACCAAGGCGCGCATGCTGCGCAGCGTCGACGTGTACTGCGCGCCGAACACCGGCGGGGAGAGCTTCGGCATCATCCTCACCGAGGCGATGGCGGCCGGCACCCCGGTGCTGGCCAGCGACCTCGAGGCGTTCCGCCGGGTGCTCGACGACGGCTCAGGGGTGCCGGCCGGTGAGCTGGTGCCGGTGTCGGACGCCGGGGCGTTCTCGGCGGCGCTCGCCGGGCTGCTGGACGACCCGCGGCGGCGGGCCGCGCTGTCGCTGGCCGGACACCGGGTGGTCGAGGCCTACGACTGGGAACACGTCGCCGCCGCGGTGCTGCGGGTCTACCAGGCGGCCATCGCGGCCGATCCGCGCCGGGTCAGCGCCGTGCCCGGTGCCGCGGCGGTGCCGGCCGACCTGTGGGCCTGACGGCCGTGCTCGGCGCCGTGCTCTGGGTCCTTCTCGGCCTGGTGCTGGTGCTGGGCTCGCTGGCGCTGCTGCGCGCGCAGCGGCTGGACCGGCTGCACGTCCGCACCGACGCGGCGGCCGCGGCGTTGCGGGCCGCGCTGGACCGGCGCGCCGTGGTGGCGCGCACCATCGCCGCCCTGCAGCGGCCCGAGGTCGGCGCGGCACTGCGGGCCGCGGCGGACACCGCCGAGCACGCAACGCCCGCCGAGCGGGAGGCCGCCGAGAACGAGCTGACCCGCGCGCTGGCCGCGCTGATGGAGCTGCCAGCCGGGCTGGCCGGCGAGCTCGCCGACGCCGAGCAGCGCGTGATGATCGCCCGCCGGGTGCACAACGACGCGGTGCGCGACACCCTGGCGCTGCGCGCCACCCGGCTGGTGCGGTGGCTGCGGCTGGCCGGCACCGCCGGCGCGCCGCGCTACTTCGAGATCGCCGAGGAGCCGATGGCCGGCGTCACCGCCGTCTCGGCGCCCACCGAGCGGCCGGCGGCCAGGATCGTGCTGCTGGACGACGCCGACCGCGTGCTGCTGTTCGAGGGCGCCGACCCGGCAAGGACCCACGAGCCGTTCTGGTTCACCGTCGGCGGCGGCGTCGAGCCCGGCGAGGAGCTGCGCGCCGCGGCCGTCCGCGAGCTGCACGAGGAGACCGGCCTTCGCCTCGGCGAGGACGCCCTTGTCGGCCCGGTGTGGGTGCGCGACGTGCTGTTCAGCTTCGACGGCACGCCGTACGCGTCCCGCGAGTGGTTCTTCCTCGCCCGCTGCGGCGACGGGCTGGTCGTGGACACCTCTGGCTTCGACGACGTCGAGGTGGCCACCGTGCTGCGCCACCGCTGGTGGAGCGCCGAGGAGCTGCGCCGTACCCCCGAGGTCTTCTACCCGCTGCAGCTCGCCGAGCTCCTTGCGGCCGCGGCCAACGCCGCGGCCAACGGCTGGGACGGCGTCACCCGCACCATCCGCTGACGCCGCCCCCATTTCCGCCATACGCCTGCGTATGGCGCGTTTGGCGAGCCAGGAAACCGCGATACGCCTGCGTATGGCGGAAAATGGGGCGCGCTTCTAGCGCTTGGCGCCCACCGAGGCCGCCAGCGACTCCGGCAGCGGCTCGTACCGGGCGAAGCGGCGGCTGAAGGTCGCGGTGCCCGAGGTCAGCGAGCGCAGGTCGACGGCGTAGCGCAGCAGCTCGGTCGCCGGCACCTCGGCCTGCACCCTGGTGCGGCCGGCGGTGTCCGGCTCGGTGCCGAGCACCCGCCCGCGGCGGCTCGCCAGGTCGCCGAGCACCGATCCGAGGTGGCTGTCCGGCACCCGGATGGTGACCTCGTCGAGCGGTTCGAGCAGCATCGTCCGGCCGGCCGCGGCGGCCTCCTTCAGCGCCACCGAGCCGGCCGTCTGGAACGCGGCGTCGGAGGAGTCGACGCTGTGCGCCTTGCCGTCCACCAGCGTGACCCGGATGTCCACCACCGGGTAGCCGTTGTCCAGCCCGCGCTCCATCTGGGCGCGCACGCCCTTCTCCACGCTGGGGATGAAGTTGTGCGGGATGGACCCGCCGACGATCTTGTCGACGAACTCGAATCCCGAGCCGCGTGGCAGCGGCTCGACCTCGATGTCGCACACGGCGTACTGGCCGTGCCCGCCGGACTGCTTGACGTGGCGTCCCTTCGCGCTGACCTTGCTGGCGAAGGTCTGCCGCAGCGGCACCGCCACCGGCTCGGTGTCCACGTCGGCGCCGCCGGCGCGCAGCCTGGCCAGCACCACGTCGGCGTGCGCCTCGCCCATGCACCACAGCACGAGCTGGTGGGTCTCCGCGTTGCGCTCCAGCCGCAGCGTCGGGTCGCCGGCCACCAGCCTCGACAGGTTGCGCGCCAGCGCGTCCTCGTCGCTGCGGGTCTTCGCGACCACCGCCACCGGCAGCAGCGGCTCCGGCATGTCCCACGGCGCGACCAGCAGCGGGCTGTCCGTGCCGGAGATCGTGTCGCCGGTCTCGGCCGAGCTGATCTTGGTGAGCGCGCACAGGTCGCCGGCCACCGCGAACGGCACCTCGCGCAGCGTGGCTCCCAGCGGCGAGTAGACGTGCGCGACGCGCTCGTCCGCGTCGTGGTCGTCGTGCCCGCGGTCGGCCATGCCGTGGCCGGACACGTGCACCGAGCGGTCCGGCCGCAGCGTGCCGGAGAACAGGCGCACCAGCGAGACGCGGCCGACGTAGGCGTCCACCGCGGTCCGCACGACCTCGCCGGCCAGCGGGCCGCTGGGGTCCACCTTCAGCTCGGTAGGGCCGGCGCCGAGCTTGATGGCCTCCGGCGGCCGGTGCTCAAGCGGCGAGGGGAACGCCTGGGTGAGCAGCTCGAGCAGCTCGGCGAGGCCGACACCGGTGGCCGAGCACACCGGCAGCACGGGATGGAACGCGCCGCGGGCCACCGCGGTCTCCAGGTCGTCGATGAGGACGTCGACATCGATCTGCTCGCCGTCGAGGTAGCGGTCCATCAGACCCTCGTCCTCGCTCTCGGCGATGATGCCCTCGATCAGCTCGTTGCGCGCCTCCTCGAGGCGCTCGGCGTCGGCGGGATCGGGGGCGCCGACCGTGGCCGTCGCGCCGCCGGAGTAGTCGAACAGCTTCTCGGACAGCAGCCCGATCAGGCCGGTCACCCCGCCGGCACCCCTGACCGGCAGGTACAGCGGCTGCACCCCGCCGCCGAAGGCCTGCCGGCAGGATGCGATCTCGGCGTCCACGTCGGAGCGCTGGTGGTCGAGCCTGGCGACGACGACGGCGCGCGGCATGCCGACCGCCGCGCACTCCTCCCACAACGCGACGGTCATGTCGTCGACGCCCTCTGCCGCGCTGACCACGAACAGCGCGGCGTCGGCCGCGCGCAGCCCGGCCCTCAGCTCGCCGACGAAGTCGGCGTAGCCGGGGGTGTCGATCAGGTTGACCTTGATGCCGTTGTGTATCAGCGGCGCAACCGAGAGGGCGACAGAGCGCTGCTGCCGGACGGCGGCTGGTTCGTGGTCGCGCACCGTGGTGCCATCGGTCACCGAACCGGCTCGGCTGATCACGCCGGTGGTCGCCAGCAGCGCCTCCACCAGCGTGGTCTTGCCGCCGGCCGGCGGCCCGACCAGCACCACGTTGCGGACCTTGGCGGGATCGTCGACAGCGACGGCCTCGCCACCTTGGCCGGCGTCGGTGCTCTTCACCCCCATCGCAAACACCTCCACAGCAGCGGGGAAACAGCGGGGAAACGTGTGCTCGATCCCACACCGTAACCGGCCTCCAGACAACCCCGCGCGGCAGGCGGCCGACGATCGGCATCAGTGTCTTGCGGCGCGGATAGCATGGTGGGCGCATCGCCGCACCCCCAGCGCACCCAAGAGGAAGGCCCGTCGTGACCACCGCCGCCAACACTCCAGCCGATACCGCCGTGCGCCCACCGTCGGAATCTGCGCCTCGCCGGGACGACGTGGCTCGGCGCGCCGGCACCGCCCGCGTCAAGCGCGGCATGGCCGAGATGCTCAAGGGCGGAGTGATCATGGATGTGGTCACCCCGGACCAGGCCAAGATCGCCGAGGACGCCGGCGCGGTCGCCGTGATGGCGCTGGAGCGGGTGCCGGCCGACATCCGCGTACAGGGCGGCGTCGCCAGGATGAGCGACCCGGACATGATCGACGGCATCATCGCCGCGGTGTCCATCCCGGTGATGGCCAAGGCCCGCATCGGCCACTTCGCCGAGGCCCAGGTGCTGCAGGCGATCGGCGTCGACTACGTCGACGAGTCCGAGGTGCTCACCCCGGCCGACGAGGCCAACCACATCGACAAGTGGGCCTTCACGGTGCCCTTCGTGTGCGGCGCCACCAACCTCGGCGAGGCGCTGCGCCGCATCGCCGAGGGTGCGGCCATGATCCGTTCCAAGGGCGAGGCCGGCACCGGCAACGTGGTCGAGGCCACCAGGCACATGCGGGCCATCCGCTCCGAGATCAGGCGCCTCGGCACCCTGGACGACGACGAGCTGTACGCCGCGGTCAAGGAGCTGCGCGCCCCGGTCGACCTGGTGCGCGAGGTCGCCGCCGCCGGCAAGCTGCCCGTCGTGCTGTTCACCGCGGGCGGCATCGCCACCCCGGCCGACGCCGCGATGATGATGCAGCTCGGCGCCGAGGGCGTGTTCGTCGGCTCCGGCATCTTCAAGTCCGGCGACCCGGTCAAGCGGGCCGAGGCCATCGTCAAGGCCACCACCTTCCACGACGACCCCGAGATGCTCGCCAAGGTGTCCCGCGGCCTCGGCGAGGCCATGGTCGGCATCAACCTCGCCGAGCTGCCCGACGCCCAGCGCCTGGCGTCCCGCGGCTGGTGATCGCTCGCTCAGCCGCGCCGGTACAGCTCGATCTCGGCGTGGTGCCCGTTCGACCCGGCCAGCTTGGCGTCGCACGTCTCGGCCGAAATCTCACCGCGGTGGACCCTGTTGCGGGTACAGCTCGATCTCGGCCTCGTGGCCGTGTGCGTTGGCCAGCCTCGCATCACAGGTCACGAGCGGGACGTTCAGGTGTTCGGCCAGCGCCACGTAGGCGGCGTCGTACGGCGTGATCGAATCGCGTAGCTGCCATACCCGCTCCAGAAGCGAGCGGTGTGGCGCCCTGCTCACCGGTGTATCACAGACGTCGCGGAGCACCGCAACGGCGACGGAAGGCGACAGCAACCCGCGCACGACCATCCGGCGCAATCCGTTCGCCACCTCGATGTCGACCAGCTCCGGCGTGCCGGCGGTTTCGGTGAGTGCGCGCCGACGTAGTCCTGGGTCCGGCGAGCTGCCGGTGAACAGCTCGAGCAGGGCCGAGGCGTCGATCACGAACTGGGCCACTGCCGCTCGTCCCGTTCGCGGCGGCTGTCATGGACCGCTGCCACGATGTCCTCGGTCGCCACACCGCCCGAGTCGGCGCGACGTCGGTCGGCTCGGGCAAGCAACTCCCCCATCGTGGGGCGGCTCGCCATGTCCTCGAGCTGACGCTTCAGGTAGGCGGTCAGGGACAGGTTCTCCGCCGCCGCGCGGGTGCGCAGCACCGTGTATGCGTGCTCGTCGACATCGCGGATCTGAACCGTGCGACCCATGCATGTGTTCTAGCGCACTATGCGCTCTAGTGCGTGCACGGTGGCTGTGCCGATCGGCCGGGTGTTGTAATTCTGAGGGCTCGCGGAATCGATGCGGGCGTTCACCCGGACGCGTCGACTACCGCTGCGTTCACCATTCTTCGATCCGCGCCTCAGGTTCGGCGCGCGCCTGATGGATGTCGGCGACCAGTTCGCCGGTATCCGCGGAAGGTCCGCAGGTGGCCTAGACGTGCTCCATGACGAGGACGGCGGTGGACGACGGCCGCAAGCCTTCGTAGACGTGGGGGAGGTCGCCGGGGAAGCACGCGTAGTCGCCGGGACCGAGCTCGACGGGCGCGTCGGCCGGCCCGGCACGCACCCGGCCGGCGCCGACCACGACGTGCTCGACCGTGCCACGGATGTGCGGCTGCGCCCTGCGCGGCTCGCCGGGCTCCATGGTGATCAGGTAGAGGTCCCGCCGCGCGCCAGGCGGGCAGGACGCCAGCAGGGTGCCGGTGAAGTGTCCGGTCTCGGATCGGATCGCCGGCCCCTCACCGGCCCTGACCACCAGCACGTGCGGCGCCGGCGGTTCGACCAGCCGGCTGAACGGCACGCCGAGCGCCACCGCGAGCGCCCATAGGGTCTCGATGCTGGGGTTGCCGGTGGCGGCCTCGAGCTGGGAGAGCGTCGACTTGGCGATGCCGGCCCGCCTGGCCAGCTCGGTGAGCGAGACGCCGACCCGCTCACGCTCGCGGCGCAGCGCGGCGGCGATGGCGTCCAGCGGAGCGGTGGGTGGTGGCACGCGTCCCCTTTACGGTTTGACGGGCCCTCGGCGGCCTGTTCATTATAGAAGCCTATGCGTTCGATATGGCGAACACTCGACCGGGCCATGCTGCGTGATGCCGCCGCGCTGGCCGTGGCGGTGCTGATGGTGGGCATCTCGTTCGGCGCGCTGGCGGTCGCGGCCGGCATCGGGGCGTGGCAGGCGGTCGGCATGTCGCTGCTGGTGTTCGCCGGCGGGTCGCAGTTCCTGGCGGTCGGGGTGATGGCGTCCGGCGGAGCCGCGGCCGCCGCGGTGGCCGGCGGCCTGCTGCTGAACGCCAGGCACCTGCCGTTCGGGCTGGCGGTGTCCGACGCGATCGGACGCCGGTGGCCCGCACGGCTCGCCGGCGCGCACATCCTGGTCGACGAGACGGTCGCGTTCGCCACGGCGCAGCCCGACCCGCGGCGCGCACGCCTCGCGTTCTGGACGACCGGGGTGCTGCTCTTCGTCGCGTTCAACACCGGCACCGTGGTCGGCGTGCTGGCCGGCCAGGCCGTCGGCGACCCGGCGAGGTACGGCGTGGACGCGGCGTTTCCCGCCGCCCTGCTGGCCCTGCTGCTGCCGAGCCTCGGCAGCGCCGACGCCCGCCTGGTGGCCGTGGCCGGCGCACTGCTCGCCCTGCTCGCCACCCCGCTGCTGCCGCCGGGCCTGCCCGTCCTGGTGGCGCTGGCCGCAGTGCTGGTCGCCGGGCCGGTGAACCGGTCCGGCCGGTGGCGCCGGCCGCCGGTGGATCGGCAGCGGCCGTGACCTGGGCGGCCGTGCTGGTGCTGGCCGCAGGCACCTACGCGTTCCGGCTGGCCGGGCCGGTGCTGCGCGAGCGGCTGCACGTCTCGGCGGCGGTGCAGCGGCTGCTCATGCTTGGCACGGTCGCGCTGCTCGCGGCGCTGATCGCCACCGCGGCGTTCACCGACGGCGGCGGGTTCGCCGGCTGGGCACGGCCGGCCGGGGTCGCGGTCGGCGCCGCCGCCGCGCTGCGCCGGCTCCCGTTCGTCGTCGTGGTGATTGCCGCCGCGGGCACCACGGCAGGGCTACGAATGGCCGGTGTGCACTGACCCGGCGGCTTCGTGGGCCGCGCCGGCGATCGCGATCGCTAACTCCCTAAAGTCGAGAAAGGCATTCTGTGCCGCCTGTGCGTGGCCGCCGAACGCTCCGTCAGCGGGTTTCAGCGCGAAGATCGGCTTGCGTGCTTCCTGCGCCAACGGTAAGAGGCTGTGGTAGTGCTTAAGGCGCGCCAGGCAGTACGGATCATCAACCACCGCAGGCGCCTCGACGTCGCGTTCGTCCAAGACCGATCGGCGGAACTCCCCTGGGATCTGATCCATCCATCGCTGATAGGCCTTGACCGGTCGGTCGAGGCGCACACCGTGGCCCAGCACCACATAGCCGAGCACGTTCATACTGCCCCGCGGAAGCTGGCCGACCGATGGGGGTGCCATGGCCCGCCGGTCCTGCCAGCCGGTCCGCCATGCCCGCAGCGTGGGCCCGAGGTTACGAAGGCCCTGCAACGAGAACAGATCCGGCGCCACCGGGATGATGACGTGATCGGAAGCCACGAGCGCAGCACGGTTGATCAGGTCGACCACTCTGGGTCCCGGCCGATGAGGAGCATGCCGGCGGCGGTAGGAATCCCGTCCGGGCCGAGCAGGCGCATAGCCGTCAGCCGTTGTGGCAGGGTCCTGTCGTTCTCCGCCAACACCTCCGGCGGAGCGAACTGCGGTAGGAGGTCGCGTTCAAACCCGTCGAGGTCCAGGTCGTCGAGCTTCGTGCCTGGGATGGGCCTGGCGTCGAACGGCAGGCCCAGTGATCGACGGCGCTCGGACAGCTGGCGTTCGTCGTCCGCGTTGGCAATGCCGCGGCGCGGACCGATCCTGATGTAGA
>Ga0184609_10000263_pt1 | contig 14834 bp, 12 predicted proteins | sample PLM1_60_coex_FD_133165 | JGI IMG/M metagenome (GOLD analysis project Ga0184609, IMG submission 133165) | Groundwater sediment microbial communities from an aquifer in East River, Colorado, USA - PLM1_60_coex | ecosystem: Environmental > Terrestrial > Soil > Riparian zone | place: USA: East... | reverse complement strand
GTTCCGTCCTACCTGCGGGAAATGGGCGTCGCCGAGGCAGATCGGCTGCCGTTCGTCGGACTTTTCGGGTCGCTGATCTTCGTCGTCGGTGCCCCGTTCGTGCCGCTGTGGGGCGTCTGGGCCGACAAGTACAGCCGCAAAGCGGTGATCGTCCGGAGTGCCCTCGTCGAGGCGGTCGTGTTCGCCTGCGTCGCGCTGTCGCGCGAGCCATGGCAGCTCGCGCTCAGCATCCTGTTGATAGGCCTGCAGCTAGGGAACACGGGCGTCATGCTGGCCGGCATCCGCGACGTCGTCCCGAAGCATCGCCTCGGGACGATCATCGGTATCTTCGGAGCCTCCGGCCCGATCGGGTTCGCCGTGGGCCCGGCGCTCGGCGGGTTCCTCATTGACAGGCTCGGGTTCTCGATCTCGGGCATGTTCTGGGTGTCGAGCGGCCTGTCGGTGCTGACGGCGGCGATCGTGTGGTTCCTGTCGCGCGAGGTTCGGCCGGAGGTCGTGCCTGTCGGGCGGGTGCTCGACCTGGCGTACGGCGCAGTCCGCGGCGTCCTCCGCGATCCGACCGTCCGGCGAATCTTCGCGATCTACGGCGTCGCGTTCCTCGCCAACCAGATGAGTCGGCCGTACCAGCCCGTCGTGGTCGAGGGCCTGTTCGGGACGGGGCCGGGCCTGGCGTCCGCGATCGGGTTGGTTGTGGGGACCGCGGCGCTTGCCGGCGCGGTAGCGTCGCCGCTGGGCGGGCTGCTCGGCGACCGGCTCGGGTTCCGGCCGGTGCTCGTCGCGTCGCTCGCGGGTGGCGCGGCCGCGCTGCTCGCGGTGACGGTCGCACCGGGCCTCGAGGTGCTCGCCCTGGCGTTCCTTGCGTTCGCCGCCTTCAACGGGACCGTCGGGGCCATGGTCTTCAGCCTGCTCGCGACCGAAGTGCCGGCCGAGCGTCGATCGGCGACGCTCAACCTCGTCTACCTGCCGCTCTACGCTGCGGGGATCATCGGACCGGCGATCGGGGCCGGGGTCGCGGCCGCCGCCGGAATCGACGGCCCGTTCCTGCTGGGTGCGGCGGTGTTCCTCGTTGCCGCGGTGGTGGTCGCGCTTCGGGTCAGGCCGCGGGCTGCCGGCGCTCCTGTCGTTCCGCCAGCAGCGGGATGACCGCGAGCAGCATGGAGATGCCGCCGTACCAGAGCGCGGGCAGGGCGAGCATCGACGCCACCGGGACCGTCCAGCGGCGGTCGGTCCGGGCGCCCCAGACGACGAGGGCGACGGCTGCCGGCAGCCGGACGAGCAGCGGGATCGGTACCGACGCCCACGTTCCACCCTTGCCGGCGTTAGCGACGATCACCTCGAACCAGCGCGGCCAGGCATCCGGAATGGTCACGTAGGACACGGCGGCGATTGCGGCAGTCGCCCCGAGCGCGATCGCGAGCGATCGCCATTCGCCCCGCACCGCGAACCAAAGTAGCCCGATCCCGGGCGTGATCTTCGTCAAGAGGACGAGCGCCCAGGCCGCCGGCCAGCGGAACCCGAGGACGATCGCGACGGCAAGAAGGAGCGAAACGTTGCCTCCGGCGACCTCCATCGCCGTGAACGGGAAGAGGAGCCCCGCAGCGAGCAGTCGCGGCCCGGTCAGGAACCGGACGGCCCCGATGAGCAGTGCCGTCCACACTGCCATGAACGCCTGCCACGGCAGCGCCGTCAACGGCGAGACGAGCTGGAGGAACGCGGGCGAGTAGACGTAGGCGATCGGATCGTTCCACTCCGAGTGGAGGTACGGGTCGGCGAGCGTCGCCTGGTAGTAGCAGCGGGCGTCCTGGCCGGTCCCCCACAGCCGGCCCCACGGCTCGGCGAACGCGACGACGAGGGCCCACAGGACGACGGCGACAACTAGGCCGACGATGGGCGGTGTCTCCAGGTCTGCCAGGCGGAATCGCCTGAGCCGGGCAGCCAGACCAGTCGTGCTCGAGGCCTGCGCGAGATCGGACATCGGCCCGATTATCGCCGGGCCGTTCGCCAACCGGGCCGTATTACAAGAACGCGTATCCGCCTGGATCCGAGGGCATCTCAGGCGGATCGGCTTTCCAGTAGTAGCCTCCTACTAGTTCTCGTGATATCCGATGCGTTAGTGGGCGCGCCGCAGTCGCCTACGCGATCCCTACGCCTTCTGTTGATGTCTGAAGCAAGATGGCGCCGGGTCAGGTCGGGCGGCGTCGGGTGACCACCAATGCGCCGCCGGCGAGGACCACGAGGCCGATCACGACTTCGATCGCCGCCTCGCGCGCCTCGACCACGCGGTAGCGCTCGCCGGGAATGATGAGCGAGACGTTCGGGTACTTCTGGCCGAACTCGCCTTCGAATGCCTGTGGATCGAAGATGAAGACCTCCTCGGCCGTCATCAAACGCCCATCCGGTAACTCGAACCTGCTGTCGATGTACAGGTCGGCGTTGCTGATGAAGAAGTTGTCCCCGACCTGGCGCTGAATCGCCACCTCGGCGAGCAACAGCTGCCGGTGAATCAGGCCGACCGCGACGATCGTCAACATGCCGAGGATGAGGCTGAGGAGGAACGTCGGCACCGCCCGACCGAAAAGGGCGCCGACGGCGACCGCGGTCGACGCCAAAAGGAAGGCTTGCGTCGCCAGGAGGACGCCGCGGAATCGGAACCCGATGAACGATGCACTGAGGTCGGCTTGCGGGTTGAGCGCGTGAGTCAGGTGATCCGCGGCGGCGCCGACGGCAAAGCTGACGCCCAAGAGCAGAACGACCATCGGGACGACGCGGTGGAGGAACCAGCGCAGGCGCGACGGAGACAGCGACCAGGCGAGTGAGGTCGTCCCGTGCTCGATCTCGCGGGCCATGATCGGACCGCCGATCAGCAGGCCGGCGATGATCGGGAACAGCGTCGTGAGCAGCGAGATCGGGCTGGCGAGGCTGGCGATCTTGTTGAATGTCTCGAACGCCACCACGCAGGAGTCAGGCAGCTCGCCGGTCTCGGCCAACCGCTGGCATTCCGGCGACAGCCCGACGTTCGCCAGGGCCCAGCTCACGATGATCGAGCCGAGGATGAGCAGCGCGGCGAGGATGACGATCGCGCCGACCTCGAAACGGTGCATCCGGAACGTCAGCCGAACGATCCGGCGGATCATGACGCGAACCCTGGAACCGGTTCGTCGGCCTCGAGCTGGCCGCGTCGTCGGCCCGCAGCGAGGTGGCCAATGACGACTTCCTCGAGCGTCGCGGGCCGCCCGATCGGCGTGGCGGCGGCGAGCGCGCCGACCCGGACGAGGGTCAGTCGCTCGTCGGTCGTCGTGGGGAACGTCCCGATGGTTCCGGGCTGGCCGGGCTCCCACGATGCCGCCTCGACGACGCGGTGGTGGGCGAGGGCGTCGGCGACGCTCAGGTCGAGGAGCGTCCGGCCTCTGCCCAGCACGACGAGCCGGTCGCATGCCTGCTCGATGTCGGTGATGACGTGCGACGAGAGCAGCGCCGTGTGCCCCTCGCCGCGGACCGCCGTCACGAGCACGTGGAGGAACTCGCGCCGGGCGAGCGGGTCGAGGCTCGCGAGCGGCTCGTCGAGGAGGAGGATCCGGGCCCGCGTCCCGAGGGCGAGGGCCAGTCCGACCTGGGCCTGCTCACCGCCCGACAGCTGGTTCGCCTGGGCGGCCAGCGGAATGCCGAGGCGCTCGACGTAGTGCCGGGCCAGGTCGGCGTCGAAGCCCGTTCGGAAGGTCACCCCCAGCTCGATGTGCTCGGCGACGGTGAGCTCGCGGTAAAGCGCCGGCTGCTGCGGCACATAGCCCGAGCGCATCACCGCCGTCTTGCGATGGCGCTGAGGATCGATACCGGCGATCGAGAGCCGGCCCTCGGTCGGCGGCTCGAACCCGATCCAGCCCCGGATGAGCGTCGATTTGCCCGACCCGTTCGGCCCGACGAGCGCCGTGATGCTGCCTTCGGGGACTTCGAGGTCGAGCCCGCGGAGCGCCCATGGCCGGCCGCGGTAGCGCTTCCCGTAGCCGTGCGCCTCCAGGACCGCCGTCATCCGCCCCTCCTCAGAACGCCGGCGATCCCCCGGCTCCCGCGATGGTAACGGGTGGCCGACGCCGGGTGGGGTCAGCCCGGACGCCGCCGCCGGACGATGACCCCGGCGCCGATGAGCATGACCGCGGCGATTCCGGTCAGGACTATGGCCTCGCGCGCTTCGACCTCGCGGTAGCGTTCGCCCGGCACGACGAGTGCCACCATCGGGTATTGCGGTCCCATCTCGCTCTCCATGGCTGCCGGGTCGATCTCGGCCAGCTCATTCCAGCCGACCAGCCGGCCGTCGGGCAGCTCGAAGAACTGGTCGATATAGCGAGCGCCGCGGATTTCGCCGTCGTCCGCCACGATGATTGCCTCGCGCCGGGTGTACTGCTCGTGGAGCTTGCCGACGAGGTCGATGCCGAGGATGCCGAGGACGAGGGCGATGATGATCGTCGGCAGGAGCCGGCCGACCACCGTTCCGAGACCGAGTGCCCCAGCCGTGATCACCAACGCCTGAACCGCGAGGAGCCCGCCGCGGTAGCCGTAGCCGTCGAACGCATTCGAGATGTCGACACCGGGCGAGCGCGCCGCGAATAGCCGATCCGCGGCCATCCCGGCGACGAAGGCGAGAAGCACCACGACCACCACGATCGGGGCCGTCCGCAGGATGTACCAGCGCAGTCGCGACGGGGCGATCGACCAGGCCAGCCGGGTCGTGCCGCGCTCGATCTCGCGAGCGACGATCGGCGCTCCAAGGAACAGCCCGAAGGCGTAGGGGAGCATGGCCGCGAGCGTGAGCACCGGCGTCGCCTCTCTCGAGTCCATCGCGTAGAACCGCTGGGCGAGAACCTCGCAGCTCCGCGTGTAGGTCTCCATTACCTGCGCGCAAGGACCGTACCCGAGTCCGTCGAGGCGGCCGGCCACGACCAGCGCCGCGACGACGACCAGCGCCGTGAAGCCAGCCAGGATGAGCAGTTCGAACCGATGCAACCGAAACGTGAGACGGATCGATTCGACCATCACGCGGCCGCCTTTCGGGAGGCTCGCTGTGGCCGCTCCGGGCGACCCGCAGCGAGGTGGCCGATGACGACCTCCTCGAGCGTCGCCGGCCGGCCGGCAGAGCCGCGAACGAGGGCGACACGCTCGCCGGTGGCCGCCGGGAAGGTCCCGACCACGACCGCCCCGATCGGGTGCGGCTCGTTCGCCGCGACCACCCGATGGCCGGCGATCGCCTCGGCGATCGAGACCGCCAGGAGCGACCGACCGCCGCCCAGCACGATCAGGCTGTCGCAGGCCTGCTCGATGTCGGTGATGACGTGGGACGAGAGCAGCGCGGTCGCGCCGACGGCCCGGACGGCCTCGACGAGGACCTGGAGGAACTCGCGACGGGCGAGCGGGTCGAGGCTCGCCAGCGGCTCGTCAAGGAGGAGGACCGGCGCCCGCGTGCCCAACGCGAGCGCCAGCCCCACCTGCGCCTGCTGTCCCCCAGACAGCTCGTCGGCGCGGGAATCAAGCGGAATCGAGAGGTCGTCGAGGTAGCCCCGTGCGAGTTGGCGGTCGAAGCCGGGCCGGTGGCCGGCGGCGAACGCGATGTGGTCGTCGACGCTCAGCTCGCGATAGAGCGAGGGCGCCTGGGGCACGTAGCCGGTCAGCGCGATCGCGGCGCCCCGATTGCGGACCGGGTCGACGCCCCGGATCCGAAGCTTGCCCGCCGTCGGCCGCTCGAAACCGACCCAGGCCTTCAGGAGTGTCGACTTGCCAGACCCATTCGGGCCGACAAGCGCGGTGATGCTGCCCTCCTCGACCGTCAGGTCGAGGTCGCGCAACGCCCAGCGCCGCAGCCCGTATCGCTTGCCCAGGCCGATCGTCTCGAGCACTACCGTCATTCGTGTCGTTCCCTCCTGCCCGGAATGTGGATCGCCGGGGCCAGGCCAGCGTGGGCCGCCCGCCTGCCATCGGGCAGCGGTTGCATCCCGAGCCGCCGTTGCGGGATTCCCCGGTCCGCGATTGATCCTGCGGCCTGCTACCGTCGCCCCATGACGGGCCAATTCAAGCTGGACGAACGAGCACGCATGCGGATCGCCGGCGTGATCGCCGCGACTGCCCTCGGATTCAGCCTGCTCGTGCTCCTGTTCGGGACCTACCAGCCGGGCCTGAGGCTCGCCACCGACGACACCGGGATCTACGTGGCCGAGGTTGACCCATTCGGCCAGGCTGCCCGCGACGGCGTCAATGAGGGGCTACGTGTCGTCAACCTGAACGGGCAGCAGCTCATCCGCTTACCGACGTACGAGTATCGCGAGCCCGATCCTCAGAATCCGGACGTTGCTCCCGAACCGACGCTCGTTGGACCGGCCGTCCCAACGCCCGTGACGTTTCCGCCGGGTGAGCTCGACCGGCTTGCCAGCGGCCGGATCGACAGCGCAGACCTGATCAAGCCATCACAGCTCGCGGCCTGGAAGGCGGGCGATGAATGCTGCCTGTTCAGCGTCTACTACCCCGGGGAACACTCCCTGACGGACGCCAGCCTTGCGCTCCTCCCCGGACTCGCCCTGCTGCTCCTCGGGGTGTGGTGGCTCGACACTGGCCGGGGTGGGGAGTCGCTCCGCCCGATCGCACTCCCGGCGGCGGCTGCGGCCGCCACGCCGTTCCTCGTCGGGCCGCTGGTGGCGACGATGAGCCCCTCGCTCGTGATCCTCGCCGGGTTCTTGACCGTTCTCGCCATGATTCCCCTCGCCCTCGGGCTGGCCGAGCGGATCGAGGACGAGCATGACCGGCGGCTCATCCTCTGGGCGATCGCGATGCTGTCGGTCGTCGGGGCCGTCAGCGTGATCTTCGCGGTGACGAGCAGGGCCTTCGGGACGGACGTCGAACTGCTGCGTTGGGCATCGATCGGGGCGATACCGCTGGTCCCGGGCTTGGCGGCCGCAGGGCCGTTCGACCTGGGCGGGCTGCGAGTCGCGGGGATCACGAGCGGCCGGCTGATGCAATCCACCGAGCTCGCGATCGCCGGGGCGACGCCGCTCTTCGCGCTCGCCACCGATCGCCCGCCCTACCTCTGGCCGATCGCCCTCTGGCTGGGCGCGATCGCGGTAGCCGGTCGATTCACCGTTCGCCCTCTCGCCAGGCTCGTGACTCGCGCCCAGCTCCAGCGCGACCTGATCGTCGCCGCGACCGAGGCGGAGCGGGCGCGGCTCGCGGCCGATATCCACGACGAGGCGCTTCAGGAGCTGACGCTCCTCGTGCGGCGGCTGGAGACGGCCGGCGACACCGAGGGAGCGGAGCTCGGCCGGACCGTGGCCGACCGCCTTCGGGCGATCTGCGGTGACTTGCGGCTGCCGATTCTGGACGATCTTGGCGTCGGGCCGGCCCTTGACTGGCTCGTGCTGCGGATCGAGCGCCTCGCCGGCGGCGAGGTCCGCCTCGAACGGACCGACGGGACCCGACCCCCACCCGATGTCGAGCTGGCGATCTTCCGGGTCGCCCAGGAGGCGCTCGCCAACGCCGTCAAGCACGGCAGTCCGCCAATCGTCGTTCGCTATCGGGCGACCGATTCGGGCGTGTCGCTGTCGATCGATGACGCCGGGCCCGGGATTGCCGCTGACGCCGGAACGGCCGCGGAGCAGGGCGGGCACTTCGGGTTGCTCAACATGCAGCAGCGGGCGGAGGCGATCGGCGCGATCCTCGATATCCGCCGCTGGCCGACTGGCGGGACCCACGTTGCGCTGGAGTGGCGCCAGCGGTGACCCCGGAGGACGCGTCCGCGTCGCCGTTGCCGCCGATCCGCATCGCTATCGTCGACGACCATCCGGTATTGCGGGAGGGGACGGCGGCGCTACTCGCGGCTCAACCCGGGTTCGAGGTCGCGGGCGTCGCGTCGTCGCTCGAAGAGGCCGAGTCGCTCGTGACCACCGCGCCGGTCGACGTCGTGCTGCTCGACATCCGTCTTGGCTCGGACAGCGGCCTCCGCTGGCTGACTCCCGCCGATCCATCGCAGACGCGGCCCGCCGTCATCGTGCTGACGTCGTACGACTACCCGCAATACGCCGAGGCGGCTCTGCGCCTGGGGGCTTCTGGGTTCGTCCTCAAGACCGCCCCGATCGCGGAGCTGCTCGACGCGATCCGCCGGGCCGCCGCGGGCGGGCTTGCGTTCGGCGTCCGACCCGGCCGCTCAGGACCGATTGCCCGGCTGAGCGAACGGGAGCTGGACGTTGTCCGGCTAGTCGTCGACGGCCGCTCGAACGACGAGATCGCGACAAGGCTGGGCATCGGGCCCAAGACGGTCGAGTCGCACCTGCGCCGCCTGTTCGAGCGCTTCGACCTCGCATCCCGCACAGAGCTCGCAACGCGAGCGCTGCGTGAGGGCTGGCTCGAGGTTCCGCCCGCGACCTGACAGCCCGCTGACTGCGTTCGTCGCGCCTGGGCGTCGAGGGCAAGGCGCCCGGGAGGACCGGAGCGAGCGCACACCCCCGGAGGTCGGAGGCGACGCTCCGCTAGCCATCGGCCCGACGGTTTCCTGCGTGAGCGAGGACCGCAGCGGGCAACGCGGCCATCGGCGTTCATGCGCGACAGCCATCGACTACGATAGCGTCCCCAACATGAAGCCTCCCAGTCGATGCCGAACCTGCCGCTCCCACGCCCTCGCCTTCGCCGTGGCGTCCCGGGCAGTGCGGTCCTGCCCGGCGACGTAGAGTCGGCGGCCGACCCGGAGATCATCGAGAGCAGCGGCCTCCGCTGGATCCACATCGAAGAGCCCCGCCTCGCCCATCGTGAGTGGCTCGAGAAGCACTTCGACTTCCACCCACTCGACTTCGAGGACGTCTACTCCCGGAACCAGCGCCCGAAGCTCGACTCGTACGATGACTACATCTTCATCGTCCTGCAGTTCCCGATCTTCGAGAAGTCGACCGGGCGGCTCCTGTCCGCGGAGCTGGACCTATTCATCGGGCCCGACTACCTGATCACCCTGCCGGACACGCCGTTGCCGCCGCTGAGCGCGATGTTCGAGCGGCTCAAGACCCGCGACGACTTGCGCGAGCAGAACTTCTCGAAGGGTTCGGGCTACCTGCTGTACAAGATCGTCGACACGAACGTCGACTCGTCGTTCCCGATGCTCCGCAAGATGGGCAACAAGCTCGACCGCCTCGAGGACGACATCTTCGAGGGCCGCTCGTCGGAGATCGTCCGCGACATCTCGAACGCGAAACAGGAGATCATCAACTTCCGCAAGATCGTGCGGCCGCAGCGCGCCGTGCTCCGCGACCTCGAGCGGACGAAGCAGCGCTACCTGGCCGAAGAGCTCGAGATCTACTTCGACGACATCTCCGACGCCGCCGAGCGGATCTGGGACACGCTCGAGAACTACAAAGAGGTCGTCGAGGCGCTGGAGTCCACGAACGAGTCCGTACTGTCGCACCGCCTGAACGACTCGTTCCGGATCCTCACGGCGGCGTCGGTGATCATCCTGCCGCTCACGCTGATCGCGAGCATCTACGGCATGAACGTGCCCGTCCCGGGCGAAGGCATGCCGTACGCGTTCTGGCTCATCCTCGGGTTGATGGCCGCGATGCTCGTCGCCCTCGTCGTGGTATTCCGCAAGCGCGGCTGGCTCTAGGCACGCCCTCGGAGATCGAGCATCACGAAGGCGCTAGAGTCGGGCGAACGAGGCGCGCGGGAGAGCTCATGACGACCGACGACATCAATCACGCCCGCGAAGCCTTCCGGCAGCAACGCTGGTCGCTCGCGTTCGCCACGCTGTCCGACCCGAAGGTATCGGAGTCGCTCCGCTTCGAGGACCTCCAGCGCCTGGCGATCGCGGCCCATATGCTCGGTCGCCCGCTGGAACGGCAGGCCGCCGGGGAGCGTGCATACCACGCGGCACTCGCCGACGGCGACCTCCAGGCGGCGGCGCGGGCGGCATTCTGGCTCGGCTTCGGCCATCTCGAGTACGGCGAGGTCGCCCAGGCCGGCGGCTGGCTCGCCCGATCCGGCGGGCTCCTCGGGGAGATCGGCGAGCCGACCGTCGTCGAGGGGTACCTGCTGATCCCGGCGGGCCTCCGCAGCCTCGGGGAGGGCGCCGTCGCCGAAGCGCGCGAAGCGTTCGAGGCAATGGGCCAGATCGCCCGACGGTTCGATGATCCCGATCTGGCCACGATCTCCCGGCTCGGCCTCGGCGACTGCCACATCCGGTCCGGTCGCAGGCGCGAAGGAATCGAGCTGCTCGACGAGGCGATGCTCGCGGTCGCGTCGGGCGAGGTCTCACCGGAGATCGTGGGCCTCGCGTACTGCGCGGCGATCGAGTCGTACCGGCAGGTGTTCGACCTCCGCCGCGCCCAGGAGTGGACCACGGCTCTCGCCGGGTGGTGCGAGGGTCAGCCGGACGCCGTCCCGTTCCGCGGCCGCTGCATGGTTTACCGCTCGGAGCTCATGGTCCTGCACGGGCAGTGGGACGCCGCCGCGGAGGAAGTGCGGCGGGCCCGCGACCGCCTCGCCGGCCCGCCGATCGCCCCGTCCATGGGCGAGGCCGACTACCAGCAGGCCGAGCTGGCCCGGCTTCGCGGGTCGTTTGCCGCCGCGGCCGCCGGGTATCGTCAGGCCGCGGAGCACGGCCGCTCGCCCGAGCCCGGCGTCGCGCTCCTTCGCCTCGCACAGGGCCGGCCGGCCAGCGCCCTGGCAACGATCCGCCGGGCGATGGACGAGGCCACCGACCCGCTGGAGCGGCAGCGGCTCCTTGGACCGTATGTTGAGATCCTCATCGCCGCGGGCGAGCTGGACGGGGCCAGGACGGCGGCCACGGAGCTCGGTCAGTTCGCGGTCGGGGCGGACTCGCCGCTCCTCGACGCCCTCGCAGCCGGCGCCGACGGCGCCGTCCGACTGGCGGGCGGTGACCACGCGGAGGCGCTCGTTTCTCTCCGTCGAGCGTGGGCTGCCTGGCACGCGATCGACGCCTCCTACCAGGCGGCGAGGGTTCGGGTCCTGATCGCATTCGCCTGTCGCGAGCTCGGGGACGAGGACGCCGCCGCGATCGAGCTCGAGGGTGCCGCGAAGGTGTTCTCGGAGCTTGGCGCCGCGCCCGACCTCGCACGGGTCCGACGAGCGTTCGGGTCCAGGCCCGGTGCAGGCGGCGCCCAGTTGACCGGCCGCGAGGTCGAGGTGCTTCGCCTGCTCGCCGCCGGCCAGACGAACCGCGACATTGCGCGCGAGCTCGTCATCAGCGAGCGGACGGTCGACCGCCACGTCAGCAACCTCTTCTCGAAGCTCGACGTGCAGTCGCGCTCGGCGGCGACCGCGTACGCCTACGAGCACGACCTGCTCTAGCGTCGCAGCCCGATACCCATTCCGGGGCGCCCGGAATTTGGGTACTTCCGCCGATGCGGGCTCGTTTGTCTCGGGCCTAGGTTGAAGCTGGCGACCGGGGACCCCCTGGTCGCCTCCGACCAGCGATTGAGAGGCGTGACATGGGCGCGAACGGTGCGATCGAGCGGATCGATACGGTGGTCATCGGAGCCGGACAGGCGGGACTGTCCGCGGGTTACCACCTGGCCAAGCGCGGAATGCCGTTCCTGATCCTCGACGCCGACGAGCGGATCGGCGATCACTGGCGTGACCGCTGGGACTCGCTGCGCTTGTACAGTCCGGCCAGGTACGACTCGCTCCCGGGAATGCGATTCCCGGGGCCATCCTTCCGCTGGCCCACCGCTCGCGAGATGGCCGACTACCTCGAGGCATATGCGCACCAGTTCAACCTGCCCGTCAGGAGCGGCACGCGCGTCCAGCGCGTCGATCCGGTCGACGGCGGCTTCCTCGTGTCGACCAACGGCGGCCGGCTCGCGGCGCGCCAGGTCATCGTCGCGACCGGTCCATTCCGCGAGCCCCATATCCCGGTGTTCGCCGCCGAGCTCGACCCGTCGATCCGGCAGCTTCACTCGCACGAGTACCGCAACCCCGCGCAGCTCCGCGAGGGCGCCGTGCTGGTCGTCGGCCTGTCCCACTCGGGCGCCGACATCGCGTTCGAGGCCGCCAACGCCGGCCATCGGACGATCCTCTCCGGCAAGTCCCACGGGCAGATGCCAATCCGGGTCACCGACACGAGGCGGGCCATCCCGGGCTGGCCGATCGTCGAGTTCGTCTTCGGGCACGTCCTCACGATGCGGACGCCGATTGGGCGGAAGATGCGCCCGGAAGTACGCAAAGGCGGCGGCCCGCTCCTGCGGGTCCGCCTCGGGGACCTGGACAGGGCGGGCGTCGAGCGCCACGACGACAAGACCGTCGGCGTCAAGGACGGCCGGCCGATGCTCGCCGATAACACCGTTCTCGACGTGGCCAACGTGGTCTGGGCGACCGGCTACCGGCCCGATTACAGCTTCATTGCCGCGCCGGTCGTCGGCGACGACGGCTGGCCGGTCGAGGAGCGCGGCGTCAGCCCGACCGCGCCGGGTCTGTACTTTCTTGGCGTCCCGTTCCAATTCGCCTTTTCGTCGATGCTCGTGGCCGGAGCAGGTCGCGACGCGAAGTTCGTGGTCGATCGCATCGCCGAGCGGGTTCGCGCGATGGCCGGGGCGCGGCAGGCGCAACCGGCCACCGCGTGAGTCAGGCCGGGAGGTCGCGCTCCGCGGGGCCGATGTAGCGGACGTCGGGGCGGATGAGGCGGTTGTCGGCGGACTGCTCGAGGACGTGGGCGGTCCAGCCGGCATGGCGGGCGAGCGAGAATGTCGCCGGGAAGAGGTCGGGCGTGAGACCGACGCCCATGAGCACGGGTGCCGCATAGAACTCGACGTTCGTCTTGAGCGCGCGCTCGGGGTGGCGCTCGGCGAGGACCCGCAGCGCGACGTCCTCGACCTGGATCGCGAGCTGGAGCCAGTCGGGCTTGTGCTCCATGCCCTCGGCGACCTTGCGCAGCGCGGCCGCCCGCGGGTCGTACGCCCGGTAGACACGATGCCCGAAGCCCATGAGCCGCTCGCCGCGGTCAAGGGCGCCGCGAAGCCACTCCTCGGCGTGCTCAACCGATCCGACCTTCGCCAGCTGGTCGACGACCTCCGACGGGGCGCCGCCATGGAGCGGCCCCTTCATCGTTCCGATCGCGCCCACGACCGCCGACGCGATGTCGGATCGCGTCGAGGTGATCACCCGGGCCGTGAACGTCGACGCGTTGAAGCCGTGCTCGGCGCCGACGATGAAGTAGGCGTCGAGGGCCCGCGCGGTGCCGGGATCCGGACGCTCCCCCTTGAGCTGATAGAGGAAGCCCTCGACGAGGTCCAGCGACGGATCGGGCTCGATCGGGTCCTTGCCCTGGCGCAGCCGGGCGAAGGCCGCGAGCGCCGACGGCGAGAAGGACGTGAGCGCGCGGGCCTGCTCGACCGTCGGTGGCCACGGCAGGTCCTGCGTCGCACCCCAAGCTGAGACGGCAGTACGGAGTGCATCCATCGGCTTCGTCGAGGCCGGCAGCGCCTTGAGAATCGAGAGAACGGGAGCGGGGATCTGGCCGGTCGGCAGCCGATGGTCCGGCGTCCAGTCGCCGGTCCACAGGAGGTTCGCGACGGCGGCGTACGTCCCACGCTCCACGAGATCGCCGATCCTGTAGCCGCGGTAGATGAGCCGGCCACGTTCGCCATCGACCTTGCTGAGGGCGGTCTCGCCGGCGAGGACGCCCTCGAGACCCGGCGAGTAGGGCCGCTCGTCCGCAGGAGGCTCCGTCGTCGCGGTCGCGGGCGTCTTCGCTTCGGTCATGCCGTGATGGTAGCCGTGCCGGATCGGGACGTCGCGGCTCAGTCTCTTCGGCTGACGGCCTCGAGGATGACCCGGACGACGATCGAGCCGAAGAACGAGACGAGGACCGCGGCGATGAAGCCCTCGCCCTGGTTGAAGCCCATCTGGCCGGCCAGCCAACCGCCGACGATCGCGCCGAGGATTCCGACGACGACGTTCGGGAGGCAGCCGCGGGCAGTCCGGCCACCGACGACGGCCCCCGACAGGGCACCGCCGAGGAAGCCGATGACGATCCAGAAGAAGAGCTCCATCGGCTCAGTCTGCCACGTCCGTTGCGTCGAGGAACGCCTCGACCGCGGCCGCGAACGCGGGGACGTGGGTGTGATGGGCGGCGTGCCGCGCGCCGTCGATCACCACGACCCGGCCATCCCGAAGCCGCGCGTCGAGCGCCTCCGTCGCCTCACGAAACGGCGCCGCGCTGTCACTGCCCAGCAGCTGGAGCACCGGCTGGCCAACCCCGGCCAGCGCCTCGAGCGATGCGGCTGGCGACGCCTCGCCCTCGAGCTCCCGGAGCGTCGTCCCGACCGCCGCCGCCCGAACCGGCCAGATCGGGTCAGCCCGGAACGCGGCGAGGTCGGCGGGCGGCATCCGGACGATCTCCCGCATGAACGCCTCGAGCGCGGCGTCGCGGTCACCGGCCTCGACGAGCTGGGCGATGCGGCCCTCGACGCCGGCCGGACGGTATCCGACGCCGCCACCACCGCGCCCGAACTCGCCGTCGAGATCATCGGCGCCGGGTGGGCTCGGTGCGCCCTCGTACACCACGAGCCGGCCGATTCTCGACGTCAACAGAGCCGCCCCGAGCGCGCAGCGCCCGCCGTACGAGTGGCCGACGACATCGACTGGCGCACCCGCCTCCTCGGCAGCCGCATCCGCGACCGCGGCGAGGTCCTCGTATTCCCTCTCGATCGAGTACTCAGGGCCATCTCCAGACGCCCCGCGGCCGCGCCGGTCGACAGCCAACAGGCGAAACCGACGCGCGAGGATCGGTCCAAGCGACCGCCACGTCGTGTGGTCGGCGGTGGCGCCGTGAACCAGAAGGAGTGGCGGCCCGTCGCCGG
>Ga0184609_10000262_pt1 | contig 14866 bp, 19 predicted proteins | sample PLM1_60_coex_FD_133165 | JGI IMG/M metagenome (GOLD analysis project Ga0184609, IMG submission 133165) | Groundwater sediment microbial communities from an aquifer in East River, Colorado, USA - PLM1_60_coex | ecosystem: Environmental > Terrestrial > Soil > Riparian zone | place: USA: East... | reverse complement strand
CCCCCGAAACCCACACCCGTCAAGACCACCAACGGCGCACACCACACGACCTGATCAACTCCCACCAGCCGCGCTCAGCGGAACCGATGCATGTCATCTCATCTGCCGCGAGTCGAGCGATGGCAGAGCCCCGTTCGTGTCGAGGAGCGGAAGAGCTGGCGGGCGCCAGCCGTGGAGCATGCAGTGGAGCTCGCAGGACGATCAGCCCGGCGCTCGTGGTCGATCGCGTCGCGGATGGCCTGCGCTCTTTGTGATCTTGCCATTCGGACGCTGCGATGCTCGTTGGGCGTTTGCCGAGATTGTCCCGGCCGCGGACGGACCTGAATGGCTCCGGAGTGCTCTATCGGATCAGGCAGAACGGGTGGCCGGCCGGGTCGGTGAAGACCCTGAAGCGCTCGCCGCCGGCGTTGAGGCGGGTCGCGCCCAGCTCCAGTGCACGGGCCTCGCCGTTGTCCAGGTCGTCGACAAGGAGGTCGAGGTGGGCTTGCTGCGGGTGCGCCGGGTCCGGCCAGCGGGGCCGGTTGTAGTCGCTGATCTGCTGAAACATCACGTTCCTGTCGTCAGCGGAGATGAGCGCGCCCTCGGGGCCGTCGTAGGTGACCTCCATGCCGGTGAGGTCGGCGTAGAAGCGGGCCAGGGCTGACGCGTCGGGGGCGTCGATCGTCACCGCGAACAGCCCCATTACCGGGCCGACGCCGTCGGTCTGGCACAGGTCGAACGGGTGACCGGCCGGGTCGGCCAGCGTGATCCAGGTCGGGCCGTCGGCCAGCCGGGTGCCGCCGAGGCCGACCGCCCGGCCGGCCTGCGCCTGGGGGTCGTCGGTCCGCAGGTCGAGGTGGAACTGCTGTGGGTGCGCCTGCCCGGGCCACTGCGGCGCGACGTGGTCGGGTGCGCGCTGGAATTCGATCTCCTGGCCGTCCGCAGTTCGGACGCCGAACCGGTCGGAATCCTTCCGCACGATGTCCCAACCGGTGAGTTCGGCGTAGGAACGAACCGACCCTCTCGATGTCCGCCGCGTCGAAGATGGCCAGGTCCAGGCGAGCTGTCACGGTCATGGCCACATCCTGCCCCAGCCCACCGACAAGAAGGGCGCCCGGCGCCTCTGCGGCCTGATCGCGCAGCCGGATCCTCATGACCCGAGGCAGCCCACGCGCCGTGACGTCATCAGATGACCGGTCATGCCGCGACGGGTAAGAAGCCGCCTATGCGAGCAGCTTGTGGGGGCGGGGGTCGAGCTGACTGAGATTCGTACACTCCCGTGATGAGCTGGTCGGCCCCGTTGCTTGCTTTGTTGGGGACCCTCGTGGGCGCGTCCGTCACCCTGCTGGCCGATGGGGTCCGGTGGCGACGCGACCAGGACCAACGCCGGCCCGAGGTACTGCGCAACGCCTACGGCACCTACCTCGCGGCCCTGCACGCCACCAGCGAGGAGATCCGAACGGTGTCGCTCGGCGAGCATTCACCCGAGACATCCCGGCAGTCAGCGGCCCGGATGGCTTTCCGCTCCGCGAACCTCAACGCCTGCCGAGAACAGCTGGTCCTGCTGGCGCCGCGCCAAATCGTACACGCCGGCGACGAGACGTTCACCACGCTACGGCAGCTGCGGGATACATGATCGCCTGGACGTAGCCGTCCGCGATCTCGATGTTGGTGAGGCCACCAACACCGCCTCCGGGCAGGCGCGGAGGCCGGACGCCAAGCGCAGCGGCCCGCTGCTTATAGGAATGATTAGGTCGTACAAGTTGCCGCGGCACGCACCCGCCACGTACGGTGCGCTCGGCGAGACGCAGCCCGGCACGGTTACTGATCGTGCACTTGCGATACTCGATAAGCTCACCGCCGAGCAGCCAAACGGGGCATGAGAGTTCCCGCATTGTTGTAGAAGTCTCCCCGTGGGCGGCCAGCGTCACCCATCTGTACCCTACGATCCCTGCCTGTTACCACGTGGAGGGTATGCGTCGATGAGGGAGCCCGGTGGTCCGGCATCGCACCCCGACTATGGGCCGGAGGCACGCTCCGCCGTCCAACGAGAAGCCGAGCTGCCGACCGCGGCGTGGGAACGCGAGGTGGCTCGCGGCCTCGAGCTGGGACTGCCCGGCGCCGACTCGATCATGGATAGGCGCATCCCCACGTTCTCCCGCGGCGAGCTGCCGCACTTTGCGGGCATCAACACCTTCCTCAAGGCGCCCTTCGTCGAGGACGTCCGCACCTGCGGCGACTACGACGTGGTGGTGCTCGGTGTCCCCTTCGACGGCGGCACCACCTACCGTCCTGGCACCAGGTTCGGACCACAGGGGATACGCAAGATCTCTGCGCTGTACGGGCCGTACAGCTTCGAGCTCGGCGTCGACCTGCGAGAATCCATCACGATCGCCGACGTGGGTGACGTTTTCACCATCCCGGCCAACATCGAGAAGACCTTCGACCAGATCTCCAAGGCGGTCGGGCATGTCTACGCCTCCGGCTCCTTCCCGGTGGTGCTCGGTGGCGATCATTCCATCGGCTACCCGACGGTGCGTGCCGTGAGCGAACACCTCGGCGGCAACCTCGGCATCATCCACTTCGACCGCCACGTGGACACCCAAGAGACCGACCTCGACGAGCGGATGCACACCACGCCGTGGTTCCACGCAACGGACATCCCGAACGTCCCCCCGAAGAACCTGGTCCAGATCGGCATCGGCGGCTGGCAGGCGCCCCGACCAGGGGTGAAGGTCGGTCGGGAACGTGGCACGACGATCATGACGGTGACGGACTGCGTCGAGATGGGAATCGAGGAGGCCGCGCAGCGGGCGCTGGACGTGGCCTGGGATGGCGCCGACGCGGTGTGGCTCAGCTTCGACGTGGACTGTCTCGACGCGGCGTTCGTGCCGGGCACCGGATGGCCCGAGCCCGGCGGCTTCCTGCCCCGCGAAGTCCTGAAGTTCATCCAGCTCGTAGCCGCGCGTCCGCTGGCTGGGATCGAGGTCGTCGAGTGTTCGCCGCCATACGACACCGCCGAGATCACCTCGCTGATCGCCACCAGGGTCATCTGCGACACCCTCGGTTGCCTCGTTCGCGCTGGCCATCTGCCCCGAGTTCGGCACGCGGCCTAGTTCCAGAACCCTCCTTCCCCGACTGGAGTTCGATGTGATTTTCCGCCCCTCGACCCGCCTGCAGGCGGCGGTCATCTGCACCGCCGCATTGGTCGGCCTCACCGCCCTCTCGGCATGCAGCTCCGCCGCCAACACCAGCACCGGGGCCACCACCGCAGCGCAGGGTGCCAAGATCACCTTCGGGTTCAGCGCGTGGCCGGGCTGGTTCCCCTGGCAGGTCGCGCAGGAACAAGGGCTGTTCGCCAAGAACCACGTCAACGTCGAGCTCAAGTACTTCGACAGCTACACCGACAGCCTCAATGCCCTCGCCACCGGCGCGATCGACGCCAACAGCCAGACGCTCAACGACACGCTGGCGTCGGTCAGCGGCGGCGCGAAGCAGGCGATCGTTCTGGTCAACGACAACTCCACCGGCAATGACAAGATCATCGCTCGGGACGGGATCACCAGCGTTGCCGATCTCAAGGGCAAGAAGGTCGCGGTCGAGCAGGGCACGGTCGACCACTATCTGCTGCTGCTGGCGTTGGCGCAGGCCAAGCTCACCGAGCAGGACATCGAGCTGGTTCCGCTGGTCACCGACGCCGCGGCGGCCGCCTTCGCCGCAGAGCGGGTCGACGCAGTTGGCGCCTTCGCTCCGTTCACCACGACAGCTCTGGAGCGTCCGGGCAGCCGAGCGATCGCGACCTCGGCCGAGTTCCCCGGCGCCATCCCGGACCACCTCGTCGTCACCGACTCGATGGTCAAGGACCGGCCACAAGATGTCCAGGCGCTGGTCAACACCTGGTTCGACACCCTGAAGTGGATCAAAGAGAACAAGGACGCCGCCATCGAGATCATGGCCAAGCGTGGCGGGGTGAGCCCGGCGGACTACCGGACCTATGACGCCGGCACCACGATCTTCACACGGCAGCAGAACATCGACGCGTTCACCCCGGGCACTACCCCGGCGCACCTCAACTACCAGGCCAACCTGATCGTGGACTTCATTCTGAGCACCGGACTGGCGAAGGACCGCCCGTCGATGGACGGGCTGCTGAACGACCGGTTCGTCAAGGCGGTGCCGGAGTGAGTCAGCTGGCTGTCGGCAGCGACGACATCATGGCAATGGCGCAGGGCGGCGCAGGCGCCGCGTCTAGACGGGAGGGTTGGCCGCCGCTGCCGCGGCGGCCACGGCCCGGCAGGACCTGGCCGCTGTTCACCATTCGCGCGCCGATCCCGCGCACCGCACGGTGGACGGTGACGGTCCTGTCGATCGCGATCCCGCTGGTGGCCTGGGTCGCGCTCGGCGCCAGCGGAGTCGTGTCGACAACGTTCCTGCCATCGCCGCGAGCCGTGGTGTCCGCCGGCGTCGAGATGGCCCGTTCTGGCGTGTTGTTGGCCGACCTGTGGGCCACCTTTCAGCGCGTGCTTTACGGGTTCGGGCTGGCCGTGCTGGTGTCGGTACCTCTCGGCATCCTGATGGGGACCTTCCAGGTTGGCCAGGCGGCGTTCGAGCCGGTGATCGGGTTGCTTCGGTATCTGCCGGCCAGCGCGTTCATCCCGTTGCTCATCATCTGGCTCGGGCTCGGCGAGCCGTCCAAGATCGCTATCCTGTTCATAGGCACCGTCTTCTTCAACACGCTGATGACCGCCGACGTCGTCCGCAACGTTCCGCGCCCGCTCATCGACGTGTCGTACACCCTGGGGGCCCGCCGCGGGGAGGTATTGGGCAAGGTCATCGTGCCGCACTCGTTGCCGGGCATTATCGACGCGATTCGGGTCAACGCCGCGGCTGCATGGAACTTCGTGGTGGTCGCCGAGCTGGTCAACTCGACGGCCGGGCTGGGGTACCGGATCGTGCGGGCGCAGCGTTTCCTGCAGACCGACCGGATCTTCGCGGTGCTCGTCGTGATCGGTGTGGCCGGCTTGCTGATCGACGTCGGGTTGCGGCTGCTGCGGTCCAGCGTGGGGCGGTGGGCCGCGTGAGCGGTGTGTTGGAACTGCGCGGCGTGGCCAAGGACTACCAGGTGCGCGGCCGGACGGTGCGCGCCATCGACGCCCTCAACCTGCGGCTGTCGCGCGGCGACTTCGTGTGTGTTGTCGGCGCCAGCGGGTCGGGGAAGTCGACGTTGCTCTGGCTGGTCGCGGGCCTGACCGGGGCGACAGAGGGCCGGATCACCCTCGACGGCGTGCCGGTGACCGGACCGGGGCCTGACCGAGGGTTGGTCCCCCAGACGGGGACGCTCTACCCGTGGCGGACGGTGGAGCGCAACGTCGCCTTCGGGCTGGAGCTGCTACGGGTGGACAAGACGGAACGGGCCCGCCGGGTCGACTGGTACCTGGATGAGATCGGCCTTGCCGGGCTGCGGCGATCCCTGCCCCGCCAACTCTCGGGCGGCCAGCAGCAGCGGGTCGCAATCGCCAGGGCCCTGGCCTGCGAGCCCGAGGTGCTGCTGCTCGACGAGCCGTTCGGAGCACTGGACGTGCAGACCAAAGAGGACATGCAAGTCCTCATCAGGCAGGTGTGGCGGGACACCGGCGCCACGGTGCTGATGGTCACCCACGACGTGGAGGAAGCGGTCTTCCTCGGTCAGCGGGTCGTCGTGCTGGCCTGCGACCCCGGCCGGATGGTGGCCGAGATCCCGGTGCCACTTCCCGACGACCGTGACCTCGCGATCAAGCGCGCGCCCACGTTTCTCTCACTGCGAGCCTCGATCGAGGACCTGGTCCGGGCGCAGCACCGCGGCCATGCGGCCCGCGACCACAACAGCGGCTGATCGGCCGCCAGCACGATGGGACACGAAGTGGCAGCTATCAGACGCGGCAACAAGCGCCCTCGGCGTGGCTTGCGGATCACCACATTGATCATCGCCGTCCTCACGCTGCTTCCTGTTGCGTACGTGTTCAACGGCTTTCGGACCTCGACCGAGGAAGCCATGCAGGTCAACGCCGTCCAGCGCGCGGGGGCCGGGTACATGCGCCAGCTCACCACCTTGCTGGCGGCGCTGGTCGATGCCCAGGGCGCGGCGGTGCGGGGTGAGCCGGTATCTGCCGATGCCGTCCGTGAGGCGATCGAGCAGGTCAGCCAGGTCGACAAGGCGTCGGGTGACCCGTTAGAGGTCAGACAACGCTGGTCGCAGCTGCGCGCCGAGATCGAGTCCGCGCTGGGCAAGACGGTGTCAGGGCCGGCCGCGATGGGCACCTACGCCGAGGCAATCGGACTGACACAGGCGCTGTTCAGCAGGATCGGTGACACGTCGATGATCGCCAGGAATCCCGGGGTGGACGCGCAGTACCTGATCGACACGGCGGTCGTGAGCGTGCCGGAGGTCATCGTCAACGCGGGCCAGGTCGCAGGGCTGGCACGGTCGGCGGCGGCCACCGACCCCCGCATCGCGGTCGCGCTGGACCGGATCTCCCGTGCGGCGCAGGTGATCCGCATCGGGCCGCATTCAGGTGCCGATCAAACGACGGCCGGGGCGGCGACCATGAACGTGCTCGAGCCGCTGGACGAGTTCACCGCGGCAGCGGACGGCCTGGTGCAGGCGGCGTCGGTGCCGGACTTCGCGGCCGGCCAGGCGCTGGCCGATCTCGACCGCGCCCTTCGCCGCGTGCGCCAGGCGGCACTCGGGCTCGATGTGGCCGTCCTCGATGCGCTGGACGCGTTGCTCGGGCGTCGCCTGATCGAGCTCGACGCCCAGCGCCGCAACATATTGATCGCTGGCGTGCTTATCGTGACCGCGGCTGCCGCTCTGCCGTTCTTGTTGTGGCTCGGATCGGGTGGCTCGAGCCGACGGCCCGCGCCCCGCTCCGAGAGACCGGCCCGTACCGATCTCCCGGACGGTCCGGCACATCGTGGCCAGGAACATGTCGGGCCGGGACTGGCAAGCGTCGGGCGCTCGGCGCATGCGCTGCGACCGGGGCAGGCACGATGATTATCGGTAGGCTCGGCATCCGGGGGAAGCTGAACGTCCTGCTCTTGCTGGCGCTGGCGGCGGTCCTGCTGGTGGCGACCCCGTTCGTCGCCGGCCAGGTCGACAATGCGCGATCGGCCGGGCGGACGGCGGACACGGCACGGCAGGCGCGCGAGCTCGGTGCCCTGATCTGGCATCTGCAGCGGGAGCGTCTGCTCACAGCCGCCTTCCTCGCCCTGCCGAGCATGGACAGTACCGACCTGGTGCTGCAGCAACATGTCGTGGACGACACCGCGGACAATGTGCGTCGGTCCCTGGGACCCGAGGCGTCGGACGAGCTCGCGGGGGCGCTGGTGCGGCTCGGATCCCTGCTGGAACCACGGCAGAGTGCGCTGCGTCGTGGCATCTCGCCGGACAGTGTGGCTCGGACCTACCACGCGGTCATCGAGGCCATCATCGATGCGCTGCGCCTGGTTCCCCAGCGGACCAGCGACGCAGAGGGCACAAGACAGCTCACCGCACTCGAGGCCCTGCTGCGCGCCAACGAGCAGAATGCATTGCGCGGTATGGCCCTGATCGCCACTGCGATGGACCCGCAGACCGGGCAGGTTCTCCTCGACGATGCGTCGGCGCAGGCGCCGATGCTCACCGAGCGGTTCGTCCAGCAGGCCGACGTCGAACATGCTGCGCTCGTGGTCCTGGTCGACCAGGGCGAAGCCGCTCGCCGGGTGGACGCGCTGGCCGCCAGGTTGCCGCAAGCGCGGACCGCCGCCGCCACCGAGGCGTTCGTCTCGGACGTGCTCAGTGGCGTTGAGTCACAGTCGAACCTGCGCCGGTTCGTCCAGGACCAGGTGACCAGCCAGATCACCGACGCAGCAGCCCGCCGCGCGGCCAGCGCCCGCCTCGCGGCGTGGCTGGTCGGCCTCGGCGCCGCCGCGTTGTTCGGCCTGGTCGCGATCCTCACGGTGGCCGTCAGCCGATCGATCGCCAACCCGCTGCAGCGGTTGACCGGTGCGGCCACCAGGGTCGCCGATCTTGCCGAGACGGAGCTGGTCAGGGTGGCCGACACCGAGGTGACCGAGGAACAGGTGCCCAACCTCGCGTCGATCGAGGTGTCCACCCATGACGAGGTTGGCCGGCTGGCGGCGGCGTTCAACCGGGTGCAGGCGACAGCGGCGATGCTGGTTGAACGGCAGACCGTAACTCGGCGCAACGTCAGCCTGATGTTCGTCAACGTCGCGCAGCGGACGCAGAACCTCGTCGGGCGGCAGCTCACTCTCGTCGACGAGCTCGAGCGCAACGAGCAAAGCGCAGAGGTGCTGGACAGCCTGTACCGGCTCGACCACCTGTCCACCCGACTGCGGCGCACGGCGGACAACCTGCTTGTTGTCGCCGGTGCAAGGGACGAAACCAGGATCGCGCGGCCTACCGAGCTCGCGACGGCCCTGCGGTCGGCGTTGGCGGAGATCGAGGAGTACCAGCGGGTACGGCTCGGCGACATCAGTGAGATCATGCTGGCCTCCTCACTCGGCCCTGACCTGGTCCTGGTGTTCGCCGAGCTGTTGGAGAACGCGACCTCCTTCTCGCCGCCGGAGTCATTCGTCGAGGTCGGCAACACCTTCTTGGCCGACGGCTCCTGCCAGGTCAGCGTCGTCGACCATGGCATAGGTATCAACCCGGAGCGGATGGCCGAAGAGAACGGGCGGCTGGTCGAGCGTGAGCGGCTGGATGTCGCGCCGACCAGTGTGCTTGGCCTGTTCGTGGTCGGGCGGCTGGCCCGCAGGCACTCGCTCACCGTGGAGCTGAGCAACACGCCGGGAGGTGGGGTCACCGCCAGTGTCGCCATCCCGGCCGCCCTGTTCAGCCACATCATGGTGCCTGAGCCGGCCGACGAACGGGTCGCACACCTGCCGACGTCTCAGGCACAGCGACCAGTTCCCTTCGGTACGGTGTCGCGACCCCCGTGGCCCGCACCGCTACCAGCGCTGAAGATCCCACCGGCTACCACCATCGAAGGGTTCTACTGGTTCCCGTCGGACGCTACGCCGCCGGCCCTGCCTTCAGGCCACACCGCTGCGACGTCCGGAGTTCGGCCCAGCCATAGCGATGCCGCATGGCCTCCGACGGTCGGCGAGGATGTGGCCCAGCCGAACCGCGGCCGTCTCCAGCGCCGGGTGCCAGGCGCGCAGATCCCCGAGACAACGGTGCGGCCGAGGCCTGGTCCGCCGGCCAGTCACCCGAAACACGACGCGGCCGCCATAAGATTCGCGTTGGACGGCTACCAGTCGGCGGTGGCCAACACGGCAGATCTTGGCCCGACAGCACGGCCCGGTGTTCCGCCCAGCTGGCCGGAGGAGCTGTCGCGGCGGATCCCTGGCGCCAACCTTGCGCCCGGTCTGCGCACGCGGCCGGCAGGTGCTCGTCCCGCGCATGCCGCGGTCACCAGGACGATGCGGGACCCGGACGCCGAACGATCGGCGTTCGACGCGTTCACCACAGGTTTGGCTCGGGCCGTCATGGCGAGCCCGGACGCCAGCCGTGACATTGATCCGACGAGAGAGGTCAAGGAATGACGAGGCAGGCACTAGGAATCAGCGTCGAAGCGACGCAGTTCAACTGGTTGGTGAGCCGCTTCGTGGGGAGCACTGCAGGCGCCATCGCGGCTATTGCTGTGTCAGCCGATGGCCTGTTGATCGCGATGTCAGACGATTTCGACCGGGCCAGCGCTGACCGGCTTGCGGCAATCTCCTCCGCAATGCTCGGCCTGGCTAATGGCGTCTCAGAGAGCCATCCGCTGGGTGCCCCTGACAAGGTCGTCATCGAGCTGGAACTGGGCTACCTGCTCGTCTGCACGATCAGCACCGGCTGCTTGCTTGGTGTGCTGGCGTCCAAGCAGGCCAGCCTCGGCACGGTCGCCTACGAAATGGCGATGTTCGCCAACCGGGCCAGCGGCGTACTCACGCCGCAGCTTATCGAGGAGCTGAAGAACACCGTGGGGCTTTGAACGTGGCGTGAAGGAGGAGGGTATGAGCCGCGCCGACGACCCGCGATACGCTGGGATCGATCCGGACGTCTCGCCGCTGCGGCCGTACCTGCTGACCTCCGGCCGCACTCAGCCGGTCGACCAGACGCTGGAGGTGGAGGCACAGGTTCTGACCAGCCAACGCGGCGCAGCCGCGCACAACAGCCTCACCTTCGAGCGCCGAGACATCGTTGAGCTGTGTCAAGTCACCATGTCGGTGGCAGAGGTCGCCGCGATACTCGGGCTGCACATCGGGGTGGCGCGGGTGCTGGTCGCCGATCTTGCCGAGCTCGGGTACGTCATCGTTCGGCGCCCCGGAACCCGGCTCACCCAGGACATCGACATGATCGAAAGGGTCATCCGTGGACTTGAGGCCATTAGCTGAGCCCATCGCCGGCAGCCGGCGGCCACCAACCCCAGTGAAGATCGTCATCGCTGGCGGGTTCGGGGTCGGCAAGACGACGACTGTGTCTGCCATCTCGGAGATCCTGCCATTGACCACCGAGGCATTGATCACGTCGGTAGGCGCGCAGGTCGACCCCATCGGTGCTGTGCCTGCAAAGACCACGACGACTGTGGCCTTGGACTTCGGCTGCATCACGATCGATGACGACGTCAAGTTGTACCTGTTCGGAACACCAGGACAGGACCGGTTCGGCTTTATGTGGCATGACCTGATCCACGGCGCGCTCGGCGCCCTCGTCATCGTGGACACCCGACGCCTCGACGACTCGTTCCCTGCGGTCGACTATTTCGAGAAGGCCGGCGTTCCGTTCGTGATAGGGATCAACGTGTTCGACGGCAACCTCGCACACGACGTCGCCGACGTCCGCTGGGCACTCGCCATCGGCGACGAGGTGCCTCTGATCACGTTCGATGCGCGGTTCAAGCTTTCCGTCCGCGACGCCCTGCTGGCCGTTCTGCGCAACACCATTGACAAGAACCGGACCAGGGCCGCCACCCGACAATGATCATCGCCTCAGGCCCACTCCCAGTCGGCCATGTCCGCGCGGTAGAGCGCCAGGTCTTCGCTTGGCCGGATCATCGCCCCCACGATCAGATAGGTGACGGCGGCCTCGCTGTTGGGGCCAAATAACAGTTCGCGCATCGGCCCGTCCGGTAGGTCCTCGTTGTAGGGGCGTCGCGGATCGCCGCTGGCGTGGTGTCCGGCGGCAAGGCCGGCACCGGTGACTGGTAGAACGGGTTGTCGGCTGCGGCGCTCACCCCGTTCGCTCCGCGCAGGCCTCGACTACCCGTAGGCGTCATTGCGGTGCGAAATCTTGATCACCTCGGCGATGATCTCATCGTCCAGAATCCGGTAGATCACCCGGTACTGACCGCGGCGTGCGGCGTAAAAGCCCTCCAACCGAAAGCGCAACTGCTTGCCCACCCGGTGCGGGTTGTCCAGCAGCGGACCGGTGACGAACTCCCACACCGCGGCGGCGATCTGCTTCGGAAGGATCTCGGACAGTGCCCGCCGGGCAGCGCTCGACAGCCGCAGCGTGTATCTCACGCAGCCCCGCGGCCGAGCCGGCGCGCCATGATCGCGGCCATTTGCTCACCGGTGGTCATCTCGCCGACGCCGGACTCGGCATCGCGGATTGCCGCCATCGCCTCCGGATCCGACAGGATCTCGAGTGTCTCGATCAGGCTCTCCAGGTCCTCCGGTGCGATCAGCACGGCGGCCGGCCGGCCGTTCTTGGTGATCGTCACCCGCTCCCAGGTGCCCTGCACCGCGTTCACCAGTTCACTCAGCCGGTTCTTCGCGTCGGCCAGCGACGTCGTCTCCATGGCCACTATTCTAGCCATGGGGGACGACATAGGGGTCACCGCGATCCACAGCCAGCGCGGCGGTGCTGGGGTGCGGCGCTGGGCGGGTGATGGTCGGCTCCGGTCGGGCGGCGGAACTTCCCTCTCTGGCGGCCGGACTCGGGTCGCGGGCACTGATCGGCACCGGCTCGCATCCGGCCCGGTATGCCGAGCTCCTCGCCGCGCTGACCATCCCATGCGCGATGTTCCGCGTGGACGGGGAGCCGACAGTCGAGATGGCACGGGAGGCGGCCGCCGCCGCTCGCGACCACCGAGCTGACCTCGTGGTGGCCGTCGGTGGTGGAAGCGTGATCGACCTTGCCAAAGCCGTCGCCATGCTGCTGACCAACGGCGGCGATCCGCTCGACTACCTGGAGGTGGTCGGGCGGGGACGCGGCATCACGCTGCAGGCTGCCCCGGGCGTCGCGGTCCCGACGACCGCCGGCACGGGGGCGGAGGTGACGGCGAACGCCGTCCTTGCCTCGCCCGGCGATGGGCTCAAGGCAAGCCTGCGTAGCCCCCTCATGATTCCTTCGATCGCGTTGATCGACCCCGCTGCTCACCCTTGGCTGCCCACGACCGGTCACCGTGTCGGCCGGACTTGACGCGCTCGCCCAGTGTTTGGAGCCGCTTGTCTCGGTGCGCGCCAACCCGCTGACGGACAGCCTTGCGCGGGCAGGGCTGCGCCGCGTTGCTCACTCCTGACATGCCTTCGCTAGAGGTATTCGGCCTGCGCCCCCACCATGCCGACGAGATCGTCGCCAAAGCCGCGAAGGCAAGCAGCATGCAGGGCAACCCCATCGCCCTCACCAACGACGAACCGCACGCGATCCTGGCTAACTAAAGCGACCGCTTAGTACGGCAGCCGCAGATTGTTGTGATAGTGGGTGTTCGCTGCCGGGCAACCGCTGGCGGCGGGCACGGGACCGAGGTCAGGCGGCCGAGTCCAACACGGCGGTCGCGGCGCCGCTGCGACGACGACCATGGCGTTGAACTCGCGAGACATGGGTCCATCACGGACTGCGGCTGTAGTGTTAGGAGGCCTGCGGCATCGCGCGAAGCCGGACCGGCCGCTGTTTGCCATCGCAGCGTCGATAACCGCGGCAGGCGCGGCCGGACGGTGCCGGACCGCATGAACTCCGGTCAGATCACCGCTATGGCCTCCACCTCGATCAACCAACCGGGCTGGCCGAGTGCGGTTACCGCCACCTGGGTCGCGGCTGGTGTCTTCTTGCCGAAGAACTCCTCCCGAATGGGGATCAACTCGGTGCGGTAGCGGATATCGGTGAGATAGGTGTTGAGCTTCACGATGTTCTGCAGTGTTCCGCCGCCGGATTCAACCTGCGCTTTGAGCGCCTGGAAGACCGCCCGCGCCTGGGCCGGAAAGTCGCGAGGATGGGCCGGATCCCCCTGGTCGTCATACGCGACCTGTCCAGAGATGAACAGGATGGTTTCAGCACCGCTGACCTTGACGGCCTGCGCATACGATGGCGGGTCGTAGGCGCTCGGCGCCGCGTACTGCTCGATGATGGTCAACTCAGTCTCCGTCCGTATTGCTGACGGCGGTGCCGCCATGGCCAAGCGTCCTGCGGCAAACGGTCATGGCGCGCCGGGCGAAGGCCTAGGGCTGGGCCGGGGCGGGCCACACCGCATGCAAGATGCCGGCAGGATCTGCCGCTGGTCGAGGCGGGGTACGCGCTCGTCTGGCAGGACGCCCGGGGCACCTTCCGTTCGGGCGGTGAGCTCTACCAGCACGTGGACCACCCCCGTAGTCGCCGACGCCGGGCGGTGGCGGAAGCACGACGATCATGGCGCCCCGGCAGGTCGGGCGCTCCGCGCCTCAGTTCTGGCGCGAGCTCCCGGCCGCCCGGCCTCGGACAGCGCCCGCATCAGCGCCCCGACCAGCCGCTCCCGCAATGGGTGCTCGGCCACCAGCGACGTCAGCTCGGTGGTCAGCTCACCGCCGCGGCCCAGCCGCAGGTCCGCCTCGACCCGATCCTCCACCGCCGCCAGCCGCAGCTCGGCCAGCCGGGCCAGCGACGCCTGGAAGTAGTTCACCTCCGCCACGTACAACAGCGCAGGACCACGCCACAGATCCAGCGCCTCCCGCAGTAGCTGGCCGGCCATGTCGGATCCCGCGCGGACCGCCCGGCCGCAACCAGCCGCTCGAACCGTGTCACGTCCACCGCGTCCGGCTCGATCACTAGGCGGTATCCGGCCGGATGGGGCCCGATCGTGGCCTGCGGCAGTGCCCGGCGCAGCCGCGACACCAATGCCTGCACCGCGTTCACCGCCCCCGCCGGCGGTTGCGCACCCCAGATCCCGTCGACGATCCGCGCCAGGGACATCACCCGACCCGGCTCCAGCGCCAGCATGATCAGCAGCGTGCGCAGCCGGGCACCGCCCACCTCCACGGCAGCCCCGCCATCGGCCCGGACCTCCAATGGGCCCAACAGCCCGATCTCCATGCCCCGATTCTGCTACGGCATCGTGCGGCTGCGGGCCCTGTCGCATGGCTGATTGCTTCCTCGTGCAGGGTCGTCCGGCCGGACCGGACTGCCCGTGCCGGCCGGAGAACGGGGTTCAGATCAGAGGTCGAGCGTCCAGGTGTCGATGAAGCCGGTGCGGCCGGCGGCCACGTCCTGCACCCTCAGCCGCCAGGTGCCGTTCGCGGCCTCGCCGGAGAGGTTGCGGGTGTAGGTGGTGTGGATGTTCTTCTTGTTGCCGCCGGTGCGGTTGTGCAGGTTGTAGGCCGACCCGTCGGGGGCGATCAGGTCGACGATCAGGTTGCTGATACGGTTGTGGATGATGTGCACCTCGATCGTGCTGGCGGCCGCGTTGCCGGTGCACCCGGCGATCGTGATCGCCGACTCGGCGGTGCCCGGGTCCGGGATGGCGACATCCGTGCCGTTGGTGGCCGGGGCGCAATCCGGCGGCGGTGTACCGGTGTTGACGAACAGCAGGCGGTTCGGGGTGCCGGCACCGGGGTTGGTGATGTGGTCGAGGGTGGCGTCGCTTAATATCGCCGACGCCACCTGCGCCGCGGT
>Ga0184609_10000259_pt1 | contig 14916 bp, 13 predicted proteins | sample PLM1_60_coex_FD_133165 | JGI IMG/M metagenome (GOLD analysis project Ga0184609, IMG submission 133165) | Groundwater sediment microbial communities from an aquifer in East River, Colorado, USA - PLM1_60_coex | ecosystem: Environmental > Terrestrial > Soil > Riparian zone | place: USA: East... | reverse complement strand
GGTCCGCGGACCACCCGTGCGCCTCCGGGTGGGTGTCCCAGTAGTGCAGCAGCGGCAACTGCTCCGCCGTGGTTGCCGCCAGCATCCACCGGACGACCGTAACGACCAGGGGCAGAGTCACCGACAACACCGGCCGGCCGATCGGCCGCCGCCACGTCGGGGCCGGTTGTAACGTGGCCGGGGTGCGACTGCGGCGGTATCCCGCAAAGCCACGTCCGGGGGACCGTGTCGCGGTGATCTCGCCGTCCGCCGGAATTCCGGCGGTATTTCCTCGTGTGCACGAGCGGGGCCTGCGCCGCCCGCCTGCGGTCGGAGTTTGAATTGGAGCCGGTCGAGTATTCGAGTACCAGGGCGGTGGCGGCGAGCCCGACCGAGCGGGCCGGCGACATCATGACAGCATTCGCCGATCCCACCATCGCCGCGATACTTGCGACGATCGGCGGCGACGACCAGATCACGGTACTGCGCCACCTCGATCCGGCGGTCGTGGCCGCCAACCCCAAGCCGTTCTTCGGCTACAGCGACAGCACCAACCTGCTCAACTTCCTGTGGTACGCCGGAGTCGTCGGCTTCCACGGTGGTTCGGTGCTGGTACACCTGGCCCGGCCGGGCGGGATGCACCCGCTGACCGCCGCGTCGCTGCGCGCCGCGCTGTTCACCGCCGGGGAGTACGAACTGGTGGCGCCGGACGAATTCGGCGACGAGACGATCGACTGGGCCGTCCCCGCGAATCTCGAGCGCGACCCGCCGATGCGCCTGGCGCAGCCGTGGACGTGGCGCCACGCCGACCAGGTGGTCCAGGGACCGACCTGGGGCGGCAACCTGGAGATACTGTCGTGGCTGCTGGCCGCCGACCGGTTCGTCGCCGCGCCGCAGGACTACGACGGTGCGGTGCTGTTCATCGAGACATCCGAGGAGATGCCGCCGGCCCGTCGAGGTGTACCGGATGCTGCACAACATGGGCGAGCGCGGCGTGTTGTCGCGGTTCGCTGCGGTGCTGATCGGGCGAGCCAAGGCCTGGAGCTTCGATCGGCCGCTGGATCTCGCGGCCCAGGGCCGAGTACGCGGAGGAACAACGGGCCGCCGTGCGCGAGGCGCTGGATCAGTACAACCCGGGCGTCATGGCCGTGTTCGATGTGGACATCGGGCACACCGACCCACAGTTAATCCTCCCTTATGGAGGAACGGTCCGGGTGGACGGGCCGGCCCGTCGCATCACGGTCCGGTACTGAAGGCGGCCGCTGTGTGAACAGGACCCGGTGTATTCCCGGTGGCTCGCGGCGCTCTGGTGTCTTTGGATGGCAGTTCGTTGACCAAGGAGGTGCGCCATGAGCGTGTCGCAGTCGAACACCGTGTCGTGGGTGGGCCAGAGCGCGGAGTTCTCCTGCTGGGCCGCCGCCGCGGCGATGATGCTCGGATGGCGGGACAGCGTGTGCTACGCGAGCGACGCCGATGTGCGGGTCCGCTACGGAGACATGGGTGGTGACGGCACGGACCCCGCGGAGGATCTGCGGCTCGCCCTCGGTCAGGGGATGGCCGTCGAGGCGGCCGCGTGCCGCACGCCAGAGGCCTGGGCCGAGCTCCTGCGGCACGGACCGGTCATGACGACGATTCCTGGCTACTACATCGTCGTCTCGGCGATCCACGGCGACGGAACGCCAGAGGGCACCCAAGCGTATGTGCTCGATCCGGCCCGCGGTGAGTCGTGGCTACCCTTCGCGCAACTCGAGGAACTGTACGAGGCCGATCCCGCGTCCATCATGATGCAGTACTGACAGCGCCGATTTAGCGACACTAGGCAGAGACTCCGGCGTAGGCGAGCCAGCGTTCCCGTGGTGACATGCGCAGCCGGGTACGGCCGGCCTCGACGTCCCTGGCGGCCAGCAGCTGTTTGAGGGTCTCCTCCTGTGCCCGTTCGGCGGCGTCGGTGAGCATCCGCTGGGCCTCGGCGTGGTCGCGGTGGCCGTGCGCGAGCACCACGATCAGCTTCGCCTGCCCGCGCACCACGTCGCCGCGTACGAGTCGGGACTGCGCATACGCCACCTCGCATTGTTGCGCGTAGGGCTGCAGGTTCACCCGGACGTTGGCCAGCAGCCGGGGCGTGTGGATGACGCGGTGCGGGACTTCCCACCTCAGCCAGAGTGGGTAAGGGACGCGCCCTGTCGCGGACGCCCCGGTGCGCCGGCTGGACTGTGGATAGAAGCAGCGCATCGTCGTGCTGATGGCGAATGTTTTGTTGACGACGAGGTTCTCGTCGCCGCCGTCGGAGTCCTCACCAGGGGCGGTGGCGCAGCGGTCAGCCAGGGTGTTCATGGCCTCGTCCCAGTCGCCGGACCAGGCCGGCAGCGGTGGGCCGGCGTGGTCGGTGGCTGGCAGCACGAGGTGGTCGAAGCCGATCTTCCGCATGCTGCAGAACGACGCCGCCAGCACCCCGATCCCCCTTGCGCGCAGGGCTGCGATCACCTGAGCGCTCACGCCGGCTCGCGCCGGACCCATGACCGTGACGATCAGGGCCTGCTTCGGCAGCTGCATCGGCGCGTCCGGGAACAGCCGGTTGCGCTCCTGGCGATACCGCTCGCGGTCGAACCCTCGGATCGTGAACCATTCGCCGCGAACCCGGTTGAATCGCCGATCGTCCAGTTTGAGTCCAAGGCCGTACTCCTCGGCGAGGGCGGCCAGGCCCTCCTCGAAGTCCAGCCGGGCGGTTGGCATGTTCGGATCCACGCCGACCGACATGCGCACGCAGTGGCCGATGGCATCGCGCAGCCGCTCGCTCGACCCGTCCCCTCGCTCGGACACGTGCTGGTCCAGGAAGGGCGCCACCGGAGTATGCAGGTGCAGGACGGGGCCGCCGGCCCGCTCCTTCGCCAGGCCGCAGAGCCGCTGGGTGACGAGAGAGTTCATCAGGCAGTCCCGGTAGGTCGGCGACCAGTGCGTGCTGCCGAGCGTGACCAGGACATCGATCCGCCGGGTCGACTCGTTGAGGAAGCCGGGGTTGGGCACGGTCAGGCCCGAGTACGAGCAGGTTTCTTCGCGACCGGTCGGCGCGGGCTCGCCGATCTCGACGGGGCCGGTGAAGGTGGACATGGCGGACGGCCAGGTGCTGGCGCTCATGGACAGTCCGGCGGCGGAGAACAGCGAGAAGTCGCTGGGCCAGAGCTGGGGGTCCTGCTGGGTGCCCTGGGGTTGTCCGGCCGCCCATCGGATCGGATCCTGGTCGAGGTCGGCCGGGCCGTGGATCACCGTGAAGCGGACCGACGAGGTGCTGGCGCCGGCCGCTTCGGCGGCGATCCTGGCCAGCTCCGACGATCTTGTCGATGGTAAGGGCACGTCACACCTCGCCACGGGCGTCGAAATGGGCATCCGGCTGGAGGGTGTGCCGCGACGCCCGGCCGGCCACCCGCAGCCAGCGTGGCAGCAGGGCAGACCGGGGCACCGGGCTCCTTCGCCGGCCGCGGCGGGCGACGAACTCGCACAGGCAGCACAGCAGGATGATCCCGAGAATCGTCAGCGCGAGCTGGAAGAACCGGGTCATTCCCCAGTTCGTCTCGACGGTTCCCACCGCAATCGCCAGACCGGTGGTGACCGCGACGGACGCGACGGCAAGCGACCGCGGGAACCGGCGCAGCTGGCCAAGCACGGTGTTCGTGCTCGGCAGGTCAAGCCTCGCGAGCAGGAGCCCAGGTACGAGCAGCAGAACCGCGACGATCGCGTCCGGTTGGCGTGGCACCGAACCTTGGGTGACCTCGGCGGAGTAGAGCCAGTGGACGCCGCCCATGAGCAGGGATCCGATCCCGATCACCACGAGGGCCAGGCCGGCCACCATCCGGGTGATGCTCTCGATGAGGGCCGGCGCCTCGTCGGCCAGTGCGAGGTAGGCCACCGCCCGCACCGGTTCGGTGGACTGCGGGCTGAGGTCGACGCTGGGACGGCGCCAGGACGCGTGGGCCCCGTGCTCGCGCGGGTCATTGTCCGTGGTGACGTCGTGCCCAACCTCGAGGTCCCGCAGTCCGGCGGCGACGGTGCCGAGTGCGGTGCCGGCGAGCTCGCTTTTCGCCAGGTGCCGCAGGCCATCGGCCGCGTAGTGGCCGCAGAAGGCGGCCAGGACGTCGACGGAGCAGTCCCCGCGCCGCAGCGCCTCGATGACCTCGGCGGCGGTCAGCGGGCGCGCGGGCCATCGCGGGCTGCCGTGACCGTTGCCGGACCCGCGGCGGTCGGCGAGGTAGGCGTCGTAGCTGGCCAAGTTGATCAACCGCCGGTGCCCGAGCTCGGCAAGGCGGGAGGCGATGCCCTGCAGCTCCAGCTCCAGGAGCTTGCGGTGCCCGCCGAGCGCGTCGCCGCGCTCCGCAAGCGTCTGCAGATCCTCGCTCAGGGTCTCGACGAACTCGTCGTCGGCGTCACTGGACAGCAGGAACCGCCGAACGCTGATCTCCTCGTTCACCTGCACGGTGAGGTGATAGGCCCTCGCCGAGCGGGGGATCGCGGTCTCGTACTCCACCACGAACTCCCTGTTCACCGGGAGCACGTTCCTGACAAGGTGCTGCAGCGGCGCGCGGGGGCGGTGCGCTGGCAGCAGTGGGGCGTCCCAGGTCAGGAAGCGCCGCGGGCGGTCGAGGCTGAGCAGCACGATCAGCATGAACTGGCGGCTGGCCAGCTGCAGCAGGTGCGCGAACGGCACCGCGAGGCCGTTGCGATCATCCTCGGGAAACAGCGCGTCGAGCCCCGCCAGCGCGAGGTCGCGTACCTCGCCCGAGTCCGCCGCCCGCCGGCCGCTCGGCACGGTCGTTGGCCGTTGCGGCAGCCGTGCGTGGTCCACCGTAGTGCGCAGCCGCTCACCGGCGGGAGAACCGGCGGTGACGAGCTCGGCGATCGCCGCCTCGATGAGCCAGCGCGACCGCTGGTGCGTGTGGCGCAGCTTGTGGACGACGGTGTTTGCGGCCGTGACGTCCTTGTGTGCGTCGAGCAGCATGGACAGCAGCCGGACGAAAGCAGCCGCCGTGACGCGGTTGGAGTCGCGGTGGGTGAAACGCGGCACGACCTCGCCGGTGGACTCCTTCACGATCACCGGGGCGAGGTCGCGGCGGCTGTAGCGGGAGACCGGTACCCACAGCGACCCGCCCTGGCCGCCGGCCGCCGCATCCGCGGGCACCATCAGGCTGTCCCGCTGGACTCTCGACACCGCGTCGAGGTCGACGTCCACGCTCACCGAGCGAGCCATGTGCCCGCGGTCCACCAGCGTCAGGTGCTCGGCGAGGCGAGGCACGTGGTCCAGCCGCAGGGACAGGTCCATCAGCGCCAGACCCAGCGCTGCTTCCTTCTGCGGGAAGGTCGGCGGTGCCGTTGGCACCGGCAGCGCATGGATCAGGGCCCGCAGATCGGTAAGGGAACTCGCGGAAGCCTGCTGATCGGCTACGACCGGCTGGGCGGTGCGGCCCGTCATGGGTCAGATCCTCCCGGCAACGCAATCGGTGCCATCATGGTTATCCGTGACCTTGACGAATAGCTGAGCCTACCCCTGGTCGCCGCTCCCGCAAAGCTCGTCATTGCTGTCGAACGCGGCCGGGAACCGTCTCTTGTCGCTTACAATTCACCACGACGATATCCGGGTACAGCGCCAGCAATGAGGCCGTAGGTCTCTGTCTACCACCGGGCCAGTTTTCAGCTGGCCTGCGCTATCACCATGATCTTGAGGAGTCGGATATTCTTGATCATTGGTCGGTGGGTGATCGTTGTCGTCGGAAACTGTGTTTCTCGTCTGTGGGTGGCGGGTCTAGCATGGCCGTGACGGTTCGGTCCGGCCGTAGGGTGGTGACCGTTATGACGACACCAGTCACGGTCAGTGAGAACGATCTCCACACGATGCTCCGGATCGTTAACGCCCCGGAAATGGGTGACGACGGCGAGGGGCTGCCGTGGTCGACGATGTACGGCCTCGACACCCTCATTCCTGGAACGGGCGTCGTGTTCATCGGGCTGAACGCCCGGCGCAAGCTGGAGTACCTGGGGCAAGAAACGTCGTGCGACGGGGCCGACATCCCCGACGCTGACGCCATATTCTGGGAGCACTACTGGGATTCGATGTGCTCCTACGCCGAACGCACCGGCGACCTGCAGACTGTCAATATGATCACCGACTTCTGTACACTGCACGAGTTTCGCCAAATGGCTATCTACACGGAGCTGTTCCGGCTGCGTGGCGACGAAAATTCGATGCATTCGAACCTACCCGATGGGCCTGATCGCATCCTGCGGCTGATCTTCTGGCGTGGCCGCGGCGACCCCAACTTCACCGAACGCGACCGGGCGCTGCTCATCCTGCTTCGCCCCCACCTGTACATCGCGCACCAGCAGGTGCTCCGACGCCGCCGTGGCATCCCGGACCTGACCAACCGTCAATGGCAACTCCTGCGCCTCGTCGACGCCGGCCTCAGCAACACCCAGATCGCCCACCGTCTCCACCTGGCTGAGAGCACCGTCCGCAAGCATCTGGAGAACATCTTCGAACGGCTGCAGGTCTCCAGCCGAACCGCTGCAATCGCCAAGGCCTTGCCAGAACGCTTCCTCATCTAAGCCGCCTGCCGCCGCGGTTACCGAAACCGCCGAGGTCTCGACCGTCGCCGGGACGCCTGCCCTTCGTTGCGTCGGGTATGCCGGTGAGTCCGTCAGGACGGGTCGAAGATACGACAAACCGCGAATACCACTGACCGAGGCCGACGAGCACGCTGGGCAGCGTCGCAGGATCCCCTGGCGGGTGGCGTTCGTCACCGGCGATCACCAAACAGGGACAGCCGGCGTACGTAATCGTCAAAGACCCGACTTTGCACAGGAGCAGTGGTAGCAATGACCGAATCGATGACCAGCGTTGTGGAGGCCGGAGCCGGATGGACGACGCGTCCCTCGTTGCATCGTGCCCGGGCCGCGCACGATGTGGCCACAGTGGATGGGCGTATCTTCGTCTTCGGCGGCTTCGATACCGACCCTGTCGAAATTCTCGATTCGGTCGAGGCTCGCCGACGGCAGGGCGACGAAGCCTGGTTCTCTCGTGCGCATCTGCCCACGGCACGAGCCAATCTCGCGGCGGCCGAACTCGGCGGCACCGTGTACGTCGTTGGCGGGTTCGATCGGAACGACGCCATACGGGATCTGGTCGAGAAGTACGATCCGCACACGGATTCATGGACGGCGGGTCCGCAGGTGCCGACTCCCCGGGCGGCGGCAGCAACGGCCGGGCTAGGCGGCCTGCTGTACGTGGCCGGGGGGTTCGTCCCGCTTGCCAACGGCGACGATGAGCCGACTGATTCCGTCACTGCCTATGACCCCCGGACGGAGGCCTGGACGCCGGTCGCCCCGATGCCGACCGCGCGGGCCCGGCTGAGGCTGGCGGCCACAGGTAGTCACCTTTATGCCATCGGCGGACAATCCCGAAACGGTGACAACCTGTCGATCGTGGAGCGTTACGATCCGCAGTCCGACACCTGGGCCGGTGTTGCCTCGATGCACCAGAGCCGCGGGGTTCACGGTGTCGTCTCCATCACTCATGGGTCACGAGGCCTGATCGTTGTTATCGGTGGCGCCCAGGCTATCCACTTCGAGGTGACCGGCTTCCTGGGCAGCACCGAGACTTACGACCCGGTCACCGACCGATGGTCCCTTCTCGACGCCCAGCTACCACGCCCCAAGGCTGGCCTGGTCGCCGCCGCGCAAGCCAACGGCACCGTGCTGGCTATCGGTGGAAGTGTCCGGACCAACGGTGCTTTCCACGCGACCAACGAGGTGCACGCCCTGAAACTCGACCACCACCACGATGGCTGAAGCCCGGCCTGACGTATCCGGCACAGCATGGCTCGCTCCTTGGATCTGGAGGTGCGGCAATGTCAGACCTCGGCGCTATCCAGCAGGAAGGTGTCGCCAGTTCAGCGGCCGTCACGATGCTGATCGTCGAGCATCCTGCGGATCTGCGTGGTATGCGGCTGCCGCTGGATGACCATGGCTCGGTCCTCGGGCGGGAGTCGGACCTGGTCGTGCCGAGTGCGACGGTCAGCAGGCGGCACGCAAGAACGTGGCGGCGGGATGGGTCATTGTGGATCGAGGATTGTGGATCGAGCAACGGAACGTCGGTCAACGGCGCCCGAATCGACACCGCGGTCCGGCTCCGAATCGGTGACCGGGTGACCCTTGGCGGCGTCGAGTGCCGGGTGGCGCAAGGCGGCCAAGACCCGGTTGGGTGGCAGCCGCCGTTCGGCAAGCTGGAGACGAACCCGGCATGGCCGACCCAGCCGCTGGCGGCCTCCCAGACCGAGACGACGAGGTACCTGTGCGCGGCCACTCACCTCGACGAGACGTTCTGCGACCGGGTGATTCGCAACACCGTCGATCAGCCGTTGCGGGCATCGGCCCCATCGCTCGGCGTGGATATCGCGGTGGTGGCCAGGCACGCTCTCGCGGCTCGGCGCCGGCGGCTGATCCGCGACCTGGCGCTGCTGACACTGCTGCTCGGTGCGCTGCTGGCCAGGGCCGTCGATCTGACCGGCCCGGCGCCCGCCGCGGTGGCGCTGGTGATGTGTGGCCTTGCGGTGCTCGTTGTCGCCGCCGAGCACTCGGTCACCCGGTTCCTGTTGAACGGGCAGCTTTCCATGCGGCGCTACCGGCCCAACGCCATCCGAGCACCTATGAGTCGCGCCGCTCGAAATAGACTCGCTCGCCTCGCCACCACCGACCGGGGAAACGTGGTGATCTTCCGAGGCTTCCGCCCGTTCGTCGGCAGCGGTGACCTGATCAGTGACTGGTCGTTCGCCGTCGACATCTCCAAAGGCTTTCGGGATCCGAAAACCGATGAGCGGCGACAACCAAAGGCATTCGATGCCGCTGACCTGCACGGCTACCTGAGCATGGTCCTGCGCGACCTCGAACTGGCTGGCCTGAACGTCACCGACCGGGTGTTCGTCAGCGGAGCCGACGTGTGGCAGGACCGGCGCCTGCTACCCGACCGCCACAGCGCCCCGGTGACGTCTGTCCCGCATGCCGTGGTCGGGCAGATGCTGCGCTCTGGCGACTCGGTAGCTCGCCCGTACCTCTGCGCCGAAGGCACCGGTTGGCGCGGGCAACTGGTCCAGACAACGTTCTTCCGCGCGGTCAAGCTCCGTGGTTCCCTCTATGTCGAGGGCTCGGCGTTCGTCCTGCTGCCGCTGCGCAACCGGTTCCACGCCGTCGACTCGCTGGCGCCGTGCGGAGCCGGCGAAGTGGCCGTCGCCAGCCTGCGGCACGCCGCTATCTGGACCGTGCCGCTGCTGCTCGCCAGCCCGATACGGGTACTGCGCGCCGCGGACGCCATGACCCAGGCCAGCCGAACCGAACGGCGGCAGCGTCGCATCATCAGCAACGGGTGGCACTTCGACTACGGCGCCGCCGCCAGCATCCGTGAGATCGCGGCCGGCGAGCAGACCCGCCGGTACTTCCTGCAGGCCGACAGCGACCTGTTCGAGACGGTGGTGCAAGAGATGCTGGTACGCGGCATCGTCGAGTTTCTTTCCGACCACGACATCGACATCGAGCAGGCCGCCAAGTTCCAACAGACCATCAACAACGGCAACGTCTTCCACGGAAACGTCGACCTGGGAAAGTCAAAGAACGCCTCCATCTCCGGCTCGACCACGAACAACTCGAAGTCCACGGGCAAACCCGGCTCGGGCGCACACTGACGGAGGTCATCATGTCAGGTGGCAATGAATTCCACGACAAGGTCAGGTTCGACAAGTCACGTAAGGCGACGATCACAGGCACCATCACCAACAACTTCGCTGGCGCGCAGGCGGATCAACTCCTGCAACTCATCGCAGACCTGCGGCAGAAAATCACCGAACACGACCGCGAGCTCGACGACCCGGAAAAGCTGCAAGCATTGGCCGGCAAGCTGCAGCAACACCTCCAGAGCGGCGAACCCAAACCCAAACGCCTCCGCAAACTGCTCACCAGGATGGCCACCGCGGCAGGCAACGTGACCGCGATCAGCGCCGCGGTCAGCGCCGTCCGTGACGCCATCTCAGCCTGAAAAGCCGCCTCGCCCAACCGCACCGCGGCGGGCCGGGTCGGCGGCGCTGGGATCAGGTCGTGAGCCCGCCGTCGACCCGCAGGGTCGCGCCGGTGACGCCGCCGGCTTCCGCCGAGCACAGCCAGGCGACGGCGGCCGCGACCTCACGGGGGTGCAGCAGCCGCTCGATCAGCGCCTGGCTGCCGAAGCCGGTTGCGTGGTCCATCCCGTAGATGCCGGCGGTCGTCGCGAGCATGTCGGTGTCGGTCGAACCGGGGCTGACCGCGTTGGCGGTGATCCCGGTGCCACGCAGGTCGGCGGCGAGCCCCATGACCAGCCCCATGCAGGCGTGCTTGGCCGAGCAGTACGCCGCGAGCCGCGGCAGCCCCCGGTGCGCCGCCGCCGATGCGATCGCGACGAACCGGGACTCCCGCGGCGGCGGCTGCGCCAGCATCACCGGCACCACGCTGCGGGCCAGGTTCCACACCCCCAGCGTGTTGACCTGCCACTGTGCCTCGAACTCCGCCTCGCTGGTCAGCCACGCCGGATCGCCGCCGGACATCATGCCGGCCGCGGCGACCGCGGCGCGCAGCCCGCCGAACCGGTCGACGCACAGCTGCACCGCCCGCGCGAGGTCGGCCATCTCGCGGACGTCACCACGCACCGTCAGCACCCTGTTCGGCGCGGGGGCATCGGCGACGGTCTGCTCGAGGTCGGACTCGTCGGCGAGCCGGTAGCCGGCGATGGTGCCGATCTTCGGCGCGTCCAGCGCCACCACCGACCAGTCCTGCGCGACGAGCGCGTGCGCGATCGCCCGCCCGATGCCGCGGCCGGCGCCGGTCACCAGCGCCACCAGCGGACCGCTCACGGCTGCCACCCCCTTACTGCCGCGTCCAGCCGCCGGACCAGCGCGTCCAGCAGCCGCTCGCCCTCGGCCGCGGTGGCGCCGTTCGGGTCGCCGAGCACGCCGATCGGGCTGACCGCCCGCACCGACTCGGTACGCAGCCGCGGCCACAGCTCCTCCAGCGGCGCGGTCTGGCCGGCCAGCCACGGGCCGGGGCGCACCCGGTCGGGGGCGACCGCCAGCATGAGCGAGGTCTCGGTGCGCCCGGCGTGCGCGTCGCCGCCTGGCACCGCGGCGAACCACGGCAGCACGTGCCTGCCCTCGGGGGTCAGGGTGGCCACCGCGGTGCGCACCGCGTCCGCGTTGCCGCCGTGGCCGATGACCAGCACGACCCGCGGGCACCAGCGGGTCAGCGAGCGGACCAGTTCCACCAACACGTGGGTGGTTGCGGCGGTGCCGAGCGACACCGTCCCGGGGAAGCTCTCGTGCTCGCCGCTCGCGCCGTAGGCGAGTGCGGGCGCCACCAGCGCGCCCGGCCGCAGGTCGGCGTAACGGCGCGCGACTGCCTCGGCGATCTGGGTGTCGGTGTCCAGCGGCAGGTGCGGGCCGTGCTGCTCCAGCGAGCCGAGCGGGACGAGCGTCGCGTTGCCGGTCCACTGCCCGGTCTCCGGCCAGGTCTGCAGCGCGAGCGCCGTCATGGCAGGTAGCCGTGCCTGGTCAGGAACTCCAGCAGCTCGTCGGCGGCCTGTGCCGGGTCGTCGGTGCGGACCACCTTGGGCGGCGTGCGCTCCACGAGCGCGCCGGTAAGGTCCAGGATGCGCTGCCGGGCGCCCAGCTGCGCCGGCGGGCGGTGCAGCGCCTTGGCCCGCGGCCGGTAGGGCAGCCGCAGCGGCTCCAGCCCAGCGGCGTGCTGCGCGGCCTTGGCCGCGGTGCGCACCCCGCCGGCGGCCAGCAGCGCGGACAGCGCCGCCCGCCGCAGCCGCACCGAGCCGGTCTCGACCGACACCACGGCCGGCGTTCCGACCGACAGCCGCTCGCGCCGCCCGCCGTCCAGCCGGCGCAGCGCGTCCAACTTCCCGGTGGACACCGCCGCCAGCTCGGTCAGGCCGAGCGCCTGCGCCACGCCCAGCTCGTGCGCGAGGAACGCCGGAACCGACCCGGAGCCGCGGTCGAGGCTGTGGTCGCCGCATAGCACCAGCGTGCACCCTCGCAGCACGGCCGCAAGCGCGCGGGCCACCTCGGCGGACGGCGCGTCGGGCGCGAGCGGCACGTGCACCGCCTTGGCAGCGCCGACGGCCAGCGCGTTGCGCAGCACGGGCATGCACTGCTCGTCGCCGGCCGATGCGACCAGCACGCCGGCGCCCCACTCCGTCGCCAGCCGCAGCGCGCGCTCCAGCGCGGCCTCGTCGGCCCTCGAGCAGCCGTGCGACCGGGCCTGCACCTCCGTCAGACCGGTGAGCGGGTCGACGCTCACCCGCAGCGGCACGACCTTGAGCGCGACGCCGATCACTGGACCGTCCACCATCTCGACTCCCGATTCGGTGCTAGGAACGACGCATCACCACGCCGTGGCCGCCCTCCGGATAGCTCCAGGTCAGGGCGCCCTCGGCATTGCACACGAGGTAGCAGGTGCCGCACTCGAAGCACTGCTCGTAATTGAACAGCACGCCGCCGTCGGACATCGGCACGAACAGGTTCGCCGGGCAGGCGGTGACGCACGCCTTGGTCGTGCAGCTGCGGCAGACGTCGCTGTCCACGACGATGTGCGCCTGCTGCGCGACCTGGAAGTCGACCGTGGCCATCCGGTCCTCGAAGTCGATGTCTGCGCTGGCACCACTGTCGGGGCTCATCCAAATGACCTCAATCCCGTGAGCGCGTCGGCGGCCAGGTGCCGCAGCTTGACGTCGTGCCGGCGGCGCTGCGCGCCGAACCAGCGTCGCATGCCGGCCTTCGGCTGCGGGTTGGTGACGGTGAACACCTGCTCGACGAGGTCGCAGATGAATGCTGGGTACTGCGTCTGCACCCGGTCGGAGAGCACCAGGTGCGGCGCGCGGCGCAGCTTGGCGTGGTCGGCGAGCACGAACGTGTCGCGCAGTGCCTTGTCGTAGGCGCGGGCCATGGCCTGGCCGGTGTCGCCAGCGGCGAGCGCGCCGGCGGCGACCTCGCCGGCCACCAGCCCGGAGCCGATGGCGTAGTTGACGCCCTCCAGCCAGATGCCGGCGGCCAGGCAAAACCCGGCCGCGTCCCCGGCGACCAGCAGCCCGTCGGCGGCGAGCTTGGGCATGGCGTCGTAGCCGCCCTCGGGGATGGTGTGCGCGGTGTACTCCTTCAGCTGCGCACCGGCCAGGATGGGGGCGATCGACGGGTGCGCCTTGAGCCTGGCGATCAGCTCCTCCGGCCGGACGCCGGCCTTCGCGAGCCCGGTCACCGACAGCACCACACCGACCGAGATGGTGTCCCGGTTGGTGTAGAGGAAGCCGCCGCCAGGCACGCCCTTGGTGCAGCCGAGGATCTCGATGTCCAGCCCCTCGTCGCCGGTCAGCCCGCAGCGCTCCTCGATGACCTGCCTCGGCAGGCCCAGGACCTCCTTGACGCCGACCGTGATGTGCTCGGCGGAGAAGTTGTCGTACAGGCCGGCCGATCGGGCCAGGAACGAGTGCACGCCGTCGCAGGCGATCACCACCTTGGCCCGCACCTCGCCGTCGGGCCGGTCGGTCTGGACGCCGACCACCCGGCCGTTCGCGTCCCGGATCAGGTCGGTGACGGTGGCTGAGCACAGCAGCACCGCGCCGGCCCGCTCGGCGTGCCCGGCCAGCCAGGAGTCGAACTCCGCCCGGTAGGCGGTGAAGCCGTTGTACGGCTCGCGGCCCCACGCCTGCGTGCGGTAGTCGATGGACAGCGCCTGCTCCGCGGTGGTGATCATGGTGGCGCGCCGGGTGATCCACCGCTGGACCGGCACCTGCTCCCACCACCGCGGCACGACCTCGTCCAGGATCCGGCCGTAGATCACCCCGCCGTACATGTTCTTCGCGCCGGGGAACGGCCCGCGCTCGACGAGCAGCACCGAGCGGCCGGCCTTGGCCAGCCGCAGCGCAGCGGCGGCGCCGGCCGGGCCGGCACCGACCACGATCGCGTCGAAGTCCGTCATGACGCCCCATTCTCTGCGCGGTTCCTGCTGGTGAGGCGGCCGGCCATGGCGTTGAGCATCGCCTCGGCGTCGGTGACCAGCGCGAGATCGGCCATCCGCGACATCGGGCAGCTCGCGTCGGTGTTGACCGACACCACGTGCCGCGGGTTGCCAAGGCCCGCGGTGTGCTGCACCGCGCCCGAGATGCCGAACGCGATGTACAGCTCGGGGTTCACCATGGTGCCGGTGCTGCCGATCTGGCGCTCGAACGGGATCCAGCCGGCGTCGGCGACCACCCTGGTGCCGCCGACCGAGGCGCCCAGCTCGGCGGCCACGATCGCGAGGGTGTCGAAGTCCTCCTTGCCGGGCAGCCCGGCGCCGCCGCCGAGGATGCGCGGCGCCTCCGACAGGTCGACGCTGGCCGCGTCCGGGTCGAGCAGCTCGACGGTCGTCGCGTCGGCGGTGCGCGGCGCCGGCGCCAGCTCGAGCCGTTCGACGGCGGGCGGCCGGCCGCCGCGGTCGGCCTCGTCGACCCCTCGCACGCCGGGGATCAACGTGATCACCGCGGCCGGTGGCAGCGGCACCACGTCCATCACCCGGTCGCCGAGGCGGGACAGCACGACCTGGCCGCCGCGCACCTCGACGGCCCCGGCGAGCAACGGCACGCCAAGCACGGCCGCCAGCCGGGGGGCGAGGTCACGGCCGTCGGGGGACGCCGGCAGCACGACCGGCCCGGCGCCGGACAGCGCTGGCGCGAGCGTCGCGGCCCACCAGCCAGGGGCGAACGCGTCGGACTCCCAGCAGCGCACCCGGCGGGTGGACACGCCAAGCGCGGCCGCCGCGTCGGCGGTGCCGCTGCCGGCCAGCAGCACGTCGCCGGCGGCCTCGGCGACCACCTCGTCGGCCCCGTTGGGCAGG
>Ga0184609_10000258_pt1 | contig 14922 bp, 13 predicted proteins | sample PLM1_60_coex_FD_133165 | JGI IMG/M metagenome (GOLD analysis project Ga0184609, IMG submission 133165) | Groundwater sediment microbial communities from an aquifer in East River, Colorado, USA - PLM1_60_coex | ecosystem: Environmental > Terrestrial > Soil > Riparian zone | place: USA: East... | reverse complement strand
TGGTCTACCCCCACACGGAAGTCGACCTGGCCTTCGAGGGACGTGGGGTGGGTGGCGCGCTGGCGCAGGCGGCGCTGGACGACGCGCGCGAGCGCGGCCTGACCATCCTGGCGACCTGCCCGTTCATCGCCGGGTGGATGAGCCGGCATCCGGACTACGCCGACCTGGCGTACCAGAACCGCAGCCGCGTCAGCGACTGACCGTGGCGACGAGCCGCTGCCGGAGGGTTACCGCTCCGCGGCGGCGTCTGACCGGGCTTGCGCTCACAACGCAGCAACCGGCTGGCGCGGCGTGCTGTCCACCGCCGACACGTCGGGCAGCCCCTGCCCGGCGCAAGGCCCTCTGCGGCCGGCCGTGCGGCCAACGATGAGGTCGGCTCGCTCGCTGAGACGGCGCAGCACCGCAAGTAGGGGGAGAACCGCGAGCAGGGCGATGCCCCCGGTGACGTAACCAGCGGCGATCGACTCGGCCCGGCCGAGGTAGCCGAGGCCGAGCTGTCCGCCGATTCCTCCGGCGCTGCCGACCAGCGAGTCGAACGACACCACGGTCGCTCTCTGTTCGGAGGGGATGACGTCGTGCAGGTAGGCCTGCTTGACGGGACTGGAGACCCCCATCGAGCCGGTGGCGAGCAGCAGAAGCGCCACGGCCGGCCAGAACGACGTCACCACACCCACCCCCACGAAGGCCGTGGCCAGGATCCCGGCGGACCACAGCAGCAGGGTTGTGCGCTTGCCGCAGAACCGGGTGAAGAACTCGACCACGCTGTTTCCGGCGATCGTCGACAACGCGATGAGGGCCGCCACCACACCGGCGACCCACGCCGCGTCCTCGCCGAGAAGCTCGAGGAAGTGGGGCTGCCACGCATAGAACCCCCACATCAGGAAACCGCCCTGGACGAAGGACGCCATCATCAGCAGCCGGACCGACCTCCTGTTCCATCCGTAGGAGATGCTCTCTCGCAGCACCCGGCGCGCCTCGGCCGGCAGCGTGGACAGGCGTGCAGAGCGCGGCACGAAGCCGGTGTCGTGCATCAGGCGCAGGGCGACGACAAGGACCGCCGCAAGCAGCACGGCGCGAGCGACGTAGGGCCATGCGAGGTCGACGCTGCCCAGCAACCCGCCGCCCACGGTCCCGACCAGCATCGCGACGCCGGAGACCATCGCGCCACGGGCGAACACCTGATCGAGCTGACCCTGGAACCCGGTGGCCCTCAACGCGTCCACCAGCCATGCCTCGACCGCGCCCGAGTAGAAACTGAAGCCGACGCCCAGCAGGACCGAGGCGGCGACGAAGGGGAGGAGCCCGCCGCCCACGGCCGCGATCACCACATAGGCCAACGTCCCGGCCAGGATCGTGACGACGCTGAGCAGGAATGAGAGCCGCCGACCCCGCGTGTCGGCGACCACCCCGGTAGGGATCTCGAAGAGCACCATTCCGGCGGTGAAGGCGGCGTTGGCGACGAACGTCTCGAAGATGTCCAGCCCGGCGTCGAGCAGGAACAGCGTGTTGACACCCCAGATCAGAGATGCTGAGAGCGTGTACAAGCCGGCGATGGCGAAGTAGGTCCGCGCCACCACGGAAGCCCGATCCTGCTCGCCTACCCGGTGAGCATCGCTGGAAGAAACGCTCATGCGACCTCCAACTTGCGGTGGCCGCCCCGGCGCGTCCGGCGATGAGCGGCTCTGTCCGGGGACAACGCCATGACCAGGTATGGATATGCCTCATCGCGGGGCCTGTCCAGACGACAGGCTGGCGGCAGCGCGTGGTGGTTCATGGCCAGCAGGGGACCGGCCGCATCGGCGAGGGATGGCGGGCCGCGGCGGTCATCGCGCGCCGCGAACCGGCGGTCTCCGTCGGCGGACATCCGGGACGGCGAGCGCGGCGGTCAGCTCGTCCAGCGCGGTCAGGCGATGCGCGCTCACCACAGCGTCGCAGTACGGCAAGGCCGCCGCCATGCCGGCGACGAGCGGGCGGTACCGGGGGCTCTGCGTGCGGGGGTTGGCCCAGACGATGCGGTAGGCGACCCGGGACAGCCGGGCCATCTCCTGCTCGACGAGCGCCGGCTCGCCGGTGTCCCAGCCGTCGGAGATGACCAGGACGACCGCGCCTCTGGCCAGGCCACGCCGGCCGTACCGGTCGTTGAACTCCTTCAGCGCGGCGCCGATGCGGGTGCCCCCGGACCAGTCCGGCGCGGCGCGACCGGCGCGTTCGAGGGCGGGGCCGGGGCGCGAGCGGGCGAGTACGCGGGTCAGTCGGGTCAGCCGGGTCGCGAACGTGAACACCTCCGCCCGCGAGCCACCCGCCGCGCAGTAGAGCAGTTGGAGCATCGACCGGGCGTACGGCTCCATCGAGCCGGAGATGTCGCACAGGACGACCAGCCGGCGTGGCCGGAGCCGCGACGCCCGCCGGGCGAGGCGCACCGGGTCGCCGCCGGTCCGGCGGGCATGGCGCAGGGTGCTGCGCAGGTCGATCCGGTCCCCGACGGGCGTCTGCTGGTACCGCCGGGAGCGCCGCGGCGGGGTGGCCAGCGCCAGCTGGCGCATGAGCCTGGCGAGGAGCAGCAGTTCGTCGGGGGAAAGCTCGGCGAAGTCGCGGGTCGCCAGCCGCTCTTCGGCGCTCGACAGCGCTCGCAGCGGGCCCTCCGCCGGCGGCCGGTCGCGGGGTGCGGCGCCGTCCGACGGGGAGGTGATGTGGATAGAGCCAGGCGGGACCGGTGCGGACGCCGACTCGGCCAGCGCGGCCGGCAGCGGGGGTGCGTTCGGATCGCCCCGCCCGCCGGCCGGGTCGACCACTCCGCCGAAGACGGCCGCGAAGATCTGGTCGAAGACCGCCACCTGGCCGGGGTCGGAGACCAGCGTGGCCAGGCCGCACCAGTAAAGCGCCCGGATGGTCGGTGGCCGCGCCACCGTTATCGCGCGGGCGAACCGCTCGCAGCGGTCCGGTCCGACTGGCAGGCCAGCGGCGTGCAGCGCCGCGCCGAACCCCGCCGCCACGGTGGCGAGGTCGCCCACCAGCCCTCGCGGCGGCTCAGCCATGCTCGCCGACCAGGGTGGCGAGCCCGGCCCGGTGGGCCGCGTCACCGTCCTCGGCGTACTTCAGCACCGCGCTCAGCGTGCGGTCGGCGGCGTCGGCCGAGAGCTCCGCGACCCCGAGCACGTGCAGGGCGGCTGCCCAGTTGATCGCCTCGGCCACCCCCGGGAGCTTGTTCAGGTCCAGGCCACGGAGCCGGGCCACCGATACGGCGACCTGACTGGCGAGCCGCTCGCCGGTGGCCGGCACGCGGCGGCGGATGATCGCGGCGACCCGCGCGGGGTCCGGGTACTCGATCCAGTGGTAGAGGCAGCGGCGTTTGAGCGCGTCGTGCAGGTCCCGGGTGCGGTTGGACGTCAGCACCGCGATCGGCGGCAGCACGGCCCGCCGGGTACCGAGCTCCGGGATGGTGACCGCCGATTCGGCCAGCAACTCGAAGAGGAACGCCTCGAACTCGTCGTCGGCCCGGTCCACCTCGTCAATCAGCAGCACCGCCGGCCGTGGTCCGGGATGGTCGAGCGCGGCGAGCAGCGGCCGGGCGAGAAGGTACTCCTCGCTGAACAGGTCGGCGTCGCGGATGGCCTCGCCCCGCGCCTCGGCGAGCCGGATCCCGAGCAGCTGGCGGGGGTAGTTCCACTCGTAGAGCGCCTCGGCGGCTGCGATCCCCTCGTAGCACTGCAGCCGTACCAGCCGGGTGTCCAGCGCCGTGGCCAGCGCCTTGGCCGCTTCGGTCTTCCCGACGCCAGGCTCGCCTTCGAGCAGGATCGGCTGGCCCATCCGCACGGCCAGGAACAGGGCCGTGGCGAGCGGCTCGTCGGCGAGGTACCCGGTCGAATCGAGACCGTCGAGCAGCGCGGCCACGTCCGGTACCCATTCACGCTCGCTCATGCCCGTCCTCGCTCCGCTGCGGGCGGGCACGAGGCTCCAAGCCGAGCTCTACCCATGATTCGCTCGCTCATGTATAGCGTTCGGGGTCGTCGGCGAAGGCGCGCTGGCAGCCGGTGCCGCAGAAGTACCAGGTCTGGCCGGCATGCTCCAGTTGGAGGCTGCTCTCGGCCACCGCCACGGCCATGCCGCACACCGGGTCGACCGCCTCGGTCGCGGCGCGCACCGGCGGCGAGGGTTCGGTGGTCGGGCGGGTCGCGACCCGGGGCCGGTCAGCGATCACCTCGGCGAGGATGGAGAGCGCGATCTCCGGGGCGGTGCGGGCGCCGATGTCCAGCCCGGCCGGGGTGTGCACCCGCGCCTTCTGCTCGTCTGGGACGTCGAGCCCGGCGACCACCGCCCGGCCGCGGCGGCGGCTGGCCACCAGCGCGACATACGGGACGTCGGCGTGCAGGGCGGCGGTGAGCACCCGCTCCTCAGCCCGCCCGTGGGAGGCGACCACCACCGCCCGGGCGTCGGTCACGATCCGTTCGTCGGGATCGCTGGTGGCCGAGATCGCGTAGCCGAGCGCCTCGCCGACGCTCACCAGCGCGCGGGCCACCGGTGCGTCGCCGAAGACGTGGACGAGTGTTGGGGGCAGCATCGCCTCCAGGAAGATCTCCAGCGTGCCGCCGGAGAGGCAGGGGTTGCCGACCGTTACCAGCCCTTCGGCGTCCGGCTCGGCCTCGCCGGGCACCGGGGTGATCCGGAGCAGGGTCGACTCGCCCGTCTCCAGGAGCCGCAGCCCCTGAAGCCGGACGGTCGACTCGGCGCAGCTTCCACCGACGAACCCCTCAATCGTGCCGTCGGGCAGGACGAGCGCGCAGTCACCGGCCTTGGCGCTGGTCGGCCGCTCCGCGCGGACGACGGTGGCCAGCACGAACGGCATCCGCCCGGAGCGCAAGTGGTCCGCGCGGACCAGCAGGTCGGTTCGTGCCACGGCGCGCTCCCCGGTCAGGTTGATGGCGGGATCAGGTGATGGCGAGGTCGGTGCGGAACGGTCGGCCCTGCATGGTGCGCCACACGTTGGCAGGGGTGAGCGGCATGTCCGCGTGCCGGACCCCGTACGGCCGGAGCGCGTCGACCACCGCGTTCACCACCGCCGCCGGGGAGCCGACCGTGGCCGACTCCCCGACCCCCTTGGCCCCGATCGGGTGGTGCGGCGACGGCGTTACCGTCTCGCCGAGCTGCCATGAAGGGCACTCCATCGCCGTGGGCAGCAGGTAGTCCATGAACGACCCCCCGAGGCAGTTGCCGACCTCGTCGAACGCGATGACCTGCATCAGCGCCATGCCGACCCCGTCAGCAAGCCCGCCGTGCACCTGCCCCTCGACGATCATCGGGTTGATCCGCACCCCGCAGTCGTCCACCGCGACGAACTGCCGCACCTTCACCTTCCCGGTGCCCGGGTCGACGTCCACGACCGCGATGTAGGCGCCGAACGGGTACGTCAGGTTCGGCGGGTTGTAGACACAGGTCGCGTCGAGGTGGCCCTCCACGCCATCCGGAAGCTCCAGACTGGAGTGTGCCGCGAACGCGATCTCCTGGATCGTCTTGCCCTGGTCGGGGTCGCCCTTGACGAACCACCGGCCCTTCTCCCACTCCAGGTCGCCCGGCGCGACCTCGAGCATGGCCGAGGCGACGATCCGCGCCCGGTCGCGCACCTTCCGGGCGACCACCGCGGTCGCGGCGCCAGAGACCGGCGTCGAGCGGGACCCATAGGTGCCGAGCCCGAACGGGGTCTGGTCGGTGTCGCCGTGCACGACCTCGATGTCCCCGGGCGGGATGCCCAGCTCCTCGGCCACGATCTGGGCGAACGTCGTCTCGTGGCCCTGCCCCTGGGTCTGCACCGAGATGCGCAGCACCGCCTTGCCGGTCGGGTGCACCCACAGCTCGGCACCGTCGGCCATGCCAAGGCCGAGGATGTCCATGTGCTTGCGCGGGCCGGCGCCTACCGCCTCGGTGAAGAAGCTGATGCCGATCCCCATCAGCTCGCCGCGTTCGCGCCTGGCGGCCTGCTCCTTCCGCAGGTCTTCGTAGCCGGCCATGTCCATGGCCAGCCGGAGCGCTTTCGGGTAGTTCCCGGAGTCGTACACCCAGCCGGTCGGGGAGGCGTAGGGGAACTGCTCGGGCCGCAGCAGGTTCTTCATCCGCAGCTCGGCCGGATCCATCTCCAGCTGCAACGCCAGGATGTCGACCAGGCGCTCGACCAGATACACGGCCTCGGTGATCCGGAACGAGCACGCGTACGCCACGCCGCCCGGCGCCTTGTTCGTGTAAACACCGGTCACGTCGCAGTGCGCGGCCTGAAGGTCGTACGAGCCGGAGAAGACACCGAAGAACCCGGCCGGGTACTTGGTGGGCTGCGCGGTGCCGTTGAAGGCGCCGTGGTCGGCGATGACTTTCACCCGGATGCCGAGCATCCTGCCGTCGCGGGTGGCCGCGATCTCGCCGTGCATGTGGTAGTCGCGGGCGAAGGACGTGGTCATCAGGTTCTCCGACCGGTCCTCGGTCCACTTCACCGGCTTTCCCGTGACGATCGACCCGACGATCGCGCAGACATACCCGGGGTAGATGCCGACCTTGTTGCCGAACCCGCCGCCGATGTCCGGCGAGATCACCCGGATCTTGTGCTCGGGCAAGCCGGCGACCAGCGCGTAAAGCGTCCGGTGGGCGTGCGGCGCCTGGGTGGTCGACCACATCGTCAGCTTGCCGGTGACTGCGTCGAAGTCGGCCACCGCGCCGCAGGTCTCCAGCGGCGCCGGGTGTACCCGCGGGTAGAGGATGTCCTGCTGGACGACCACATCGGCGGCGGCGAACACCTCGTCGGTGCGGGCCCGGTCGCCGGTCTCCCAGTCAAAGATGTGGTTGTCGGTCCGGCCCTCGAGGTCGTCGCGGATCACCGGGGCGTCGGAGTCGAGCGCGCGCCTGGCGTCTACCACGGCCGGGAGCGGCTCGTACTCGACCTCGATCAGCTCCAGCGCATCGCGCGCGGAGTACCGGTCCTCGGCGACGACGAAGGCAACCTCCTGCCCATGGAAGCGCACCTTGTCGGTGGCGAGCACCGCCTGCACGTCGTTGGAGAGCGTCGGCATCCACGCGAGCTTCAGGCCGGCGAGCGTCTGGCCGGTGATGACTGCGCGCACCTTCGGGTGGGCCTCGGCGGCGGCGGTGTCGATCGAGAGGATGCGGGCATGCGCGTACGGGCTGTGCAGGATGGCGCCGTGCAGCATGCCCGGTAGCTGGACGTCGTCGATGTAAAGGCCTCGGCCGCGGATGAACCGGGGGTCCTCCTTGCGCGTCATCCGCCCGTACCCGACGGGCGTACCGCGTTCGTCGGTCGCGGTCACGCCGTCACCTCCTCGGTAGCCGGGACTTCCGACCCGGCCGCGGCCGGGTGTTCAGCCGCCCAGCGCACCGAGCGCACGATGTTCTCGTAGCCGGTGCAGCGGCAGATCTGGCCCGAGATGGCCTCCCGGATCTCCGTCTCGGACGGGTCGGGGTTCCGGTCGAGCAGCCATCGGGCGGTGAGCATCATGCCCGGAGTGCAGAAGCCGCACTGCAGCCCGTGGCACGCCACGAACCCCTCCTGCACCGGATCGAGCTTGCCGTCGCGCTCCAGGCCCTCGACCGTGCGGACCTCACGGCCGTGCGCCATCGCGGCCAGCACCGTGCACGATTTCAACGGCGCGCCGTCCATCGAGACGACACAGGCGCCGCAGTTGGAGGTGTCGCAACCCCAGTGGGTGCCGGTCAACCCGAGGTGGTCGCGGAGGAAGTGGACCAGCAGCACCCGCGGCTCGACGTCCCGGGTGTACTCCTGCCCGTTGACCGTCATCGTGATCTGCATGTCAGGCCTCCTGACCCTGCGCGCGGGCCGTGGCACGCCGGAGCGCGCGGGCGGTGAGCTCCGCGACGAGGTGCCGCTTGTAGTCGGCCGGCCCACGCTGGTCGGCGACCGGCTTGCAGCGGGCGGCGGCGACCGCGCCGGCCTCGGCGAAGTTGGTCTCGGTCGCCGCCTTGCCGCGGAGGAAGTCCTCGGCCTCGCGTGCGACGAAGTGCTCGGCACCCACCGCTGTCAGTCCGATGCCCACCTCGGTGACCGAGGGAGAGGCGCGGTCCGCGTCGAGCCAGATCGCCGCGCCCGCGGCGGCCACCGGCCAGTCGCCGACCCGGCGCTCGACCTTCTCGTACGCGCTGCCGCCACCGGGACGGATCGGGACACGCAGCTCGATCAGCAGCTCGCCGGGGGCCACCACGGTCTCGTACGGGCCGAGATGGAACTCGCGCACGGGGGTCCGCCGTGCACCGTCCGGCCCCTGGATCACCGCGGTCGCGGAGACCGCGGCGAACGCGGCCGAGAGGTCCTCCGAGGGGTCGGCCTGGCAGAGCGACCCGCCGACCGTGCCCCAGTTCCGCACGATCGGGTCGGCGATGACGCGCTCGGCGTCCACGAAGATCGGGAAGTGCTCCCGGGCGACCGGCGAGGCGAGCAGCTCGGCGTGGCGGGTCAGCGCCCCGATGCAGAGGTCGCCCTCGTCGAGCCGGAGGTAGGAGAGTTCGGTGAGATCGTTGATGTCGATCAGCACCTCCGGCTGAGCCAGGCGCAGCTTCATCATGGGGATCAGGCTGTGGCCACCGGCGACTACGCGCGCCTCCGGTCCGGAGCGGGCGAGTAGGGCGAGCGCGTGGTCGACGCTGGTCGCCCTCTCGTACTCGACGTGTGCGGGAACCTGCATGTGTGCCCTCCCGCTGGAGAGGTGGGGGCGCCCGCGGGCGCCGTCGTTGTCTAGGCAACAGCCTCGGCGGGGTACGCGGTGCGGGCAATGCCCCGATAAGCAAATGCTTAGGTGCCGGCTCCCAGTGGGATGATTGTGGTCGTGACCCTCACACAGCTGAGTGTGTTCGTCCTGGTCGCGAGGCTGGGGTCAGTGAAGGACGCGGCGAGCGCGCTGAGCGTCAGTGAGCCCGCCGTCTCCCAGGCACTGACCGCGCTCCGGCAGCATCTGGGCGATCAGCTCATCGTGCGGAGCAATGCCGGGATGACCCTCACGCCCGGCGGGAGCCGGCTTCTGCCGATCGCGTCGCAGATGGTCGCGCTGGGCGCCGAAGCGGAGGTCGCGGTGCGGGCCGCCCGGGGTGTGCCGCGGCAGTTGCGGCTGGTGGCCACCAGTACCGTCGCCGAGTTCGTGGCGACGCCGCTGCTCGACGCGTTCACCCGGCGCTCGGCCGGCGCGATCGAGGCGTCCTCCGGGGTGGCGGCGGGGGTTCAGATGCCGGTCCTGGTCGCCAACCGGCTGGCGGACGTGGCGCTCGGCCCACACCTGGCCTCCGATCCGAGCCTAGGGCTGGTCAGCGAGCCGATCTTCCGGTGCCAGATGGTGGTGGTCGCGGCCGGCCGCGCCCGCCCCCGGGGGAGCGCCGCGGGCTGGCCGTGGCTGGTCGACCCCTCCGGCACCGATCCCAGGAGCGACACCAGCACGCTGCTGCGCCGGCTGCACGTGGCGGAGCCGCGGATCCGGGTCTTCCCCAACCAGACCGCGGCCTGGGCGGCCGCCGCCGACGGGGCGGGGGTCGCACCGGCCGTCGCCCACCTGGTCGCCAACCAGGTACAGCGCGGCGAGCTCGCGCTGGTCGAGACGCCAGCCACGCCGATGGTGACGAACTGGCACGTCACGACGTTGCACCGCGACCGCCGGCCCAGCGTCGCGGGCTCGCTGTGCCACTTCCTGAGCACGCCGGAAGCCATGCAGATGATGCGCTCCCCTGGGTCCGGCGTCCCGCCGTCGCGGTTCCGCCCGCCCGTCTACGTCACGATCTGGAGCTGACCAGCCTCCTGCCGACGAAGTGGAGCGCGAACGTGAGCGGCACGCCGATGCCGAGCCTGGCGTGCGTCCAGGTGCGGGATGCCCGACGCGACGGCCTCAGCTCTGGATGTACCCGACCAGATGCTCGCGCTGGGTCTCGAGTTCGGAGATGGTGCTCTTCACCACGTCACCGATGCTGACGAGGCCGACCAGCTTGCCTTCGCCGACCACGGGCACGTGCCGGATGCGGTGGTCGGTCATGGTGGCGCGCAGGATGTCCACATCCTCGTCGGGCGTACAGGTACGCACGTCGGCGGTCATGATCGACGACACCGGCGCCTCAAGCAGCCCGGCGCCGCGTTCGTGCATCTGTCGCACGACGTCACGCTCGGAGACGATGCCGACGATCGACTCGCCGTCCTCGGAGACGACCAAGGCACCGATGTTGTGCTCGGCGAGCGCCGCAAGTAGATGCCGCACGGTCGCGTCGGGGCGAACGGTCGATACCGCAGTCCCCTTGCTGCGCAGGATGTCGCTGATCCGCATAGAACACCACTCCCCGGTTCCGTTGTGTCCCCCGCACGCGCGGCCCCATGTACTTCACACGGTATGCGCCCGATCGTCCCAGGCGAAGGATCTCGCGGGAAGAGCGTTAGTTGAACGTAGCGGGATGGGGCCCGATCCGTCCGTCTCTTTCCAGCGTGGCGATCGTGGCGAGGTCCTCTTCCGTGAGCGTGAAGTCGAAGATCTCGATGTTCTCGCGGATCCGCGACGGTGTCACCGAGCGGGGGATGACGACGTTGCCGAGTTGGATCTGCCACCGCAGCGCCACCTGGGCCGGCGTCCGCCCGTGTTTCTGCGCGACGGCGGCGAGCACCGGCGAGTCGAGCAGCGCGCCCCGGGCCAGCGGGCTCCACGCTTCGGTGACGATGCCGTGCCGGGCGTGGAACTCCCGTAGCTCCGCCTGCTGCAACTCGGGGTGGAGTTCGATCTGGTTGACGGCCGGCACGATGTCGCTGGCGGCGAGCAGCCGTTCGAGGTGGTCCGGTTCGAAGTTGGACACGCCGATGGCGCGGGTGCGGCCGTCGGCGAGCAGCTTCTCCAGCGCGGTCCACGTGTCGAGGTAGCGGTCCTTCGCCGGGGTCGGCCAGTGGATCAGGTACAGGTCGACGAACTCCAGCCCGAGCTTGCCGATGCTCGCGTCGAATGCCCGTAGCGTCGCGTCGTATCCCTGGTCTCTGTTCCACACCTTCGTGGTGATGAACAGTTCGTCGCGCGGGATGCCCGACTCGGCGACAGCCCTACCGACGCTGCGCTCGTTGCGGTAGAGCGCCGCGGTATCGATGCTGCGGTATCCGGCGTCGAGCGCGTGCCGAACGGCGTCGGCGGTAGCCGCGTCGGGCACCTGGAACACCCCGAACCCCAGCTGCGGGATCGTGACTCCATTGTTGAGCGTGATCGTCGGGACCTCAGGCATGGCCCCGACGCTACTGCTCGGACGCGCCCAACGTGCGGCTCCGTCCGCGGAATTCGGCGACGATCTGCTCGTCGCAGCGCACCGTGACGTCGTAGACGCCGCTGCGGCCGTACCGGGTGCGCTCGACCGCATCGGCGTCCAGCACGTCGCCGGCGCGTACCGGGGCGACGAAGGTGATGTCCGCCCCGGCCGCGACGGTCACCGCCCCCGCGTAGTTGCACGCGCAGGCGAAGGCGGTGTCGGCGAGCAGGAACACGTACCCACCGTGTGCAATGCCGTGGCCGTTGATCATCAGCTCGGTGACGGGCATCCGCAGCCGCGCCCGCCCCGGCGCCAGCTCCACCACCTCGATGCCGAGCGCACGCGACGCGGCGTCGGCGGCGAGCATCGCGGCCGCGCCGCTGGCCTCGTCCGCGCTCACTGGGTGCGCAGGCGCGCGGGTGCCGGAGGAGTGGGCGGTGAAGTGGGCGGGGAACTGGGCGGTGACGTGGGCGGTGAACTGGGTTCCTCGGGCTTCTTCCTTTTCTTCTTCTTCTCGCGCGGATCGGGCGTCGGGTTCGGATCGACGTACTTGTTGTTGGCGTACGCCCGCATCGGCGTCGGCCGGACGAAGTTCATCGTCGGCAGGTAGACGAGCGAGTTCTTCATCGCCTGTTTGAAGACCGTGATCGGCACCCTTGAGCTCGGCACCGATGACGTATTCGGCGCGTCCGGATCGACATAGAACGCGGCGCCGGCCAGGTTCGGCGTGAACCCGACGAACCAGGCGGACCGGTTGAGGTCGGTCGTGCCCGTCTTGCCGGCGATCGGGCGGGTGATCTCGTTGCCGACGCTGCGTGCGGTCGGGCCGCCACCGGGGTGCGTGCACGATCCGACAGCTGGGTCGCCGACGGGGCACCGGGCGGCGTCGGTGGCCGCATCGGCGACGTCGCGCGGGATGACCTGGCGGCACGACGGGTTGCCGGCGGCGAGGGCCTTGCCCGTCCGGTCGACGATCTTGACGACCGGCATCGGCTTGCAGTGCCGGCCGCGCGCGGCCACCGTGGCGTACGCGTTGGCCATGTCCAGCGGCGTGACCTGCGCCGTGCCGAGAGTGAATGAGCCCCACTCGCTGTTAGGCCCGTACTTGACCAGGTTCCGCTTGTTCTGGCGGTCCTTGCTCGCGCGGAACACGATGCCGAGGTCCTCGGCGCTCCGCACGGCCGACAGCACGGTGGCCTTCTGCTGCAGCTGGATGAAGTACGTGTTGACGGACTCACCGAAGCCGGACCACATGGTGTGCAGGCCGGTCATCGCCTGGCCCGCGTTCTTGGGGCAGTACTTCCCGCCGCAGCTCGCCGGGCCGAAGCTCGTGTAGATCGTCCGGTACTGGTACGGCGCGTGGATCTTCGTGTTCAGCGGCATACCCTTTCGCAGCGCCGCCACCATCGTGAACATCTTGAACGTCGATCCGGCCTGGTACCCCGGCGAGATCGTCGACCCGGTGAGCAGTGGGTTCACCGTGTTCGGGTAGTCCTGCCCGCCCGGGTTGTCCTTGAGGCTGTACGTCCGGGTGATGGCCATCGCCTTGACCTGGCCGGTGCCCGGCTGGATCAGGACGATGCCGTTGGCGAACCGGCTGGTGCGCTTGGTCTGGCTGTCGGCGGCCCGCTGCGCGGCGCGCTGCATACGCGGGTCGACCGCGGCGCGGATCTGGTAGCCGCCGGTACGCAGGTTGCGCTCGCGGATCTGCGGCGTCGGCCCGAACGCGGGATTGGACCGCCACCAGTCGAGGAACCAGCCACAGTAGAAGCCGTACGCCGTGACGCCGGTGACGCAGGAGCCGCGCGCCTTCGCCGGCTTGAGCCCCAGCGCCTCCTTCTTCGCCTTGTCGGCGTCGGCCTGGCTGATGAGCCTGAGGTTGGCCATGCGCTGGAGGATGTAGTCGCGGCGGTCCTTGGCGGGGCCGGGCGGGCGGCCGATCGGGTTGTAGGCCGACGGGCTCTTGACCATCCCGGCGAGCATCGCGGCCTGGGCGAGCGTGAGCTGCTTCGGCGTCCGGGAGAAGTAGGCCTGGGAGGCCGATGCGGCTCCGTACCCGCCGTTACCGAAGTAGGCGATGTCGAGGTACCGCTCGAGGATCTCGTCCTTGGTGAGCCTCTCCTCCAGCGCAATCGCGTACCGCATCTCGCGGATCTTGCGCGCCGCCGTCCGCTCGGTGGCGGCCCGGTACTCGGCGCGGGTCTTGGCGCTGTACCGGAGCACGTTGCGGACGTACTGCTGGGTCAGGGTCGACGCGCCCTGAGTGACCTCGCCGGAGTTCTGGTTGGCCACGAACGCCCGGATCACGCCCTGCGGGTCGACGCCGTTGTGCTCCTCGAAGCGGGCGTCCTCGGCGGCGATGATCGCCTGTCGCAGCACGGGCGGGATGTCCTTGAACGCCACTGGCATGCGGTTCTGATCGAAGAACGTGGTGATCAGTGACCCGTCGGCGGCGACCAGTTTCGAGGTCTCCGGCAGCACCGGTGCTTTCAGCTCGGTCGGGAGTGCTTCGAAGGAGTCCGACGCGGACTTCGCGCTCAGCCCGGCCAACCCCACCGCAGGGAAGGCGGCCGCGGCGACCATCACCCCACCCAGGAACCCGCAGACCACCAGGGCGACCAGCCTGGTGAGGACCCGCAACGGTCGGTATCGCCTCACCATGCGATTCCTCGCTCCATCGCAGGAACCCCCGTCCGATCCGGTGCAGACACTCTCCGTTCAGTATGTGTCACCTGTCACGGAACCGCCCGTGCTGAACCAGACTGTAAGCCGACCGCAACTTTCGGACGTATTGGCTGTTCAGGCACTCTCTCCTTTCAAGGAGAAGGACCGGAGCCGGTCGATCGCGAGGAAGGTTCCGCCGACGGTCAACACCGCGCTCATCACGATCGCGACGGGGAGCGAGACGGTGCTCTGAACCAGGTCGTTCGCGGCGATCCGGTCGGCGATCGTCAGCGAGTACTGCTGGACGCTGAACTGCTTCGTGCCGGACAGGACGCCCGCGAGCAGGCTCTCCCAGACGAGCAGGTAGATCAGGCCGAACGCGACCGGCCGTCGCGTTACCAGGCTCAGCGCCACGAAGATCGCCGCGTACGCCAGCCCGCCGACCACCGCACCAGCAGCGAGCCCGAGCCCGAGCCGCGTTGACCCGGCGATGACCCCCGCGATCCCGAGCGGGATTGCTGCGACCGGCACCGTGATGCCGAATGCCACAGCCAGCTTCGCGAGGATGATCTCCCGGCGCGGCAGCGGCTTGGTGAGGATGTGCACGATCGTGCCGTCGTCGATCTCCGAACCGAGCGCGCTGGTGCCGACGATCAGCGCGGTGAGCGGCAGGACGACGCTCATACCGAGGCCGATCAGCACCCCTTCGCCCCAGACGCCAGCGTCCGATCCGCTGAGTCGGCCGAGCACCGCCAGGCCGATCAGCAGCAGCGGTAACGGGATGAGCAGCAATGCCCGCTTGCGGCCGAGCAGCCCGCGCGTGGTGATGCCCATGATGGTCGGGTTCAGGATGCGGATCGTTGACATGCTCACGGGGCAGCCACCAGGTAGGAGAAGACGCTTTCGAGGGACTCGTCGGACGGGAGGACCTGGACGAGCCGGATCCCCTCCTTGCGGGCGAGCACGGGCAGCGCACGGCTGAAGGTGCCGTAGTCGCTG
>Ga0184609_10000257_pt1 | contig 14938 bp, 7 predicted proteins | sample PLM1_60_coex_FD_133165 | JGI IMG/M metagenome (GOLD analysis project Ga0184609, IMG submission 133165) | Groundwater sediment microbial communities from an aquifer in East River, Colorado, USA - PLM1_60_coex | ecosystem: Environmental > Terrestrial > Soil > Riparian zone | place: USA: East... | reverse complement strand
TGGTCATGATGTTGCGCTCCGGGCTGTTGATCTCGCCGAGCGAGCTGTACAGCGTCGTCGTCTTGCCGCTGCCGGTCGGGCCGGCGCAGATGACCATGCCGTACGGGGAGCGCAGCAGATCCGCGTAGCGGCCCTTGGTCTCCTTCGGCATGCCGAGCTGGTCGAGCCGGAACAGCGGGCGGCTCTTGTCAAGCAGCCTGAGCACGACTTTCTCCCCGCCGACGACGGCCGTGGTGGACACCCTGATGTCGACGGCACGGCTCTCGACGTCCATGCTGATCTGGCCGTCCTGGGGGCGGCGGCGCTCGATGATGTTCATGCCCGCGAGGATCTTGATCCGGCTCACGATCGAGGGGCCCATCGATCCGGGCAGGTCCAGCACGTCGTGCAGCGCGCCGTCGATGCGGTAGCGCACCCTGACCCGCTCGGACTGGGGTTCGATGTGGACATCGGAGGCCCTGTCCCGCAGCGCCTGGGTGATGATCAGTTGGACGACCTGCACCACGGGCGCGTCGTCGCTGGCGGCCACGTCGGCGTCGGTGGTGTCGCGGCGCATGACGTCGCGCGCTTCGAACGCCTTGACCTTGGACCGGACGCCGGACAGCGCCCGGTAGCTGTGGCCGAGGGCGAGCGCGATGTCCGACGGCGGCGCGACGGCGAGCGCGAGCGGCCTACCGATGGCCTCCTGCAGCCGGGACAGGACCGCCTCTGCCGGGTCCGCTACGGCGACCACCACGGTGTCGTCCCGGATCGACAGGGGGATGGCGGCAAGCTCGCGCGCCAGCTCCTCGGACAGCAGCGCGGTCGCGGCGTCCTCCGGACGGACCTCCCTCAGGTCGACCACGTCCAGCCCGAACTGCCGCGCGAGCACCCAGGCCAGGGCCCGCTCGTCGAGCACGCCGAGCTCGATCAACCGCTCGCCGAGGCGCTTGCCAGGGCTGTGCTGGGACTCCTCGACCGCCGCCTGGACCTGTTCCGGCGTGGCCAGCTTGGCCTCGACGAGCAGGTCCCCGAGCCGGCCGCGGCTGGGGTGGCCGGGGTGGCCGGACTGGCTGGGGCGCGCGTTCGGCGTACTGGGGGCCGCACCGGCCCGAGGCGGCGGCGGGGAGGGCGCCTCGGGCCGGCGGTCACGGCGCAGGCGTCTCATGCCGGCGTCCCGACGCGCGGCCGGACGACGTTGTCGACGTCCTTGGGGTAGAGGCTGCGCACGACAGCGTCCTCATAGGACACCTCGCCGGACCGGACGAGCACTGACAGCGACTGCTCGAAGGTGACCATGCCTTCGCGCTGGCCGGTGACGAGAGAGTTGCGGAGCTGGTGGGTCTTGCCCTCCTTGATGAGATTGCGCACCGCGGAGTTGGCGACCAGCACCTCGTGCGCGGCGACCAGGCCACCGCCCTGGCGGGGGATCAGCCGCTGGTAGACGATCCCGGTCAGCGCGGCCGCGAGTTGGACCCGGACCTGGGCCTGCTGCTCGGCGGGGAAGGCGTCGATCATCCGGGCCAGCGCCTGGGTGGTGTCGTTGGTGTGCAACGTCGCGAAGACCAGGTGCCCTGTCTCGGCGACGGTGAGGGTGAACCGGATGGACTCGATGTCGCGCATCTCCCCGACCAGCACCACGTCCGGGTCCTCGCGCAGGACGGACCGCAGCGCGTTCGGGAAGGACGCGGTGTCGGTTCCGACCTCGCGTTGGTCCACCGCGGAGCGCTTGTGCTCGTGCATGTACTCGATCGGGTCCTCGATCGTGACGATGTGGCATGCGCGCTCGATGTTGATCTGGTTGATCACCGCGGCGAGCGTCGTCGACTTTCCGGATCCGGTCGGGCCGGTCACCAGGACGAGGCCGTGGTGCCGCGCGGCGAACTCGTACACGATCCGCGGCAACCGGAGCTCGTCCATGGTGGGAACGGCCCGTGGGATCATTCGCAACGCCACCGCGGGAGCACCGCGCTGGCTGAACGCGTTGCCGCGCACCCGCGCGTTCTCGCGCCAACCGAACGCGAAGTCGTACTCGTGCACGGCCCGCCACGCGAGCTCCTGCTCGGGCAGGAGCATCTCGGAGAGCAGCTTGTCGATGTCCGCGATGCCGAGCACCTCCTGATCGGGCACCGCGTGCAGATTCCCGTGTACCCGGATCTGCGGCGGTATTCCCGCGGTCAGCAGCAGATCGGTGCCCCGTGCCTGCCACACGACCTCGAGCAGTGAGTCGATCCGGCTACCCGGTTGGGGGCCGTGCATCGGTCCTCAGCAACCGGTGATGGTGTAGCTGGTCGGGTTGTCGGCCGGCGTGCCCGGCTCGTAGGTGGCGTCTGTTGGCGCCGACTGCAGGAACTTGTCCGCGCCGCTCAGCATGGCATCGACAGTCGGCGGGTAGTACGCGTGCTTCGCGTAGAAGGCCTCGGCGGCGGTCTGCAGCGTGGTCTTGTTCGCTATGCAGGCCGCCTCCTCGCCCCGGGAGTTGACGCCATTCACGGCGAAAATCACGACGCCCGAGAGGACGCCGAGAATCACGATGACGATCAGGAGCTCGATGAGGGTGAAGCCGCTTTCACTCTTGCGTGCATCCCGGACGTTCTGGAGCACTGCTGTCGCCTCTTTCTGATCCGACGTAGCGGTCACGGCGACGCGGTGGTCGCGAAGCCGGCGTCGTCATCTTCTTCACACCCGTGCCCCGGGCAAAGCGAAGATCACGGAAGAGGTGAGTAAGCACACGAACGAGGGAGCAGGAGCTGGCCATCCGGCGATGCGGTCCGCGCCGCATTGCGTTACGAATGGATCTCGTGATCGCCGAGCCGGTGTACGGAGAGAATGTGTGCGACGGCGCGTTGCGGCTCGAGGCGCACGAAGTTGGCCTGGCCCCAGTTGTAGACCTGGCCGGTCACCTCGTCGAGCACGGTGAACCGCTCGTGCCAGTCGAAGCCGAGCTCGGGCAGGTCGATGTAGAGCATGCCCTCGGCGGCGTTGTGCGGGTCGAGGTTGATCACCACGATGACCGTGTCGCCGGAGGCCGGGTCCGACTTCGAGTAGGCGATCAGCGCGTCGTTGCCGGTGTGGTGGAAGCGCATCGTCCGTAGCTGCTGCAGGGACGGGTGCGCGCGGCGGATCTCGTTCAGCCGGGTGATCCACGGTTGCAGCGAGCGGCCGTCGACGAGGGCGCCGGCGAAGTCGCGCGGTCGCAGCTGGTACTTCTCCGAGTCGAGGTACTCCTCGGAGCCCTCGCGCACCGGGACGTGCTCGTACAGCTCGTACCCCGAGTACACGCCCCACGACGGGGCCATGGTGGCGGCCAGCGCGGCGCGCAGCGCGAACATCGCCGGCCCGCCCTTTTGCAGCGACTCGTGCAGGATGTCCGGGGTGTTGACGAACAGGTTCGGCCGCGCCTCGTCGGCGTGCGCGACCTGCTCGTTGCCGAACTCGATCAGCTCGTGCTTGTACACCCGCCAGGTGAAGTACGTGTAGGACTGGGTGAAACCGAGCCGAGCCAGCCCGTACAGCCGCGCCGGCCTGGTGAACGCCTCGGACAGGAACAGCACGTCCGGGTAGGACTCCTTGACCTTCCAGATCAGCCACTCCCAGAAGTCCGGCCGCTTGGTGTGCGGGTTGTCCACCCGGAAGATCCGCACCCCGTGCTCGACCCAGTGCAGCACGATCCGCAGCACCTCGGCGTACAGGCCGTCAGGGTCGTTGTCGAAGTTGACCGGGTTGATGTCCTGGTACTTCTTCGGCGGGTTCTCGGCGTAGGCGATGGAGCCGTCCGGGCGGGTGGTGAACCACTCCTGGTGCTGCTTGGCCCACGGGTGGTCCGGCGCGCACTGCAGCGCGAGGTCCAGCGCCACCTCGAGGTTCAGCTCGCGGGCCCGTGCCACGAACGCGTCGAAGTCCGCAAGGGTGCCGAGCGCGGGATGGATGGCGTCGTGCCCGCCCTCGTCGGAGCCGATGGCCCACGGTGAGCCGACGTCGTCCGGCCCGGCCGACAGGGTGTTGTTGCGGCCCTTGCGGTTGACCTGCCCGATCGGGTGGATCGGCGGCAGGTAGGCCACGTCGAACCGCATGGCCGCGGCGCGTTCCAGCTCCTTGGCCGCCGTGGTGAACGTGCCGTGCACGGCACGGCCGGTCGAGTCCCATCCGCCGGTGGAGCGCGGGAAGAACTCGTACCACGAGCCGTACAGCGCGCGGTGCCTGTCGACCCACACCCGGTACGTCTCGCCGCTGGTGACCAGCTCGCGCACCGGGTCGTCGCGCATGATCTGCGCGACCTCGTCGGCCAGCGCCGGCCCGACCCGGCCGGCGAGGGTCAGCCGGACCTCCCGCAGCGCGTCCACGGCGGCAGCCAGCAGCGGCCGGTTCGCCTGCTGGCTCGGCCGCCGCGCGGCCCACTCCAGCAGCCGGGCGCCGGACTCGAGGTCGTTGGCCAGCTCGACCGTGCCCTGGCCGGCGTCGATCTTGGCGTCCACGGCGCGCCGCCAGGTTGTCCACGGGTCGCCCCAGCCGTCCACCCGGAACGTCCACATGCCCTCGGCGGTCGGCACCACGGTGGCCAGCCAGGCGTCCATGCCCGGGTCCACCGCAGTCATCCGGATCGAGCTCGAGGTGCCGTCCGGCGCGGTCCACACCACGGTGGCCGCGACCGCGTCGTGCCCCTCGCGCCAGACCGTGGCCCGCACCGGGACGTGCTCGCCGACCACGGCCTTGCTCGGGTGCTCGCCGAGGGAGATCACCGGGCTGACGTCGTCGACTCCGATTCGACCAGTCACGGCTTCCTATCCAACCGGGCCGGCGGCTGGAGTGCGAATCGGCCGCCCGAAAGCTGCCGGTAACACTACGTACGGCGGATTGCGCTCTATGGGGTGACGAGAGTCCACTTTGCGAGCTAGTCGCCCCCCGAAGGGAAGCCCGCTGTGACAGGAACACCCCCGACGACCCCGCCGCGTCACACCCTTGCGCGCCTGGCCGCGGTCACCGCCGCGCTGCTGGGGCTGGCCACCGCGGTCGCGCTGCTGCCGGCCGTCGCCCAGCCGGGCGGCACCGACACGGCTGACGCCACGGTCGAGGCGGCGGCGCAGGCGCACCCGAAGTCCGACAAGGACCTCGGCGACGCCGACCGGGCCAGGGTCGCCGAGGCCGTGGCCGCCGGCAAGCCGACGGTCACGCTGCTGGTCGCGGCCGAGCGGAACCGGCTGTCGGCAGCCGCGGACGACCTGCGCGCTCTTGGCGGTGTGGTGCAGACGACCGACAGCGCCGTCGACTACCTCAAGGTGGAGATCCCGACCGGGAACGCCGAGCAGGCCGCCAAGCTCGACTCGGTCAACGCGGTCGACGTCGACGGGCTGATCCCGATCGACGACCCGCAGCCAGCCGGCGCCGAGCAGCCGGCGCCGCAGACCCCACCGGGGCCGGACACCCCGCGGGTCAACCCGTACCTGCCGACCGGGGACACCCAGGCCGCCCAGTTCGCCGTGGCGAACCCGCAGTGGGACGGCCGCGGCACCAAGATCGCGATCATGGACACGGGCATCGACCTGGACACCCCGGCGCTGCAGACCACCACGACCGGCCTGCCCAAGATCGTCGACTGGTACACGGCCAACTCGCCGACCTCGGGTGACGCCACCTGGCTCGCCACCACCGGCCGGTTCACCGGCTCGTTCGCGGCCAGCGGCCAGAACTGGACCGCGCCGGCGGCCGGCGGACCGTACGCGTTCGGCCTGTTCCGGGAGAACGCCGGCGAGCTGGCGGCCGGCGAGCTCGGCGGGAACGTCGACCGGGACGCCGCCCCTGGCGAGTCGATCGGCGTGCTGCAGGACCGGTCCACCAAGCAGGTCTACGTCGACCTCGACCAGGACCGCGACTTCACCGATCAGACCCCGATGATCGACTTCAAGGTCAGCAGGGACGTCGGGCACTTCGGCACCGACGACCCGGCCACCCAGGTGGTCGAGCAGGTCCCGTTCGTCGTGGTGACCGACCGGTCGGTGTACAACCCGGACTCCGACGCCGGGTCCGTGGTCAACCTCGGCATCGCTGGTGCCCAGCACGGCACCCACGTCGCCGGCATCACCTCGGGTAACGGCCTGTTCGGCGGCCAGATGAGCGGCGCGGCGCCGGGCGCCCAGCTGCTCGCGATCAAGGTCTGCCTGACCACCGCGTCGTGCACCAGCAGCGGCCTGATCGACGGCCTGCTGTACGCCGCGCACAACGGCGCGGACGTGGTGAACATCTCCATCGGCGGCCTGCCGGCCCTCAACGACGGCAACAACGCGCGCGCCGAGCTGTACAACCGCACGATCGACGAGTTCGACATGCAGGTCTTCATCTCGGCAGGCAACAGCGGCGCCGGGGCGAACACCGTCGGCGACCCGTCGGTGGCCACCAAGGCGATCAGCGTCGGCGCGTCCATCACCAGCGCGACGTGGCGGTCGAACTACGGCTCCGACCCGCTGAACCAGGACTGGCTGCACCCGTTCTCCTCGCGCGGCCCGCGTGAGGACGGCGGCTTCAAGCCGGACATCGTCGCGCCCGGCGCGGCCATCTCGACAACGCCGCTGTGGCAGCCAGGCGGTCCGGTGGCCGGCACCTACCCGCTGCCGCCCGGCTACTCCATGCTGAACGGCACCTCGATGGCGGCTCCTGAGGCGACCGGTGCGGCCGCGCTGCTGGTCAGCGCGTACAAGGCCACCTTCGCCGGCAACCGGCCGACCGCGGCCGCGCTGCGCAGCGCGATCCGGTCGGGAGCGTTCTACCAGCAGCAGCTCGGCGCGTACGAGCAGGGCGCCGGCCTGTTCCGGGTGACCTCGGCGTGGGACCAGCTGCGGGCCGGCCAGCGGCCGAACGCGATCACCGCGACGGTGCCGGTGAGCACGGTGCTCAGCAGCCAGCTGGCCACCCCGGACGTCGGCATCGGCATCCACGACCGCGAGGGCGTGCTGCTCGGCGAGAAGTACACCCGCACCTACACGCTGACCCGCACCACCGGTCCGGTCAGCGCGGTGCCGCACGAGGTGCGCTGGCTCGGCAACGACGGCACCTTCTCCTCGCGGACGAAGGTCAACCTGCCGTTGAACGAGCCGGTCGACTTCGCCGTGCACATCAACCCGTCCAGCCCCGGCGCGCACTCCGCGATCCTGCAGCTCGACGACCCGACCACGTTCGGCGTCGACCTGATGACCATGAACGCGGTGTTCGCGCCGCAGGAGTTCACCGCCGCCAACGCATACACGCTGCAGGCCGGCGGCACCGTCGGGCGGGACGCCACCCGCAGCTACTTCGTGCGGGTGCCGACCGGCGCGAGCGCGCTGAAGGTCGACTTCGTCGGTGGCGGCGCCGAGCCGGGCGTCGGCCAGGTCCGGTTCCTGCGGTTCACCCCGCAGGGCCTGCCGCTGGACAACAACTCCAGCCTCAGCTGCTACAACCCGGACGCCGGTGGCGGCTGCGCCGGTGGCACGCCCAACAGCCGCACGGTGGTCAACCCGCTGCCCGGCGTGTGGGAGCTGGTCGTCGAGGCACGCCGTACCTCCGACGTCCTGGAGGCGCCGTTCGGCCTCACCGCGACCGTGCTGGGCACCGCGATCATGCCCAACCCGGACGTCGTGCCGTCCGCCACGATCGGCACGCCGCTGACCCGCAACTACTCGGTCGCCAACCAGCTCGCCGGGTTCACCGGCCGGCTGGTCGGCGGCGGCGCGCTGGCCAGCACCCAGACCCAGCGTCCGACGATCGCCAACCTGGCGACCCAGGACTTCGACGTGACGCTGCCGTCCGGGGTGAGCTCGTACACCGTCCGCACCGGCAACTCCTCCGACCTGCGGGCCGACATCGACCTGGTGCTGCTGCGCTGCTCCAACCCGACGACGTGCGTGCAGGTCGCATCCAGCGGCGGCTCGACGGCGGTGGAGCAGGTGACGCTGACCAACCCGGTGGCGTCGCTGTACCGGATCCGGATCATCGGCTTCGCGGTGCCGACCGGTAGCACGGCCTACGACCTCGTCGACTCCTACGTGCTGCCGTCGCTGGGCACCCTGAGCGCAAGTGACGCTGACGCCAGCCACCCGTCCGGCTCGTCGTGGTCGCCAACCGCGACGCTCACCGTGAACGGGCAACCTGGCGCCGGCCGCAAGCTGACCGGCACCCTCACCGTCCAGACCGACGCCGGCGTCACCGTCGGCTCCGGCTCCCTGGTGGTCGAGTCCGTGAGTTAGTCCGTTGTGCGACGATGTGACATTCCCCCACATAGAGTGGGGAAATGTCACATCGTCGCCTCGTTTTGTGCCGGCGGCGAGCGGGAGGCTAGGCGTGGCTGGGTAGGGTCACTGCCCTGTGAGAGCACTTCGCCGATTCACCGTGCGGGCTCAACTGCCCGAGTCGCTGACCGCACTGGAGTCGCTGGCCACGAACCTGCGCTGGACGTGGCACCCGCCGACGCAGGACCTGTTCGCGTCGCTGGACCCAGAGACCTGGCGGGAGGTCGGCGGCGACCCGCTGCGGCTGCTCGGCGAGATCCCGCAGGCCAGGCTGACCGAGCTGGGTGCGGACGACGACGTGGTGGCGCGCACCCGCGCCCTCGGCGAGGACCTGCGGCGCTACCTCACCGAACCCCGCTGGTACCAGCAGCGCCGCGAGGAGGACGGCGCGCTGCCGGTGTCGGTCGCGTACTTCTCCATGGAGTTCGGCGTGTCCGAGGTGCTGCCGAACTACTCCGGCGGCCTCGGCGTGCTCGCCGGCGACCACCTCAAGGCGGCCTCCGACCTCGGGGTGCCGTTGATCGGCGTCGGGCTGCTCTACCGCTCCGGCTACTTCCGCCAGTCGCTGTCGCTGGACGGCTGGCAGCTCGAGCACTACCCGGCGATCGACCCGCAGGGGCAGCCGCTGCAGCTCGTCACGGACCCCGACGGCGCGCCGGTGCTGGTGCAGGTCGCCATGCCGGGCGGCCGCGAGCTGCGGGCCAGGATCTGGAACGCCCAGATCGGCAGGGTGCCGCTGCTGCTGCTGGACAGCGACATCGAGGACAACGACGACGACCTGCGCGGCATCACCGACCGGCTCTACGGCGGCGACCAGGACCACCGGATCCGCCAGGAGATCCTGGCCGGCATCGGCGGGGTGCGCGCGGTGCGGGCGTTCTGCGCGCTCTCCGGCCGGCCGCAGCCAGAGGTGTTCCACACCAACGAGGGGCACGCCGGGTTCCTCGGCCTCGAGCGCATCCGCGAGCTCATCGCCGGCGAGGGCCTCGACTTCGACACGGCCCTGACCGCGGTGCGGTCGGGGACGGTGTTCACCACCCACACGCCGGTGCCGGCCGGCATCGACCGCTTCCCGGTCGACCTGGTCAGGCACTACTTCGGCGGGCCGCGGTCAGGCAACGTGCTGCTGGACGGCGTGCCGACCGACCGGGTGCTCGCGCTCGGCGCCGAGGAGAACCCCGGCATGTTCAACATGGCGCACATGGGCCTGCGGCTGGCGCAGCGTGCCAACGGCGTGTCCCGGCTGCACGGTGCGGTGTCGCGGGAGATGTTCCGCGGCATGTGGGCCGGGCTCGACGACTCGGAGGTGCCGATCGGCTCGGTGACCAACGGCGTGCACGGGCACACCTGGGCCGCGCGGGAGATCACCACGCTGCCCGGCGACGCCCAGGCCCCCGGTGCGACCGGCGGTGCCCTCGGCAGCGCTCTCGGCGGCGCTCCCGGCGGCGCTCCCGGCAGCCTGGACGCGGTCAGCGACGCGCTGCTGTGGGACCTGCGCTGCACGCTGCGGGCCCGGCTGGTCGACGAGGTGCGCCGGCGGGTGCACGCCGCGTGGGTCGAGCGCGGCGCGTCCGCGCCCGAGCTGGGCTGGACCTCGCGGGTGTTCGACCCTGGGGTGCTGACCATCGGCTTCGCCAGGCGGGTGCCGACGTACAAGCGGCTGACCCTGATGCTGCGCGACCCCGACCGACTGCGCTCGCTGCTGCTGCACCCCGAGCACCCGGTGCAGCTCGTGATCGCCGGCAAGTCGCACCCCGCCGACGACGGCGGCAAGGCGCTCATCCAGCAGGTCGTGCGGTTCGCCGACGACCCCGAGGTTCGGCACCGCATCGCGTTCCTTCCGGACTACGACATGTCGATGGCCCGCTACCTGTACTGGGGCTGCGACGTGTGGCTGAACAACCCGCTGCGGCCACTGGAGGCGTGCGGCACGTCCGGCATGAAGTCTGCGCTGAATGGTGGCCTGAACCTGTCCATCCGGGACGGCTGGTGGGACGAGCTGTACGACGGCGAGAACGGCTGGGCCATCCCGACCGCGGACGGGGTGGCCGACCCCAACCGCCGCGACGACCTCGAGGCGGCCGCGCTGTACGAACTGCTCGGCACTCAGGTGGCGCCGCTGTTCTACGACCGCACCGGTTCCGCCGGTTCGTCCGGTTCCGCCGGTTCCGCCGGTTCGTCAGGTCTCGATGCTGGGGTGCCGGCGCGGTGGGTCTCTATGGTGCGGCACACCCTGGCGACCCTGCGGCCGCAGGTACAGGCATCCCGCATGGTGCAGGAGTACGCCGAGAAGTGGTACGCGCCAGCCGCTCGTTCGTCGGCCGCGGTGCTTGCCTCGTCCTTCGCCGGTGCCCGCGACCTCGCCGCCTACCGCGGGCGGATGGAGGCGGCCTGGCCGCGGGTGCGGGTGGCGCACGTCGACACCACCGGCGTGCCCGACGGGCCGGGTGGCGCCTCGCTGGCCATGGGCACGCCGCTGACCGTGCGAGCCGCTGTCGAGCTGGCCGGGTTGTCCGCCGACGAGGTGGCCGTGCAGGTGCTGGTCGGCCGGGTGGACGACCACGACGAGCTGCACTCGCCACAGGTCACCACCATGGCACCGGTCGGCCCCACCGACGGCGGCGCCGAGCGCTACGAGGCCACCGTGGCGCTGCCTGCGGCCGGCGTCATCGGCTACACCGTCCGCGTCCTGCCGCGCCACGAACTCCTCGCCTCGCCCGTCGAACTCGGCCGGGTTGTCCTCGCCTCCTAGCCCGCCCCCCGCGTGTCCGCACTTCCGTACAGGTGTGTCCGCACTTCCGTACACATGAGTTGGCAGTTTCGACACACGGCTGCGGCTCGACACACGCCGCGGCACAACACGCCGCGGCTCGACACACGCCGCGGCTCGACCACCCGGCCGTCATCCGGCCGCCGCACAGGGCGTGCTCAGCCCGCGTCGACGCCGGTCTGCGTGGCCTCGGGCGCCGTGACCGGCGGCCGGTTGGGAGCGGCCAGCAGCCCGTAGGCCAGCGTCAGCACGCCGACTGCGAGCGATGCCGCGCCGAGCCAGACCAGCACGATCATGCCGTTGGGGCCGGTGGCGCCCTGGCCGGTGGAGGACAGGAAGAACCCGGCCGTCATCAGCAGCGCTGCGACCGGCACACCGTGCCTGGCCAGGTAGCCCAGCAGGCCGCTGAGCCGGGTGGCGTCCGCGAGCACCAGCCCGACCAGCCCGAGGATCACCAGCACACCGGCGTGCGCGTGGCCGGCGCGGGCGAAGGCGAGCTGGAACTCGGTGACCTGCTCCTCGCCGCGGACCACCTCGGTGAGGTAGTAGCCGCCGAACTCGATCGGCAGGATCGCGACCAGCAGGACGGCCGCCAGGATTCGTGAGTGCCGGGTCAGCTGCAGGGTGTTCACGGCGCCAAACCAAGCGGCTGCGCGGTGCCGCGGTCAAGGTCGAGTTGTGTCGAAACGCCGAACTCACGTGTACGAAACTGCGGACACGCCTGTACGAAACTGCGGACACACCTGTACGGAAGTGCGGACACGCCGGAACACCGCCGGGAAAGGCCGCACGGCTAACCTCGGCACCCGTGAGCCGTCCGTCTAGCAACGAGCCGGTCGTGCGGGTGAGCACCCTGGAGCTGTTCTTCGACCTGGTGTTCGTGTTCACGGTGACCCAGCTGACCGGGTTCCTCGCCGATGACCTGAGCTGGCTCGGGGTGCTGCGGGCGATCGTGCTGCTCGCGGTGATCCTGTGGATGTATGGCGGCTACGCCTGGCTGACGAACGCGGTGGCACCGACGAGCAGCCTGCGCCGGGGGCTGCTGGTGATTGGCATGGGCGGGTTCCTGACGATCGCGCTGGCCGTCCCGCACGCCTACGCCGAAACCGGCCTTGCGCTCGGTATCGGCTACTTCCTGGTCAACGCCATTCACACCGGGCTGTTCCTGCACGCCGGCGGGCCCGGCGCGGCGCGGGCGATGGCGCGGCTCGCGCCGCTCAACCTGCTCACCGCGACGATGGTGCTGGTCGGCGGCGCGGTACCGGCGCAGTGGCGGCTTCCGGTGTGGAGCCTGACCGTGGCGGTGCAGTGGGCCTCGCCGTACCTGCACTCGATGCGCTCGTGGACGATCTCACCGACGCATTTCGTCGAGCGGCACGGCCTGGTGGTGATCGTCGCACTCGGCGAGTCGATCGTGGCCATCGGGGTGGGCGCGGTCGGGCTGCCGGTGGACGCCGGCCTGATCACGGTCGCCGCGCTCGGCCTTGCGCTGGTGTACATGCTGTGGTGGACGTACTTCGGCGGCGACGAGGAGGCCGCCGAGCGCGCCCTCGCGAGCCTGCCACCGGAGAAGGTTGCCAGGGCGGCGCTGCGCTCCTACGGGTACGCGCACCTGCCGATCCTGTTCGGCATCGTGGTGCTTGCTGCCGGGGTGAAGAAGGCGGTCGGCCACGCGTTCGACCACCTCACCGTGCCGCAGGCGATGGCGCTCGGTGGCGGGGTTGCCCTGTTCCTGCTCGGCGACGTGCTGTTCCGCAGCGAGCTGTCGATCGGGCTGGTGCGCTACCGGGCGGTCGGCGCGGTGGCAGCGCTGGCGACCGTGCCGCTTGGCCACTGGCTGGCCACCGCACAGCTGCTCGCGCTGCTCGTGGCGCTGGTGCTGATGCTCGCCACCGAGGACCACAGCCGGGGCATCAGCTGGGTACGCGGAACAGCAGGACGCTCCGCCCCTGCAGGCTGACCACGGATCCCGCCTCGTACAGCGCGGTGTCGGCGGGCTCGCCGTCGTCGGCGACGGTGTCCACCACCGGCTGGTAGGACTTGCCGTACTCCGGCCCAGGCAGCTTCACGATGGTCGGCGCCGCGCCCGCGTGCAGCACCAGCAGCCACGAGTCGCCGGCCGGCTCGTCGCCACTATCGGAGCGCACGTGCGAGCCGTCGATCCACATGCCGAGCGTGCGCCGCTCGTCGTCGAACCAGTCGGCCTCGGTCATCTCCTGCCCGTCGGCGCGCAGCCAGGCGAGGTCCGGTGTGCCGTCCGGGGTGTCCCTGCCGTCGAAGAACTCGGCCTGACGCAACGCCGGCACGGCGTGCCGCAGCGCCAGCAGCCGCCGCACGAACGCGGCGAGCGGCTCGGCGTGTTCGGCGTGTTCGGCGTTGGGCCACTGCAGCCACGCGGTGTCGTCGTCAAGGCAGTACGGGTTGTTGTTGCCGTGCTGGGTGCGCCACAGCTCGTCGCCGGCGGTGAGCATGGGCGTGCCGGTGGACAGCAGCAGGGTGGCCAGCAGGTTGCGGACCTGCCGGCGCCGCAGAGCCACCACGTCGGGTGGGGCCGGATCTCCCTCGACGCCGTGGTTCCACGACCGGTTGTCGTTCGTGCCGTCGGTGCCGTGCTCCCCGTTGGCCTCGTTGTGCTTGCGGTTGTACGAGACGAGATCGCGCAGGGTGAACCCGTCGTGCGCGGTGACGAAGTTGACCGACTGCCACGGCCGGCGGCCGCCGTCGGCGTACAGGTCGGAGGAGCCGGCGAGGCGGTAGGCGAGATCGCGCACCCCGGTGGCGCCGCGCCAGAAGTCCCGCGCCGTGTCCCTGAAGCGGCCGTTCCACTCCGCCCACTGCACGCCGAACCCGCCGACCCGGTAGCCGTCGCCGGTGGCGTCCCACGGCTCGGCGATCAGCTTGCACTGGGTGAGCACGGGATCGGAGGCGATCGCGGTGAGCAGCATGGCGTTCGGGTCGAACGCCCCGGCGTGCGGCCGGCCGAGCACCGACGCCAGGTCGAACCGGAACCCGTCGACGCCCAGCTCACCGGCCCAGTAGCGCAGCGAGTCCAGCACGAGGCGCACCACGGTCGGCGAGCCGGGGTCCAGCGTGTTGCCGCAGCCGGTGATGTCCACCATCGAGCCGTCCACCCGGTGCACGTAGTAGGCCGGCGCGTCCAGCCCGCGGTAGGACAGCGTCGGCCCGGTAACCTCGCCCTCGCAGGTGTGGTTGTAGACCACGTCGAGCACGACCTCGATGCCGGCGGCGTGCAGCGCGTCGACCATCGTGCGGAACTCGGCGACCTCCTCGCCCGGCACCGCGGCGTACCCGGCGTGCGGGGCGAGGAAGCCGAGCGTCGAGTAGCCCCAGTAGTTGCGACGGCCGCTGCGCAGCAGCGCGGGCTCGTCGCCGATGGCGTGCACCGGCAGCAACTCGACCGCGGTGACCCCGAGCCGCGCGAGGTGCTCGACGACCGCGGGATGCGCGAGCCCGAGATACGTGCCGCGGTGCTCGGGCGGCACCTCGGGGTGGCGGCGGGTGAAGCCGCGCACGTGCAGCTCGTACAGCACGGTGTCCGACCACGGCACGTCCGGCTTCGGTGGCGTGCCGGCACTCGTAGGCGGTGCCGCGGACACCACGGACAGTGGCACGGCGCCCAGCGAGTCGACGGTGCACGGCAAGCCGGTGAACGGGTCACCCTGGTAGCCCAGCGCGGTGTCGAGGTCCCTGACCCGGCCGGTGATCCGCCGCGCGTACGGGTCCACCAGCAGCTTGGCAGGATTGCAGCGCAGCCCGCGGCTCGGCTCGTACGGCCCGTGCACCCGGAACCCGTACCGCTGTCCCGGGTTCACGCCGGGCACCACGCCGTGCCACACCCCGAACGTCCGCTCGACCAGCTCGACCCGCCGCTCCGACCAGCCATCCGCGCGGCTCGGGCTGTGGCGCGGGC
>Ga0184609_10000254_pt1 | contig 14965 bp, 13 predicted proteins | sample PLM1_60_coex_FD_133165 | JGI IMG/M metagenome (GOLD analysis project Ga0184609, IMG submission 133165) | Groundwater sediment microbial communities from an aquifer in East River, Colorado, USA - PLM1_60_coex | ecosystem: Environmental > Terrestrial > Soil > Riparian zone | place: USA: East... | reverse complement strand
CATTCCGTTCTGCTATACTGGAACAGAACTATCCGTTCCGGTTAAGGAGAGGCGCCGTGCCCGATGCCGAGATCCGACCCTTCCGCGTCGACGTCCCCCAGGCCGCCCTGGACGACCTGCGCGACCGGTTGGCCCGCACCCGCTGGCCCGCTGAGCTCCCCGGCGTCGGCTGGGCCCGTGGTGTGCCGGTGGACTACGTCAAGGAGCTGTCCGACTACTGGCGTACGTCCTACGACTGGCGCAGGCACGAGGCCCGGCTGAACCAGCTCTCCCAGTTCACCACGTCGGTCGACGGCCAGAGCATCCACTTCCTGCACGTGCGCTCCCCCGAACCCGAGGCCCTGCCGCTGCTGCTGATCCACGGCTGGCCTGGCTCGATCGTTGAGTTCCTTGACCTGGTCGAGCCGCTGACCGACCCGCGAGCCAACGGCGGGGAGGCGGCCGACGCCCTCCACCTGGTCATCCCCTCGATCCCCGGGTTCGGGTTCTCCGGGCCGCTCAGCGAGCCGGGCTGGACCCACGGCCGGATCGCCAAGGCGTTCATCGAGCTGATGGCCCGGCTCGGGTACGACCGCTACGGCGTCCAGGGCGGCGACATCGGCGCCTTCGTGGCTCCGGTCGTCGGCCGGCGGGCGCCGGACAGAGTGCTCGGCGTGCACGTCAACGCGCTGGTCACCTTCCCCTCGGGCGACCCGGCCGAGCTGGCCGACCTCACCGAGGCCGAGCAGCAGCGCATGGCCCGGATGAAGCACTTCCAGGACGAGATGATGGGCTACAGCCACATCCAGGGCACCCGGCCGCAGACGATCGCCTTCGCGCTCAACGACTCCCCGGCCGGGCAGCTGGCCTGGATCGTCGAGAAGTTCAAGGAGTGGACCGACGCCTCGGCCGAGCTGCCCGAGGACGCCGTCGACCGTGACCACCTGCTCACCAACGTCAGCATCTACTGGTTCACCGCCACCGCCGGGTCATCGGCCAACCTGTACTACGAGACCTATCACGATCCCAGCCTGTGGGCGCCCGCCGAGCGCGGCACCGTCCCGACCGGCGTGGCCGTGTCCCTGACCGCGGACGTGGCCGTCAGGAAGATCGCCGAGCGCGACCACAACATCGTCCACTGGTCGGAGTTCGAGCGTGGCGGCCATTTCGCCGCCATGGAAGCCCCCGAGTTCCTGGTCGGCGACGTGCGCACCTTCTTCCGCCGGCTTCGCCGGCAATGACCAGCCAAGAGCCCGGGAACCTGCTCGGGCGGCGCGCCCTGAACCGCGCGCTGCTCGAGCGGCAGCTGCTGCTGCGCCGGGAGCGGCGGTCCGCCGCCGAGACGGTCGAGCACCTGGTGGGCATGCAGGCCCAGGAGCCGCGGGACCCCTATGTCGGGCTGTGGGCACGACTGGAGGGCTTCGACCCGCACGAGCTGGGCCGGCTGATCGCCGACCGGCAGGCCGTCCGCAGCCCGCTCATGCGGACCACCCTGCACCTGGTCACCGCCCGCGACAGCGTGGCCCTCGACCCCCTGCTGCGGCCGGTGCTGGAACGGGGCTTCTGGACCGGCAGCCCCTTCGGCCGCAAGATCAAGGGGGTCGACGTCGAGGCCGTCCTGGCCACCGGCCGGGCGCTGCTGGACGAGCAGCCGCGCACCACCGCCCAGCTCCGCAAGCTCCTTGGCGAGCGGTGGCCCGAGTACGACGCCAGCTCCCTCGCCTATGCCGTCCACCACCTGGTGCCGGTGGTCCAGATCCCACCCCGCGGCGTCTGGGGCGAGAAGGGCCTGCCGACCTGGTCCGCCACCGAGTCCTGGCTCGGCCGCCCGTCCGATCCCGACCCATCGATCGACGACCTGGTCATGCGCTACCTGGCCGCCTTCGGCCCGGCCGGCGTGATGGACGTCCAGGCCTGGTCCGGCCTGACCCGCCTGCGCGAGGTGACCGAGCGCCTCCGTCCCCGCCTCCGCACCTTCCGCAACGGCAACGGCAAGGAGCTGTTCGATCTGCCCGATGCCCCCCGACCCGACCCGGACACGCCCGCGCCGGTGCGCTTCCTGCCCCAGTACGACAACGTCCTCCTGGCCCACGCCGACCGGGCCCACATCGCCGGCGACGCCGCCGGCGGATGGCCCACCGACGACCTCCACTGGTCCCCGCTGCTGGTCGACGGCTTCGTCCGCGGCGCCTGGCGCCTGACCGTTGACCGCAAGGCGGCCACCCTGTTCGTCCAGCCCCTGGGCCGGCTCTCCGGGCAGGAGCACACCGCCGTCGGCGAGGAGGGCGACCGGCTGCTCGCCCTCCTCGCCGCCGGCGCCGTCTCCCGCGACGTCCAGATCGGTGCCGCGGGCTAGCCCTCGATGTTGGACATCACGTGCTTGACCCGGGTGTAGTCCTCGAAGCCGTAGAGGGAGAGGTCCTTGCCGTAGCCGGAGTGCTTGAAGCCGCCGTGGGGCATCTCGGCGACCAGCGGGATGTGGGTGTTGATCCAGACGCAGCCGAAGTCGAGCGCTCGGGCCATGCGCATGGCGCGGCCGTGGTCGCGGGTCCAGACGCTGGAGGCGAGGCCGTACTCGACGCCGTTGGCCCAGGCGAGGGCCTTCTCCTCGTCGTCGAAGCGCTGCACGGTGATGACCGGGCCGAAGACCTCCTGCTGGATCAGCTCGTCGTCCTGCTCCAGGCCGCTGACAACGGTCGGCTCGTAGAAGTAGCCGCCCCGGTCGAGCCTGTGGCCGCCGATGGCCACCTCGCGGCCGGCCCGGACGCTGCCGGTGATCGAGACCATGGCCGGGGTCTTGTGGGCGACCAGGGTGGCGCCGGTCTGGCGGTCGCCGCAGACCACGTTGATCACGCCGTCGGGCAGGAACTCGCTCATCAGCTCGGCCATCCAGACGGTGGTCACCGGGGTGGTGTCGCTCGGCTTGAGGACCACCGCGTTGCCGGCCGCGATCGCCGGGGCCCACTTCCAGACCGCCATCATGAACGGGTAGTTCCATGGGGTGACCTGGGCGCAGACGCCGACCGGCTCGCGCCGGATCATCGAGGTGTGCCCGGCCATGTACTCGCCGGCGGACAGCCCCTGGAGCATTCTCGCGGCGCCGGCGAAGAAACGGATCTGGTCGACGGCCGGCGGGACCTCCTCGTCGAGGGTGAGCTGGACCGGCTTGCCGGTGTTCTCGCTCTCCAGCCGGACCAGCTCCTCCGCCCGCTCCTCCATGGCGTCGGCGATCTTGAGCAGGGCCAGGCTGCGTTCCGACGGGGTGGCGTCCCGCCACTGCTCGAAGCCGCGCTCGGCCGCCTGCATGGCCGCGTCGACGTCGGCCTGGCCGGACACCGGGGCCTCCGCGAAACCCTCGCCGGTCGAGGGGTTGACCAGGGTCGTGGTGCGCCCGTCGGCGGCGTCACGGTAGGCGCCGCCGATGAAGTTCTGCAGCTTGCGTAGCGCCATTGCCAGCTCCTTGGTCGTTCGGCTATCCCCGCTGCCGGCGGGCCAGCACCGCGTTGGTGACCGCGATCCCGACCCCGCCGAGGAAGATCAGCGTACCCATCACGTTCACCTGCGGCGGCACCCCGACCCGGGTGGCCCCGAACACCCAGAGCGGGAAGGTCTCGAGCTGGCCGCTGACGAAGCTGGTGACCACGTAGTCGTCGATCGACAGGGCGAAGGCCAGCAGCGCCCCCGCGACGATGCCGGGCGCCAGCAGCGGCAGGGTGATCTTGCGGAAGGTCGTCCACGGGTCGGCGCCGAGGTCCTGGGCTGCCTCCTCGAGGGTCGGGTCGAGGCCGAGCACTCTGGCCCGCACGGTCACGGCCACGAAGGCCAGGCTGAACACGACGTGGGCGATGACGATGGTGACGAAGCCGCGGGCGAACTGCACGGTGATGAACAGCGACAGCAGCGAGGCCCCCAGCACCAGCTCCGGCGCCGAGATGGCGCTGAAGATGACCAGGTCATACAGGTTCTTGCCGCGGAACCGGTAGCGGCCCAGCGCGATGCCGACCATGGTCCCGAGCACGGTGGTGATCACCGTCGAGATCGCGGCGATCGCCAGCGAGTTGCGCAGGGCGGCGGTCAGCCCCGGATTGTCGAACAGGTTGCGGTACCAGTTCAGGGTGAAGCCCTGCCAGCGCAGGTTCAGCCGGCCTTTGGTGTCGTTGAAGCCGAACGCGATCATGACCATGATCGGCAGGCTGAAGTAGAGGATCATCACCCAGGTGTAGACGGGCAGGATCAGCCGGGTCCAGCGGCGCCGCCGGCCGGGCACGGCCGGGGCCGGGGCAACCTCGGGCGGCGCGTCCCTGGTGGCGATGGTGGTCACTGCTGGCTCACCTCCATCACCTGCTCGGTCCCCAGGGCCCTGGCGTAGGTGAAGATCCCGACCAGCAGGGCGGCCATCAGCAGGAACGACATCGCCGAGGCGAGCGGGTAGTCGTTGCTGTTGAGGTAGACCGTCTGGATGACGTTGCCGATCATGGTCGTCTGGGTGCCGCCGAGGATGCCGGAGTTGACGAAGTCGGAGGCGACCGGCACGAAGGTGATCAGCACGCCGGCGAACACCCCCGGCAGGGACAGCGGGAACACCACCCGCCGGAAGGCGCTCGCCCGGCTGGCGAACAGGTCATGGGCCGCCTCGACCAGGCTCGGGTCGACCCGCTCGAGGGCGACGTACAGCGGCAGGACCATGAACGGCAGGTAGTTGTAGGTGAGGCCGCCGATCACGGCGGTCGAGGTGGCGAGCAGGTGGAAGTCGGCCGGCAGCAGGCCGATGTCCTTGAGCGGGCCGAGCACGAACCCCTCGTCGTTGAGGATGAACTTCCACGAGGCGGTCCGGATCACGAACGAGACGAAGAACGGCAGCAGGATCAGGAACAGGTAGGTCGACTTGCGGGCGCCGCCGTAGAAGGCGATCCAGTAGGCCATCGGGTAGGCCAGGACCAGGCAGAGGGTGGTCACGATCAGGGCGTAGACGATCGAGCGCACGAACTGCGTGTGGTAGAAATCCCAGGCGTCGGAGTAGTTCGACCACTCCCAGGTGAACCGGAAGCCCTCCTCGGCGTTCCCGCTCTGCAGCGACAGCGAGAACATGACCAGGATCGGGACGACGAAGAAGATCGCCAGCCAGATCCCTCCCGGCAGCCCGATCAGGTAGGGGGCGAGCCGCCGCCCGCCGCCGCGGGCGCTCATGGTCCTAGGACTGGACGATGGGGTGGAAGATGCGGTCCCACACCTGTTCCTCTTCCACGGTCAGGACCCGGTAGCGTTTGGTGTTGGCCAGGTCACTCTCGGCCGGGAACACCAGCGGGCTGGACAGCAGCCCTTCCAGGGTCTGCTTGTCCTCCCCGGTGGCGGTGGCCGCCTTGGCTTGGAGCTGGTCTTTGACCGCCGGGACCAGGGTGATGTAGCCGATGTACTCGGCCAGCTTGGTCGCCACCTCGGGTCGGTACACATAATCCATGTAGGTGATCGCGTCCAGGGGATGCTTGGCCCCCTTGGGGATGGCCATGTTGTCCTGCCACAGGACCGCCCCCTCCTTCGGGACCACGAACTTGATGTCGGGCGACCCCGAGTTGTTGAGGATGAAGATGTCGCCCGAGTAGGCCATCGAGATCCAGGCGTTGCCCGACTGCAACACCTCAGCCTCGCCGGCGTTGTCGATGAACTCCCGGATCTGGGGGCGGAGCTGCTTCATCTTCTCGGCGGTCCGCTTCCAGTCCTCCTCGGTCGACTTGGCCGGGTCGATCCCCAACCCGATCATGGTCAAGGTCGGGAAATCGGTGTCGTCGCCGAACATGGTGATCTTGCCCTTGAACTTGGGATCGAACAGATCCTCGAAGCTGGTGATCTCCCGCTTGGTCAACTTGGGGTTGTACGCCAACCCGGTCAACCCAGCCTGCCAGGCCACCGTGAACTTGTTCCCCGGATCAAAGGTCGGATCCTTGTACGCCGCCCCAGCGTTCTTGGCGAAGTTGGGCAGCTTGGAGTGATCCAACTCGATCAGGAAGTTCTGACGGATCAGCTTCTCGATCGACCCCCCATTGGTGATCACGATCAGATCCCACCCGGTCGGCTGCCCAGCCTTCAACGACGGATTGATCTTCCCCAAAAACGCGTCGTTGTCCTGGATCACCTCCTTGTAGTTGACCTTGATCCCCGTCTCCTTCGTGAAATCCTGGAGCGAGGGGTACACGTTCTTGCCCTTCACCTTGTCCTGATCCATGTACAGCGGCCAGTTGGCGAAGTCGAGCTTGCCGGCCTTGGTCTGGGTGTCCCAAAACCCGGCCGCCTGGGGTGCCTCCTGCTCGCTGCTCCCCTCCACCCCACAGGCGGCGAGGAAGGCTGAGGCCCCGAGCAGCCCGGCGCCCCGAAGGGCCGAACGACGGCTGATCCGCGGCAGGGTCAGCCCCCGCACCAGGGCAGGGTCGAGCGGTCGCTGGGGGTTGGTCACGGCGTTGCTCCCTCCTCGGGGTTGCGGCCGCCGAGCACATAGGAGTACTCGGGCAGCCAGTCCAGCCATCCCACCTGGCCGGCCAGCACGTCCGCGCCGGGGGTGGCGGACGCGTTCTGACGGTACACGGCGACGGCCTGGCCGCCGTCGGTGACCGTGCGGTACTGGGTAGACGTGCCCAGGTAGACGACCTCGGTCACCTTGACCCGGAGCGCGCAGTGGTCGGGCGGCGGCGGGTCGTTCTCCGTCCTGAGCAGGGCCTTCTCGGGCCTGACGGCGATCTCGACCTCCTGGCCCGGCTGCACCCGGCCGGAGTCGGCGACCAGCACGCGCTCGTCGGGCCCCAGCCCGGCAAGCGCCCAGACGTCGCCCTTGCGCTCGAGCCGCCCGGTGAGGATGTTCGAGGTACCGATGAAGTTGGCCACGAACCTGGTCGCCGGGTACTCGTACAGCTCGCGCGGGCTGCCCAGCTGCTCGATCCGGCCGGCGTTCATGATCACCAGCCGGTCGGACATGGTCAGCGCCTCCTCCTGGTCGTGGGTCACGTACACGAACGTGATGCCGACCTCACGCTGGATCCGCTTCAGCTCGAGCTGCATGGCCTGGCGCAGCTTCAGGTCGAGGGCGCCGAGCGGCTCGTCCAGCAGCAGGGCCCGCGGCCGGTTGACCAGCGCCCTGGCCAGAGCGACCCGCTGCTGCTGGCCGCCGGAGAGCTGGCGGGGCCTGCGCTTCTCGCGACCCTCCAGCTCGACCAGGGCCAGCGCCTCGGCCACCCGACGTCCGATCTCGTCCTTGGCGACCTTCTTGCGCCGCAGGCCGAAGGCCACGTTCTCGAAGACGTCCATGTGGGGGAAGAGCGCGTACTGCTGGAAGACCATGTTGACGTCGCGCCGGAAGGGCGGGACGCCGACAACGTCGCCGCCGTGGAGGAGGATCTGGCCGCTGGTCGGCTCCTCGAAGCCGGCGATCATCCGCAGGGTGGTGGTCTTGCCGCAGCCCGACGGGCCGAGCAGGGAGAAGAACTCGCCCTCGACGATCCGGAGATCGACGTGGTCGACGGCCCTGACGCTCTGGGCCCCGGTGGAGAACTCCTTCTCCACCCCGACCAGCTCGATCGCGGCCAGGCCGTCCTCGTCGGGGACGATCGGGCGGGCGCCCGCCTTGACCTTCGTGTCTGCCATCGCCTCGTCCCTTGTCGCACACGGTCGATCCGCCGATTCGACCACACAGGCACGATGGGACGCTAGCATCCAAACCCCTGCCGTCCATGTACGAACCGGCGCTGCACACCCGTGCCGAACTGCCAGATCGGCACCGTAGGTATCAACCCGAGGCGCCGTCGCCGGACCGGCCGCGGAGGACCTCGGCGGCCTGCAGGGCGAGCCAGAACTCGGCCCGGTCGGCGGCGGAGTCGAGGTCGCGGCCGGTCAGCTCGGCCACCCGGCGGATGCGGTAGCGCAGCGTGTGCCGATGCACGGTCAGCTCCCTGGCGGCGGCCTCCCAGTTGCCGTTGTGCTCCAGGTAGGCCCGGAGGCTGGCCAGCAGATCGCCGTGCTGGCGGCGGTCGTAGTCGAGCAGCGGATCGAGCAGGCCGCGGGAGATCGCCTCCAGGGCGGCGTCATCCTGCCTGGCCAGCAGCAGCCGGTGGCTGCCCAGGTCGGCGACGGTGGCGACCCGGTACCCCTGCGCACCGGCCGTGGCCGGCCCGGCCGCCTCCAGCGCGAGCTGGGCCTCCTGGTAGGTGCGGCGCAGGCCGCGGGGGTCGGTTTCGGGCATGCCAAGCCCGAACCGGCCGGCCATCCCCCTGGCCAGCACCGCCTCGGCCACCGCGTCGGCGGCGGCGCGGGCCTCGACCGGGTCGGTGGCCTCGAACAGGGCGACCACCGAGTCCTCCTGGATGCTGCACACGTAGGGGGAAAGGCGCCGCGACAGCCGGTCCTGGACCAGCAACCGCAAGGCCTCGACCGCCGGCGCCGCGGGATCGGTCTCACAGCGCCGCGCCACCAGCACGGCGATCGCCGGGGAGGCGCCGAGGCCGAGGAACCGCAGGCGCCGTCTCGTCTCCTCGCCCGAGAGCTCTCCCCCGAGCAGGGCGTCCAGGAAGTCGCCGACCAGGCGGCGCTCGGTCCTCGCCACCGCCTGTGCCTTGGCCAGCTCGAGGGCGATGGCGGTGGCCAGGTGGTGCACCACCACCTGATGGAACGGCTCGGGCCGGTCGCCCCGGTGCAGCACCAGGAACCCGGCAGGGCCCCCGCCGACCAGGATGGGGAGCAGCGAGCGGCTGCCGCTCTCGTCCGACAGGCTCAGCGAGAACTCGTTGCCCTCCGGGCGCAGCGCCTGGATCTCGGTCCAGACGGCGCGCGGCTCCAGCAGCGCCGCCGCCCCGGCGGCGGCGGCCGCGATCTCGCCGTGCAGGTCGAACAGGAGCGCCCTGGTGCCGGTCATGCGGGCGTACGCCTCCAGCAGGGCGTCAAGGCCGGCTCCCTCGACCAGCAGCCGCGACAGCGTCTGCTGGACGGTCCCGGCCCGCTGCAGCAGCACGTACTGCTCGTTGACCAGGCGCGAGAACAGCGCCTCGGTGATGGCGATGAACGGGACCTCGAACGGGACCTCGAACACCGGGAAGCCGGCTCGGTCGGCGGCCTCGACGATGGCCGGCGGCGTGGCCTTGAAGGCGAACCCGAGACCGAGGCCCAGCGCGGCCAGCTCGGCTCGTGCCAGCTGCTCGACGTAGGCGGCCTGGCCCTGTGGCCCACCGCGCATGCCGAGCCCGGTGGTGAGCAGGACCTCGCCGCCGCGCAGGAACCGGGTCGGGTCCTTGAGCTCGGACACGTGCGCCCACCGGATCGGCCGGTCCACGCCGTCCTTGCCCCCGACCAGGCCGAGGCGCAGCTCGGCGATGGCCAGCAGGTCGGCAACGCTCGTGGCCAAGGGTCCCCCTTCTGCGCCGATTCGTACAACAGCGTACTCGGCCGCTGGACGGCAGGGCACTACCACAGGGGCTCGAGCGGCTGAAAGCCTGCGGCGCGGAGGGTTCGGGGCGCAGGCGGCGAAGCGGTCGCTCCCGATGGAAGGTCTGGGGATGCCATGCGGGTGGTCGTTGTCGGCGCCGCCGGCGCCATGGGGCGCTGGACCCTCCGCGACCTGACCGAGTCGGAGGGGGTCGACGAGGTCGTGGCGGCCGACCTGGACGGGGCCAGGGCCAGGGAGGCGGCCGGGTGGGCGGCGGCCCGGTCGGGCAGCAACGGCACCGCCCGCGTCAGCGGCTTGGCCCTGGACGCCGGCGACGGCCAGGCGCTGCGGCGCGTGTTCGAGGACGCCGACGTGGTCTGCAACTGCGCCGTCCGCGTGACCAACCTGCCGGTCATGGAGGCATGCGCCAGCACCGGGACCCACTACGTCGACCTCGGCGGCCTGTTCCACACCACCCGCCGCCAGCTGGCCATGCACGACCGCTTCGTGGCCGCCGGCGTGACGGCGGTGGTCGGCATGGGCGGCAGCCCAGGCACCACCAACGTGCTGGCCGCCCTGGCCGGACGCGACCTCGACGTGGTCGAGGAGGTCGAGGTGCGCCTGGGCATTGCCGACTTCGCGCCCTCCAGGGCGCCGGTGCCGGTCCCGTATGCGATCCAGACGCTGCTGGACGAGTTCGCCGTCCCGGCGATGGCCTTCCGCGAGGGCGAGCTGATCGAGGTGCCGGCCATGAGCGAGCAGGAGGAGCTGGACTTCCCGCCGCCGGTGGGCCGGGTCCGGGTCGGGCACACCCTCCACTCCGAGGTGGCGACCCTGCCGCTGCACTTCGCCGACCGCGGGATCCGGTCGGTGTCGTTCAAGGTCGGCTTCCCGGCCGACTTCATGGACAAGATGGCGCTCCTGACCGGGCTCGGCCTTGCCGATACCCACCCGGTCGACCTGCCGGGCGGCCGGGTCGTCCCGCGCGAGCTGCTGGTCGACCGAATCATCCAGACCGCCACCATGCCTGGCCCCGAGGCCGCCCCGGACGACGCCGAGGCGATCTGGGTCCGGGTGCGAGGGCGACGGGCCGGACCTTCGGGGGATCCGGCCCTCGCCCCTCGCGACACCACCGCCGCCCCCGACGGGGTCCTCCGGAACCCTCCACGCGACACCACCGCCCCCCCCGACGGGGTCCTCCGGAACTCTCCACGCGACACCACCGCCCCCCCCGACGGCGGCATGATCGAGCGCCTGGCCGAGTGTGTGGTCCGGCCCCACCCGACCTGGCAGGCCGGCGCCGGCCAGCTCGACACCGGCGTGCCCCCGAGCATCGTGGCCCAGTTCCTCGGCCACAAGGTGATCGACCGGCCCGGCGTGCTCGCCCCCGAGGACGCCGTCCCGCCCGAGCCCTACCTGGCCGAGCTGGCCTCCCGCACCATGGAGGTCACCCTGACCACCAGTGGGCCAGCACTCGCCGAGGGCGCCGGGGGGTTCGGGGGGCGGAGCGCAGCGCAGCCCCCCGAAGGGTCAAGACGACCAGAGTTCGCAAGGCGCCACAGCCAGATCGAGGCCTGACGCAGGAGGAGCCTGTCTTGAGCATGCCCCAGGAACGCAAGCTGGCCGGCGAGGTCCCGGGGCCGGCCAGCCGGGCGCTCGAGGAGCGCCGGCGCAACGCCGTGGCCAGGGGCGTGTCCACCATGACCCCGGTGTATGCGGCGGCCGCCCACGGCGCGGTCATCGAGGATGTCGACGGCAACCGCTTCATCGACTTCACCGGCGGACTTGGCGTGCTCAACGCCGGGCACACCCCGCCATCGGTCGTCCAGGCGGTCAAGGACCAGGTCGAGCGCTACCTGCACACCTGCCAGCACGCGGTCATGAACGAGCCCTACGTCGCCGTGGCCGAGGCGCTCAACCGGATCACCCCCGGCGACTACGACAAGCGGACCATGCTGGTGAACTCCGGGGCCGAGGCGACCGAGAACGTGGTCAAGATCGCCCGCGCCGCCACCGGCCGGCAGGGCGTCGTGGTGTTCGACAACGCCTTCCACGGGCGGACCCTCCTCGCCCTCGCCATGACCGGCAAGGTCACTCCCTACAAGCAGGGCTACCAGCCGTTCCCGAGCGAGGTCTACCGGGTCCCCTACGCCTACTGCTACCGCTGCCCGTTCCACCTCAGCTATCCCGAGTGTGGCATCGCCTGCGCCGACTACGTCGAGGAGGAGATCAAGGTCCACGTCGGGCCCCAGAACGTGGCCTGCCTGCTGGTGGAGCCGGTGCAGGGCGAGGGCGGCTTCATCGCCCCGCCGCCCGGCTGGCTGGAGCGGATCGCCGACATGTGCCGGCGCCTCGACATCCCGTTCGTCGCCGACGAGGTCCAGTCGGGGTTCGGCCGCACCGGCACCTTGTACGCCACCGAGCAGCACCCCGGCGTGGTTCCCGACTTCACGCTCTCCGCCAAGTCGATCGCGGCCGGCCTGCCCCTGGCCGCGGTCACCGGGCGCAGCGAGCTGATGGACGCACCCGGCCCGGGTGGGCTTGGCGGCACCTACGGCGGCAACCCGCTGGCCTGCACGGCCGCCCTGGCCACCATCGAGCTGTTCGAGCAGGGCGACCTGCTGGAGCGGGCACGGCGGATGGGCGAAACGCTCGGACGGCGCCTGCGCGAGCTGGGCGACCGCCACCGGATCGTCGGCGAGGTCAGGGGCCTGGGCGCGATGATGGCGATGGAGCTGGTCACCGACCGGACAACCAGGGAGCCGGCCAAGCGGGCCGCGACCCAGGTGGTGGCCGAGTCGGCACGGCACGGGCTGCTCACCCTCAAGGCCGGCATCCACGACAACGTCGTCCGCATCCTGGCCCCACTGGTCATGGAGGAGCGCCTGCTCGAGGAGGGGATCGACATCCTCGACCAGGCCCTCGCCACCACCTCGGTCTGAGGCCGCCCGCACCCGGGTATCCTCGCCACGGAAGCTGCGCTCCGGGTCGCGGGGAGCGCAGGCCGTGGTGGTCTCCGGACGGGTAGGAGGGTTAGCCTGGTGGACCGCGTCAAGCCGACGGCCGGCCCGGCCGATGGAGGCGGCATGTCCACAGCCCGGTCCCGGGAGGTCAGGCGCTGACCCAGACCGCCCGCATCCAGCCCAGCCGCGTGCAGCGGTACCACGGCCGGCGTGCCGTCGCCCGCCGGTCCCGGCGCCGCTTCCTGGCCGAGCTGCCGTTCCTGCTGGTCGCCGCCGTGATCCTCACCATCCTGGTCAAGGGCTTCCTGATCCAGGCGTTCTTCATCCCGTCCCGGTCGATGGAGCCGACCCTCGACGTCGGCGACCGGGTCGTGGTCAACCGGCTCGCCTACCGCCTGGGCGACCCGGCGCACGGCCAGGTGGTGGTGTTCCTGCGCCCGACCGCCACCGGCCAGGACCCGCCGAGGGGGCCGCTGTCCTGGGCACGGCGGGCGGTCGCGCAAGGGCTCGGCGGCACCCCGCCGGGGAGCGAGGACCTGATCAAGCGGGTGGTCGGCCTGCCGGGCGACGTGATCGAGGGCCGCGACGGCTACCTGCGGCGCAACGGCCGCAGGGTGGACGAGCCGTATCTGGGGGACGGCACCTTCACCTCCGAGTTCCCGCCCGTCAGGGTCAAGCCGGACCACTTCTGGGTGATGGGCGACAACCGCGAGGACTCCGCCGACTCCAGAGTGTTCGGGCAGGTGCACCGCTCCGCCCTTGTCGGCCGGGCGGTGCTGACCGTCTGGCCGGTGCCGCACGTCGGCGGCCTGTAGGCGCTGCCGGAGGCCTCCGCGACCGGTCATTTTTCCCCCGAGGGGACAAAGGAGCAAGAATATGGCTGTCCGGCGGCCGCTCGGCCGAGACCCGGGCAGGAGAGGAGATGGCTGGATGGTGGTCGCGGCACGAACCGCCGAGGTCACCGAGCGTGGACGGCGGCGGGTGATCGGCCTGCTGCTGGCCGGCGCGGCCGTGCTGCTCGCCCATTGGGCGGCCTGGCTGGTGAACCGGTCCCTGCTGGCCAGCGACACCCGCCCCGCCTACTACGAGTTCCAGGCCGCGTTCGTCCTTGCCGATGCCTGGCTGGCCTTCTGCCTGGTGGCAGCGGCCAGGGCCCTGGCCGCGCGACGGGCTTCGGCGCTGCTGTGGCTGCTGGCCGCGGGCGGCGCCGGCGGGTTCCTGCTCGGCATCGACGTGCTCTACAACCTCCAGCACGGCGTCTGGTTCGCCGGCGCCCATGGCCTGGTGGAGCTGCTGCGCAACCTGGCCACCCTGGCCGGGACGGTCGCCATCTTCGGCTGGGCGTGGCCCCGGCGGGCCGAGCTGCTGGCCGGCGACTGATCCGCCCGTGGACCCGCTGGCGACGCCGGACCGACCGGTCGCCGGCCGCGACTATCCGGCTGACTGGCCCCAGTTCCTGGCCTTCTTCCCTGACGAGGCGGCCTGCCAGCGGTACCTGGAGCGGCTGAGCTGGCCCCACGGGTTCCTCTGCCCTGCCTGCGGCGACGGCCATCCCCCCTGGCGCGGCTCGCGGCACCGGCTGGTCTGCCGGGCCTGCGGCCACCAGACCACCGTCACCGCCGGCACCCTGTTCCAGGGCACCCGAACGCCGCTGCGCCTGTGGTTCGCCGCCGCCTGGCTGGTGGCAACCGCCGACCAGGGCGTCTCGGCCAGGCAGCTGGCCCGCGAGCTGAACATCGGCAGCTACGAGACGGCGTGGACGATGCTGCACCGCTTCCGCCGGGCGATGGTGCGCTCCGGGCGACCCCGGCTGATCGGCAGGGTCGAGATCGCGACCGTGCCGGTCCCTGGTCGGCGCGCGCCGGCTGACGGGCCGGCCGGGGCGACGGCCGCCATCGCGGTCGAGGACCGGGGCGCGGAGGCGGGCCGGGTCCGGATGCAGCGGCTGGCCACCACCTCCTCGGACGAGCTGGCCGACTGCGTGAGCCGCGTGGTCGAGCCCGGGTCGCTGGTGAAGGCGGAACGCCTGAAGGAATGGCATCCGCTGGCCACGCGTGGCTACCCGACCGAGCGAGCGCCCGCCCTGACCCACCTGCCGGCGGTCGAGCGCGCGCTGGCCGGGTGGCTGCTCGGGACCCACCAGGGCGCGACCTCGCCCCTCCAGCTCGACTGGTACCTGGACGAGTTCACCTTCCGGTTCAACCGGCGCACCTCGACCCACCGGGGCATGCTCTTCTACCGCCTGCTCGAGGAGGCGGTGGTCACGCCGCCGCTGCCCTACCGCCGGGTGGTCGGTGACGCCGCCGAACCGCGCCGCCGGGAGGCCGCGCAGTAGCGGTGCCCTATCCCCTCCACTCCACCGGAGTGGAGCGAAGCGGATACCCCAGCCTGCGCAAATACCAACTTGACTACCCGGGGAAAAGGAGCGAACATACGTTTGATTCGAACATTTGTTCGACTCGGCTCTGCGAGGTTCACGCGAAGGGGAAGCCGTGGACAAGACCGCCGTGCGCAGCCGGGTCGGGTCGACGGTGGGGGCCGCCCGCATCCCGGCGGCCATTCCGCTCGACCGGGGCCAGGTGCGCTTCCGCACCCTGCTCTTCCGCTATCTGGCGGTGGGGTT
>Ga0184609_10000250_pt1 | contig 15083 bp, 15 predicted proteins | sample PLM1_60_coex_FD_133165 | JGI IMG/M metagenome (GOLD analysis project Ga0184609, IMG submission 133165) | Groundwater sediment microbial communities from an aquifer in East River, Colorado, USA - PLM1_60_coex | ecosystem: Environmental > Terrestrial > Soil > Riparian zone | place: USA: East... | reverse complement strand
TCGCCGAGCGCCGGTACCTCCTTGCGGGCGACCTCCTCCGCGGCCCGCACCGCGGCCGCGACCTGCGGGTCGGGCGCGGTGTCGAACCAGTCGGCCACCTCGTCGTCGTCGTCCGCGACCCGCGACGCCGGCGCGGCGCCGTCGTCGGAGCTCGGCTCGTACCGGAACACGCCGTCCTCGCCGCGCGTGCCGAGCATGCTGGCGAAGCCCTCGAGGGCCTTGCCGAAGTCGCTCGGCACGATCCACACCTTGTTCGAGTCGCCCTGGGCCATCTGCGGCAGGGTCTGCAGGTACTGGTAGGCCAGCAGCTCTGGCGTCGGTCGGCTGGACTTGATCGCGGCGAAGACCTTCTCGATGGCCTTGGCCTGGCCCTGTGCCTGCAGGTACCTGGCGGCGCGCTCGCCCTGGGCGCGCAGGATGCGGGACTGCCGCTCGGCCTCGGCTGACAGGATCGAGGCCTGCTTGGCGCCCTCCGCGGACAGGATCTGCGCCTGCTTCTGCCCCTCCGCGGTCATGATCGCCGCCTGCCGCTGGCCCTCCGCGGTGAGGATCACGGCGCGCTTCTCACGGTCGGCGCGCATCTGCTTCTCCATCGAGTCCTGGATGGACGGCGGCGGGTCGATCGCCTTCAGCTCCACCCGCGCGACCCGGATGCCCCACCGGCCGGTGGCCTCGTCGAGGACGCCGCGCAGCTGCCCGTTGATCGAGTCACGCGAGGTCAGCGTCTCCTCCAGGCTCATCCCGCCGACCACGTTGCGCAGCGTCGTGGTGGTGAGCTGCTCGACGCCGATGATGTAGTTGCTGATCTCGTACACCGCCGCACGCGGGTCGGTGACCTGGAAGTAGACCACCGTGTCGATGGACACGGTCAGGTTGTCCTGGGTGATCACCGGTTGCGGCGGGAAGGACACCACCTGCTCCCGCAGGTCGATCTTGGCGCGGACCCGGTCGAAGAACGGGGCGAGGAAGTTCATCCCCGGCGGCGCCACCGTGCGGAACCGGCCGAGCCGTTCGACCACCGCGGCCTGGGCCTGCGGGATCACCAGGATCGATCGGTACACCACGATGATGATCAGCAGCAGGATGACGGCAACGACGATCAGGATTGTCACGCCCATTTTAGGCCTCCCCCGGCACGGCGCCGGTCGTGTCTGTTGTGTCTGAAACCTCGGTGACCGGCTCGAGCTCGACCGCGTCGACCTCGATGCCCCACCGCTGCGCGCCCATGCCGAGCTCGGCGCGCAGGTGGCGCCCGAGCTGCTCAGGCGACTCGACGGCGTCCTCGCGGCTCAACCTGGCGAGCAGCTGCTCCAGCGTGGTCACGGCGAGCCGCACGACGGCGTCGTGGTGGCCGGGCACCTCGTAGACGGCCGCCCGTGGGTCGGTGACCCGGAACCGCACCACCATGCCGACCGTCACGGTCCCGTCGCTGGTGCCCAGCGGCCGCGCCGGCAACGTCACGACCTGCTCGCGCAGGTCGACCCTGGCCCGGATCCGGTCGACGAACGGCACCAGCGCAGTCAACCCGTGGCCGGCGATCCGGTGGAAGCGGCCGAGCCGCTCGATCACCGCGCAGTGCCTCCGCGGAACCGCCCGCACCGTCGTCAGCGGCACCACGATCAGCAGGACCAGCACCACGAGGACGGAGTCGGGCACTAGTCGTCCCCCCACACCACGGCGGTGGCGCCGGAGATGTCCATGACGGTCACCGACCGGCCCGGTTCGAACACCTGGGTCTCGTCGTAGGAGCGGGCCGACCACACCTCACCGGCCAGCTTCACCTGCCCGCCGTTGGCGTCCACAGTGGACACTACGACGGCCTTGCTGCCGACCAGCGCCTCGACGTTGGTCTTGACGTGCTGCCCCGAGTGCAGCCGCCTGCGCAGCACCGGCCTCGCCAGTGTGACGAGGCCGATCGAGACGGCGCCGAATACCACGACCTGGGCGAGCACCGGGCCGCCGAGGGCACCCGTTGCGGCCGCGGCCAGCGCGGCGACGCCGAGCATGACCAGCGTCAGGTCGGCGGTGAGTACCTCGGCTGCGATCAGCAGCACGCCCACGATCAGCCAGATCAGTGCCGCCATGACCATATCGTGTCAGATCCGCCAGCCGGCCGGCCGTGAGGTCGAGTCAGTCGTGATCAACGACCGGCGGCGTCCGGTGGCGCCGTGACGAAGTCGATGAGCCGTTCCACCGCGCCGATCAGCGGCGTCTCGAGGTCGCGATAGCTGCGCACCGCGGAGAGCACCCTGCGCCAGGCGTCCTGCGGCGTGCCCCAGCCGAGGGCGGTGCACACACCGTCCTTCCACGGCACCCCGCGCGGCACCACCGGCCACTGCCGGATGCCGAGCAGACTGGGTCGCACCGCCTGCCAGATGTCCACGTACGGGTGCCCGGTGACCAGCACGTGCGGCTCGCGGATGCCGGCGATGATGCGCGACTCCTTGCTGCCGTCCACCAGGTGATCGACCAGCACGCCGAGCCGGTGCTCGTCATCTGGGCCGAACTCGGTGATCCGCTCGGCCAGCCGGTCGATGCCCTCCAGCGGCTCGACGACGACGCCGTCCACCCGCAGGTCGTGCCCCCATACCCGCTCGACGAGTTCGGCGTCGTGCATGCCCTCGACCCAGATCCGGCTGGCACGGGCCGTTCTGGCGCGGTGGTCGCGCACCAGCACGGAGCCCGACGCCGAGACCGCCGGACACGGGCCGCTCGGGCCGTTCGGGTTGCTCGGGTCGCCGGCCGGCGTTAGGGCGCGGACCAGGGTCACCGGCTGGCCGTCCAGCAGGAACGCGGCCGGTCGCAGGGCGAAGGACCGGCGCCGCCCGTGGCGGTCCTCCAGCAGCACGCCGTCGCGATCGACCCGCAGCACCGCGCCGCAGAACCCGCTGGCCGCGTCCTCGACCACCAGGCCGGGCTCCGCCGGCATCTCCGGGACCCGCCGCCGCCGGCCGTGCCGGTCGCCGAAAACGTCCGCGCCGTACCTCACCGACCGCATGATCTCGCAACGTAATCGCGGCCAACGCCCGGTCGGTGGTGCCACGCCGCCCGACTGCATCTACGCTCAGCGAACGTGGGCTGCGCCAGCGTGACTATGACGGTGTGGACCTCGGCATGGCTGCACGGAGTCGTGGCCGCGGACGACGTGCTCGACGCCCTGCTGCCCTGGGCCGAGCTGCACGAGGTCGTCGCCGCCGACGAGGCGACCGCCGAACTCCTCGACCTGCCGGAGCCGACCGCCGTGCCGGTGTCCCCCGCCATGCTGCTCGCCGCACTGCGGCGCAGCCGCGCAACAACCGCGCGGCTCATGCTGCCCGTGCCAGGCGACGTGCGCGGGCTCGGCGCCTCCCGTGGCGCGTTCAGCGCCGACGCGCAGCGCGCCGGTGAGGCCGTGCTGCTGCCCGATGCCGAGCTCGGGGTCGTACCCGTGCGGATCGCGGACGGCATCGTGCGCTGGAGCGTGCACCGCGTGGTCGTCGGCCGCGGCGTCGACTACGTCGGGCTCGCGGAGGCCGAGCACGCCCTGCGCAGTGCGGTCCGCGACGCGGCCGCCGCGCTGTCCGCCCTCGACATTGCGCGGCACCGCCCCGAGGTGCGCAAGGAGATCGCGGACACGCTGGCCGGCCGGCCGCGGCCACCGTGGCCGGTCGGCACCCCCGGCCGCGTGCTGCGGGTGCTCGAGCAGGCCGACGAGGTGGCCGCCATCCTCGCCGCGGCAGCCGGCGAGGCCCAGACCGTCGAGAACAGCGCCGCGGTGTCCGCCTCCGAGCTGGCCGCCCGTGCCGCCGCGCTGCGTCCGCTCGCAGCCGCCGTCCGCGCCGCCCGGCTGGCCGCCGTCGCCGACGCGGTCCGCGCCCTCACCGACCACCGCGCCGACCACCACTAGCCCCGCCGATATTGCGACGATGTGACATCGCCCCACATAGAGTGGGGAAATTCCACATCGTCGCCGCCTCATCGTCGCGGCGAGGGCCGCGGCTCAACGGCTACGGCTCAGCGGGGTTGGCAGCAGCCGGGGGCGCAGGGCTGGCCGTTGACGCCGGCACCGGCGGGCGGGATGGCGGACAGGGCGCGGGGCGCGGCGTGCGCGGTATGCTCGCGGACGAGCTCGACGACGAGGCGGGCAAACCGCGGGTCGGAGCCCGCGGTGGCGGCGCGGACGAGGGCCATGCCGTGCTTCTCGGCGTGGGTACGGGCCGCGTCGTCGAGGTCCCAGAGAACCTCGAGGTGATCGGAGACGAAGCCGACGGGGCTGACCACGACGGCGGCCACGCCGCGGGCGTGCAGGGTGTCGAGGTGGTCGACGATGTCGGGTTCCAGCCACGGCCGTGACGGCGGGCCCGACCGCGACTGCCAGACCACGTCGTACTCGTCGACGCCGGCCTCGGCCGCCACCAGCCGGGCCGCCTCGGCGACCTGCCGGGAGTAGCGGCGACCTCGGTCAGAGGGTGGACCGGCCACCTCGTCGGCGGACACCGGAACCGAGTGCGAGGTGAACACCAGCCGCGGCAGCCGGCCGGCCAGCGCCGGCGACGCCAGCGCCGGCGACGCCAGGGCCGCCCGCACGGCGTCCGCGTTGGCCTGCACGAACAGCGGATGGTCGAAGAACTGGCGCAGCTTCACCAGCCGCGGCGCCGACGGCCCGACCGCGGCCCGCGCCGCGGCGATGTCCTCGTGGTACTGCAGGCACGCCGAGTACCCGCCGTAGGCGCTGGTGGCGAACACCAGCGCGGACCGCACCCCGTCGGCGGCCATGGTGGCGACCGTGTCCGCGACCAGCGGGTGCCAGTTGCGGTTGCCGAAGTACACGGACAGGTCGATCGCCTCCGCGGCCAGCTCGGCCTCGATCCGCGCGATCAGCTCGCGGTTGCACCGGTTGATCGGCGACACGCCGCCGAAGTGCAGGTAGTGCTGCGCCACCTCGTCCAGCCGATCGGGCGGCACGCCGCGGCCGCGGGTGACGTTCTCCAGGAACGGCCGCACGTCCTGCGGCCCCTCCGGGCCGCCGAAGGACAGCAGCAGCAGCGCGTCGTATCCGGCGCGGTAGCCCACGCCGCCATCCTTCCGCATGGCGCGAAGGTCAGCGGGTCACGGGATCGGGGTGCCCACTACCACCTGGAGCAGGGCGCGCTGCGCCGGCGGCGCGCGAGTGCGGCTCGTGACCGAGCCGATGACGGACGGCTAGACGCCGACGGCGTGGAAGCCGCCGTCAACCCACACCATCGAGCCGGTGGTCGCCGGCAGCCAGTCGGAGAACAGCGCGCAGCACGTCCTGGCCACCGGCTCGGGGTCGGTGACGTCCCAGCCGAGCGGGGCGCGGCCGGACCAGGCCTCCTCGAAGGCCTCGAAGCCGGGAATGGACTTGGCCGCCATGGTCTTGAGTGGCCCTGCGGCCAGCATGTTGACCCTGATGCCGCGGGGGCCGAGCTCGCGGGCAAGGTAGCGGGAGCACGACTCCAGCGCGGCCTTGGCGACGCCCATCCAGTTGTACGCGGGCCAGGCCTGGCGGGCGTCGAAGTCCAGCCCGACGATGGCACTGCCCGGCCCCATCAGCGGCAGGCACGCCACCGCCAACGCCGTGAGCGAGTACGCGGAGACGTGCAGCGCGACCGCGACGTCCTCCCACGGGGCGTCCAGGAAGTTCTCGCCGAGGCACGACGGTGGCGCGTAGCCGACGGAGTGCAGCACGCCGTCGAGGCCGTCGACGTGCTCACGCACCCGCTCGGCCAGGCTGCCCAGCTGCCCCGCGTCGGTGACGTCCAGTTCGACCACGGGCGCCGGGGCCGGCAGCCGCCGCGCGATCCGCTCGACCAACGACAGCCGGCCGTACCCGGTGAGCACCACATTGGCGCCCTGCTCCTGCGCGGTCCGCGCCACGTGGAACCCGATCGAGGCGTCGGTGATCACGCCGGTGATCAGCAGCCGCTTGCCGTCCAGCAGTCCAGTCACGGCGCCCATCCTGTCAGGCGCCGCCGGCCGGCACCCTCAGTGGCCCATGCCGAGGCCGCCGTCCACCGGGATCACCGCGCCGGTGACGTACGCCGCGGGGTCCGACGCCAGCCAGGTCACCGCGGAGGCGACCTCGGCCGGGGTGGCCACCCGGCCGAGCGGGATCTGCCGCTGGATCTCCGCGCGCCGCTCGTCGGACAGCGGGTCGGTCATGTCGGTGGCGACGAACCCTGGTGCGACGACGTTCGCGGTGATGTTGCGCGAGCCAAGCTCGCGGGCTATCGAGCGGGCGAAGCCGACCAGCCCGGCCTTGCTCGCGGCGTAGTTCGCCTGGCCGGCGCCGCCGGACAGGCCCACCACGGAGGACACGAACACCATCCGTCCCCAGCGGGCCCGCAGCATGCCACGGGCCGCCTTGGCCGCCACCCGGTAGGCGGCGACGAGGTTCGCGTCCAGCACGCGGGTGAACTGGTCCTCGCTCATCCGCAGCAGCAGCGCGTCGTCGGTGATGCCGGCGTTGGACACCAGCACCTCGACCGGACCGTGCGCCTCGGCGATCTCGGTGAACGCCGCGTCCACCTGCGCAGAGTCGGTGACGTCGCACTGCACTGGCAACAAGGCCGGGTACAGCCCCTCCGGCGCGCCGGACCCGCGGTGCGTCACGGCCACCTTGTCGCCCTGCTCGGCGAACGCCGTTGCGATCGCCAGCCCGATCCCCCGGTTCCCGCCGGTCACCAGCACAGACCTGCTCACGGGGGCGGACCTTACGGCAGCCGCTGGCCGATCAGCAGGGCCGCCCCGGCGGCCACCATGGCGGCCACGGTGCCGAGCACGACCCACGGCCGGCTGGCGTCCTGGCGCTTGGTCTCGTAGCCGATCTGCTCGCCCAGCGTGTCGTACACCTTCTGCAGCTGCTCGGCGCTGGCGGCCTTGTAGAACTCGCCGCCGGAAAGCTGCGCGATCTGCTTCATGGAGTCGTCGTCCACCGGCACCGGCTGGGTGTCGCTCTCGATCTCGATCTCGCCGTGCTCGGTGCCGAACGAGATCGTGGAGATCGGCATCTTCGCCTTGCCGGCCTCCTTCGCCGCCTCGAACGCCGAGCGACCCACGGTCTGCTTGCCGTCGCTCATCAGCACGATCCGCGCCGGCGGCGGTCCCTCGGGTCCGGAAAGGATCTTCCCGAAGGACTCGATGGCTGCCATCGAGGCGGCGATCGCCTCGCCGGTCGCGGTGGCCTGCGCCAGTTTGATCGAGTCGATGGCCTGGGTGATGGCCGCCCGGTCGGTGGTCGGCGCCACCAGCACGGTCGCGGAGCCGGCGAACGCGACGAGGCCGAGGTTGACGCCGGGGGTCAGCCCTTCGGCGAAGGACTTGGCCGACACCTGCGCGGCCTGCAGCCTGCTCGGCGTGACGTCGGTTGCCTTCATGGACAGCGACACGTCGATCGCCAGCATCACGGTCGCCCTGTTGCGCGGCACCCTGGCCTCAGCCGTCGGCCCGGCAAGGCCGACGGTCAGCAGCACGAGCGCGACCAGCAGCAGCGCGGCCGGCAGGTGCCGCGGCCAGCCCGGCCGCCGTGGCGCGACCTTCTCGAGCAGGTCGAGGTTGGTGAACCTCATGACGTGCCTGCGCCGCTGGCGCTGCACCACCAGGTAGCCAGCGAGCAGCAGCGCGGCCACCGCCAGCAGCGCGAACCACATCGGCGCGGTGAAGCCCCTGATCGACAACGGGGTCATGCCACGCCCCCTGACCAGCGGCGCTTGCGGGCGACGACGAACCGCACCACGTCGGCTATCCAGTCCTGGTCGGTGCGCAGCACCAGGTGCCCGCAGCCGCACCGGCGCAGCGCGGCCGCCACCTCGTCGCGGTGCTGCGCCGCCGCCGCCGCGAACTCCCTGCGCAGCACCGGCGTGGTGCGCACCTCCTTCTGCCGCCCGCTCTCCGGGTCGGCCAGCACGACCGTGCCGACATCGGGCAGGTCGAGGTCGCGCTGGTCGACCACCTCGACCGCGAGCAGGTCGTGCCGGCCGCCGATGGCCCGCAGCGAGCGTTCCCAGTCGAGCTCGCCGAGGAAGTCGGACACCACGACGCCGAGGCCGCGGCGCCGCGGCGGGCGCCGTAACTGTTCGAGCGCGTCGCCGAGATCGCCGCGGGTGCCCTCGGGGGCGCGCGGCGTCTCGGCGATCCGGCGGATCAGCCCGCGGGCATGCGCGACGCCACCGCGGGCCGGGATCCGGTTGGTCAGCGCGCCGGTCGCGACCACGGCGCCGATGCGGTTGCCGCCGCCACGGGTCAGGTGGGTCACCGCGGCGACCGCAGCCACCGCCAGCTCACGCTTCTCGCACGCCGCAGTGCCGAAGTCCAGGCTCGGCGAGAGGTCCACCACCAGCCAGGTCTCCAGCTCGCGATCGGCCACCGTGTCCCTGATGTGCGGCACCGTGGTGCGCGCCGTGACCGCCCAGTCCATCCGGCGCACGTCGTCGCCTGGCTGGTAGGGCCGCGCCTCCCCCGCCTCGGTGCCGGGGCCTGGCACCAGCCCGAGGTGGTTGCCCTGCAGCAGCCCGTCCAGCTTGCGCCGCACCTCCAGCTCCAGCGTCCGCAGCGCCGCCTCCATGCGGCCACCGCGCAGCGACGGCGGCGCCCACGACGGGCGCGCCTCGAAGCTGCGGCCGGCGGCGCCGTCGGCGTTGGTGGCGCTGTCGGCGTTCGTGGCGCTGGTTGCTGGCACTGGGCCGGCTCGCTTTGGGCTGGTTGATGGCACTGGGCTGGCTCGCTTCGGGCTGGCTCGCTAGCGGCGGGTTCCGGCGGCCGGCGCCGGCGCCGGCCCATGGCTGGGCGTGGGTGGCTGCGGCCGGGCCGAGACCTGCGGCAGCGGCACGGTCTGCAGCACCCTGGTCACGATGTGGTCGATGGGCACGCCGTCGGCCAGCGCGTCGTAGGACAGCACGAGCCGGTGCCGCAGCACGTCGGGCGCCACGTCGACCACGTCCTGCGGCAGCACGTAGTCGCGGCCCCTGACCAGCGCGAGCGCACGGCCGGCTGCGACGATGCCGAGGCTGGCCCGCGGCGACGCGCCGTAGGCCACCCAGCCGGCCACGTCGGCGAGACCGTGCTCGCCGGGGGTCCTGGTGGCGATCACCAGCCGCACCACGTAGTCGACCAGCGAGTGGTGCACGAACACATGCGAGGCGACGCCCTGCAGCCGCACCAGCTCGGCCGGGCTGAGCACCTGGTTGGGCGTCGGCGGCAGCACGCCCATCCGGTAGACGATCTCGCGCTCCTCCTCTGCCGACGGGTAGTCCACGACGATCTTGAACAGGAACCGGTCGCGCTGTGCCTCCGGCAGCGGGTACACGCCCTCGTTCTCGATCGGGTTCTGCGTCGCCATCACCAGGAACGGGTCGGGCATCGGGAAGGTCTGGCCGCCGATCGAGACGTGCCGCTCGGCCATCACCTCCAGCATCGCCGACTGCACCTTGGCGGGCGCCCTGTTGATCTCGTCGGCGAGCACGAAGTTGGCGACGACCGGGCCGAGCTCGACGTCGAACACCTCGCGGCCCTGCCGGTAGATCCTGGTCCCCATGATGTCGGCCGGCACCAGGTCGGGGGTGAACTGGAGCCGGGCGAACGAGCCGCCGACGACATGCGCGAACGTCTCGACGGCGAGCGTCTTGGCGACGCCTGGCACACCCTCCAGCAGCAGGTGGCCCTTGGCCAGCAGCCCGACGAGCATCCGCTCGATCAGCCGGTCCTGGCCGACGATGATCCGCTTGACCTCGAACACCGCGCGTTCGAGGGCCTGCGCGTCGCGGGCCGGGCTGTCCTGGGTGGCCGCTGCGGGCTCGGTCACGAGGCAACTCCTCAGGGGCGCTGGCAGACGCCGGCATGCCCTGCCGGACTCCGATCAGGTAACCCGTTGATCCGTGTGACGGCTGTGAAGATCAATCCCCTGGCAGCGCGCGGAGGTCGTCCATGGTGTCGATGTCGAACGCCTCGCCGGCTTCAGCGCTGACCTGGACGGTGGCGAGGGTGGTGAGTACGGCGCGCAGCGGGCGGTCGGCCAGCTCGCCGGCCGCGGTGAGCGCCGCGCGCAGCCCGGCCGTGCGCCATACCCCGCACAACCACTGGGGCCTGCCCAGCTCGTCGACGAGGATGGCGCCGTCGGGCCGGCCGGCCGCGGTGCGCAGCGCGGCGTGCAGCCGGTGCACCGTGTCCGGCCGCAGGTTCGGCAGGTCGGCTGCGAGCACCGCGGTTACCTCGGCGGACAGGGGTACGGCGGACAGCCCGGCGGCCACCGCGGCCAGCGGCCCGGCATGCGGCGGCTCCTCCCGCGCCCATCGCACGGCGGCGCCGGTGACCCGCCGCGGGCCGACCACCACGATCGGCTCGGCGCCCTGGCAGGCCACCAGCACGCCGTCCAGCAGGGTTCGGCCACCGACCGCCAGCGCCGGCTTGTCGACGCCACCCAGCCGCCTGCCTCTGCCACCGGCCAGCACCACCGCCGCCCACCGCCCGTTCACCCCCCCATCCTCCCGCCCCACCACGCGTATGCCGGGGGTCGAGTGGCGCACAGAACCGCCATAAGCCCGCGTATGGCGGTTCCTGGGCCCCACAGAACCGCGATAAGCCCGCGTATGGCGTATCTCGGGATCGGGACGGGGGACGGCGGGCGCGGGTTGGTTAGAGGAGGCGGGTGGCGAAGGGGAGGATGCCGGCGTAGCGGACCGGGGCGATCCGGACTCGGGAGCCGGAGTACGGCGCCTCCACCATCATGCCGTTGCCGATGTACAGCGCCACGTGGTGGATCAGCCCTCCGGTGGCCCAGAACAGCATGTCGCCGGGCCGCTTCTGGGCAAGCGGCACCTGCCGGCCGGCGGTGTACTGGTAGCCCGAGTAGTGCGGCAGCCTGATGCCGGCGCCGGCGAACGCGTAGATCATCAGTCCCGAGCAGTCGAAGCCGACCTTGTTGTAGTCGCCGAAGGCGTCGGCGATGCCGCCGTCGTGCACGCCACGGGTTGGGCCGCTGGCGTTGCCGCCACCCCAGGCGTACGTCACGCCCTGCTGGGACAACGCGCGTGCGATCACGGTGGCCACCCCGCCGCCGGCCGCGACCGGCGGACGAGCACCGGCGGCTGCTGCAGCAGCGGCGGCCGCGGCGGCGGCGGCCTCCTCCTCGCGTTTCTTGGCCGCCTGCCAGTCCAGGTACCGCTGCCGCTGCTCCTGCAGCCCGCCGACCCTGGCCTGCGCGTCGCTGAGCTGCTGCTCGACGGTGGCCTTCTCCGCGTCGATCCGGCTGACCTGGCCGGCGAGCTCCTCGCTGACCCGGCGGGCCTGCGCGTACGCCGCGTCCGCGTCGCGCTTGGCCTGCTCCGCGGCGGCCTGCTTGGCGTCGGCCTCCTGCAATGCCTTGCGCGCGGCGGAGTCCTTGTTGGCCTGGGTGGCCCTGGCCCGCTCCATCCCGTCCAGCGCGTTGAGCTGCGACTCGCCGATCGCGTTCAGGAAGTGCGCCCTTGCCAGCAGCTCGTCGGGGCCGCGCGCGCCGAAGAACGCGCTCATCGAGCCGATCGTGCTGCCCTGCTGGTAGCTGCCGCTGGCGAACTCGTCGACCCGGCGCCTGGCGTCCTCGATGGCCCTCGCCGCCGCGGTCGCCTCGGTGGCCGCCTGCTCGGCGACCCGGCGGGCCGCCGCCGCCTCGTCCTGCGCGGTCTGCAGGTCGATCTGCGCCTTGTTCGCCAGCTCCATCGCGAGCTCGGCCTCGGCCTGCTTGGCCAGCCGCTGGCCGTCCAGCTCGGCGAGCCGGTTGGCGAGCTCGCCGACCTGGGTGGTCTTCTGCGACGCGGCCGTCCGGCTCGCCTGGAGCTCGGCGTCGCTGGGGTTCGGCGGCGGGGGCGGCACGGCGGCCGCGGTGCCACCGGCCGCGAGGGTGATCACGGCCAGCGCGGCACCGACCGAACAGCACAGCATGCGTTGTCGCATAGTCACGGCCTTCGCTCCTCCGCGGCCGAACGGGCTATCAGGCGGACACGGGCTGTGACTGTGCCACTTCCGTCCCTCTGTTGCCACCCTTCACCAGTAAAAACATACGCAACGTCAGCCACAAGGGTCACCACACGTGGCAACCCCGGCGTGTCGCGAGTGCGCCGTTCAGTTCACCTGGCGGGCCGATCCCGCCCAGTACGCCTCGCGCAGCTTGAACTTCTGGATCTTGCCGGTGGCCGTGCGCGGGATGGCGTCGCGGAACTCGACCGAGGTGGGGGCCTTGTAGCCGGCGAGCCGCTGCTTGCAGTGCGCGATCAGCTCGGCCTCGGTGACCTGCCCGCCGTCGGCAAGCACGACCAGCGCCTTGATCGTCTCTCCCCACCTCTCGCTCGGCACGCCGATCACCGCGACCTCAGCGACCGCCGGATGGCTGTACAGGCAGTCCTCCACCTCGATCGAGGACACGTTCTCGCCGCCCGTGATGATCACGTCCTTCTTCCGGTCCGAGATCGTGAGGTGGCCCTCGTCGTCCATCGAGCCGCCGTCGCCGGTGTGGAACCAGCCGTCTTCCAGCGCGTCGGCGGTCGCCTCCGGGTTCTCCCAGTAGCCCTCGAGCACCACGTTCGAGCGGGCCAGCACCTCGCCCGACCCGGCGATGCGCAGCCGCACGCCCAATGCCGGCGCGCCGGCCCGTGACAGCTTGCGGGCCCGCTCCTCGGCGTCGGCGCCGTCGTCGGCAGGGCGGCTGCGGTTGAACGTGAGCAGCGGCGCGGTCTCGGTCAGCCCGTAGATCTGCAGGAACTCCCAGCCAAGCTCCTCGCCGACGCGCTGGATGGTGCGGCTCGGCGGCGGCGCCCCGGCGCACACCACGCGCACCCGGCCCCGGCCGGGGATCTCGCCGTCCCACTCGGCCGCGGCGTCCAGCACCATGTTCCACACCGCTGGCGCGCCGCACATGAGCGTCACGCCGTGCTCGTCGACCCGGCGCAGGATCTCAGCGCCGTCAACCTTGCGCAGCACCACCTGCTTGGCGCCGAGCCCGGCCAGCGCGTACGGCATGCCCCACCCGTTGCAGTGGAACATCGGCAGCGTGTGCAGGTAGACGTCGCGTTCCCAGGCGCGGGTGTGCAGCGCGAACGTCACGGCGTTCACCCAGATGCTGCGGTGGGTGAGCTGCACGCCCTTGGGCCTGGCCGTGGTGCCGGACGTGTAGTTGATCGTCGCCGTGGCCTCCTCGTCGGGCTCGGCCCACGGCCGCGGCTCGACGCCGAAGCGCATCAGCTCGCCCTCGGTGCGCTCCCCCAGCACGAACCGGTGCGCCGCCGTGACGTCCTGCAGCGCGTCGTCCAGCTCGGGGTCGACCAGCAGCACGGACGCGCCACTGTGCTCGACGATGTAGCGCACCTCGTCGGGCCCCAGCCGGAAGTTCACCGGCACGCACACCCGGCCGGACGCCGGCACGGCGTACAGCAGCTCCAGCAGCCGCGCGGCGTTGTGGCTGACCACGGCCACCCGCTCGCCCTCCCCGACGCCGAGCGCGTCAAGGCCGGCCTGCCACGCGGCCACCCGGCCGATCAGCTCGCCGTAGGTCGTCGGTGGCACGGCGGGGGCGGGCTGGTCGGGCTCGTCGATCACCGCGGGGCTGGCCGCGAACACGGTCAGCGCCCTGTCGAGGAAGTCGGGGACGGTCAGTGGTACGCGCATGTGTGCAGGTTAGAGCGCCCGGCGCGGGCGGGCAGCCCCTGACGCCTCGCGCCGTCAGTCGCGGGTGGCCAGGCGTGGCAGCACCTCGCCGAGCCGGCCGCGGACCACCGCGTCGGCCAGCCCGTCGTACGGCGTCGGCTCGGCGTTGCAGATCACCACGGACGCGCCTGCCGCGGCCCCGCGGCCGACCAGCCCGGCCGCCGGTTGCACGCGCAGCGAGCTGCCCGCGGCCAGCAGCAGGTCGCAGTCCGTGGCCGCGGCGCTGGCACGGCGCAGCACCTCGCCGTCCAACCGCTGCCCGAAGGAGATGGTGTCCGACTTGAGCACGCCGCCGCATGCGAGGCACGGCGGATCGGCCTCGCCGGCGCGCACCCTGGCCAGCGCGTCCGCCATCGGGGTCCGCGCGTCGCACGACAGGCACCGGGTGCGGGCCAGCGTGCCGTGCAGCTCGACCACCAGCTCTGGGTCCGAGCCGGCGAGCTGGTGCAGCCCGTCGATGTTCTGCGTGAGCAGGGCGCGCAGCCGGCCCTGCCGTTGCAGCTCGACGAGCGCGCGGTGCGCCGCGTTGGGCCTTGCCAGCCAGGCGGGGTGGCTCAGGCGGCGCTGCCAGGACGCCCTGCGCAGGTCGGGGTCGTCGCGGTAGGCGGCGAGGCTGGCCAGCCGCCGCGACTGCGGGTCGGTGGTCCACTGCCCGTTCGGGCCGCGGAAGTCCGGGATGCCGGACTCGGTCGACACCCCGGCGCCGGTCAGCACGGTGATCCGCCCGGCGGTCGCGACCAGCCGGTGTGCCGCTTCGGGCATGACGGTGTCCATGCATCCCACGGTGCCACGCCGTGCTGGATGATGGGTCGATGACGTCGGTGCGCCACCGGACGGCGGCCACGCTGGGAGGGTTCGGGGCGCTGGTGCTGGTCACCGGCACGTTCCTGCCGTGGCTGGCGTCGGGGGCGGCGCTGCGCAACAGCTACCAGGCGATGGCGGTGGCTCGGCGGCTGACCCCGCTCGGCGACGGGGCCGCCGGCGCCATGCTCACTGCCGTGCTCACCGCGTGGCCGGCGTTCGGAGGCATCACGGCGGCCCTCCTGGTGCTCTACGTGGTGGGGCTGCGGCGCACCGCCGCAGTGGGAATTTCACTACTGTCAGTCGTGGCGGGAACCGTGGCTACTGCGTTGGTGATCCTACTGCCGCCCGGCGACTTCACGGTCCGTGCAGTCCTGCTCGGTCCGGCGGTCACGGCGAGCGGCGCGGCCCTGGCCGTCGCGGGGGCGGTAACGACCCTCGCCCGGCCGGCGAACACGGCGTCGAGGAGAGCAGGAGGAACGCGGTGAGCAATCCGAACGACCCGTACGGGCAGGGGGACCAGCCCGGCTGGCCGGGCCAGCAGGGTCCCAGCGGGCCGTACCAGCCCAACCCGAACCAGCCCGACCCGTACCAGCAGGGCCCGTACCAGC
>Ga0184609_10000249_pt1 | contig 15095 bp, 10 predicted proteins | sample PLM1_60_coex_FD_133165 | JGI IMG/M metagenome (GOLD analysis project Ga0184609, IMG submission 133165) | Groundwater sediment microbial communities from an aquifer in East River, Colorado, USA - PLM1_60_coex | ecosystem: Environmental > Terrestrial > Soil > Riparian zone | place: USA: East... | reverse complement strand
GGGTGAAGGCGAGCCCCACCGCGATGAACACGAGGATCTTCCCGCCCTTGGGCGACCCGACGATCAGCGTCCGCACGACCAGCCCGATGGGGACCGCGACGATCCAGTTCCTGAGGAGGCTCCGCCATCCAGGTCGCCGGTAGGTGTGCGCCAGCCAGGCGACCAGGAACCAGACCCCGAGCAGAGGGACCGCGTTCCTGAGGAAGCCTTCCACCGTGCCCGCCCGGTGGCCGTGGATGCCGATGAGCACGAAGACGACCAGGGCCGCGGCGTCGGCGAGGATGTACCAGACGGTCCCGCTCCGACCCGGCAGCAGCTTCCGCATCACGCCGATCCTTTCAGAGGAGCGCGCCGGCCAGCTCACGGAGGGCCGGAAGACACACGTCGTCGTCCCGCCCGGAGATCACCTGGACGCAGACGTGATCCGCGCCCGCGTCCAGGTGCGCCCGCACGCGGCTCGCGATCGAGGACACGTCGCCCCAGGCGAACGCGGCGTCGATGAAGTGGTCACTCCCACCGTCACCGAGCTCGTCTTCGTAGCCCAGCCGGCGCCAGTTGTTCGCGTAGTTTGGAAGCTCCAGGTAGTCGGCCGCCCAGGCTCGGGCGATCCCGCGGGCCACCGCGGGATCGGTCGACACGACGGCGGTCTGCTCGACGGCGAGCACCGGCTCGGGCCCAAGCAGCTCGCGGGCCTTCGCCGTGTGCTCGACGGGAACGAAGTACGTGTGGGCGCCGAGGGCCCGCGACGCAGCCACGCCAAGCATCCGCGGACCGAGCGCCGCGATCAGTCGACGCACCGGGACCTCGGGGTCGGGACCAGCCCGGGCCTCGTCCATCTCGTCCAGGTAGGCGGCCATCCGCCTGACGGGATCGGCCCATTCCTGCCGTCGGCGGCCGGCCGTGTATTGATGCCCGATGCCGATCCCGACGACGACTCGCTCGCCGTACGCGTCCGCGAGCGTCCTCGCTCCACCGGCCATGGCTTCATGGTGGCGGGCCGTCACGTTGGCGATCCCGGAGCAGACCGTGATGCCTGAGGTGGCCGCGAGGAGGAGCGAGAGATGCGCGAAGATCTCCCTCGACGACCCACCCTCGGGCACCCAGAGCGCCGGGTAACCGAGAGCCTCGATCGCCGCGGCGGCGTCGCGAACGTCACCGGCCCGGAGCGCGTCGAACGCGAAGGTCCAGACTCCGACGCGACCCAGCCGCGCTCGCACCGCCTCATGCTCCGCCCCCATCGAGGGCGAACCCTATCTTCCGTCCCTCCGACTCGACTCTGCCCGTTCGAATGCGCGCGATCGGCGGAAGGGTCGCGGCGCGGTCTCCAGCTCATAGGGTTGCTTCGATGTCCGCAGCGACGGTGGTCGCCCAGCTTCGAGCGAAAGCCGACCCCGCGCGCATACCGGGGATGGCGCGCGTGGGGATCGATGTGTCGCACGCGCTGGGAGTCAGCGTGCCCGACATCCGTGCCGTGGCGAGGAGGTGTGGAACCGATCACGACGTCGCCCGCGCCCTTTGGCGAACTGGGATCCACGAAGCCCGGATCCTCGCCACCCTCGTGGCGGACCCCGAGGCGACCAATGAGGAGGACATGGAGTCCTGGGCTGCCGACCTGTCCTCGTGGGACGTGTGTGACTTCGCGGCAGACCTCTTCGGTCGAACGACGGCCGGGATCGCGAAGATCCCTACGTGGACCCGGCGGTCGGAGGGGTACGTGAAGCGGTGCGCGTTCTCGATGATCGCGCGGCGTGCCGTGTCGGCGAAGAGCGCCCCGGACCGCGAGTTCCTCCGCTACCTTCCCGTGATCCGCCGCGGGGCCGCCGACCCCCGGAACGAGGTCAAGAAAAGCGTGTCCTGGGCGCTCAGGCAGATCGGGAAGCGGAACAGAGCACTCCACGCCGCGGCGGTCGAGGAAGCCGAGGGGATCCTCGAGCTGGCGGCTCCTTCCGCTCGATGGATCGCTCGAGACGTCCTCCGGGAGCTCGGGAGCGAGAAGACCCGCTCCCGGCTCCCTGACTGACGTCTTTCCAGGATTATCCGAACTCTCCGGGTCGCTTGGCGGACTCGCCGGCCTCGACCAGCTCTGCCGGCGTGTCGGGGATCTCCACGCGGCTCTCCGCGGCCTCATGGCCTTCCACGTCGAGCTTCGGCAGCCATTCCAGCCAGCGCGGCAGATACCAGTTGGCCTTGCCGAGAAGTTTCATCGCGGACGGGACCAGGATCGTTCGCACGATCGTCGCATCCAGGAAGACCGCAACTGCAAGGCCGAACCCCATCTGCTGGAGCGGTGACAATCGACCTGCGGCGAACCCGCCGAACACGGCGACCATGATCAGCGCCGCGCCGGTGATGATCCCGGCCGTCGTTCGGAGGCCGTACGCGACCGCTCCGGTGTTGTCGCCCGTAAGGTCATAGTGCTCACGGATCCGCGTCAGCAGGAAGACGTGGTAGTCCATCGACAATCCGAACAGGACCGAGAACAAGAACAGGGGGATCCAGGCCTCGATCGATTCCACCTGGATGAAGTTCAGGCCCGAGGCGATGTCCTTCACGAACCCCGGTCCCACACCCTTCTGGAAGAACATCACGACCATGCCGTAGGCGGCTCCCACGGACAGCAGGTTCATCAGGATCGCCTTGACGGGCAGCACCACCGACCGGAACACGACCGTCAGGAGGAGGAACGACAGACCCAGCACGAACGCGAACACGATGGGCATGTACGTATCGGATTGGTCGAAGAAGTCCACGTTGAACGCGGTCTCACCGCCCACGAGAACCCGAGCATCCGTGCCCGCGAACGCCGCCGGGACGTAATCCTCCCGGAGATCCCGGATCGCCTTGACCGACGCGTCCTCGTAGATGTCCCCCCGGAACGGGATGGAGAGCACGGCGAGGTCGCCGATGTCGTTCACCTCGAGCGGGCTCGGAGCGGCGAAGGCATCATCGCTCGTCACGGTCGCGGTGAGCTCGTCGATCGCGCTCTGCACATCCGGGTCGGCGATGTCTCCGTCGATGACGACCTCCGCAGGTTCGGAGAGGCCCCCAGCGAAGTTCTGCTCGAGCAGCACGAACGCCCGCTTGCCCTCGATGTCGTCCGGCAGCGTACTCACCCCGGACGTTCCGGTGTGGATGCTGAAGTAGGGGATCGCCAGGACGACGAGGAGGCCGGCCCCCACGACGAGGCTGACGACCGGTCGGCTCATCACGAGGCGGGTGGCACGGTCCCAGAACCCCGTCCCCGCCTCTACCCGACCGGCGTTCCTCCGGACGCGGAGCTTGTTCACCCGGTCGCCCAGGAGCGCGAGGATCGCGGGCAGCAGTGTCATCGAAGCGGCCACGGCGATCAGGACGACGAAGATCGCGCCGCCCGCCAGGCTCCGGAAAATCGTGTTGGGGACGATCAGGAGCCCGAGCAACGCGAGGACGACGGTCATCCCGCTGAAGAACACGGCGCGGTTGGCCGTCGCGCCGGCACGGCCGATCGCCTCGAGTTTCTCGCGCCCGTGGAGCCGCTCCTCCCGGTACCGGGCCACGATGAAGAGCGAATAGTCGATCCCCACCGCGAGACCGATCATCGTGATCATGTTCTGCACGAAGAAGGAGAAGTCGACCACCTGTCCGGCCAGAGCGGTCGCGCCCATCGCGATCGCGATGGAGAAGGCCGCGAGGACGAGCGGGATGAGGCCCGCGACCACCGCGCCCAGGACGACGAGCAGCACGATCAACGCCACGATCGAACCGATGCCCTCGCCCTTCGCGATGTCCTCCTCGATGATCTCGTTGAACTGGTTGAAGAGGGTCGCTGGACCCGCCACGTGGGTCTCGAAGCCCTCTGGCCGATCGACCGAGGTGACGGCCTCGTCGAGCAACTTGGCGTCGTCGCTGAGGACATCCTCGTCGGTGCTCGTCATGAGGATCGGCAACAGCACGGCCCGACCGTTTTCCGACACCGGGCCGTCCTCGGTGAGGAAGCTGCCCACGCTCTTCACAACGGGGGGACCGAGCGCCTGCACCTTCTCCTGAAGGGCGCCGACATACTGCCCATACGTCGGATCCTTGACGGTCGCGGTCTCCGACACCACGAGGATCAGCTCGGAGTCGGGCTCTTCGCCGCGGAGGCGCTCCTCGACGAGGCGGGCAGCCTCTTTGGCCTCGGGCTCGTTCGTGAAGTCGATCGCATTCGTGAGCGCGTCGCCGAACAGCCCACCGGCGATGAGGCCGATCGCTCCTCCCAGCACCACGACCCAAACCACGACGGTCCGCCAAGGGTGACGGCTACTCGCTCGAGCGAACGTTTCCGGGTTGACCTTCATATCAGCTCCCCTCCGCGCATCTTGCCGAACGTACGGCGTACGCTTACGATGTACGGAGGGTAGGTGTACATCGTAAGCCTGTCAACCCCGAACCTACGGTCCGAGCAAGAACGGGACATGACGTGAAAACGAACGCGACACGGAGCCGGGACCCGCTCACCCGGGATCGAGTGATCGAAGCGGCCCTCCGCGTGATGGACGAGGAGGGCCTGGACGCCGTCTCAATGAGACGGGTCGCCCGCGAGGTCGGCGTGGAGGCGATGTCGCTCTACCACCACGTCGAGGACAAAGAGGATCTCCTCGACGGGATCTGCGAGCACGTCATGGCGAAGTTCGACTTCCCCGATCCCGTCGACGACTGGACCGAGAACTGCCGGAGAGGGGCACGCGCGTGGCGTCGCATCCTGCAGGCTCATCCCGCCGTGATGCGCCTGTTCGCCGAGCAGCGGGGCCCGATCCGATCGATCGACTCGATGCGTCCGATGGAGTTCGCGCTCCGGATCCTGCGCGATTCCGGGCTCTCCGATCGCGACACCGCCCAGGCGTTCCACGCGTTCGGTGGCTACATCCAAGGGTTCGTGATGATGGAGCTCGGCTCGATCGCGGGTGGATCCGACGAGACGCACCTGAAGGCACACGCGGAACTCGCCGCGTCTCTCCCGGATGAGTTCGCGGTTCTGCAGGCGGTGTCGCCGTACTTCGCGGAGTGCGATCCGGACGAACAGTTCGAGTTCGGCCTCGATCTGCTGATCCGGGGTCTCGAGGCGAAGGTCCGGCCCGCCCGTTGACGGGAACGGCCAGGAACCCCGTCAGGGACGCGGAACGTCGAAGCACCAACCGCCGATACCGGAGGCAACCATGAAGGTCCGTCCCGCCGCTGCGTCGATCGTGTTCCTCCTCTTGCTCATGGCGTGCGCCGACGCACCCGCCGATCCGGGCGCGGGAGATGGCATCGACCACGGCACCGACGGACACGACGTGCTCGTCCGAGTCGCGTTCGAAGGAGGCTTCACGACTCGCGAATGGACGCTCACCAGCCTCCCGAGCTTCTCCTTGTACGGCGACGGCACGCTGGTCCTGCCGGGAGCGCAGATCGAGCTCTATCCGGGCCCGGCGCTGCCGGCGATCTCTACCCGCACCGTGACCGAGGACGGTATCCAGGCGACGTTGGAGGAGGTCCTCCGCTCGATCGATGGCGTCCCCGACGAGATGCTCGACATGGGATCGGTCGGGATCGCGGATGCCCCGACCACCGTGATCACCATCCACGCCGGCGATGTGGACCGGACGATCAAGGTCTACGGCCTGAGCGAGCTCACCGAACGCCCGCAGAACATGTCGGACGAGGAGTTCAGGGCCCGGGCCCGGCTGCAAAAGCTGGTGACGAAGCTTGGCGGGCTGGGCACGTGGCTCCCGGACGGCTCCCTCGCTACGGAGACCATGTACGAGGGTTCCGGGGCGCGCCTCTTCGTGAGCGAGTACCGGAAGGTCGATCTACCACAGGAACCCATCGCCTGGCCGCTCGAGGTGGGTCTCGATCGCTTCGGCCACGACGCGAGCGGTTCCGACCCGTACCGGTGTGGGGTCGTCGAGGGCGCGGAGTGGACCGCTTTGCGTGAGGCGGCCTCCCAGGCGAACGAGCTCACCCCGTGGAGGGAGTCCGGTGCCAGGTTCTCGATCCTGTTCCGGCCCCTGCTGCCGGACGAGAGCGCCTGCTAGCGAGGGTCTCTCCCGGCAATTTCCGTCCTGAACGCGCGGTCAAGTCCTTGCCTCGCGCGGCCGATGATTCTTGGCAGGAGCGGCCGCCTCTCGCGGCCGCTGCGCCGACCCATGACGAGCGAAACCGAGGCGCCTCACGTGGATCCATCGTCAACCCGAGAGGGATACTTCGAAACGCCCTCCGGCAGGAAGGATGACCGCCTCCGTGAGCTCGAGCTCCGGTACCGGGGGATCATCGATCAACTGCCTGCCGTCCTCTACGTGGACTCCGCGGTCGACACCGACCCCATGATCGACGTGAGCCCCAGCGTCATCGACCTGCTGGGGATCTCGCGGGAGGAGTTCCTGAGCAGACCCTACGCCTGGGCGGAGACCATCCACCCTGAGGATCTCGACAGGGTGACGGCCGAGAGTCAGCGGTCGGACCGCACCGGAGAGCCGTTCAGGATGGAATACCGCGTCGTGCATCCGGACGGCCATACGGCGTGGGTCCGGGAGGACGCGGTCCTTATCGCCGATGACGGGGGGCGGCCCCTGCACTGGCTCGGCCTGATGCTCGACGTCACCGAACTGATCAGGACGCAGGCGGAGCTGCACGAAGCCAGGACCAAGTACGGCGCCCTCGTGGAGCAGATCCCCGCGATCGTCTACGTCGACGTCGCGGACGCGAACATGTCGACGTCGTACGTGAGCCCGCAGATCGAGGAGATCCTCGGCTACAACCAACAGGAGTACATCGACGACCCGCAGCTGTGGGAGAACATCCTGCATCCGGACGACCGCGAGGAAGCGATGGCCACGTACCTGCGGGGGCGGGAGTCGGGCGGCCCGTTCGTCTTCGAGTATCGACTCCTCGCTCGCGACGGCAGGACGGTCTGGTTCCGGGACAGCGCGATCGTCCTCACGGATGCGCTCGGGCGTGCCGAGTACATCCAGGGAGTCATGCTGGACATCACCGACGGCAAGCTGGCCGAGGAGCGGATCGCGTTCCTCGCGTATCACGACAGGCTGACCGGGCTCCCCAACCGCACGATGTTCGACGAGCTCCTCGGTCTCTCGCTCGCGCGGGCGAAGCGGCATCAGCTCGGGGTGGTGGTCGTGACGGTGGACCTCGACGACTTCAAGCTTGTGAACGACTCCCTCGGCCACGAGGCGGGCGACCTCCTTCTCGTGCAATTCGCGCAGAGACTGTCCGAGGCCACCCGGGAGACCGACCTCGTGGCGCGCCCCGGCGGGGACGAGTTCCTGCTCCTGCTCGCAGACCTCGATCGGAGCCCGGCGGGCCCCGGAGGACACGAAAGCGTGTCGGTCGCAGCCGAGTCGGTCGCACTCAGGATCCAAGAAGCCCTGCGCACGCCGTTCACCGTCGCGGACACCGAGCTCTACATCACCGCGAGCCTCGGAATCAGTCAGTTCCCCGAGGACGCTCTCGATTCGCCGACGCTCCTCAAGAACGCGGAGACCGCGATGTTCCGGTCGAAGCGCTCGGGTCCGGGGGGCTACGTTCTGCATGCGAAGGACGACGCCGACTCGATCGTCAGGCTGTCGATGTCCACCCGGCTGCGACGCGCCGTCGAGCAGGAGCAGTGGATGCTCCACTACCAACCCCTGATCGACCTCGCGACCGCGGAGATGATCGGCGTCGAAGCACTGATCCGCTGGCCCGAACCCAACGGCGGTCTCGTGCCCCCGGGCGACTTCATCCCTATGGCCGAGGAGATGGGTCTGATCGAGGCGATCGGCGCCTGGGTGATCGAGGAGGTCTGCAGGCAGGACCGAGTGTGGCGAGAGCAGGGCCTCGAGCTGGACATCTCCTTCAACCTCTCGCCACGACAGCTGTGGCAAGACAGCATCGCCGACCGCATCGTGATGCCGATCCTCGGGTCCGGGATGGACCCGACCCGCGTCACGGTCGAGATCACCGAATCCACGGCGATGACCAATCCCGACCGGACGCTCGGCATCCTGCACGAGCTCCACGCTCGCGGGCTCAAGCTCGCGATCGACGACTTCGGGACCGGCTACTCATCGCTCGCCAGGCTCCGCTACATGCCCGTCGACATCCTGAAGATCGACCGGTCCTTCGTCAGGGAGCTCGATCGCGACGACCAGAACGCGAGCATGGTCTCCGCCATGGTCGCGTTGGCGTCCAACCTCGGGATGACCCCCCTCGCCGAGGGGATCGAGACCGAGGCCGAATGGCGAGCGCTCGTGGAGCGAGGGTGTGAGCATGGACAGGGCTTCTTCTTCTCCCGCCCCGTGCCGGCGGATCAGATCGTGGCGATCCACCGGCGCGCCTCCCTCCACGTCGTGGAGGGAGGCGCGGCAGGTTGACCCAGGGATTCGAGCTGCTCAGCGCCGGCGCCGCGGCCGGAGACCGCTCCGCTTGCCCTTCGCGCCGCCGCTGAAGACGACGCGTGGCGGCGCCACCTTCATCCCCTCCTGCTCGAACTCCTCGTGGAGGTCCAGCCTCGCGGCCATGCGGCTCACGTCGCCCAGCTGCTCTGGAGTGACGAAGGTGATGCTGGTGCCGGCCCGGCCAGCCCGCGCCGTGCGGCCCACCCGGTGGACATAGCCCTTGTCGTCCTTCGGCGGATCGTAGTTCACGACCAGTGTGATCCGTTCGAGGTCGAGCCCCCGTGCGGCCACGTCGGTCGCCACGAGGATCCCGACGAAGCCCTCCTCGAAGCGGTGCAGAGCTCGTTCCCGTGCCTGCTGCGTCATGTCCCCGTGCATCGCGACGACTGGAACCCCCTCCGCGCGGAGCTGTCTCGCCAAGTGGTCGACGAATCGCTTCGTGTTCACGAACACGAGCGTCGACCCCGACGCCTCCGACGCCAGCCGAGCGAGCGTGGAGAGCTTCTCCTGCGGCGCGACGGGGATGAAGCGATGGTCGGCCTCCTCGACGAACCGGAGCTCGCCGAGGTCGACCTCGTGCCGCACCGGGTTGCGCGTGTAGACGTCCGCCATCCTGCCGATCGCGCCGTCGAGCGTCGCGGAGAAGAACATGGTCTGACGATCCTTCGGAAGCTTGCGGACGATCCGGTCCACCTGCGGCTGGAACCCCATGTCCAACATCCGGTCGGCTTCGTCGAGCACGAAGATCTTCACGCCGTCGAGCCTGACGAGCCCACGTTCCACGAGGTCGTCCAGCCGCCCGGGCGTGGCGATCAGGATGTGCGCCGACCCGACACCTTTCGATTGCTCACGCACGTTCGTCCCGCCGTAGACGGCCATGACCCGAAGGTCCTTCGCGTCGGCGATGTCCTCGAAGGCGTCGCTGACCTGTTGGGCGAGCTCGCGCGTCGGGGTGAGCACGAGCGCGACGGGCCGGCGATCGGCGGCGGGATCGACCTGATCGACGATGGGGATCGCGAATCCCAGGGTCTTGCCGGAGCCCGTCTTCGACCTCGCGAGCGTGTCTCGTCCGGAGGTCGCATCCTCGATCACCATGATCTGGATCGGGAACGGGGCATCGATCCCGCGTGCTGTCAGGGCGCGGACGACCGCATCGGATACACCCAGGTCACGGAAGGTCGTCATCGGTGCAAGGTCTCCTCCGACGAGCCTACCGCCCGGAAGCGGACGGCAGGGCGCGGCCGGTAGTCTGACGCCGACATGGACGACCGCACCCATCTGTGGAACGAACTCGCCGCCCAGCTCGCGGTCGACAGCATCCGATCCACCACCGAGGCGGGGTCCGGCCACCCGACCTCCTCGCTCTCCGCCGCGCATCTGGTCGCCGTGCTGTTCGCCGATCACTTGCGGACCGACATCGACGAGCCGAAGAGTCCGGCCAACGATCGGTTCGTGCTTTCGAAGGGACACGCGGCGCCCGTGCTCTACGCGGCCCTGAAGGCCGTCGGAGCCATCGACGATCGGATGATGCGGTCGCTCCGGAAGTTCGGCTCGCCGATCCAGGGCCACCCGGCGCCGGTCCCCGACCTGCCCTGGCTGGAGGTCGCAACCGGCTCGCTCGGCCAGGGGCCGGCGATCGGCCTCGGGATGGCGCTCGCGATGCGACTGGACGAGAGCCCCGCACGCGTGTGGGTCCTGGTCGGGGACTCGGAGACCGCGGAGGGATCGGTCTGGGAAGCGATGGAAGCGGCGTCCCATCGCAACGTCGCCAACCTGACCTGCGTGATCGATCTCAATCGACTGGGACAGCGAGGACCGACGATGCACGACTGGGACGCGGACGTCTTCGTCGCTCGGGCCGAGGCGTTCGGATGGAACGCGCTCGCGATCGACGGCCACGACGTAGTGGCGATCGATCGCGCGTACCGTGCCGCCACTGAGGACGACCGGCCGACGATGATCGTCGCACGCACCGAGAAAGGGCACGGCGTGTCCGAGGTGGCCGACAAGGAGGGCTGGCACGGCAAGGCGTTCCCACCCGACCTGGCTGAGCGAGCCATCGAGGAGCTCGGGGGCGTCCGGTCGATCACGATCACGCCGCCCAAGCCCGAACCGTGGATGCCGGTGGGCGCGGGCGCGCCTGCCGGCGCGCCCGCGCCCACCTACGCCGAGCCGATCGCCACGCGCAAGGCGTTCGGCGAGACCCTGGCCTGGCTGGCGGGAGAGCGCTCCGACCTGGTCGTGTTGGATGGCGAGGTCGGGAACTCCACCTACACCGAGGATGTCGAGGCGGTCGCTCCCGAGCGCTTCTTCCAGATGTACATCGCCGAGCAGACGATGATCGGCGCGCAGACCGGCATGCAGGCGATCGGGAAAGTCGCCTACTCCGCCACGTTCGGCGCCTTCCTGACCCGCGCGTACGACCAGATCCGCATGGCGGCGATCGGCCGAGCCGATCTCCGGCTCTGCGGCTCGCACGCGGGGGTGTCGATCGGCGAGGACGGCCCCTCGCAGATGGCGCTCGAGGACCTGGCGGCGCTCCGCGCGATCCATGGATCGACCGTTCTGTACCCAGCCGACGGGCACTCGGCCGTTCGCCTCGTGTCTTTGATGTCCGATCTCCCCGGGATCTCCTACATCCGGACGACCCGGGAGGCGACGCCGTTGCTCTACGGGCCCGAGGAGGAGTTCCCGGTTGGAGGCTCGAAGACGGTCCGGGAGGGCTCCGACGTCGCGCTGGTCGCGGCGGGCATCACGCTCCACGAATCCCTGCGCGCGGCGGATCGCCTCGCCGCCGACGGTGTCTCCGCTCGTGTGATCGATTGCTACAGCGTGAAGCCGATCGATGCGGCGGCGCTCCGCGCCGCAGCCGCCGAGACCAGCCTCATCGTGGTCGTCGAGGACCACCGGATCGAGGGGGGTCTCGGCGATGCGGCACTGGACGCACTCGCAGGGACCGGCGACCTGACCGGACGCGTGATCAAGCTCGCGGTGACCGACATGCCCGGCTCGGGAACCCCCGAAGAGCTTCGCGCCTGGGCGAGGATCGACGCCGATGCCATCGTCGAGACGGTGAGAGACGCGCTCGGCCGGGGCTGAGAGGCATCGTCTCGCCAGTTCCACGCATCTCGAGGTCGAGCGCTTGCAGCCGATCCCATCTCGATTCCGAGATGAGCTGCCGACGGCGTCGATCAGCTCGCCGCGCGTGCGGCGGGGAGCCCGCCGTACGCGAGAGCGATGATCTCCTCCGGCGGCACAGGCTTCGAGAAGTAGAAGCCCTGTCCCATCACGCAACCGCGTTCCAACACGAACGCGAGCTCGCCCTCGGTCTCGATCCCTTCGGCCAGCGTCGTCATGCCGAGCCCCCGGGCGAGCTCGATGAACGCCGACACGATGCTCTGGTTCTGCGGATCTACATCGACGCCGCTCACGAAGGAGCGGTCGATCTTCAGCACATCCACCGGCATATCGCGGATCCGAGCGAGCGAGGAGTACCCCGTCCCGAAGTCATCGATCGCGATGCGGAGACCACCGGCGTGCAGATCCTCGAGGATCGCCTGGGCTTTGTCCGGGTCGTTCATCGCGGAGGACTCGGTGATCTCGACCACCACCCGTGAAGGATCGACGCCTCCCTCACGGATCCGCTCGAGGATCCCCTCGGCGAGGTCCGGCTGCCAGAACTGACGGGGTGAGAGGTTGAAGCTGATATCGAGATCGATGTCCAGCTCACGCCACGCCTGCGCCTGGTAGACGAGCTCCCGCACCACCCAATCGCCGATCGCTTCGATGAGACCGAGCTCCTCGGCGAGGGGGATGAAATCGCCCGGCGGCACCATCGTGCCGTCCGGTTCCATCCACCGGATCAGCGCCTCGACACCCTCCATCCGTCCGGTCGCGAGCTCGAGGATCGGCTGGTAGTGGAGCGCCCACCGCTGGCTCTCGACGGCCTTCCGCAGCCTCGTCACGAATCGGAGCTTCGCGGAGGAGTCGAGGGCCCCGCGGTTGGAGACCACGTACGCGTGGCCGCCCTTCTTGGACTCCAGCATCGCCGCTTCCGCGTTGCGCAGCAGGCTCCCCGGCTCATCACCGTCCTGCGGGAACAAGCTGATCCCGATGGACGCGGACACGTAGAGCTCTGTGCCTCCCGCCCGGAACGGCACGGCGAGGGAATCCAGGATGCGCTGCGCCGCCGTCTCGGCTCGGGCCACCGCCGCCTCAACGTCGTCGCCTTCGCGCTCGAGGTCGGCGAGCAGCAACAGGAACGTGTCCCCCGAGCGACGCGCGACCAGGTCCGTTTCTCGCGCCGCCTCTCGGAGCCGGCGGGCGACCACGTTCAGGACCTCGTCGCCGGCAAGCCTTCCCAGCGAGTCGTTCACCAAACGGAAGTCGTCGATGTCGACGCAGATCACGGCGACGGAAGCCTCGTGATGTTTCGCGCGAGTGATGGAGAGCTCCAGGAGCTCCTCGAACATCGACCGGCTCGGAAGGCCGGTCAGCTCATCGTGATACGTCAGGAAGGCGACCTTCTCGTCGCCCCGCTTGATCTCGGTGATGTCGATCATCACGCCGAGCGAGAACGTCGGAACACCTCGTTCGTCGCGGAACATCCTCGCCTCGTCGTGGACCCAGACGATGCGACCGTCCTTGCGATAGACGCGATAGTCGAGCGAGAACGTCTCGCCCGTCTCGTTGTGGCGCTGGTTCTCCGCGGCCGCTCGCGCTCGGTCGTCTGGGTGCACGATCCTGAGCCAGAGATCGCTGTCGGCCATCCATTCGAGTGGTGTGTAGCCGAGCAGCTCTTCGACCTGAGGGCTCACGAAGAGGGTCGAAGCCGCGTCGTCCAGCGCGTCGATGTACGTCACGGCCGGGATGTGCTGGACGACCGAACGGTAACGATCGTTGATGATCTCCTCGGCCGAGATCCTCCGCCGGCGCTCCACGTCGTCTGCGATCGCGCCGGCCATCACCCGCAGCAACTCGATCTCGCCCGGGCTCCACACCCGTCCGCGGCCGCAGTCGTCCGCGCCCAGATATCCCCACCATCCGTCGGCGAGGAAGATCGGGACGGCCACGATCGACGCGGTCCTCTCCGACGCCAGGACCCGTCGCTCGGACTCCGGAAGCTGCGCCACCGGGCCGGCCAACACCTGCCGGTCCCCCAGGACCTCGATCCATCGTGTGAAGTCGGGGGAGTACGGATGCAGCTTCGTGCCGGGGGCATCGAAGAGGCCTCGCGTCCCGTCCCGAAGCCACTCGGACGTGAGATTCATCCAAAGTCGGCCGTCGGGGTCCCGGACGTTCTCGAAGACGTAGACACGATCGGCTCCGAGCTCCCTCCCGACGTTCGCGAGGGACTCCGACAGCAGCGAAGAAGCCGTCGCGTCACTCGACACGCTGAGATCGGCCGCCGTGTCGGCGGCCTTGGACGAGCTCTGGGGTGCATCCATATCCCCCAGCTATCGGCGGCTGTCGAGAGCCGCTGAAGGAGACTCCCTGTTACCCTGGTCGGCCGATGGCCGAGTACAAGCAGATCCTCCACGAACGCCTCTACGTCCGGGTGCCGGGGACGGACAAGCTGCGGAAGACGGCGGCGTCTCGGTTGAAACACCTGGTCGCGAACGGATGGCGGGAAACCGAGCGGAAACAGCAGCCCGACCACATCTGGGTTCGGTTCGAGCGAACCGGCCACGCGCCGATGCAGGCGAGGCTGCCCAAGAAAGCGCCCGAGATCCAGATCGAGCGCCGACCGCGCCGTGACAATCGGGGCGGCTCCTTCAGAGGCGGCCGGCGCTAGCCGATACCCCACTCATCCGCCTACCGGATATCGTCCGGTGATCGGAGCCTTTCCCCGGATTTCCTTCGGGTAGAATGGCGTGGTCGCATCATCTGTGCGGACGAACCCCAACCGGCGAGGAAGAGCGAGGATCGATGAGCGTCGAATTCACCACCCAGGGCACCGGTCGTCCCGGGCACCGCGATGCGCTCGCCCACGCGGCACCGCAGCCCTTCACGTACCCCCTGCAGCGCCCTTATGTCGAGCCCGACTGGACCCGGCTCGCCGGCTACCGAGACGTCACGAACGAACAGTGGGAGTCCGCTCAATGGCAGCGGGCCCACACGGTCAAGAACCTCAAGGAGTTCAAGGAGGCACTCGGCGAGCACCTCACCGACGACCTGCTCGCCGATATCGAACGCGACCAGCAAGAGCGCGCCACGATGTCGATGCTCCTACCGCCCCAGATGATCAACACGATGGACGAGACCGACCTGCGTGCCGATCCCGTCCGTCTCTACATGGCTCCGGCCCTCAGCGATCGCGAACATGAGTTCCCGTCACACCCGCTCGCCGCGCGCGATTCCCTGCATGAAGCCGAGATGTGGGCGGTCGAAGGACTCACGCACCGGTACCCCACCAAGGTCCTGGCCGAGTTGATCCCCACCTGCCCTCAGTACTGCGGCCACTGCACCCGGATGGACCTCGTCGGCAACGACACGGTCCAGGTCCTCAAATACAAGTTCGAGCAGAAGCAGGGCGAGCGCTGGGACGCGATGCTCGACTACCTTCAACGGACGCCGAGCGTCCGCGACGTGGTCGTGTCGGGCGGCGACATGGCGAACGTCCCGATCAAGCGGCTCGAGGGCTTCGTGATGGGACTGCTTGACATCGAGCACATCCGCGACATCCGCCTTGCCACGAAGGGC
>Ga0184609_10000247_pt1 | contig 15168 bp, 17 predicted proteins | sample PLM1_60_coex_FD_133165 | JGI IMG/M metagenome (GOLD analysis project Ga0184609, IMG submission 133165) | Groundwater sediment microbial communities from an aquifer in East River, Colorado, USA - PLM1_60_coex | ecosystem: Environmental > Terrestrial > Soil > Riparian zone | place: USA: East... | reverse complement strand
TAGAACGCGCTCCGTGAGGAGATCCGGTAGTTCAAGGACCTGTGACCAAATCGAGACGATCGTCGGCTCAGCCGGCGAGGAAGCTGAAGCGCACCCGTCGCTGAGGATTGTCGTCGTTCAGGTCGACCAGGCAGATTCGCTGCCAGGTGCCGAGCAGGAGGCGGCCCGACTGCACCGGGACGGTGAGCGAGGGGCCGGCGAAGACGGGCAGCAGGTGGTCGGCGCCATGGCCGCGGCTGCCGTGGCGGTGGGCCCAGCGATCGTCGCGGGGCAGCAGCCGGCCGAGCACCCCTTCGAGGTCCTCCTCCGACCCCGAGCCGGTCTCCATCACGGCCAGCCCGGCGGTGGCGTGGGGCACGAACACGTGCAGCAGGCCGTCCCCGCCGGCCTTGGCGGCGAAGGCGGCCGCCCGGTCGGTCAGGTCGAGCACGTGCCGGCCGCCGGTGTCGATGCGCAGCTCGGTGGTGTCCATCGTGGCGAACCCTACCCGGTGGAGGCCACGGCCGCCTCCGACCGCCGGATGCCCTCCTCGGTCACGAAGCGGAACCCGGCCAGCAGGGCGAGCTCGGCCGCGGCGGCGAGGGCGAAGGCGGCCCGCAGCCCCAGTACCTCGGCCGCGACGCCGCCGAGCAGGGCACCGAGCGGCATGGAACCCCAGCCGACCAGTCGATAGCCGGCGTTGAGCCGGCCGAGCAGGCGGTCGGGGGTGATCCGCTGGCGCAGGGAGACGGTGACCACGTTCCACAGCACCACGGCCACGCCGCCGGCGGCCATCGAGGCCCCGACCAGCAGCGGGTTGGCGGTGGTGGCGGGCGCGACCAGGCTGACGGCGGACAGGACCAGGCTGACGGCCAGGGTGCGGACTCGGCCGAGGCGACGCTCGGCCGGGGCGGCGAGCCAGGTCCCGGCCAGCGCCCCCAAGCCGATGGCCGCCGTCAGGGTCCCGAACCCGGCCTCGGACAGCCTCATCGGCCCGGGGGCGACCGCGAACAGGACGAACACCGCGCCGTAGGCGGCGTAGGCCATGTTCCCGACTCCGAGCATGAAGGCCAGCGGGCGCAGCACGGGGTGGCCCCAGAGGAAGCGGACGCCCTCGGCGATCTCGTCCCGGAGCCGGGTCGGCGGGCCCTGGTGCGCCGGCCGGAAGCTCCCGGCGATCAGGGCCAGGCAGCCGGCGCCGACCAGATAGGCGGCCGCGGGCAGGCCGAAGGCGGCGGCCAGGGCGACGGCGGCCAGCAGGCCGCCAAGGGGCGGGCCGATGAACACGTTGGCCACCAGCTCGACCGCGTACAGTCGGCTGTTGGCCCGGGTCAGCTGGTCGCGGGGCACGATCGCCGGGAGCAGCGACTGGGCCGAGGTGTCGAACAGCGTCTCGGCGATGCCGAGCAGCAGGGCGACGGCATAGAGCATCGCCAGGGTGGCCATGTCGGCCGCGACGGCCGCGGCCAGGCCGCCGAGCAGGACGGTCCGGACCAGGTTGACCCGGATCATCGTCTGGCGCCGGTCCAGCCGGTCGGCCAGGGCCCCGGCGACCAGCGACATGAGCAGCCATGGGATCCTGGCGGCCACGGTGACGCCGGCGATCAGCAGCGGCGACCGGGTGAGCTTCACGGCCAGCAGGGGCAGGGCGACCTGGAAGACCCCGTCGGCCAGGTTGGCGAAGCCAGAGGCTGCCAGGGCCCTGTGGAAGTTCCGTCCCAGCGTCATGCATGGACCGTAGTCCATTGATTTGGAGTAGTCAATCGATAGAATGTCGTCCATGGAACCTCGAGCGCGCCGTGCCGCGACCCCCGAAGAGGCCAAGGCCCTTGCCCACCCGCTGCGGCTGCGCATCCTGCGCCTCTGCATCGACCAGGCGCTCACCAACAAGCAGCTGGCCGAGCGGCTGGGCCGGGACCCGGGCACGGTGCTGCACCATGTCCGCACCCTGGTCGCCACCGGCTTCCTCGTTCCCGACGAGGTCCGCCAGGGCGAGAAGGGCGCGCTCGAGAAGCCGTATCGCTCCACCGGCAAGTCCTGGTCGCTCAGCCTGGACGACGGCCCCGCCGCAGAGACCAGCGCCAGCCAGGCGATGCTGGAGGCATTCCTGGCCGAGCTGGCCGAGGCCGGTCCCGGCGCCGCCACCGGCTTCAGCCGGCTCGGCCTGACCCTCAACCAGGCGTCGTTGAAGCAGCTCCAGACGACGGTGCAGGCGGTGTTCGACGAGTTCGTGTCCCGGCCGCCCGACCCGGACGGCCAGCCCTACGGCCTGCTGTTCGCCATGCACCGCCGGGCGGACCAGCGGCCGTCCCGTGCCCGAGGGTGAGGAGCCCGCTCACCCCGTGACCTTGTCGACCAGGATCAGGGCGTAGTAGGAAAGGGGGAAGGCCATCAGCAGGGAGTCGACCCGGTTGAGCACCCCGCCGTAGCCGAGCACGAAGGTGCTGCGGACCTCGGTACGGAACGCCCGCCGGATGAAGCTCTCGGTGAGGTCAGCCCAGACGCTGCCGACGGCGATCACCACCACCAGCACGACCACGGCCGCGATCGACCATTCCGACGGAACGGCGACCAGCAGCAGCCCGACCCCGACCGCGGCCCCGACCAGGTTGCCGAGCACCCCGCCCCAGGTCTTGGTCGGGTCGACCCGGGGCATCAGCTTCCGCCCTCGCAGCGCCGACCCGGCGGCGTAGGCGGCGATGTCGCTCACCGCCACCGAGACGGTCACGATCACCAGGAAGTTCAGCCCCCACTCCTCGGCCGACTTCACCAGGACGATATAGGCCATCGGCAGGGCCACGAAGACGTAGCCGACCAGCGTGTCCGCGACCTGCCGGTGGGCGTTCTTGATCTCTCCGGAGAGGACCGGCACCAGCGTCAGCAGAATGAAGAAGCCGAACGGCAGGAAGCCGAAGAGCTCCCGGGCCAGGGCGGCCACCAGCAGGCCGGCCTCACCCCAGAGGATGAGCAGGTAGGCGTAGCGGCGCTCGATGCCGGCGATGCGCACGAACTCCGAGCAGCCCTGGACGACCACGAAGGTGGCCAGCAGGAAGGCGACGAACCCGCCGATGAACACGGCCAGCACGAACAACGGGCCGATGACGAACCAGGTGCGGGCGCGCAGGAACAGCGTCGACCGCCGCCACACCCGCAGCGAGCGTCGCTGGGAGAGCACCACGGCGGCCAGGCCGACCACGATCAGCAGCATCACCCGCAGGAACACGGGAAGGAACAGCGGGTGGGCGAAGGGGTTCCGGGGCACCGGCCGGTCTACGCCCCTTCCCAGCCCTTGACCACCGTCCGCACCTCGGCAACGCCGGCTTCGGCCCTGCGGACCAGCTGGTTGTAGTCGGCGCCGGGCGGGATGGGCGGGCCGATGCCGACCACCACCCCACCCGGCAGCGGCACGAACGAGCCCTTGGGCATCACGTGGTCGAGCCCGTGCAGGTACATGGGGACGACCGGGACCTGGGCGTCGACGGCCAGATAGGCGAAGCCCTTCTTGAACCCGGAGGCGCCGGTGCCGCGGGTGCCAGACGGGAAGATCAGCACCGACCAGCCCTTGCCGACCAGGTCCTTGAGGAACTGGAGGGACTCGCGGCTGGAGCCGCCGGCGCGAACGAACGGCACGGTGCCCAGGGTCAGCGACGCCGCGGCCCCCTTCACGGCCGAGCTGTAGAAGTAGTCGGCGGCCGCGGCCACGACCAGGCGCCGGCGGATGCGGCCGCCGAGGGCGCCAAGGCAGATCGGGGCGTCGAAGTGGCTCTGGTGGTTGGCCACGAACACCGCCGGGCCGTCCAGCTTGGCCAGGTTGCGCTTGCCGATGACGGTGAACGGCGAGATGAACCTGAGGAGCGGGACCAGCGCCCCGTACTGGATGCCGCTGCGGACCAGCCGGGCCGGGGGCGTCCGGGCCCAGGAGTAGGTCGGGACGGTGCGACGCCGCCGCGAGCCTCCCGCCTTGGGGGCCTCGCTCTGCTCCCGCTCGCTCACGTGGCCTCCAGCCCGGCGACTCCTTGATGCATTCAACCAGACCGGCTCGCGGTCGGGCAGTTACGCGGAGACGGCCGGCCGGCCGGCCGGCGGGGCCGTGGCCTCGACCCAGGCGGCCACCCCCAGCAGGTCACGGTCGCCGCCGATCCGCCCGACCAGGGAGACCCCGACGGGCAGGCCGCCCGCGAGACCGGCCGGGATGGAGATGACCGGGCTGCCCGAGCAGTTGAACGGACCGGGCAGCCGGGTCAGGGCGGCCTGGACGCCGACCTCCACCCCGGCGATGGTCATGGTGCGCCGCCCAGTCGGCGGAGCCACGCAGGGCAGGGTGGGCAGCAGCAGGGCATCCCGTTCGGCCAGCAACCGCTCGAGCTCGGCCGTGAACCGGCCCCGGTAGCGCAGACCGGTCAGGTACTCGCCGGCCAGGGCGCTCTGGCCGATCCGGATCATCGCCAGCATCGCCCGGCTGTAGCCGTCCTCGCCGGTCTCGGCCAGCAGGCGGGCGTGGGCCGCGGCGGCCTCGGCGAGCACGATCGTCGCCACCGCCCCCCTCGCCGCCTTGAGCGGCAGCTCCACCTCGTCCAGGATCGCGCCCTCGGCTTCCAGGCGCCGGCAGCGCTCGTCGACGACCGCGGCGACCGCCGGGTCGACCGGTCCCAGGTCGTCGCCGACCAGCCGTCCGATGCGCGGCGCCGGGGGTCGGCCAGCCGTCCACCGGCTCCCGCCTCCCTCGCCGGACAGCACGGCGTCGAGCAGGGCGACGTCGACCACGTCGGCGGCGATCGGGCCGACGTGGTCGCAGGACCAGGACAGCGGCCACACCCCGGTGGCCGGAACCCGGCCCCAGGTGGGCTTGAGGCCGACCACTCCGCAGCAGGCGGCCGGGATGCGGATCGAGCCGGCGGTGTCGCTGCCGAGGGCCGCCGGGACCAGGCCGGCGGCGACCGCGGCGGCCGACCCGCCGCTGGAGCCGCCGGCGATCCGCTCCGGGTCCCACGGGTTGACCGTGCCCGGGGTGACCACGCCGTAGGCGAACTCGTGGGTACGGGTCTTGCCCACCACCACCGCCCCGGCGGCCCGCAGCCTCGCCACCACCTCGGCGTCGCGGCCGGCCAGGTTGCCGGCCAGCTTGGGCGAGCCGGCCGCGGTGACCACCCCGGCCACGTCGACCAGGTCCTTGACCGCCACCGGCACGCCGTGCAGCGGCCCGGCCGCGCTCCCCAGTCGCAGCTCGGCGTCCCGCTCCCCCGCCTCGGCCATCGCCCGGTCCCCGAGCACGGCCACGAACGCCCCCACCCGCCCGTCCAGCTCCCCGATCCGCTCGAGGGCCCGCTCCACCAGCTCGACGCTGCTCGCCGCCCCCTCCCGGACCATCCGGACCGCCGCCACCAGCCCACCGGCCGCCGGCTCGGGGCCGGTCGAGAGCGGAGGGCCGGAGGGGCTCGGGCCGGCCGGGGTCGCCGGCGCCCGACCCGCTTCGGCCCGGACCCGGGCCGGACCGGGCGTGGCGCCCTCCACCGGCCGCCCGCCCGCCCGAACCCTGCTCGGGTCGGTGAACGGTGGGTCGAAGGGGCCGAGGTCGGCATCAGCGGCCAGGGCGGCGATGCGCTCCAGGTGCAGGGCCAGGTCGCGCTGCAGCCGATTGGCGTCCGCGGCCGCCACCTCCAGCCCAGCCGCGGCCAGCCGCACCCGCAGCTCCGCCGCCAGCTCGACCCGTTCCCCGTCGTCCATGGCCACGATGCTACGGTGCCGGCATGGCAGGCACCGCATCCGCCGTCACCGACCCGGCCCATGAGCGCCTCGAGGACCTGCGGGCCGAGGTGGTCGGGTGCCGGCGCTGCCCGCGGCTGGTGGCCTGGCGGGAGCAGGTGGCCAGGGAGAAGCGGGCCGCCTTCCGGGACCAGGAGTACTGGGGCCGGCCGGTGCCCGGGTTCGGCGACCCGGCGGCCGGGCTGCTGGTCCTCGGCCTGGCCCCGGCCGCCCACGGCGGCAACCGCACCGGTCGGGTCTTCACCGGCGACCGCTCCGGCGACTGGCTGTTCGCCAGCCTGCACCGCACCGGCTTCGCCAACCAGCCGCGCTCGGTCTCCCGCGACGACGGGCTCGCCTTGACCGACTGCTACGTGACCGCCCCGGTCAAGTGCGCCCCGCCCGACAACAGGCCGCTGCCCCAGGAGCGCGACAACTGTGCCCCCTGGCTGACCGCCGAGCTGAATCTGCTGGACGTCCGGGTGGTGGTCGCCCTCGGGGCCTTCGCCTGGGACCAGGCCCTTCGCCACCTGGGCCCGGTCCGGCCCAAGCCCAGATTCGGCCACGGCGCCGAGGCGCCGCTGCCGGCCGGCCGGTTCCTGCTCGGCTCCTACCACGTGAGCCAGCAGAATACTTCGACAAGGAAATTGACTGAGGAAATGCTGGATAGCGTGTTCCTTCGGGCGCGGGAATTGGTGCGGTGACGGCGAAGGCCGACGGCCAGCACGACAAGCCTGGTCGGCGATCCTGAATCATGGATGAGCGGCCGAGGTCCGCCACCTGCTCACGATGGCACCACGGACGCGTAACGGATGGGGCCGTGGCGGCGTTCTGTCCGTTGATGACCTGCTGCTTGACGAAGGCGGTGGTGGCGTCGGCCACCGTCGATGTGAGCGTCCCGCTGGCCGGCGCCTTGGTCGGTACGGTCGCGCGCTCGGGCGGGGTGCCTGCAACGGATGAGCTCATCACCCTGTTCTTGCCGTGGACAGAGGGAGAGCTGCACATGGTCTCGGTCTCGGCACCGGAGCCTGAGACCGTTTGAAATCCTGGAGGGCTCCCATGCTAGGCAGACGCTTGCCTGTCGTGCTGGCGGTCGTCGCGTTGGCCACCGCGGCGTGCGAGGGGGCGAGTCGATCGGACCAGCCGTCGCGGGGATCGGTGCCCAAGGCGGCGGCTGCACCGGCGGCGCCCAGCTACCGCGCCGGGCTATCACAGCCGGTCACCGACCCGGTCTACCCCGACATCGGCAATCCCGCCGTCGACGTCCTGCACTACGCGCTGGCCCTGCGCTGGGCGCCCTCGAAGGCAACGCTGTCGGGCATCGCCACGCTCACGATCAGGGCGGCGCGGGACACCGACCAGATCCGGCTCGACTTCGCCAGACCGCTGCACGCCGACAAGGTCACCGTGGACGGCAAGGCGGCCACAGCCCGCTACCGGGGTCACGATCTGATCATCACCGCCGGGCGGCGGCTGGCCAGGGACAGCCGCGCGGTGGTGGCGATCCGGTACCACGGCCGGCCACAGACATTGCTCGGGCCCATGGTCCGCAAGGACATCAATGAGGTCGGCTTCACCGTGGGACCCGACTCCTCGGTCTACTCCATTCAGGAACCGTACGGAGCGTTGACCTGGTATCCGGTGAACGACCATCCCAGCGACGAGGCGCTGTACGACATCGCCCTCACCGTGCCGCGCGGCTGGGCCGGCGTGTCCAGCGGCGTGCTGAGCAGCACCTCGCGAAGCGGCGACAAGGTGACGTACCACTGGCACGCCGCCGACCCGCTGGCCAGCTACCTGGTCGCGCTGGGCATCGACCGGTACCGCAAGCACACCGCCACCGGTCCCCACGGCATCCCGGTGACCTACTGGGTCCGACCCCAGGACAGCGCCCGGACGCTGCCGCTGCTGCGCAAGACCCCGCGGATGCTGGCCTGGCTGGAGAAGCGGTTCGGGCGCTACCCATTCGCCAGCGCCGGGGTCTTCGCCATCCAGCCCGACACTGGCATGGAGACCCAGACGATGGTGACGCTGGGGCGCAACATCCCGGAGGAGGACCTGCTGCACGAGCTGGCCCACCAGTGGTTCGGGAACTCGGTCGGCCCGCGTACCTGGCGGGACATCTGGCTCAATGAGGGGTTCGCCACCTACGCGCAGCTGCTGTACGAGGAGGATCTGCTGGGACGCCCGCAGGCCCGGACGCTGGCCCTCTGGCGCCAGGCGGATGGCCTGCTGCGCAGGGAGCACGGCCCGCCCGGCCGGTACAAGCGCGACCACTTCGCCTCCGGGAACGTGTACTTCCCGCCAGCGCTGATGCTGGACGAGATCCGCAAGCAGATCGGTGACCGCAAGTTCTTCGCACTGCTGCGCGCCTGGGTGCAGCAGCACCGCAACGTCGAAGCCGACCGGGCGCTGTTCACCTCGTGGCTCAAGCGACACACCGGCCGCAACCTCACGCCCCTGGTCAACCGCTGGCTCGACTCGCCCACCACCCCTCCCGCTGACACGTAGCGTGCGGACAGCCCTTGAGCGGCTGCGAGCCTTCGGCGTAGAAACGTTCAGTTGTGGCGGCAGAACACGAACACAGGTCGCCTGACTGAGGAAATGCTGGACGGGGTGTTCTGGCGGGCGCGGCAACTGCTCAATGGTGAGCTCGAGATCCGTTAGCTCCGCCGAGTCGAGAGAGCTTGTCGGGATCGAGTGCTAGGGTCACGCTTCAGACGCGATCCCACGTCAAGCATTCGAGACTGGCCTGGAGGGAACAGGCCTCGACTCGTAGGAGGTAGCCACGACAATCGAGCCCGATCCCGACGGAATTGCCATGGTCCTCCGTGAGCAGATTGGGATCGATCCCAGCGATCCTTTCGTCGTCCTGACATTCGCAGCGATCGGCATCACCAACGGCACATGGCGCAACAGTCCGCTCGAAGACTGGCACGGTGAAGGCCGCATCCATGATGGCGGGATGCTCCGCACCAATGTCGCAACGACTAAGCTCGTCCGCGAAGTGCTCATTGACCAACTCGGCGAGATCATCGGCTACGAGGGCGTCCCCCTCATCGCCACCGAGGATCTTGCCGACTTAGAGGCGGACTTCAGCGACGAGCTGTTCATGAGGATCTTCCAGCGGCTGTCGGATCCCAATCGGGTCTTGCCCGATGGGCGCACCGTGAGCCAGCTCGCAGGCCAAGATCTCGACGACCTGATCGACCACATGGACCGGACGCTCGGCGGGATCGCCGCCAACGCCGGTCGGCACGGGCTTGACTTCGCCGTGCAGCGTGCTGCTGCTCACGGTGGGCTGGCTTGCGCGAATTGGTGGGGAACGCCGTGGTGGGCAGGCATCGTGACCGAGTTCCTTGCGCGGCTAGAGGATCCGCACCATCCCCATTGGGGCAAGGACCGTGACTGGTACGCGCGGCTGCCGACTCAGCCTGCCGAGGTCGCTGACCGGCGCCAGCTTCGCACGCTGCTGCTCGATGAACCGGAAGCGCTGTCGGACGAGGGTGCGGAGTTCTGCGTCGAGGCTGGCATCGGGTTCATTCACGAGCCGATCCGCGTGTCGAAGGCCGCACACTCCGATGAGCGGGCCTGAACGGCGACCATCGACGATGAGCTGGACCAGTGGATGCTCGCTTGATCGGCCTCGGATGCCCGTGCATCCTGATCCCTGGATCTACAAGTAAGGAGAGCAGAGGTGGCGGAGGCTGCGTTCGAGCACAGAGGCGGGCACCGAGACGCCAAGGAGCGTCGCGCCCGCTACCTGGCGCGCGTCCGTGCCAAGGGGCGTCGGCTACGTACCGCTGCCGAGATCCTCGCCGAGCCCCGGAACGATCCCGATCCCCCGAGCGACGAGGAGCTCGACGCCTTCATCGAAGCGATCTATGAGGCGCGCGATCGGGACCGAGATCGGGATCGTGCCTGAAGAACCGGTCCTGGTCGACACCGACGTCGCATCGGCTCTGTACCTGGAGCGTTACTACGATCGTCGCGTGTCGGCCTCCTTGGCAGGGAGTCTGGCAACTCGACGGTTGGCCATCAGCCTGATCACCCTGGGCGAGGCGCACTACGGCGTTCGCAAGCGCAAGTGGGGACCGCCGCGGATCACGCGCCTGCTGGCCTTCTACCAGGAGATGTTCGAACCACTCACGGTCTTCGGGCTGACGCTGTTGTAGCTATCGCCTCGGCCAGTCCCGCTTCGGCGTAGAAACGTTCAGTTGTGGCATCAAATACGCAGACCGGCCGCTTGACCGAGGCGAGGACGGGTGTTCTGGCGTGCGCGGGTGCTGCTCAACAGGTCCGGTTGCACCAGACGGGGCGGCTGGGGATGGATCGCCGCGAGCTGGTTCTCTTGAACAGCCGTGGCCTGGGTGAGCGCGGCCGCTGACGCACTATCCTTGGTCGCGCCATGGTGAGAAGGGCCGATGCCGCCAACCGGCCGACCTCGCGGCTCGAACGCCGGGTGGTCGCCGCCGCCGAGGCCACGCTGACCCGGAGCAAGTCGGTCTCCCCCCTCGACGTGCTCGCACAGATCGGCTGGCTGCCGGAGAGTCTGGTCGACGACTGGCGGCGGGGGCGGGTCGACTACCTGGAACGGGTGGTGTCGGTACAGCCGGACAAGCTGGCCACCGCGCTGGGGCATCTCCGCCGCTGGGCGGTTCGCGAGGGGCTCGAGCCGAACGAGGTCGCCTACGTGGCTGCCACGCGCGACCGGCGGCCGCTGCGGTTCACCGCCGATGGCGACCAGGCCGCGGAGCGCGCCTGGCGGACGCACTGGACCCGACCCGACCTGTCCGCGGCGGCGCGGGAACGATCGACCAAGCGGCAGAGCAGGGCGCCTGATCTGGTGGTGATCGAGCCGCTCAACCAGTGGACCTGCACGGCCTGCGGCGGCTCGGGTTCCTACCTGTTCATGGAGGGCCCCGGGCCCCTGTGTCTGGGCTGCGCGGACATGGACCATCTCGTCTTCCTGCCCGCCGGCAACGCCGCGTTGAGCCGCCGCGCCAAGCAGGTTAGCCGCCTGTCGGCGGTGGTGGTCCGCTTCAGCCGCTCCCGCAAGCGCTACGAGCGGCAGGGGATCCTGGTTGAGGAGGCGGCCCTGGCGGCCGCCGAGGCGCAGTGCCTGGCCGACGAGGACGCACGCCGTCGGCGCCGCGAGCGGGACCAGCATCGGCGCGGCGACCAGGACCTGGCGTTCCAGGGTCGGCTGGCCGAGGCGGTCGTGCGGCTGTTCCCGGGCTGCCCGGCCGAGCGCGCAGAGGCGATCGCCCGCCACGCCGGCACGCGCGGCAGTGGCCGGGTCGGGCGCTCGGCGGCCGGGCGGGCGCTGGACGAGCAGGCGATCAGGCTCGCCGTCGTGGCCTCGGTGCGGCACCAGGACACCGACTACGATGCGCTGCTGATGTCTGGGGTGCCCCGCACGGACGCCCGCGAGCAGGTGCAGCCCGACATCGACCGGGCCCTGGCGGCCTGGCGGAACCCGTAGACTACGGCGAGGAGCGAGGAGGCGATGCGGACACCATCGGATGAGTGGCTGGCGGCCACCGCGGCCGAGGCAGAGCCGGTCCGGCAGCTGCGCGCGTTCGCCGGCTGGGTGGGCGCCGGGCGCAAGCTCACCCAGACGGGGCGGATCACGCTCGCCGACGCTCGCGAGCTGGCGGCGTTGCTCGGCACCGAGGACGTGATCGACCCGAAGATCGGTGACCGGGTATTCCGCACCAAGAGCAGCGAGGAGCTGCCCGGGATCACCACGGTCGTGGAGTGGGCCAAGGCGAGCGGCCTGGTCCGGGTGACCGGCGGGCGGCTGGTCCCGGTGAAGAAGCATGCGGGCCTGCTGGATCGCCCCCTGGAGCTGTGGGTGAGGATGTTCGAGGGGTTTCCTCGGCTCGGCGCGGCGCTGTGCCCGTCCGGGTGGGGTGAGTCGCTGCTGCGGCGCCACTTCGAGGAGGGGATCGGCGCCGTGCTGATGGCGATGGGCCGGCGCGGCGGCGCCATCGGGCTTGCCGAGGTCTGCGGGCTCGCCTGGGAGACGGTGACCGCAGGCTATCTGCTCAACGACGCCACCGACCAGCAGCAGGCCACCTGGCGCCAGCTGAACGACCGCGACGTGCGGCACGCGCTCGACGTCCTCCAGCAGTTGGGCGCGATCCACTTCGGAGAACCGGAGTCGGTGGAGCTGAGCGAGCTTGCGCTGTGGGCGCTTGGCCGTCGTCTCGGCGCGCCAGCGCTGGGCGACCCGGTCTTCCAGGTGAAGATCACCCTGGACGGGGTGGCCGATCCGCCGGTGTGGCGGCGGCTGCTGGTCCCCGCCGGCATCCGGCTCGACCGCCTCCATCAGGTGATCCAGGCGGCCATGGGCTGGGAGGACTATCACCTGCACGTCTTCTCCGACGGCCGGGCCCAGTACGGGATCCCAGACCCGGAGCTTGGCTTCCGGGACGAGCGCAAGGCGACCCTGCGCGACCTGATACCGCGCGAGGGTGGCCGGGCTCGCTACACCTACGACTTCGGCGACGACTGGGAGCACGAGGTCGTGGTAGAGAAGCTGCTCGCCGCCGAGGCGGGCGTGCGCTACCCGGTCTGTGGGGCCGGAGCGGGCGCCTGCCCGCCCGAGGACTGCGGCGGTGTCTGGGGATACGCGCACCTCCGCGAGGTCCTCGCCGACCCCACCAGCGAGGAGCATGAGGACCTGCTGGCGTGGCTGGGGCTGGGCAAGGCCAACGAGTTCGACCCCCATAGCTTCGACGTGGACAAGGCCAACCGCGCGCTCACCGCCGTGGGCGCCGCCGCTCGGTGACGGCCGCTGTCCCACACCCCCTGGCGAAGTCGACCCCTGGAGGCACCGCGCACGTGCGACGTCATGACCTGCCGCCTGCCACGGTCGGAGATGCCCTCACGCGGCGGACCGTCCCCGAGTTGCGGGTGCTGGCAGCGCTGATCGGCAGCGCCAAGCCCCAGCGCAAGCCGGAGCTCGTGGACGAGGTGGAGCGCTTCCTGCAACAGCCGACCAACCTGAAGTCACAGCTGGAGACTATGGACGAGCTGGAACGTGCGGCGGTCGCCGAGGCGGCCCGCGAGCCCGACAGCAGGCTCCAGCCCGCCAGGTTCCGCGCCAAGCACGGCCGCGTGCCAGCACGAGGCTCGGCGTCACGGCTCGGGCTGTTCTTCCTCGGACCGCACGGCGAGATCCCGACCGACCTGCGCCGCCGCCTGCTCACCCTCACGCCGGAGCCCCCGTCCGTGTCGCTGCCGAGTAGCCCGGACCTGCCCCCGCCCGGACCCGACACTGGCGAGCACGAGGTCCGGATGACCGAGCATGCCGCCGCGGCGGACCTGGCGGCCACGCTCAGGCTGTGCGAGGCGGGCAGGCTCCGCTGCAGCGACAAGACCAAACGGCCGACGGCGGCCACCGTGCAGCTGGTGGCCGAGTCCCTGGCCGCCGGGGAGCTCTACCTCGGCGTGCACGGTCCGGTCGCGTCCTTCGCTTGGCCGCTGCTGCTGCAGGCAGGCGGCCTCGCGGAACTGGCAGGCACCCGCATGCAGCTCACCAGCCGCGGCCGCGCGGCCCTGGAGGCACCGGCGCACGAGGCACTTCGCCACCTTTGGCGGCGTTGGCTCAAGCATGCGCTGCTTGACGAGTTCAACCGGGTGGACCAGATCAAGGGCCAGGCCAGCAGGGGTGCGCTGACCGCTGGCGGGCCACGACGGGAGGTCGTGGCAGCAGCGCTGGCATCCTGCCCGCCGGGCCGCTGGGTCGAGGTCGATGCGCTGTTCCGGTTCATGCAAGCCGAGGACTTGGACCCGCAGGTGGCCCGTGACCCGAGCAGCGACGACCTCGACATGCTCAGCCGCTACGACGGCCTGCGCCACGTCCGGCTGAACGCCCTCGGTGCATACATTCTGGGTCTGAGCGGCGGCTACCGGCCGAGCGCCGACCCCGCCACCCCAGCCGCGACCACCCGCCTGCGCGTGCTGCCCAACCTCGAGGTCGTGGCGGTCGAGTCGCTGCCGGTCGCGGACGCGATCGTGCTCGCGACCTACGCCGAGCGCGCCGGCGACGCGGTGTGGACGCTCAGGCGCGACAAGTACCTGGCAGCGATCGCCTCCGGACGGGCAGACGACGAGATCGTGCGGTTCCTTGCCGCGCGCAGCCACGCCGACCTCCCGGCCATCGTCACCGCCTTCTTCCAGGACGCGGCGGCCAACGCCCGCAAGCTCCGCGACCTCGGTTCCGCCCACGTCATCGAGTGCCAAGGCCCTGCCTTGGCGACCCTGATCGCCAAGGATCTCCGGCTGCGCGAGCTGTCCTGGCAGTGCGGTGAGCGGCATCTGATCGTGCCGACAACCGCGGAGGCCCAGTTCCGCAAAGGCCTCACCGACCTCGGGTTTGCCCTGCCGCCACCGGATCAGTGAGCCGCTGGCCGAGCCATGCGAGCCTTCGGCGTGGAAACGTTCAGTTGTGGCAACAGAACACGGCGACCAGACGACTCACGGCGGACATGCTGGACGCTGTGTTCTGGCGAGCGCCGGCGCTGCTCGCGGCTCGAAGCGCATGATCCACAGCCTGCCGGGCGACGTGGAGCTTCTGTCCGACCCAGACGGTACGATTCGCCATGTCAGCATGCCGACCGGGAGAAGGCCATGAGCACAGCCGCCCACGATGAGTCCCGTGATCGGGTCGACGACATCCTCGACGGGCAACTTGCTGCGCTGCGCCCCGAAGCCGATCGGCTGCGCGTCGCGTTGCTGCGTGGTGAGTCTCCCGAGTCCCTTGGGCTCACTGAGGACGGTCTCGCCCGGGTGCTCGAGGAGCGCGGCATCGGGTAGTGGGCCGCTTCCAGGTCTTCGAGACTCCGCTCGCCGTCGACCGGTACAAGCAGGCGTCGACCGAGCTGCTCGCCATGCTCCATCGGATCGTCTACCCGGCGCTCCGTGACGACCCGGCGAATGAGGCTGGCCAGTACCCGATCCGATTCCGGCCGGGCGGGTTCACCTTCGAGGTCGAGACCCCGGGCGGTGGCCTGCACTACCTGGTGTACCAGGTGATCGAGGAGCTCGGTCGTGTCCTCGTACTTGACCTCGTCACCTTCCGAGAGCCGTAGGCGCCGGTGCCGCCGCTCGGCTCGGCGTGATCACCACTGGCACGGCTCCCGTTCGTCACCCCAACGGCGACATTTCGGCCCCGTCCTGCCTCGGTAGCTGTTGGCATCGGCGTAGAAACGTTCAGTTGTGGCAACAGAACACGAGCACACGGCGCCTCACCGAGGAGCTGGACTGGGTGTTCCTGCGGGCGCGGGAGCTGCTCGACAGCTCCGGTTGAACCAGCGGGCGCTCCAGCTGGGGACTCGTGACATTCGTCATGGCGCGGGTGTGGATCCGGCACTGGAACTGATGATCCCAGGCACTGCCCGAGGGGACGCCGAGGGGAGATGCTCGGTCGCATGGACC
>Ga0184609_10000244_pt1 | contig 15226 bp, 15 predicted proteins | sample PLM1_60_coex_FD_133165 | JGI IMG/M metagenome (GOLD analysis project Ga0184609, IMG submission 133165) | Groundwater sediment microbial communities from an aquifer in East River, Colorado, USA - PLM1_60_coex | ecosystem: Environmental > Terrestrial > Soil > Riparian zone | place: USA: East... | reverse complement strand
CTTGAAGGTTCTCTGGGCGCACACAGAGACGTGGGACGCTCGTGCTCGGCAGGCACTCGCAGACGACCGGGTGTCGCTGTCGGAGTTGCGAGGAAGGCCCGTCGTCCTGAACTTCTGGGCGTCCTGGTGCGTGCCGTGCGGGCGCGAGGCGCCCAGGCTCAACGCTTCGGCAAAGGCTCATCGAGGCGAGGTCGTTTTCCTGGGACTTGATGTCAAGGACTTCAGCGGGGACGCGCGCAAGTTCTTGCGCAAGTACAGGGTCAACTACGTCTCTGTCCGAGACGGAGGCGGGCGGTTATACAGCGAGTATGGCTTGAGCGGTCTGCCCGAGACTTACTTTCTCGACAGCGGTGGCCGTATCGTCGCGCACGTCCGCGGAGAGATCTCGCGTGCCCAGCTTGAGGACGGCATTGAAACCGCGCTCAGGAATCGAGCATGAGACGATCAGTCCTGTGCGCCGCAAGAGCAAATCCAGCGGCGTAGGAGCCAATGGCTGAACTTGCCGACGCGCTCAGCTTCGCGTTCGGGATGTTCTGGGAGATCCTCTGGGCGCTGATCCTCGGCTTCGCCCTCTCGGGCGCCGTTCAGGCGGTCGTCTCGAAGGGTGAGATGCGACGCCTGTTACCCGACGACTCGCCGCGAAGCCTCAGCATCGCCTCCGCCCTCGGTGCCGCGTCGTCGTCGTGCTCCTACGCCGCAGTCGCGTTGGCGCGCTCGCTGTTCCGTAGGGGCGCGAACTTTACGGCGGCGATGGCCTTCCAGTTCGCCTCGACCAACCTGGTCATCGAGCTCGGAATCATCATGGCCCTGCTGCTCGGCTGGCAGTTCACGCTCGCCGAGTTTGTCGGCGGGCCGCTGATGATTGTCCTGCTTGCGCTCATCTTCCGCGTCTTCCTGAAGCGCCGCCTCGTCGACGAGGCGCGCGCGCAGGCCGACCGTGGGCTGGCCGGACGAATGGAGGGCCACGCGGAGATGGACATGTCGGTGCAGGAAACAGGGCCGCTCTGGCGGCGGCTGACCTCTCGGAAGGGCTTCACGGCGACCGCCAACTACTTCGTGGCGGATTGGGCCGCAGTCTGGATCGACATCGTCGGCGGCCTCCTGATCGCGGGTGCCCTGGCCGCGTGGGTGCCAGAGTCATGGTGGCAAGCGATCTTCTTCGAGTCACATCCGACATTCGCCAAATTCTGGGGCCCGATTGTCGCTCCGTTCGTTGCGATCCTCAGCTTCGTCTGCTCGATCGGCAACGTGCCACTCGCAGCAGTGCTCTGGAACGGTGGCATTAGCTTCGGCGGTGTCCTGGCCTTCATCTTCGCGGACCTGATTGTGCTGCCAATCCTCGACATCTACCGCAAGTACTACGGCTGGCGGATGGCCGGCTTTCTACTCACGACGTTTTACGCGACGATGGTCGCTGCCGGGCTAATCGTCGAGTTCCTCTTCCAGGGCCTCGGACTGGTCCCTCACGCCCGCAACGCGAAGGTCGTCGAGGCGTCCGTGAGCCTCAACTACACGACCATCCTGAACATCATCTTCCTCGCCCTCGCTGCAGCGCTGATCTGGCGCTACTTCCGCAGGGGCGGTGGCGTGAGGATGCTGAAGATGATGAACAAGCCGACGGGAACGCATCTCCGTGGTGCGGTGTAATCCCCGGCGGTGAAACGCGTACTTGTGACCCTCATCGCACTCGTCGGGATCACGCTCGCCTTAGCGCCGCCCGCGATGGCGAAGCTCTGCGTCCGGATCGACGCGCCGACTCAGGCGCAAGTCGGATCACCCGTGGTGGTTCGTGTCACCACGCTTCTCCCAACCTGGAGCGGAAGTCGCCTTGTCGATCTGCGGCCCACATCCGCGAGCGGCCGACTTCGACTCAGCGTTCAGTCGTCACTCGGTGCCTACCGAGAGGTTCGGCTCCGCCGAACTGCGGACGCAGCCGTTTGGAAGGCAACGCTCCGTTTCCAGCGCAGCGGCCTTTGGCTACTGAACGTCGCCGGATGGGAGTCCGCGCCTCGCTATTGCGCTCCGCCCGCCCGCATCCGTGTTAAAGGCTGAATTCTGGTCGCCAGAGACTTAGTGGCTCTGAGCCACTAAGTCGAATTAGCCTCGGGTTCGGCTATCCATCGTGGCGTGCGGGCACGATGCACCTTGTGGCTCTGAGCCACAAAGTCGGAATCAAGCCGACGCGCCCGCATAGCGGCGCAGCCCGAAGCGCCAGAACCAGCGCGTGAACGCGAACAGCGCTGTCGCGAAGACGACGGCGGTCAGGGCCGTTCCCCACTCGAGGCGCGAGGTGACGGCTTCCGCCGGGACCGTGATCGCGAAGCCGATCGGCACGAGGTACGTCATCGAGTAGCGCAACCAGCCCGGGTATACGCCGATCGGCCAGCGGCCGGTCTGGTAGAGGCCTTCGAAGAGCTCCGTCAGGAACCACATCCGGATGACCCAGAACGCGCCCGTCGCCAGGATGAGCCAGATGCAATACAGCATCACCGCCCCGAGCGCGAGCAGGCCGACGAGCGCGAGCGCGTCCGTGAGGCCGACGCTGCTCTCCAGTCGCGAAACGCCGACGGCCACCACGGCAGCGCCCGACGCGACGTCGACGAGCTGCCAGACGCGGACCTCGCGCACGCTGACCAGCAGCTGGGAGTCCTCCGGCTTCGTCAGCGCGTAGTCGAGGTTGCCGTCCTGAACCTCCTCGATCAACCGCAGCATGTTCGGCTGGATCGTGGCCCGCATGAGCCCGCCCATGGCGATCTGGATGCCCATCACGCAGAGCAGCTCCTCGTGGTTCCAGCCCTTGAGCTCCTGCGTATGGGAGAAGACGAGCGACAGCACGACGAGGCCGACGCCGAGCGTGAGCACCGACTGGAACAGCGCGACGAAGAAGTTCGCGCGGTACTGCAGCTCGTTCATCACGCCGATGCGCGTGAAGAGCCACGCCACCACGAGCGAGCGCCGCATCAGTTCCCGACCGCGGTGTAGTGCTTCGCAGACGCGCGCCAGCAGACCCAGACGAGCCCCGCGCCGACCGTCGTCCAGAACAGCTGCATCCCGAGGCCGCCGAGCAGAGATGCCGTCGAGAGGTCGCCGACGAGCGCCTCGATGGGGAAGAAGAACGTCCACTTAAACGGCAAAAAGGCGGCGATCGTCTGCGCCCAGCCCGGCATTAGCTGCAGCGGCACGAGCCGTCCGGACAAGAGCAGCTCGGCCATGATGTACGTCTCGAAGATGGCGCTCGCGCGCGTGGTCCAGAACGTCACCATCCCGAGCAGCCAGAGGAACATCGAGCGGATCAGGTACGCGCCCCAGATCGCGACGAGGAAGACCACCACCTCGAGCGCCGAGACGTCGAACGTCGGCTTGAAGATCAAGGTCAGCGCGAACGCGATCGGGAGGTAGAGCAAGACCCAGACGACCTTTCCGCCCGCCATGGTCGCCAGGTCGTAGTGGATCGGGTGCTGAGGTCGCAGCAACAAGCCGGAGAAGTGACCGTCCTTGATCCGCCATTCCCAGCCGTACGGCGTGAACACGATGTTCATGTTCCGAACGAGCGTCCAGACGATGTAGTACGCGGCGAACTCGCCGGCCGTGAAGCCGTTGACCGAGCCGCCTTGCGAGCGCGCGATGGTCGACCACACCACGAGGTAGATCACCGGCTCCGCGACCATGCCGATGAGGTACATGTACGTCGCTGCGCGGTACTGGAAGTCCGTCTGCGCGTGCGTGCGCATCGAGGTCAGGTAGTAGTCGACCGTCGAGCGGAAGCGCGACGCCTGCGGCAGCGGCTGCGCGGGGGCGCTCACGCCGGCTTGTCTTGCGCGAACACGAGCTCGATCACGTCCTCGATCGGCGGATCCTCGATCGTCAGGTCGGCGACCTGCTGCTCGCTGAGCAGCCGAGCGGCCACGCGCGGTGTCTCCGCCTTCGGCACCCGCAGCTTCACGCGGTCTCCGGCGCACTCGAGGACGTCCCCGTACGTGCTCAAATCGGCCTGCCCATTCGCGAGGTCGACTTCGATCGTCTTGTACGCGGCGAACTGGTCGGACAGTGCAGAAAGATTCCCGTCGAAGAGGATCCGGCCGTGGTGGATGACGATGACGCGCCGGCAGAGTGCGACCACATCCGCCATGTAGTGGCTCGTCAGGAGAACGGTCGCGCCGTTCTGTCTGTTGTACTCCGCGATGAACGAGCGGATGCGTTTCTGCATCGTGACGTCGAGCCCGATCGTCGGCTCGTCGAGGAAGAGAACACGCGGGCGGTGTAACAGCGAGCCGACGACCTCCACCTTCATCCGCTCGCCGAGCGAGAGGTTCCGCACCGGCTTGCGCACGAGATCGCCGACGTCGAGCAGCTCGATCAGCTCGTCGCGCGCCTGCAGGAAATCTTCGCGGCGCAGCCGGTACACGGCGCGATTGAGCTCGAACGAGTCGAGCGCCGGCAAATCCCACTGCAGCTGGTTGCGATTCCCCATCACGAGCGTGATCTGCCGGAGGTAGTCCTTCTCCCGTTTCGACGGCACGTGGCCAAGGACCAGGGCCTCGCCGCTGGTCGGATACAGCAGCCCGGACAGCATCTTTAGCGTGGTCGTCTTCCCGGCGCCGTTCGGCCCGAGGAAGCCGACGACCTCACCCGGTCCGATGTCGAACGAGATCTGATCGACTGCGTGGACATCCCGCGTATGGCGGCGAACGAGGCTCTTCATGGCCGCGCGCAGGCCGGCCTCCCGCTCGGGCACCTTGAAGATCTTCGTAAGCTCGGAGACGTGCACGACTGAATCCGGTCTCGACACGTCGCTCAACCTATATGCCGATGAAGATCCTGCTCGTCTCGCAGATGTACCCGGGGCCCACCGCTCCCGACCTCGGTGTGTTCGTAAGGGAGCTGGAGCAGCAACTCGCCGCGCGCGGACACGAGATCGAACGCGCTGTGCTCGATCGGCGCCGCCGGGGCAAGCGCAAGTACCTCGAGCTCACGCGGGACACGCTCGCGACCGCCCGACGGTTCAAGCCGGACGTCGTCTACGCGCACTTCCTCGTCCCCAGCGGGTTGATCGCTGCGCTTGCAGGTCGCGCGCCGCTCGTCGTGACCGCTCACGGGCGCGACGTGCGCAATGTCGGCTGGCTCCCGGGGATCGGAGCGGCGACGCGCTTCGTCGTCGGTCGCGCAGCAAGCGTCATCGCGGTCTCGGACTACCTGCGTCGCGAGCTCGAGGCAAAGGTGCCGCAAGCGCGGGGCAAGACGGTGGTGATCGACTCGGGCGTCGATCTCGAGCGTTTCCGCGTGGAGTCTGCACCCGACGGCCCGCCGCGCTACCTCTGCGTCGGCTCGCTCATCGAGCGCAAGAACGTGCTGCGGCTCGCGGACGCATTCGAGCGGCTCGGCGAAGGAATGCTCACGTTCGTCGGAGACGGACCACTCCGGCCGAAACTAGAGGGAAGGACAGGGATCGAGCTCACCGGTGCGCTGCCGTACGACCGGATTCCGGCCCAGATCGCGGCCGCCCATGTCGTTTGCCAGCCGAGCCTGATCGAACCGTTCGGCCAGGCCGCGCTCGAGGCGATGGCGAGCGGCCGCTCTGTTGTGGCGACCAGGATCGGCGGCCCGCCGGAGTTCGTGCCGCCCGAGGCCGGCGTCCTCGTCGACCCGGTGGACACGGACGCCCTCCTCGAGGCGCTGAAGCGCGCCGCAGCCTTGCCGCGTCCGAACCCGGCCGCCCGTGCGGCGGCAGAGCAGCACGATGTCAGGCGTCAGGCGGAGAAGGTGGAGGCGATTCTCCGGCGAGCCGCTGCAGGTCGGCGAGCCTGATCTCGACCAGCGGCCGGATCGACTCCTCGAGCCCCGCCTCCCGCGCAGCCTCGAGCGCCTGCTCGTAGCTCTGGCGGGCCTTGGCCGGATTGACGCCCTGCTTGAGTCGGTTGTCGCCGGTCACGAGGAGCTTCTGGATCCGCTCCCGGGCCTCGTCCCTCTTCACAAATCGACCGTAACAGTTCACATTTCGGGTAGGAACGGGCTTGGAGGCCGCCGTCGACATCCCCCAAACCATCCGTGTGCTGATCGCGGACGACCATCGCCTGTTCGCGCAGGCGCTGGAGGCGATCCTTGCCACCGACGACCGGATCGAGGTGACGGGTCACGCCGCCGACGGTGCGGAGGCGGTCAAGCTCGCTCTCTCCGCTGACCAGGACGTGATTCTCATGGACATCGCGATGCCGATCATGGACGGCATCCAGGCCACGAAACAGATCCGCAAGCAGCGGCCGCACGAGTGCATCCTGATGCTGACGGGCTCGAACTCGCGTAGCGACGTGGATCGCGCGCGCGAAGCCGGGGCGGCCGGCTACGTGACGAAGGATCGCATCGCAGCGGAGCTGATCGACGCGATCCTCGAAGTTGTTGCTCGCTGATACCCTGGCCGCGCGATGGTTTCAGCACTCGCTGTTCTCCAGGTCCTCATCTCGATCGCGCTCGTCGCGCTGATCCTCATGCACTCGGGCCGCGACGCCGGTCTCGGCGGAATGGGCTTCACGCCCGCATCGCAGGGCGGTACGCACATCGTCGAGCGCAACCTGACGCGGCTTACCGTCGTCGTCGCGATCCTCTTCACCGCGAACTGCATCGCGCTCTTCCACGCGCTCGGTTAGCGGCGCTCTGCCTCGTCGCGGCATTCGCCGCGGGCTGCGGCGCTGACTCTCCGGTGCCCCAGGCACTCTCCGCCTCGGGCCCTTCGGGAGTCGTACGCATCGCGCTGGCGGCCTTTCGGTGGCCGCTCGATCCAGCCCTTGCGGCGGGCCGAGACGAGACGACGCTAGCGCGCGCGCTGTACTCGACGCCGCTCCGGACCGACTCGGCCACGGGCGCCGTCGTACCGGGCCTCTGTACCGCCTGGAACGCGTCAGCCGACTTCCGGCGCTGGACGTTCACCTGCCGATCTGCACCGTCGATTGCCGCTGCGCTTCGGCGCGTGACGCGACTGCACGATGCACAGGCGCGCTGGCTGTTCCAAGACGCACGTATCACGGCGCCGTCGGCCGCGACGCTCGTCATCCGCCTGCCGTACTCCTGGCGGCGCTTTCCGTACGCGATGACGGCGGTCGGCGCGGCGCCGCGTTTCGTCCCCGGGCCCTTCGAGCTCGTGAGCGGGACGAAACGTCTCGTCGTCCTGCGACGGGAGGGGCTGACGTTGCAGTTTCTCCGGCTCCCTCCGCGCGCGGCCGTGCGTAGGTTCCGCCAGGGAGAGCTCGACGAAGCCCCGGTCCCGCTCGGCGACATCGCCGCCCTCAAGGCCGATCTGAAGATCGGGCGAGCGGTGAGGGCTCGCACGCTGCTCGGCATCGACCGCGTCGGGATCGGTGGTTACAGCGAGCAGCTTCGGCGCACGTATTGGGAGACGGTCAATCGTGGCGACTACGAGGAGCTCATTCCGGAGCTGGCCGGCTCGGCCGCGTACGGATTCCTCGGAGGAGAGAAGCGGCGCCCCGCGGACTTTCGCCGCGCGGTCGGCGGGATTCGGTCGCTCCGACCGCTCCCGCTCTGGTTCAACGTCCCTCCGGACCCGGCATTGCGCTACGGAGCGCGTCTGCTCTACGCGCAGTGGCGCGACGTAGGTCTCGGCCCGATCATCTTGCGCAGCGGGCCGGAAACGAAGCCGAATGCGGGCATCGAGCGCATGCTGGCCGCTTACCCACAGGAGGAGGCGATTCTCGCGGAACTCGTCCTGCGCTATGAGGTCGGCTCGCGTGAGCTGCTCCTGCGTGCCCTCAGCGCGACGCGCCAGCGACCTCAGCTCGAGCGACTCGACGACCAGATGCGTCGTCGCGCTTCTGCGATTCCGATCGCGTGGGTCGTCGACGCACGGCTCGTTTCCCCGCGCCTCGAAGGGTGGCGCGAGGACGTGCTCGGCAACGTGGACTACGCGGAGGTCAGATCCCTGGCTTCGAGCCGACGCCCGTGAGCGCGAACTTCGCGCACGCGACTGCGGGCGCGAGCACGCCGTAGGGATAGCGCTCGCCGTAGAAGTTCTGCGAGTTGACGAGCTGGACGCTGCGCGTGAGCCCGTACACCTCGTGCAGCAGCTCCGGGACCGCCACGGTGAAGCGCAGGTTCAGGAGCGGCTCCGCGATCTTGCCGTTCCGGATGCGGAACGTCCCGTCACGCGTCATCCCCGTGATGACGCCTTCGCGCGGATGCACAACGCCGAGGTAGTGCAGACGCGTGATGTAGATACCGTCGCCGACGAGCTCGGCGAGCTCCTCGACCGACTCGGCTTCACCCGGCGCGATCGACAGCGCATAGGGGAGAGGGCCCCAGTCCCGTGAGTCCGGCGGCGGAGCGTGGCCTGTGCTCTGCGCGCCGTCGGCCGCCTGTGCCGCCGTCTCGCGATCCCAGACCACACCGCGTGCGACACCGTTCTCGATCAGTTGAACGCGTTGCTTCGGCGTGCCCTCGAAGTCGAACGCCTTGGGCAGCCCTCGAGGGTCGAGCGAGTCGTCGGCGATCGAGATCTTCTTGTCGAAGACCTGCTGGCCGAGGCGGCCGCTGAGATAGCTGCGTTCCTCGAGCAGTCCAAGCGCGCCGAAGGAGTCGTGCGCGAAGTACTCGATCAGGTCGGCGAGGGCGTACGGCTCCAGCACCGCCCCGTAGGTACCAGGCTCGATCTCCGTCGAGCCGGCCGTCTTCTCGGCCTTGGCGGCGGCCGCGTTTCCGACGGCTGCCGGATCGACCGCACCTGCGCGCCACGCCGTCTGCTCGGCATAGCCCGACCGCCCTTCGTCCGCGGCGACCACGAGTGCGCTCGCATCCGTCATCCGCTGCTTGACCGCGAGGCCGGTGGATGACGCAACCGCCAGCTCGGTGACGGCGCTCGTGAAGAACCCGAACGCGGGCAGCGGGCCTGCCGCCTCGATCGCGGCGGCTGCGAGGCGCGCCTGGTCGTCCGGCCCGAGGCGCGCCGTCTCCTCGTCGTCGCCTTCGACCACGGGAGGTTCCGTCGCCGGCCCGAGACCGGGGAACGTCCCGTCGGCAGGCGCGCTCTCTGCGGCGTCTGCCGCCCGGCGCGCGAGCTCCGCGAGGCCGGCGTCGTCCACCTTGTTCGTCGTGGCGACGCCCGAACGTGAATCGCGAACCACGCGCAGCGTGACGACGACGTTCTCGATCAGCGTCGGCTGGTGGATCTCCGAGTCGGCGAAGCGCGCCAGACCCGACCGCTCCACGTGTGCGACGGCTTCCGCCTCGCCATCCACTACGGCAAGCGCCGCCTTCGCGACGTCCATCGCCTTCACGACTTCACTCCGACCTGTACGTTGCGGAAGCGTGCCGGAGCGGCGCCGTGCGATACGTGCGCGCTCTGCCCGGGCTGGCCCTTGCCGCAGTTCGTCAATCCGTACAGGCGCCACGAGTCCGGCCCGGCGACTGCGTCGAGCGAGCCCCAGAACTGTGGCGTGATTCCTGTGTATGTCGCGTCGCGCAGCATGCGTCCGAGCTTGCCGCCGTTGATCTCCCACGCGATCTGGGTGCCGAACTGGAAGTTCAGGCGCTTGTCGTCGATCGACCAGCTGCGATTCGTCTCCATGTAGATGCCGTCGTCCACGTCTGCGAGCAGGTCGTCGAGTGCGCCTTCGCCGGGCTCGAGATGGAGGTTCGTCATGCGGACGAGCGGCATGCGGTTCCAGCCGTCCGCGCGCATGGAGCCACCCTTGCCGGAACCGATGCGCGCCGCGGTCTCGCGCGAGGTCAGAAAGCCGGTGAGCAGGCCGCCTTCGACCACGGGGACCCTCGCTGCGGGGACCCCCTCGTCGTCGAACGCAAAGCTCCCGAGTCCGCCGGACGTCGTCGCGTCGGCGGTGATGTTCATGTGCTCCGAGCCGTAGCGGAGAGAGCCGAGGTCGGTCGGCTTCAGGAAGCTCGTCCCGGCGTAGGAGGCCTCCATTCCGTAGATTCGGTCGAGCTCGGTGGGGTGTCCTACGGACTCGTGCACCTGCAGCGCCACCTGGTCGGCGTCGAGCACGACCGTCGTCAGTCCGCTCGGACACTCGTCCGCGCGCACGAGCGCCGCTGCCTGTTCCGCGACGCGGGGCGCTTCTCCGACGAGATCGAGTCCTTCCACGTACTCCCAGCCGGACTGGCAGCTCGAGCCGACGTGTGCGCTCGGATAGCTGCGCAGCTGGAAGACGCCGTCGCCGGAGGCGGCACAGTCGATCCCGGCGCCGCACTCGATCAGCTCCTGCTCGACGTCTGTCCCTTCGGAGGTGAGCAGGAGCTTGTACTCCCGTTGTGCGCGAACCATGGCCTGCCGCACGACTATGTCCCGTCCGGTAAGTGCCTCGTCCGCACGCAGACAGAGGTCGACCTTGTCGCTGAGGGAGACGTCGAAGGGGTCGCGCTCCATCGCGCTGCGGTGCTTGCCGGTCTGGGGCTCGATCGCGGTGAGAGCTCGTGAGTGGTTGCCGGCCGCGGCGCGCGCGAAGGTGCAGGCGCGGACGGCGGCGTCGCGCGCCCCGTCCGCGGTGAGGCGGCGGTCGCAGGCGAAGCCCCAGGCGCCGTTCACGAGGACACGTACGCCGATCCCCTCGCTCTCCGAGTCGCTGAGCCGCTCGACGCGCCCGTTCTTCGTGGCGACGAGCTGGTTGCGCTTCAGGACGACGCGCGCGTCCGCGTATTCCGCCCCGGCGCCGGTCGCGGCGTCGATGGCGCTTGCACAGAGATCGCGCACTATCGGCGCGAAGTCCGCTCGCTTCGCTCGCATGATGACTTCGCGCGCAAGCAGGCCCGGGCGCTTGGTAGCGAGGTCGGGCAAAGCCCGCCCTCGCGGCGAGAGGTCTCATGCACGGGCGGTAGCCTAGACAGTCCGAGGGTTTGACGAATCGATCGGCAATGGGCAACGTTCGTCGACGAAGACAGCTAAGGGAACGCGGATGTCGTCGCGCTACACTGGCTGTCCCTCGAGCGCTGGTGGCGGAATTGGTAGACGCGCTAGGTTGAGGGCCTAGTGGCCTTAAAAGGCCGTGGAGGTTCAAGTCCTCTCCAGCGCACTCCCGACGGAAGTCCGGCCCGCTTCGCGAGCCGCGCCGTAGCATCAGGGCATGCTCGGTCAGATCGCCGCGTTCACGGCTGCCGCGACGCTCATCACTCTCACGCCCGGCGCCGACATGGCGCTCGTCGCGCGGCCCGCGATCACCGACGGCTGGCGGCGGGCGTCGGTGACAAGCGCGGGCATCGTGACCGGGCTCCTCGTCCACGCGACGGCGTCTGCCATCGGGATCTCGGCGATCCTCGTGCGCTCGGCCACCGCGTTCACGGTGCTCAAGATCGTCGGCGCCTGCTACCTCGTCGTACTCGGGTTCTTGAGCTTCCGTGCGGCCCGGCGAACGGCGCGTGAGCCCGCAGACCGCGGGATCGGCGATCGACCGCCACGCTCCGGGCGGACGAGTTCGTACAGGGCTTCCTCAACAACGTCCTCAACCCGAAACCGGCGCTCCTCTATCTCGCATTCCTGCCGCAGTTCTTCGAGCCCGGTGACCCTGTCGTCCTGCTGACCGGGATCCTCGTCGCGATTCACATCGTGATCAGCATCGCGTGGCTCGTCACCTGGGGCTGCCTCGTCAGCCGCGCCAGCGGTGTGCTCGCGGGGGCGCGCTGGCGGGCGAGGCTCGAGCGCTTGACCGGCGGTGTCCTTGTTGCTCTCGGCCTGCGGCTAGCGACGACGAGTCGCTGAGCGAGGGAGCCAGCGCCCGGCCGCGCCGCTTGACGCCGTCCGCAGGAGTCTCTACCGTGGTGGCGAACACACGTTCGACTACCCCCCCCCGACCCTGGAGGCGGAGATGCTGACGGGACGACAGCAGGAGATCTGGGACTTCCTCGTCGATTACGTCGACCAACACGGCTACCCGCCGACTGTGCGGGAGATCGGCGAGGCCGTAGGACTGGCTTCGCCGTCGACGGTTCACGCCCATCTGGCCAACCTCGAGCGCGCCGGATTGCTCAAGCGCGACCCGACCAAGCCCCGTGCGGTCGAGCTCGTCGGGCGCGAGCGCCGCGAGGCACCCGCGGGTGCGCTCGAGAAGCTGCCGCTCGTCGGTCAGATCGCGGCCGGCGGTCCGCTACTCGCCGAGGAGAACATCGAGGATCAGCTCGCGGTGCCCGAGACGCTGCGCGGAGACTTCCTTCTGCGTGTCAAGGGCGACTCGATGATCAACGCGGGAATCCTCGACGGCGACATCGTGGTCGTGCAGCGTGCGCAGGACGCGCGCGACGGCGAGATCGTCGTCGCGCTGGCCGGTGACGACGAGTCGGCGGACGAGGCGACGGTCAAGCGCTTCTTCCGAGAAAGCGGGCGCGTGCGGCTGCAGCCCGAGAACGACGCGCTCGAGCCGATCTACGCGACGCACGTGCAAATCCTCGGCCGGGTGACAGGGGTGTTCCGCTCGTTGTGAACCCTGTTGCGCCTCTCCACCGAACGCTCGAGCAGGAGCTCCAGGCACTGCTGCGGGGCGCGAGCCTCGAGTGCCTGGTCTGCGGCGAGTTCGTGCTGCACGCGGGCGGGATGATCACCTGCCCGGAGTGCAGCTCGTCCCTGCGGGCGGAGCACGGTTCGGAACAGGCGCAGCTACAATTCGACTCGCAGGCCGGGTGACCGCGGGCCCTCGGGCTCGAGGAAAGTCCGGACACCGAAGGGCAGGACGCTGGGGCGACCCAGGCGGCGAAAGCCGACGGAAAGTGGCACAGAAAGGAGACCGCCTGCAGCGATTCTCCGGAGACGCTGAAGGCAAGGGTGAAAAGGTGGGGTAAGAGCCCACCAGCGTCGTGGCGACACGGCGGCTAGCCAAACCCCGTCCGGTGCAAGGCAAACAGGTCCCGCATCAGGCGGCCCGCCGAGGGACCGGGTTGCTGCGCAGAGGGATGGTCACCGCAAACAGAATCCGGCTTACAGGCCTGCTAAAGAAAAGCCCCGTGTTGCGGGGCTTTTCCATACAGGGCCTGGCGCCGACGACTCCTAGCGGCCGACGTGGACGAACGCGCGGGCGCCGTGTACGCGGGCTACCTGATTGACGCGCCGCTCTCTTCGCATTACCTGCCCGCCGTTCGAGTTATTGCCAAGCGCGGTGTTCCCCTCGATTGTCTGGAACGTGCGAGCGGGCTCGATCCACTTGACGAACAGGCCGATGTGATCAGGTCGGCCGTCTTGCTCCCAATCGAAAGCGACTAGGTCCCCGGGCTGCACCTGCGACGGCGCTGAGAGGGCGAGCCCATTACGCCCGGCCGCGGCATCGCTAAGGAAGAACGGGACGAATGCATAGTTGCTCTTCTCCCGGAACGCCTTGCTGCCGACGTCGATGTACCAGATGGATACGGCCATGTTGCACCAGGGCCCGACCATCCCCCAGCGTTCGGTGAATGTGCACTTGTTCGAGCCGGCCGGGCGCTCCTTCAGCCCGAGATCCTTCTTCGCACGCTCGAGCGCCTTCACCCGTAGCGGCTTGGCGCGACGCTCTCGCAGCCTGTCCTTCCGCCTCTTGAGGTACTTCGGCGGCAGCTCCTGCGCGCCACTGAGCAGCGCGAGCAGACGCGGGCCGAACACAGGCCTTTGAAACCCGGCCGGATAGCCCAGCCAGTACTTCGCGCGGATGCACGCTCTGGCGGTGGCCGGCCCGAACTCAGCGCTGACGCGGTCCTGGAGGAAGTCCTGCCCGAACGGGTTGCTCTTGAGGAGACGCTGCGCGTGCCGTATGTCTTCGCCCTTCATGGGCGGAGTCGTCAGAGAGAGCGTGCGCGCGACGGCTGCCGGCACGCCGTAGATCTTAGCGCGGATCCGCACAAACTACAACGCGCGGCGTGCCATTTGCAGTTAACGAAAGCTGCGCAGGGTTCGAGAAGGTCGGCAGCCACAGCGGCCGCGAACTGCGCGCGACGCTCGCCGCTTCGGCGGACTGGCTGCGCTCCTCTCGACGCCGCTATCTAGCCGCTCGGCTTCCATTTCAAGGGCAAGGAGATCCACTTCCTCTTGCATCGCCGATGCATCACGCGCGCCGGTGGTGACGTTCGCGACGGGACGACGTCTACATCAGGCTCTGAGCTTTACGCTTGAGGAAGCGAGGGATCGGATCCGCGGCCCTCGCCTGTTTGGCGGCTCCCGGATGTCAGGCCAGAGTGGTCACGTGCTTGCCGATGCAGGCTCCCTGCTCGAGGCCACGCTCGATCGCGGCGCGGAAGTGGATTCCGCCGTACAGCCTGGAGATGGCCGCCTCCTCCGCGGCCGCCGTGAACGAGCTGAACGAGCGCGGGGGCAGCCCTCGCGCGTCATGAGTGTGGTCGGTGAAGGCGAGTTGGCCGAAGAGGCTGGTGAGAACCTGCGACGTGGCTGCTGTCTGGACCGAGTGGCCCGAGGTGTACTCCGGGAACGGAGGTGTGACTAGAAGCGACGTCCAATTCGGATCGATGACGCTGCGGATGTAGGTCACCGGACGAAGCAGGTTGTAGTTGTACTTCGTCCGCCAACAGGAGATGAAGGCATCGGCGACCGCGATTCCCACCTTCGCGTATGCCTCGGCGGCGCGGTCGAGCGTGAGATCAAGCTCGCGCGCCACTTGAGTCAGGATCGAGATCGAGTGCCCAGGGGGAGTAGCGGTCTGACCCGGATCATCAGACCAAAACCGAGCGATCGCCTCCTGCTCGGGTGTCAGACCGCTGGTCACGCGGTAGCAGTCGAAAGCTTCGGCGTAGAAGGCTGAATCCACGCTCTCCGAGAAGAGCGGCGGCGGACCCGGCGAGCACGTTTCGCCGGAGCCCAGTACGAACGGTCGGTTAGCGCCCCAATAAGGCTGCAGCGCCGGGAGCAGACCGGGCGGCGTCGGCACCCATAGACCGGGTCCGCTCCGGGGCGTGTAGGCCGGGAAGTTGTTCAGGAACGCCTCGTGACCGCCGTCGGTCATCGACCAGTCGAAGACATGGCGCGCCATCTCGGCGCCGCGGGACACCGAGCGCTTGTAGATCCCGAATGGAAGCGACGCCTGCGCCTCGGCGGCAAGGCGACGCTCGAGCTCGTCGATCGCCGCGATGTTGACGCTCGGTGTCGTGGGAAAGAGCAGACGGAGGATCGCCGCGAGCGCGCTGTTCGCGACCGTCGGCCAGTGGTAAGCGCTGTCCGCGGCGCCAGGCGCACGCGTGAGTCCGTTGAGGACGCCGACGAAGCTGCCGCGCTTGGTGATCCCGGGCGCGACCGCCTCGTAGAGCG
>Ga0184609_10000241_pt1 | contig 15363 bp, 16 predicted proteins | sample PLM1_60_coex_FD_133165 | JGI IMG/M metagenome (GOLD analysis project Ga0184609, IMG submission 133165) | Groundwater sediment microbial communities from an aquifer in East River, Colorado, USA - PLM1_60_coex | ecosystem: Environmental > Terrestrial > Soil > Riparian zone | place: USA: East... | reverse complement strand
GAGGCCAGGTAGTCGGCCATGTCCCCGCCCGGCCACTCGACGACGGTGGTGCCGCGCCCGAGCACGTGGTCGCCGGTGAAGGCGGCCCGCTCGGCCGCCAGCAGGAAGCAGCAGTGGTCGGCGGCGTGGCCGGGCGTCGGCAGCGGCCGCAGCTCCAGCCCGGCGACGGCCAGCGGGGCGCCCGAGGCCAGGTCGGGGGCGCCCGGTGTGGCCCAGCCGGGGGCGAGCGCGGCCAGCGGCGCCCCGACCCGGTCGGCGAAGGCACGGGCCCCCTCGGCGTGGTCGACGTGGGTGTGGGTGAGCAGCACCAGCTCGACTCCGCGGCCGGCGCAGGCCCGCACGACCCGCAGCGCGTGCCCGTCGTCGGCCGGCCCCGGGTCGATCACGACGGCCGTGCGTGCCTCCGGCTCGGCGACCACGAAGGTGTTGGTCCCCTCCAGGGTCAGCGGCGACGGGTTGGGCGCCAGCACCCGGGCCACCCGCGGGCTCCAGGCCTCGGTCATCGGTCCCCCGGAGCGCTGCCACCCTCCGGGAGCGGGAACGGCACTGGGTAGCGCTCCCGCCAGGGCATGACCAGGTCGGCGCCGTCCAGGACGGGCAGGATGCGCTCGACCAGCCGGTCGCCGCCGGCCGCCAGGGCCTCGGCCACCGAGGCGAACCCGGCCAGGTCGCGCAGGGTGTAGCGGGTCGGCGGGAGCATCGGCAGGTCCTGGTCGGCGGCGGCCGCGGCCGCCGGCAGCCAGCGCTCCCGCTCCGCCTCGGCCAGGTGGGCGGTGACGGCGGCGTCGGCGGGCAGCCCGGCGACGAAGAAGCGGGTGTCGTAGCGACGCGTCTCCGCCTCCGGCGTCACCCACCAGGCCCAGTAGCGCAGCCGGTCCGCGTCCAGCCGCACTCCGAGCCCGGTCAGCAGCTCGGCAAAGCCGAGGGCGCCGGCCAGCAGCTGGCGCCTGGCGTCGGCCAGCTCCTGGGCACCGGGCGCCGGCTCGGCCAGCAGCAGGCCGGCCTCCTCCAGGGTCTCCCGGCAGGCGGCGACCACCTGCCCGCGGGCCTCGGCGAGCGGCAGCCCGAGGCGCTCGGCCCAGGTCGCCGGTGACGGCCCGGTCCAGCTGGCGTCGACCGCCGGGTCGCGATCGGCCTGGTCGACCCGGCCGCCGGGGAACACCCACAGCCCGCCCGCGAACCCCAGGTGCATCGGCCGCCGCTGCAGATAGGCCTCGAGCCCGTCCGGCCCGTCGCGGAGCAGGACCACGGTGGCGGCCGGGCGCGGGGCAACGGCCACGCTGGTCCTCCTCTCGCCGGTTCCGGACAGCTGGATGGTACGTCCAGTCAGTCGCGTCTGAGCACCGCGACCCTGGGTCGTCGACAATGGGGGCATGGCCACCGATCCCCGCCGGCTGCTGCCCAACATGGACGTCCTGCTCGGGCACCCGCTCCTCGTCGACCGGACGGCCACGTTCGGGCGCGCCCCGGTGCTCGGCGCGGCCAGGCGGGCGCTGGACGCCAGCCGGCGCGCGGTGATGGATGGTGGTCCCGTCCCCGGACTGGACGACCTGGCGGCCAGGGTCGCCGGCGAGCTGGACGGCCGCTGGGCGCACCGGACGCGCGCGGTGGTCAACGCCACCGGGGTGGTGCTGCACACCAACCTGGGACGGGCGCCGCTGTCGGAGGCGGCCAGGGCGGCGGTTGCCGAGGCCGCCGGCTACGCCACCGTCGAGTACGACCTGGCCGCCGGGGCCAGAGGACGGCGTGGGGCGGCCGCCGAGACGCTGCTGCGCGAAGCCGCCGGCGCCGAGGCCGCGCTCGCCGTCAACAACGCGGCCGGGGCGCTGCTGCTCGCCCTCGGCGGCCTGGCCAGGGGCCGGGAGGTGCTGGTCTCCAGGGGCGAGCTGATCGAGATCGGCGGCGAGTTCCGCCTCCCCCAGGTGATGGAGGCGGCCGGGGTGGTGCTCCGCGAGGTCGGCACCACCAACCGCACCCACCTGCGCGACTACGCCGGCGGGTTCGGCCAGGACACCGCCCTGGTGCTGGCCGTGCACCCGTCCAACTACCGGGTCGAGGGCTTCACCACCCGCCCGGCCCTGACCGAGCTGGCCGCCCTCGCCCACGAGCACGGCCTGCCCCTGCTCCACGACGTCGGCTCGGGGTTGCTGGCCGGCGAGCTGGGGGCCGAACCGTCGGTCCCCGACAGCCTGCGCGCCGGCGCCGACCTGGTGCTGTTCTCGGGCGACAAGCTGGTCGGCGGCCCCCAGGCCGGCCTGGTCGTCGGCCGGGCCGAGCTGGTCGGGCGGCTGGCCCGCGATCCCCTGGCCAGGGCGGTCCGGGCCGACAAGCTGACCCTGGCCGCGCTCGAGGCGACCCTGGCCGCCCACCTGGCCGGCCGCCGCGACCAGCTGCCGGTCTGGCGGGCGCTGCTGCTGACCGCGGCTGACCTGCGACCACGGGCCGCCGGCCTGGCGGCGGCGGTCGGCCCCGCGGCGTCGCTTCGCAGAGGGACCAGCGTGGCCGGCGGCGGCAGCCTACCGGGCGAAGGCCTGGAGAGCTTCCTGGTGGAGGTCGACACGGGCCATGCCGGCGAGGCGGCGGTGCTGGCCCGCCTGCGCGCCGGCGACCCGCCGGTGGTGGCGAGGGCCGAGCGGGGCCGGGTCGTCCTGGACCTCCGCACCGTGCCGCCGGAGCAGGACGAGCTGGTGGCGCGGGCGCTGGTTCGGGCGCTGGATCCACCGGGGGGGCCGCAGGCACCCCCCGGGACCCCACCGACCCGAGGCCCCGCACGCTGATGCCCCACGTGATCGGGACCGCCGGGCATGTCGACCATGGCAAGTCGGCGCTCATCCAGGCCCTCACCGGGACCGACCCGGACCGGCTGGCCGAGGAGAAGGCGCGGGGCATGACCATCGACCTCGGGTTCGCCTGGACCACCCTGCCGTCGGGCCGGGAGGTCGGCTTCGTCGACGTCCCCGGCCACGAGCGCTTCGTCCACAACATGCTCGCCGGGGTCGGCGGGGTCGGCTGCGCCCTGTTCGTGGTCGACCTCACCGAGGGCTGGCGACCCCAGTCGGCCGAGCATCTGGCCATCCTCGACCTGCTCGCCATGCCCGCCGGGGTGGTCGCCCTGACCAAGGTCGACCTGGTCGACGAGGCGACCCGCGACCGGGTGGCGGCCGAGGTGGCCGACCGGCTCGGTGGCACCACCCTGGCCGGGGCGGCCCTCGTGCCGACCGCCGCCCCGTCCGGGCTCGGCCTCGACGCGCTGGTGGCCGCCCTCGACGCGGTCCTGGACCGGCTGCCCGAGCCGCCGGACCGGGGCCGGCCCCGGCTCCCGGTGGACCGGGTCTTCACCATGCGGGGCAGCGGCACGGTGGTCACCGGGACCCTGTCCGGCGGCACGCTTCGGGCCGACGGCGAGGCCGAGCTGCTCCCGGCCGGTCGCAGGGTCCGCATCCGCGGCCTCCAGGGCCACGGCGTCCCCCTGGTCGCGGCCGCCCCCGCCCGGCGGGTGGCCGTCAACCTGGCCGGGGTGGCCACCGACCAGGTGGCCAGGGGCGACGTGCTGGTGCTGCCCGGCCAGTGGGCGCCGACAAGGACGGCCGACTGCCGGCTGCGCTGCCTGGCCGGTGCGCCGGCCCCGCTGCGCGGGCGCGGTGCCTACCTGGTCTACGCCGGGGCGGCCGAGACCGCCGCCCGCCTGCAGCCGCTCGACGCCGCCGAGGTCCGTCCCGGCACCGACGCCCTCGTCCGGCTGCACCTGGAGCGGCCGCTGGTGCTGGACGTGTTCGAGCCGGTGGTGCTGCGGGACAGCGGCCGCGACCAGACCGTCGGCGGCGGGCTGGTGCTCGACCCCTTCCCGCCGGCCGGAGTCCGCGGCACCGCCGGCCGGGTCCGACGCACCGAGGCGCTGGAGGCCCGCGAGGCGGGCGGGCCGGGCGGGCTGCTCGAGCGGGTGCTGGCCGAACGCGGGGTGGTCCCGCTCGCCGACCTCCCCCGCCTGGCCGGCCTCGCCCCGGACGCCCTGACCGGCGCCCTGGCCGCCGCCGTTTCGGGGGGCATGCGTGGGGCAGAGCCCCCCGCAGTCGTTCGGTCCCGCACCTTCGCCTGGACCGCCGGCGCCTGGAAGGCCGCCCAGGCGGCGGTCCTCGAGGCGGTCGACCGCCACCACCGCACCGACCCGCTGGCTCCAGGCCTCCCCGCCCAGTCGGCCCGCGCCGCCGGTGGGCTGGCCACCGGGGTGGAGGTGGTGGAGGCGCTGGTCGCGGACGGGCGGCTGGTGGCCGACGGGCCGACCCTGCGGCGCCCAGGGCATGGGGTGGTCCTCGACCCGGCCCAGCAGGCCGTGCAGGCCCGGGTCGAGCAGGCCCTCGAGGCGGGCGGGGTCAACCTGCTTGGAGACGCCGCCCTGGCCGACCTGGGGGCTGACCGGCGGATGACCGCCGTGCTGGTCCGGCTGGGCGTGCTGGTCGCCGTCACCCCAGGCAGCTACCTGGGTCGCTCGACCCTCGAGACGGCGGTGGAGACGCTGCGCCGCGCCTTCCCCGACGGCCGCCCGTTCGCGGCCACCGAGGCCAAGGAGGCCTTGCGCACCACCCGCCGGACCGCCATCCCCCTGCTCGAGCACCTGGACCGCGCCGGCGTCACCGTCCGCCTCGGCGACCTCCGCCGCCTCGCCGGCTGAGCCATGCGGTGAAGCCGCCGGTTCGGGCATGGCCGAATGGCAGCCAGTACGCCACCATGTCGCCCATGAGCACGACCGCCCCGGTGCGGGAGCGCACCGAGCAGCACGACGACGTCGCCGAACCCGACATCCCCTGGGTGGTGATCGTCTGGAACGACCCCGTCAATCTCATGTCGTACGTCGTGTTCGTGCTCCAGAAGCTGTTCGGCTACTCCAAGGAGGCTGCGACCCGGCTGATGCTGGACGTCCACCACAAGGGCAGGGCGGTGGTGTCCAGTGGACCGAGGGAGAAGGCCGAGTTCGACGTCTACCGCCTCCACGGCTACGGCCTCTGGGCGACCATGCAGAAGGACCGATAGGCGGTGGCGGGGTCGTTCAAGCGGGTCGGCGACGACCGGGTGCTGGTCCGGCTCGGGCACGACGAGGTCGCCGTGTTGCGAGGCCTGCCCGACCAGCTGCGCGGCGTCCTCGCCGACGGCGGCGACGAGCCCGTCAACCAGCGGCTGTTCCCCCCGGCCTACCTGGACGTGGCCGACGTCGAGCGCGACACCGAGTACCACCGGCTCATGCACGACGACCTGGTCAAAGAGAAGCTGGCCAACCTCGACCTGGTCACCGAAAGCCTGGCCAGAGGCTCGACCAGCGTCCGGCGCTGGACGGTCGAGCTGACCGCCGGCGAGGCCGCCGCCTGGCTCGGCGTCCTCAACGACCTCCGACTGGCCCTCGGCGTCCGCCTCGATATCACCGAGGACTTCGACGGCGACGTCGACGACAGCGACCCCCGTGCCCCCGCCCTCCGCCTCCTCAGCTACCTGGGCTGGCTGGAGGAGCAGCTGCTGGACGCAATGCAGGCATAGCGCCGTCCCGGTTGGTTCGGGGGGAGTCCTCCCCAAGGAGCCCGACCACCCGTGCATCGTGGCGGCGGTGGCCGACGCGGCTACGGCCCGGCGGACAGGCCCGTGCAGCGCCGGAGGGACTGCCAGGAGGCGACGGCCCGGTCGGCGGCGGCGCCTTCGAGGGGGATGGGGATGCCGCCGGAGATGACGGCGGGGACCCAGCGGGAGGCCCTGACGGCGCGGCCGCGCATGGTCAGCAGCAGCACCCCGCTCTGGGCGGTGAGGCCGCCGCGGGAGTAGAAGACGAAGTTGCCGAGGCCGTAGTGGACGTAGGCACCTCGCAGGTAGCCGCCGCCGAGGAGGATGTGGGCGTGGGAGCCGACGACCACGTCGGCGCCGGCCGCGACCAGCTTGGGGGCGAGCGCGCGCTGCCGGTCGATGGGACAGTTGACCAGCTCCCGGCCCCAGTGCAGGTCGACCACCACGGTGTCGGCTTCGGCCCTGGCCGCCCGGACGGCGGCCAGCAGCCGCTCCTCCTCGTAGGCCGAGGCCATGCCGGGCTTGCCGTCGCCGGCGGTCCAGGCGGCGGCGAGGTTGCTGTCCAGGACCTGGGTGGCGCCGAGCACGGCGATGCGCTGCCCCTTGACCGTGACCCGGTAGGGCCGGAAGGCCTCGTCGGCGTTGCGGCCGATGCCGATCACGGGGAGCTTGGCCCTGCTGGCCGCGGCCAGGGAGTCGCGCAGCCCGACCACGCCGAAGTCCTGGCCGTGGTTGTTGGCCATGGTGGCGACGTCGACCCCGGCCGCCTTGAGGGCGGTGAGGGCCGAGGGCGGGGCCCGGAAGGTGAACTCCTTGGCGGCAGGGGTGCCGCGCTCGGTGATGGCGGTCTCGAGATTGACCACGGCCAGGTCGGCCCGGCGGAGCACCCCGGCGACCGGGCCGAGCGCGGTGGACGGGTTGGCTGCGAGCCGGGAGCCGACCGCTCCCTCGAAGTGGACGTCGCCGCCGAAGGCCAGGATGACCGGCTCGCCGGTCGGCTCCCTGGTGCTGCCGGCCCGCTTCGGTGAGGTGGTGGTCGTGCGCCCGGCCGTGGTCGCCGGCGCCTCGGCCAGCCTGGTCGTCTGGACAGCCTCGCCGCCGTCGTCCTGGACGCCGGCGCACGCGCTCAGCAGGAGCGCCGCCAGGACCAGCGAGGCCAGCAGACGGTGGGGTGGACGGGGCACGGCGGACTCCAGGGTCAGGCGCTTGGGGAAGCGCCGCCCAGGGTCGCACGCCGTGACCCGTCATGCCAGGCCGGCTCAGCGGCCGAGGCTCGGGTGCAGCCGGCTCGGCGGCCCGAGGGCGTCCCGCCGGGACGGCCAGGGCGGGCTGAGGAGCTGGCCCAGCACGTCGTTGGCCCTCGAGGCCACACCGGTCGGCCACAGCAGCCGACCAAGACGCCCGCGCGACCGGCGCTGGCGCCTCCGCTTCGACATCCGTACCTGCCGGAACCGCTCCGCGTCGGCGTGCAGCTCGGCGATCCGCTGGTAGCTGCGCTCCCTGTCGATGTCCCAACTCATGGCGACCTCCTCGTCTCTCAACACCAGTAAACAGTGTACAGTGGTGTTGGCTTGTTTGCAACCGCTAAACTGAGATGGCCGGTGTTGGGCCGGCGTCTGGCAAGGAGGACATTCGATGGCGACCACGGCAGGCGAGGAGACCGTCCCAAGGGAGCTCGCGGTCGTCCAGGCGCTGGTCAACACCATCGACCTCGAGGACAACGACGAGCAGCTCGGGAGCCCGGACGCCCTCCGGGACTTCCTGGTCGGCCATGGGCTGCTGGCCGGGTCGGAGCCGGTCGGAGACGACGACCTGGCCCTGGCCATCGAGCTGCGCGAGGCCCTACGGGCGATGCTTCGGGTCAACCACGGCGAACCGCTCGACCCGGCCGCGCTCCAGGTCGCCAACCGGACCGCGGCCGGGCTCCCCCTCCAGGTGGCGTTCGACACCGACGGGCATCCGATGCTCGGGCCCGGATCGGCCGGCTGCCGGGGCGCGTTCGCCACGCTCATGGCCGGCATCGCCCAGGCCAGCGCCCAAGGCACCTGGGAACGGCTCAAGGCCTGCTCGGCCGAGTCCTGCCAGTGGGCCTTCTACGACCGCTCCAAGAACCGCTCTGGCCGCTGGTGCTCGATGCAGACCTGCGGCAACCGCACCAAGACCCGCACCTACCGAAGCCGCCGCCGCACCGGGGACTAGCGCCCGCTACCCGACCTCGACGATGGCCTCGACCTCGACCGGGACGCCGAGGGGAAGGGCGGCGACGCCGACGGCCGCTCTGGCGTGGCGGCCGGCATCGCCGAAGACCTCGCCGAACAGCTCGCTGGCCCCGTTGGCGACCTTGGGCTGGTCGGTGAAGTCGGGGGTGCTGGCAACGAACCCGGTCAGCTTGACCACCCGGCGGACCCGGGAGAGCTCGCCCAGCTCGACCTTGAGGGCGGCGATCACGTTGATGGCGCAGGTGCGGGCGGCGGCACGGCCGTCCTGGAGGCCGACGCCCTCGCCGAGGCGGCCGAGGTGGCTCGGCTTGCCGTCGACCAGCGGCACCTGGCCCGAGACGAAGACGAGGTTGCCGGTGCGCACGCAGGGGACGTAGGCGGCGACCGGGACGGCCGGTGACGGAAGGCTGACGCCGAGCTGCTCGAGACGCTCCTCTGGGGTGGGCATGTGCTGGCTCCTTTGTCCGGGCCGGCCGTGGCACTGCGCCAGAGCCTATACGGCGAGGAAGGAACCGACCTCGTCAAGTGAGCGGGTCAGGCGGGCGGGGGGCAGGCTGGCCAGCAGGGGTGCGCGGTAGCCGGCGTCGGCGAGGCGCCGGTCGAGCACGGCCATGACGCCCCGGTCGGTCTCCGAGCGGACCAGGCGGCCCAGCGCCTGCTGCAGGGAGACGGCCGCGGCGGGCAGCCACACCTCGGCGAACCGGGAGGCTCCGGCCGCCTCGACCCGCCGGCCACGCTCGGCCAGCAGGGGGTCGTCGGGCCGGGGGAACGGCAGCCGGTCAAGGACGAGCAGCGACAGGCTCTCGCCGGGGACGTCGAACCCCTCGAAGAAGGTCCTGGTGGCCACCAGCACGCTGGCCACCTCGTCGCGGAAGCGGGCGGCCAGCCGGGCCGGGACGTCGTCGCCCTGGACCAGCAGCTCGTAGGGCAGGCCGGACAGGGCGGCGGCGAACGACTCGACCGCCCGCCAGGAGGTGCACAGCACCAGCGCCCGGCCGCGGGATGCCTCGACCAGGGCGGCCAGCTCACGCTCGGCCGCGGCCTGGAATCCGGCCGAGGAGGGCGTTGGCAGGGTCCGGGGGACGTAGAGCAGCGCGTTGCTCCGGAAGTCGAACGGCGACGCGGCGACCACGGTGGCCGGGTCGCGTACCCCCAGCGCGCGGGCGGCGACGTCGAGGCTGCCGGCCACGGCCAAGGTGGCCGAGCAGGCCACCACCGCCGCGGTCCGGTTCCACAGCACCGAGCCCAGCACCGGTCCCGGCTCGACCAGCGCCGACCGCACCACGCGTCCCCCAGCCCGCCCCTCCTCCACCCACACCGCCAGCTCGGGCGCGGTCCTGGCGTCGTCGTCCGGCCCGGTCGGGGTGGCGAGGCGGGTGAGGTCGCGGGAGAGGCCTCGGAGGCGGCGGCGGGCGGCGAGGATGGCCGCGTCGGGCTCGCCGGCGTGGTCGCCGAGGTCCTTGAGGGTGGCGGTGGCGGCCTGGACCTCGGTGATGAGGGGGGTGAGGGCGGCGGACAGGGTGGCGTGGGCCCGCCCACCGGGCAGGACCGGGCCGGGGAAAAGGTCGGCGGCCAGCTCGAGGAAGCGGCCGCGGAGGCGCCGGGCCCAGTCGCTGCGCAGCCCCGCCGCCTTGGCGGCGGCGTCGGCGGCCGCCCCGGCCCGACCCATCCTGGCCGCGGTCACGGTGACTCCGTACAGGTCGGCGGCGTGATCGGCCAGGCGGTGGGCCTCGTCGACCACGATCACGTCGACCTCGGGCAGCATCACCCCCGGGGCGTCGGCCATGGCGCGCAGCTCCAGCTCGAGCAGCAGGAGGTGGTGGTTGGTGACGACCACGTCCACCTCGCGGGCCTGCTCCCTGGCCCGTTCGGCGATGCAGCGCTGGTGGAAGGCGCAGCCCTTCTGCCCCGGGCAGTCCTCGCCGCTGGTCGAGACCAGGTCCCAGACGTCGTCCCTGACCCCGGGCGGGGCGTCCAGCCGGCTGCCCGTCGGCGAGTCGACCGCCCAGGCGACCAGCTCGAGGGCCGCCTCCTCGGCCGCCGTCGCGGCCAGCCGTGTCGCCGCCACCAGGGCGTCCATCCGCGCCAGGCAGGCGTAGTTGGCCCGACCCATGGCCAGGGCGGAGGTGGTGCCGAAGGCGTCGGCGAGCCGGGGCAGGTCGCGCTCGACCAGTTGCGACTGCAGCGCCTTGGTGGCGGTGGCGACGATCGCGCGCCGCCCGGCGGCCACGATCGGGACCAGGTAGCCGAGCGACTTGCCGACCCCGGTCGGGGCATGCACCAGCAGCGGATGCTGATCGGTGAGGGCGGCCGCGACCGCGGAGGCCATGCGTCGCTGGGCCGTCCGCTCGGTCAGCCCGGGCAGGGCGGCGAAGGCGGCGTCGAGGTCCATGGCGCGAACCTAACGGGCGACCGCGACATCACGGCCGCTCCGCCCACGTCCGGAGGGCTAGGCCTTGGGACGCTTGAAGAAGGCGATCGTGCCGCCGACGTCGGCGGTGTGGACGGCGACCAGCTCCCAGCCGTCCTCGCCCCAGTTGTCGAGGATCTGCTTGGTGTTGTGCGGCAGCAGGGGAACGGTCGCGTACTCCCAGGCGGTCATGGACCTCTCCATCGGCTCGGCGTTCGGGTACCGGCCAGGGAGGGTATCGGTCAGCCGGGGCGGCGGGCCAGAGCGGGTGTCGTCAGCCGGCGCGGCGGGCCAGGAGCTGCCGGCGCTCGTACTCGTTGAGCCCGCCCCAGATGCCGTGGGGCTCGCGGACCAGCAGGGCGTACTCGCGGCACTCGGCCAGCACCGGGCAGCCGCGGCAGATCGCCTTGGCGGCCGACTCGCGGGCCAGGCGCTCCTCCTTGCGCTCCAGGTGGTTGGGGGCGAAGAACAGGTTGGACACCGGGCCCTTGCAGGCTGCCCGGTACTGCCAGCCGATCTGGAGATCCGTGGAGGAAGGGCCGCCGCCGGCTGCGGCGCCCGATGGGGTGGACATGCCGATGTTCCTTCCTCGCCCTGGTCGCTCGCGTGTCATCCGCGGGCAGCTCGAGCCGGGCGCACCGCCCCCAGTCTGGTCGAGCGGCTTGTCATCGCAGCGTAACCCACGCCTATCTCAGCCTCAATCTCCAGCCAGTAACGCTTCGGTTGCGGCCCTGGTATCGCACGACCGGTTTCAACTGGGTGTAAAGACGCTACCCGGGGCGACCGTTGCCCGGCTCGGGCTGGCGCCCCTCCTCCGGGCCCGGGGTGGTCCGGGGCGGCGGGGGCGGAGGGACGGCCGGGCGGCCGTTGCCGGGGTCGCCGCCGCCCGTGCGCGGGAACAGGCTCAGCAGCTCGATCGGGATCGGCATGACCAGGGTGGAGTTCTGCTCGGTGGCCACGGCGGTGACCGTCTGCAGGAAGCGGAGCTGCATGGCCTGGGGATGCTCGCCCATCACCCCGGCGGCCTCGGACAGCACCCGCGACACCCGCCGCTCGGCATCGGCCGAGATCAGCAGGGCCCTGGCCTCGCGCTCGGCCTCGGCCTCGCGGGCCATCGCCCGGCGCAGGTCGTCGGGCAGGTCCACATCCTTGACCTCGACCCCGATGACCTCGACGCCCCATTCGTGGGTGCGCTGGGCGATGATCCCGTGCAGCTCCCGGTTGATCTTCTCCCGCTCGCTGAGCAGGGTGTCCAGGTCGTACTTGCCGAGGATGGCCCGCAGGTTGGTCTGGGCGGCCTGGCTGACCGCGAACAGGTAGTTCTGGACCTTGACGACCGCCAGGACCGGCTTCTCCACCCGGGAGTAGACGACCGCGTCCACCCGCATGGTGACGTTGTCCTTGGTGATCACGTCCTGGGGCGGGACGTTCATGGCCACCGTCTGGAGGGTGACCTTGCGCATGCGGTCGATGTTGAACGGCAGCAGGATGATCAGGCCTGGTCCCTTGGGCTTGCCCTTGACCCGGCCGAGCCGGAACACCACGCCGCGCTCGTACTCCTGCAGCACCTCGACCATGGTGATGAGCCCCCACACGATCAGGGCGAGCACGGCCACGACGATGAGGACGACGACCCAGGTGGTCATGGCCTGTCCCTCCCGTCCAGGTCGTCCGACTCCGGAACGCTGTGCTTAGTTTGTCACAGGATGTGGACGGGCGGGACCGGATTGGCCGAGGTCGGTGACCGGGCTCTCGGTGAGGCCACCGGGGCCGCCGGTGACCAGGCGCCAGAAGGCGTCCGCGGCGAGGATGAACGGCGGATAGCCCAGGTAGCCGAGGATCGGCATCTCGAACACCGGCCAGAAGCCGACGTAGGGGATGCGGTACCGCCAGAACGGCAGCGCCCCCCAGTTCCACAGCTCCCACAGGATCCCGGTGCCAAGACCGGCAACCGCCAGCAGCAGGACCGGACCGGCCCGGCCCTCGCGGACCAGCGCGAGGATGCTCGGCCGGCCGCGCAGGTCGGCGATCGCGTCCAGGACGGCCAGTGGCGCCAGCCAGACCAGCGGGAAGGTCTGGTCCGGGAAGAGGTAGAGCAGCGGCACACACACCAGGCCGAGCACGACCAGGGCGGTGGCGGTCCAGGACGGCAGCGGGATGGCCGGCGGGTGCGGGAAGCGGACGAAGGACCGCAGCAGGTCGCGCGACTCGGCCAGCGCCGGGAGCACGAACATGAAGGAGAGGGTCTTCAGCGGCATCCGCGCCGTGCCGGCGAAGATCTCGGCGCCGACGTAGTCCCAGTTCTCCAGGCGCCAGTTGGCGATCTCGAAGGCCCACCAGAAGGGCGCGCTGAGGGCGAACATGGCGACCAGCCGCCAGCCGCCGCCGTGCAGCAGGGAGCGGCCGGCCCTCGCCCAGACGATCGCGTCGGCGGTCAGGATGTAGCCGGTCCAGACCAGGTCGAACCAGTAGCCGCGGAACGGCTCGACGCCGGCGAGGCTGACCCCCCAGCCGAACGCGCAGACGGCCAGCCCGACGACCAGCTGCAGGGCGACCAGGCGGCGGTCGGGAAGGCCCGACCGGCTGGCCGGGGCGCCGCCCGGACGGTCCCTGGTCTGCTCCAGCCTACTCATGGCCGGCCGGCTCGCCGACCCGGCGACCGCGGCGGCGGGAGGGGCGGACGGCGGCCGGGTCCTCTGGCTCGACCTGGAGGACGCCGTCGACCACGGCCTCGACCTGGATCCGCTGCCCGGTGCCGAGGCTGCCGTCGCCCGCGGCCAGCCTGGCCCGCCACATGGCTCCGTCGACCACGACGATGCCGCCGGGGTTGAGCATGCTGCGCACGACCCCGCGCGAGCCGACCAGGGCCTCGGTGCCCATGGGGGGCTGGCGCTGGGAACGCAGGATCACGGTCAGGATCACCACGAACCAGGCCAGCGACCACAGCACCCCGAGGACGGCCAGCCGGCCGTCGACCCGGAGCAGCGGCGAGGGGCTGGCGAACAGCCACCAGGAGCCGGCGGCGGTGAGTGCGGCCGCGGCGGCCGTTCCCAGGCCGAGCCCGCCCATGGCGGCGTCGACGGTGAACAGGGCCTGCCCGGCCAGCAGCACGGCAAGGGCCAGCCAGTTGGTGGGCAGGACGGCCAGCGAGAGCGCGGCCAGCAGGGCGCAGGCCACCCCGGCGGCGCCGGCGACCCCGAACCCGGGCTGGAACCACTCGAAGGCAAGGCAGGCGGCCGCGGCCAGGAGCAGCAGGTAGGCAAGGGTCGGGTTGGCCAGGCCGTGCCGGACCCGGTCGAGCAGGGAGCGGGACAGGAAGCGGACCCGGAAGCCGGTCACCTCCAGCGGCTGGCCGTTGGCCGTCTGGCCGTCGAGCCGGCGCACCGCGTCGGGCAGGGACTCGGCCTGGTAGTCGGCCAGCCCGGCCGCCGCGGCGGCGGCCCCGGCCAGCGTCGACCGCTCGACCGCGGCCGGCAGGCCCGAGCCGGCGAACAGCGCCGCTTCGGCGGCCGGGTCGCGGCCACGGCCGAGCTCGGCCGGCAGCGCCGGGCCGACCCGTGCGTCCCTGGCCACGGCCACGACGTCGGCCCCGGAGAGCAGGAACGTCGCCGTGCCGGCGGCTTCGGCGGCGCGTGGACCGACCCACAGCGCCACCGGCACCCCGGCCTCGGCCACCGCTCGCCGTACCTCGCCCGGGTCGACCCCAAGGCCGCCGAAGCTCGACACCTGGATCAGGAACACCTCGGCTCCCCGGCGCCGGGCCCCGGCCAGGTCGCGGCGGAGCGCCCCGAGCACGCTGGCGTCCAGCACTCCGGACGCCTCGAACACCTCGACGACCGGACCGCCGTCCCGGGTGCGTTCCTGGGCGTGCGCGGGCAGCAGCCCAAGGGTGGCCAGCAGCGCACCGGCGAGGCACAGGAGGGAGGCGGCTCGTCGCATCGCGCCCATTGTCCCTGGCCGCCCCGTGCCGCGCCATGCTCGGCGGGGCCGGCTACGATGGCGCGACCATGCTCGACGTGCTGGACCAGGCCCGCCTGCTCCTGGTCACCGGCAAGGGCGGGACCGGCAAGACGACGGTCGCGGCCAGCCTCGCCGTGGCCGCCGGGCTCCGGGGCAGGCGCACGCTGGTGGCCGAGGTGGAGGGTCGCCAGGGCCTTGCCGGGCTGTTCGGCCGGCGGTCGCTCGACCACCGGGAGGCCAAGGTCGCCGAGCGGGTCAACGCCCTGGCCATCGACCCTGACGAGTCCCTGCGCGAGTACCTGGCCCGCTACGGCTTCGCCCCCCTGGCCCGGCTGCTGACCTGGGCCCATCTCAACCGCTTCATCACCGCCGCCGCCCCCGGCCTCGGGGACGTGCTGCTGGTCGGCAAGGTCTGGGAGGCGGCCACCCGACAGGCCCGGGATTCCCAGGAGGCCTATGACCTGGTGGTGCTGGACGCGCCGCCGACCGGCAGGGTGGTGCCGTTCCTGCGCGCCCCCCAGACCGTCGCCGAGCTCGCCCGGGTCGGCCCCATCCGGCACCAGGCCGACCGGGTCAGGGACCTGCTCGACGACCCGGACCGGACCGCCGTGGTCCTGACCTGCCTGCCCGAGGAGCTCCCGGTGACCGAGACCCTGGAGGGCGTCGCGTCGCTGCGGGCGGCCGGGCTGCCGGTGGCGGCGGTGGTCGCCAACCGGGTCACCGGCGATCGGCTGGGCGGCCGAGCCGGCCGGCTCGCCGCCCTGGCCAAGGACCCGGCCCCGCTGCGCGCGGCGGCCGCGGCGGCCGGGGTGGAGCTGGACGGGCCGGCCCTTGGGACGCTGCTGGGTGAGGCCCGCGACCGCCAGCGGCAGGTGACGCGGGAGCGGCGCATGCTCAAGGAGCTCCGGGACGGGCTGGACGGGCTGCCCATGGTCGCGCTGCCGTTCCTCGCCGACGGGGCCGGCGGTCCCCACCAGATCCGCATCCTGGCCGACCGCCTGGCCCCCGCGGACCGGGAGGTCCGGCCCCGCGGCCGGGCCCGGCGGGCGGCGGTCGGGGACGCCGGCGGGTGACCCGGACATCGAGCGCGGCGGTTGACGTCAAGGGCTCACCCTCGCCCCTGGCCGGCCTTGCCCGTTCGGCCCGGATCATCGTGTGCTGCGGGTCCGGGGGCGTCGGCAAGACCTCGACCGCGGCCGCCGTCGCCCTCTGGGCGGCCGAGGCCGGCCG
>Ga0184609_10000239_pt1 | contig 15377 bp, 14 predicted proteins | sample PLM1_60_coex_FD_133165 | JGI IMG/M metagenome (GOLD analysis project Ga0184609, IMG submission 133165) | Groundwater sediment microbial communities from an aquifer in East River, Colorado, USA - PLM1_60_coex | ecosystem: Environmental > Terrestrial > Soil > Riparian zone | place: USA: East... | reverse complement strand
GGTTCGGCCCGGCGGTGTTCCGCCGCTTCGAGTGGGAGCTGTCGTACTCGACGGCAAGCTACCTCGAGACACTGCTCACCTATTCCGGCCACATCGCGCTGGATCCGGCATCCCAGACCGGCCTGCTGGACTGCATCGCACGCCTGATCGACACCCGCTACGGCGGCCAGATCGCCAAGCGCTACCTGACCGAGCTCCGGGTCGCCTCCACCAACGCCGCGTGACCTTTCCTGTGCGACCCCTTTCCTGTGCGACCCCTTCTGAAGGATCCCACCGTCCGACCCGCCTCAAGAGGTCCCGCTCCTCGGCACGAAGCCTCAGGACCCGCCGCAGCCCGGACCTGCCCCAGCCGCCGGCCCCGGCCTGTCGACGGGCCGTCCATCAGGTGTGACCAGCCGGCCAGTCGACCGGGCCGTCCGTCATCAGCTGCGACCAGTCGGCCAGTTGACCAGCAGCACACCGGTGACGACGGCCGCGAAGCCGACCAGGAACAGGGCACTGCGCCGTTCGGCGAGGAGCAGGACCCCGAGCAGCGCGGCAACAATCGGGTTCAAGTTGACATAGACCGCGACCGCCGCCACCGAGGCTCCGAACAGCACCGCCGCCACCGCCGCGCTCGCGTTGGTGCGCAGGTCGGCCGGCGGCGTTTCCATTCGTGGCGCCCTGGAGTTGCTTCGCCGGATCCCCATCCACCGCTCCCGAGTACTCGACAGCGGGAACGGTAGCTCGACTGGCCGGCGGCGGCGCGGCGACCACGGCCCGGGCGCGGGCGGTGACGGCGACTGTCAGGGTCCCTGGCGCGAGCCGCACCCGACGCCGGACGGTCACCACCGCCTGGACCGCCGAGCAGTCGCAGGCCACCAGCTCGGCTCCGTTGGCGGCCGCGATGTCGGCCGCCCGAGCCTCGCCAAACCGAGCAGCCGGAGGGACCACCGGACCACCCCGTGGGGTCAGCACCGCCAATGCCGCCATGTCTGCCGCTGTCTGCGCCGCCGCCCTCGCAGCGACCAGCCCACCAACGTCAACGGCCACAACCCCCACCAGCAGGATGAGCCCCGCCAGACCAAGCCCGATGAGCGTCGCCCCACCCCTCTCACCCGCCACCCCAAAGCCGCGTCTGACAGGTGGGGTCGCACGACCACCAGGTGAGTCTGCGGGGCCAGCAGCAAGCGTTGCGGGCCCCACCGAAGCAGTCTTGAGACCCACTGACGCGGTCGTAAGACCCACTGAAGGGGTTGCGGGGTCCGCTGGCGGGGTCTCGGGCTTCGCCGACAGCGGTTCGATCCATGCGAGAGGGGGCCGGGGTTTCGCTGCGCCGGTCACAGGCCTGCGGGGGTTGGGGGTGGCCCGGGCTCCTGCGCGGCGACCGCGTTGGCCCTGATCGTTACCAGGGGGGCGCCGAAGGGCAGGCGGACCGGGAGCTCGACCGACACCCGGACCCGGTCCGACCCTGCGGCCGCGACCACGACCCGGGCGGCGCGGCCGGGTGGAAGGGCCGCGCGGGCCGCCGCCGCGGCTCTGGTCTGGTCACCGCCGATCGCCGCCTCCCTGGCCCCCTCGCGAGCCGCCCCTTGGGCGAGGACCTGGTCCCGCGCGAGCCCGAGCAGGCTGACCATCGCCAGCGTGACGGCCACGAGCAGCGGGATCGCCGCCGCAAGCTCCACCGTGGCCGAACCCGCCGTGGCGGAGATCACCCTCCCCGGCTCGAGCCCCGGAGGTGGGGAGAGGGTGGGCATCACCCCATCCCGAAGAGGGATCGGACATGGTCGAGGACGCCGCTGAGCAGGTCGGCAATGGCGCCGTTACGCGCCCAGGCCAGCGCAAGGGAGGCGATCGTGGCGGCCACGACCATGATCAGCGCGTACTCGGTGGTCTGGCTACCGGTCTCGGGGCCGGACCGGCCGGACGACACGGTGAGGGGGGACGACACGGCGTGAGCGGGCATGGCGAGTCCTTCCAGAAGGGCCTAAGGGTCGGGATCGCATGTGGGTGGCGTTGGTCGGAGCCGTTGGGACGGGTCAGGGGGCCAGGGTGCGGAGGGACCCGGCCACCGTCGGGACGACGGTGAGGAGGACGAAGGCAGGGAGGAAGCACAGGACCAAGGGAAAGGCGAGGCGGACGGCGGCCCGGCCGGCATTGGCCTCGGCGCGCAGCCGAGCCCGGCTGCGGAGGGCATCCGCCCTGGCGGCCAGCGCCTCCGCCGGCGGCGCTCCCCAGCGCTCGGCAGCCTCCATCGCGCCTGCCGCGGCGCGCAGCTCGCCGAGGCCTGAGTGTTCCGCGGCCGCGCGGAGGGCGGCGGCCGGAGTTCCGCCGAGGCGCAGGACGGCGGCGGCCAGCGCCAGTTCGTCGCGCAGGACGTCGGGCGCCCGATCGGCGATCCGGAGTACGGCACGGTGCGGGTTGAGGCCGGCCAGCAGGGCCGCTCCCAGCAGGTCGAGGAGCACTGGAGCTGCCTCGGCCCTGAGGGCCTGTCGCCGGGCGGCGGTGCGGCGGCGCACGACCCCGGTCGCGATCAGCCAGGCGACCGGGGCGAACAATGCCACGAGGGCCAGGCTGGGCGCGGCCGCCACGACGGCAGCGGCCAGCAGCGCGGCGCCTCCAGCGGCCAGTCGACCCGGAACTCGATCCCACCGGGATCCCACCCTGGTGCCGGTTCGGCCCATCGGACCCGACCACAGACTGGCTCCAGACAGCTTCACACCCACATCGGTGCGGCCCCCATGGCCCACCGCCAGACCGGCTGCAGATGGATGGCCGCCAGCGGTCAGCCCGGACGAAGACGGATAGCCACCGACGGTCAATCCGGACGAGTGCCGCCTCATCCGCGGGCTCCGGCGGGGCGACGCTCGCCCCAGCCGCGGGTTCCGGGGCGGCGACGCTCGCCCCAGCCGCGGGCTCCGGCGGGGCGACGCTCGCCCGAGTCGCGGCGCCGGGTGGCGGGTCCGGCCGCCGGGCCTTCTGATGGCGAGCGCGGCCAGCAGCGCGGCAACGGCGAGCGTGGCCATCGCCAATGGGCCGAACGCATTCATGGTGCGGGACCCCGGACGATGCTCAGGGCCCAGAGGATGCCGAGCAGCTCGAACGTCGCCGCGGCCGCCAAGGTTGCCCAGCCGGACGGTTCGCGGACCAGGAACGCGGCGTCCGACGGGGAGGTGAGCGCGAGCACGCCGAGGAAGACCGGCGCCATCGCGGCCACTACCCGAGCTGACAATCGGGTCTGGGCGGTGGCCGCCAACATGGCTTGCCTGGTCCGGACCCGGTCTGCTGCCGCGGCGGTCACGCCGGCGAGCACCGGGCCTGGCGGGGCACCGGTCGTCTCCGCCAGGTCGAGTGCCTCTCCGGCAAGCACCAGCTCGGTCAGCCGCTCGGCTCCGGCCGCCGCCGCCAACGCCTGGCCGGCCCCCGATCCCAGCTCGGCTGCCTGGATCGCATGGCGGAGGAGCGCTTCCAGCGAAGGTGGGGCGGCCTCGGCGGCAGCTTGGAGCGCCCGCCGAGGGTTGATGCCGGCGGCCACGGTTGCGCGGAGGACGTCGATGACCTCGGGGACGGCCTCCTCCATCTCGCGCCGCAGCCGTGCCGCCTGACCCGGTCGCGGGAGCGCGCCCAGCAGCGCCTGGCCGACGGTGAGGAGCGCCGCCGTCATCTCGGCCTCCAGGTCGCTGCGGCTCCGAGCCGGGCCACGTCGGCGGGTCGCCGCCGAACGCCCCGACTGGCGCCAGGAACGAGGGCGCCCGTGGCCGGCCTCATCTGGAGTGGCTCCTCGGGCAGAGGACGCGGACCCGACCGGCCAGGCTGGCGGGTTCGAACGCGGGGAGGACGGAGGGGTCGAGGCGGTTGGCCCAACGGGGGACGCGGCCGGTGGCGGAGAGACCGGTGGCGGAGACACCGGTGGCTGGGCCGGCTGTACGCAGGGGGATGGCGTGTACCCGACCGTCGTTGGCGATGACCAGCTCGGCCAGGGCGGTCACCCGCCGGCCGGACGGGGTGCGCTCCAGGTGGACGACCGCGCCGATGCCGCCACCGATGAGCCTGCGAACGACGTCCAGGACGACACCTGGGACGGCCAGGGCCATTGCCTCCAGCCGGGCTGGCACCTCGTCGGGACCACCGGCATGCAGGGTCGTCAGGAGGCCGCGGTGACCGGTGTTGGCGGCCTGCAGCATGTCCAGTACCTCGAGACCGCGAACCTCGCCAACGACGATGCGGTCGGGGCGCATGCGAAGGGCGTTGCGAACCAGCTCACGGAGTGGGACCTCGCCCCGGCCCTCGACGTTCGGCGGGCGCGCCTCGAGCCGGACGACGTGAGGACCAGGGAGATCAAGCTCGGCCGCATCCTCGATGGTGACCACCCGCTCGCGGGTCGGTATGGCGGCGGCGAGGACGTTGAGCAGGGTCGTCTTGCCGGTTCCGGTCGCGCCGGACACGGCGATGGCGACCCCGGCGGCGACCATCGCCTCCAGCAGCCGCGCCGTGACGGCGTCGACGGTGTCCCGCTCGATCAGGTCGTGGAGGTCGAGCCGTCGCCTGGCGAAGGTGCGGATGGTGACCACCGGGCCGTCGGGGGCGAGCGGGGGCAGTACGGCATGGAACCGCTCACCTCCCGGGAGGCGAGCGTCGACCCAGGGGCGAGCCTCGTCCACCCGGAGCCCGAGCGGGGCGACCACCCGTTGGACCAGGGCGGCCACGGCGGCGGCCGAGGGGAAGCGGACGGCGGCTCGCTCGATGCCGCCGTCGCGCTCTACCCAGACGTCGGAGGGACCGTTGACCAGCACGTCGGTGACGGTCGGGTCGGCGAGGAGGGGGGCGAGCGGGCCGAGACCGGTCAGCTCGTCCCCGATCGCGCGAACGGTTGCCACGAAGGTCGCCGCAGGGAGCACGATCCCCTCCTCGCCGAGAGCACCAACGACCGCCCGCCGCAGGCCGTCGGGGTCAGCCGCGACCGACCCCGCCGCCACCAACCGCCGCTGCACCCGCTGCACCAGCCCAGGGACCACCCCGCCAAGCGGACCAGCTGCACTGGCCCCACCAATCGGGCCGGCAGCAGCCACCCCACCAATCGGGCCGACTCCAGCCACCCCACCGATCGGACCGGCGCCAGTCACCCCACCGGTCGCGCCGGGATGGCGAGTTGCGGGTGCTGGCGGCGCGCCGGCCGGCGGGCGCACGTTGGGAACCAGTGGCTCCAAGTCGATTCGCGCCTGGGGACGGTGGGTGGTGTCGGGGTGGTCGGGTGACCGGCTGTGGGGAGTCATGCTGAGACCGCCGCGAACGGGACGACGCGGTTGGCGAGGGTCAGCATGGCCTGGACTGCGGGGAGATCGTGGCGGTCGAGGAGGAGGACGCCGTCTTCAGCGGCGGCGGCGAGCTCGGGGGCGGCGGATGGGATAAGGCCCCAGAGGCGGTCTGCGAGCGCGGCGCGGACCTCGCGGGCGGCGAGGGGGGCCTGGGGGCGGACGCCGGTGACCACGGCGCCGGCCGTGTCCGGGTCGCGGCCGGCTGCCGCCCATGTGCCGAGGGCAGCCTGGAGGCCGCGGACGCCGGCGGTCTCGCAGCGGCCAACGGCGACCAGGGCGTCCGCCTGGGCGAGGGCGACCTGTGTCGCCGGCCCGTCGACGGCGGGCAGGTCGACCACGGTCAGGCGGTAGGTGGTCCGGGCGGCCTCCAGGACTCCCTGGACGACCCAGGGCTCGGGCGGAGGGTCGGGAGCACCGTCGGTCAGGCCGGCCAGCGGCAGGACGGCCAGACCGGCCCAGGGTTCAGCCACCGCGCCGACCAGGGTGCCGGCGTCCACGGAGATGCCTGGCGTCGCGGCAATCGCCGACCAGGTCGGAGCCGCGCCCAGATCGAGGCGAAAGCCGAGGCCACCCGCCAGGTCGACGAGCAGGACCGGAGCGGGCCCCCAGCGGGCCCAGGCCGCGGCCATGTGGATGGCGACGGTGGTCGTGCCAGCGCCGCCATGGACCCCGCGGGCGGCGACCACCAGCCCACCGATGCCGTTGGCGGGGTGGGGCTGGGCGGCGGCGACCCTGGCGAGCTCGCCGGGCAGGTCGGCGACCCCGTCCGGCCAGGCGAGCAGGCTGCGGGCGCCCGCGGCGATCGCAGCCCGGACGTCGTCCGGCCGGTCGTCGTCGCCGATGGCCACCAGGGGTGTCCGGCAGCCTGTGGGCAGGTCGGCGAGGACCGTGCAGCCGACCAGCGCGACCGAGGGGTTGGCGCTCAAGGCCGCGGCCAGACCGGTGCGGCCGGGCTCGGCCACGACCACCTGCCATCCGGCCGTGGTGTCGACCGCGTGCCGCAGGGAATCGGCGGTTGCGGGGTCGTCGTGGGCGATGACGACCAGCGGCGGCATCGCGGGGACGGTTTCGAGGGCCACGGGCATCCTCCCGGCGGCGGGATTTGGATTCGGTGGGGCCGGGGCGGACGGTGCGCCGCCGGTCCGGCGCGGGGAAGGATGGCCGGACGGCGCACCCAGCGGAAGGCACTCGGGCCAGAATGTGCATAACTCTGGCCGGCTATGGGGTGGGGACGGGCGAGTTTCACGAAGTGGCAGGATGAGTAAGCTTCGGGAAACACGAGCTGCCAGCAGGAGGCGGATTGCATGGCCGAGAGCACTCCCGCGATCGAGGATCTGTTCTCCGAGGGGCGAACCTTTGCGCCGTCGGACGAGTTCAAGGCCCAGGCGCTGGTCACCGACCTGTCGCTCCACGAGCGGGCCGAGCGGGACCTGGAGGGATTCTGGGCGGAGCAGGCCGAGCGGCTGCGGTGGATGAAGCAGTGGGACCGGGTGCTGGAGTGGGAGCTTCCGTTCGCCAAGTGGTTCATTGGTGGCCAGCTCAACGTGTCCGACAACTGCCTTGACCGGCACGTGGAGGCCGGTGGCGGCGACAAGGTGGCCTACCACTGGGAGGGTGAGCCGGGTGACACCCGGACCATCACCTATGCGGAGCTGCGGGACGACGTGGCCCGGTTCGCCAACGCCCTGAAGTCGATCGGGGTGGAGAAGGGCGACCGGGTCAACATCTACATGGGGATGGTCCCCGAGCTGCCGGTGGCGATGCTGGCCTGCGCGCGGCTGGGCGCGGCGCACTCGGTGGTGTTCGGGGGCTTCTCGGCCGACGCCCTGCGCGACCGGATCAATGACGCCGAAGCCAAGGTGCTGATCACCCAGGACGAGGGGTGGCGGGCCGGCAAGGTGGTGCCGCTGAAGCGGAACGCCGACGATGCGGCGGCCGAGGCGCCCAGCATCGAGAAGGTGGTGGTGCTGCGGCGCACCGGCAACCAGGTGCCGTGGACCGACGGGCGTGATGTGTGGTGGCACGAGCTGGTGTACGACCTGCCGGCCGATTGCCCGGCGGAGCCGATGGACTCCGAAGACCTGCTCTACCTGCTCTACACCTCGGGCACCACGGCCAAGCCCAAGGGGATCATGCACACCACCGGGGGGTACCTGGCCGGGGTTTCGACCACCCACCGGCTGATCTTCGACCTGCACCCGGACACCGACGTGTACTGGTGCGCGGCCGACATCGGCTGGGTGACCGGCCACTCCTACATCGTCTACGGCCCGCTGGCCAACCACACCACCAGCATCCTGTACGAGGGCTCGCCCAACTTCCCTGACAAGGACCGCTGGTGGGAGATGATCGAGAAGTACAAGGTGACGATCCTCTACACGGCTCCGACGGCGATCCGCACGTTCATGAAGTGGGGTACCGACTGGCCGGAGAAGCACGACCTGTCCAGCTTGCGGCTGCTGGGCAGCGTCGGGGAGCCGATCAACCCCGAGGCCTGGGTGTGGTACCACACCACCATCGGCGGCGGGCGCTGCCCGGTGGTCGACACCTGGTGGCAGACCGAGACGGGGATGATCATGATCACCCCCCTGCCGGGGGCGATCGAGTGCAAGCCGGGGTCGGCGACCTTGCCGTTCCCTGGCGTGGACGCCGACATTGTCGACAACGACGGCAACTCGGTCGGGATCCCCGGCGGCGGATACCTCGTGCTGAAGAATCCGTGGCCGGCCATGCTGCGGGGCATCTACGGCGATCCCGAGCGCTACCAGGAGACCTACTGGAGCCGGTTCGAGGGCATGTACTTCGCCGGCGACGGGGCCAAGCGGGACGAGGACGGCTACTTCTGGCTGCTCGGACGGGTCGACGACGTGATGAACATCTCCGGCCACCGGATCTCCACCACCGAGGTCGAATCGGCCCTGGTCGACCACCAGGACGTGGCCGAGGCGGCGGTGATCGGCAAGGTCGACGAGACCACGGGGCAGCAGATCGTTGCCTTCGTCACCCTGAAGGGCGACGTCGAGGCGGCCGACGACACCACCGAGGTGCTGCGCGAGCACGTTTCCAGGAAGATCGGGAAGCTGGCCAGGCCGACCACCATCATCTTCACGCCTGACCTGCCCAAGACCCGCTCCGGCAAGATCATGCGCCGGCTGCTCAAGGACGTCGCCGAGGAGCGGGCGCTCGGCGACGTGACCACCCTGGCCGATCCGGCCATCGTCGAGGAGATCCGCGAGAAGGCGGCCGCCCGCCCCCAAGAGGAGTGAACGCCCCGATCCGGGCCAGTGGGTGGACGGGAGGGGTCGAGGGGCTGGCCGGGTTGGGCTGGGATTGTGGGGAACTTGTAACCTGGGGGGTGGCCCGGCAGTCTAAAGGTTGATCCCTTGCCATCCGATCCCTCCCTCGGTTGCCCACTGATCCTGACACCGACGTCAGTGTCAGGTTGGCCGGGGAGTCGATGTCGAACGACCTGAGAGGTGCAAGCCAGCCCATGAGCGTTGCGTATGTCTTCCCGGGTCAGGGCAGTCAGGCGCCGGGCATGGGCCTGGGCTTCGGCGCCGAGTTCGAGGCCACCGCGGCCGACCTCTATCAGTGGGCCAGCGCCTGCCTCGGCTGGGACCTGGCCGAGATGCTTCGGACGGCCAGCCCCGACGAGCTCCGGCAGACCTACATCGCCCAGCCGGCGATCTTCTGTGTGTCGGTGGCCGCCCTGCGGGCCCTGGACGCTGCCGGGGTGGAGCGGCCGGCCTACGTCGCCGGCCACTCGCTCGGGGAGTTCTCCGCCCTGGTCGCCGCCGGCGCCCTCTCGTTCGAGGCCGGGCTGTTGCTGGTGGCCCGCCGGGCAGAGGCGATGCAGCGGGCGGCCGACGCCCGTCCCGGCTCGATGAGCTCGGTGCTCGGGCTGTCGGCGGAAGGGGTCGAGATGGCGGTCGAGGCGGCCGCACAGAACCAGGTGCTGGCGGTCGCCAACGACAACGCGCCCGGCAACGTCGTGGTGTCCGGCGAGTGGACCGCCCTTGAGCGGCTGCCGGCTGCGGCCAAGGAGCTCGGGGCCAGGCGGGTGGTGCCGCTGAACGTCGGCGGTGCCTTCCACTCGCCGCTGATGGCCCCGGCGGTGGAGACCTTCCATCCCCACCTGGCCGCGGCCCCGTTGCGCGACCCGGCGATCCCGGTGGTCGCCAACGCCACCGCCGAGCCCGTCACCAACGGCGAGGAGCTGCGCGAGCTGCTGGGCCGCCAGCTCACCGGCCGCGTCCGGTGGACCGAGTCGGTGCGGCGGATGGTCGCGCTCGGCGTCGACGCCTTCATCGAGGTCGGGCCGGGCACGGTCCTGACCGGCCTCATCAAACGGACGGTGGAAGGGCCTCGGGTGCTGTCGGCCGGCGACGCAGAGGGGGTGGCCGCGGTGGCCGACGCCCTCCGTGAGCAGCTTGACGGCGACGTCGCCAAGGGCGAGGACCAGGGTGAGGTGGTGGTGCTGCCGGAGCGGTTCGCGGTCTCGCCAGGCCACGGCCGCTTCTACCCGGTCAGCCCGTCCCGCTTCAACGATGAACGCCCGTACGTCGAGCCGGGCGACCTCCTCGGCGAGGTCCGCAACGGCGCGGCCAGCATCCCCGTCCGCAGCCCGTTCCGCGGCTGGGTCATGGCCCACCTCGCCTGGGAGGGTGAGCTGGTCACGCCCGGCCAGATCCTGCTCAGCCTCCGGCCCTTCTGACCGTCCGACCGCTGACCTCACGCCGGAGAAAGGAGCCGTGGTGCCCGCCGAGATCGTTGGACTCGGGGTGGCTGTCCCGCCCTACGTCTTGACCAACGCGGACCTGGAGGAGCTGGTCGAGACCAACGACCAGTGGATCACCGAGCGTACCGGGATCAAGGAGCGGCGGATCGCCGGCAGGGACGACTCGACCGCCCTGCTCGGCAAGCGGGCCGCCGAGCAGGCCCTGAAGGTTGCCGGGATCGGCGTTCACGAGGTGGATCTCCTCATGGTCGCCACGGCCACCCCCGACTACACCCTGCCCTCGGCGGCATGCATCCTCCAGCTGGAGCTGGGCATGACCAGGGGCGCCGCCATGGACGTGATCGCCGGCTGCTCGGGGTTCGTGTACGCCCTGGCCACCGCCTCCCAGTTCGTGTCCTCCGGCGCGGTCGACACGGCCGTGGTGGTTGGCTCGGAGACGCTGTCAAGGATCGCCGACTTCACCGACCGCGGGACCTGCATCCTGTTTGGCGACGGTGCCGGCGCGGTAGTGCTGCGCCGGGGCGAGGCCGGTGTCCGCGCGTTCTCGCTGGGTGCTGATGGCGCCCGCTCGCGGCTGCTCATGACCCCGGCGGGCGGGTCGCGCTTCCCGGCCAACAGCCGGACCGTCGCCGAGCGGCGGCACTACATCGTCATGGAAGGCCGCGAGGTCTTCAAGGGCGCGGTGACCGCGATGGCCGCGTCCAGCCTTGAGGCGATCAAGCGTTCCGGTCTGGAGCCGGAAGATATCGACCTGGTCGTCCCCCACCAGGCCAACCAGCGGATCATCGAGGCGACCGCCCGGCGGCTGAAGTTCCCCATGGCCAACGTGGTCATGAACGTGGCCCGCTACGGCAACACCTCGGCCGCGTCGATCCCCATCGCGATGGCCGAGGCGTGGGAGCAGGGCCAGATCCGGCCCGGTCAGCGGCTGCTGCTGACCGCCTTCGGGGCCGGCCTGGCCTGGGGCTCGGTGGTGGTCGACTGGACCCTGCCCAACCCGTCCGAGCCGGCGCCCGAGGAGCCGACCCAATCGGCCATGCCGATCGTGCGCGGCCTGCTCGACGGGACGCTGTGGGACGGCATGGACATGCTGCCGCCGCTGCGCGGCCAGGTCCCGGAGGCGGCGCTGTGAGCGCCGGCCACCCCGACCCGGCCATCGCCACGGGCGACCCGGTGGGCGGCACGGCCGGGCCGGCCGAGCCCAAGGGCGGCCTCGAGGGACGGACGGCGCTGGTCACCGGGGCCTCGGGGGCGATCGGGCGGGCGTGCGCCGTGGCCCTGGCCGGGCAGGGGGCGCGGATCGTGGTCGCCTACGGCTCCGACGACCAGGGCGCCCAGGAGACCGCCGACCTGGTCAAGGCGGCCGGCGCCGAGCCGGTGGTCGCCCAGGCCGACCTGACCGACCCTGGCGCGGCCAAGGAGCTGCTGGCGGCCGCCGGCGACGCCGGCGTCGACGTGCTGGTCAACAACGCCGGCCTGACCCGCGACGGCCTGCTGCTGCGGATGCGGGACGCCGACTTCACCGACGTCCTCGAGGTCAACCTGGTCGCCGCCTTCCGTTGCACCAGGGAGGCCCTGCGGGGCATGCTGCGGCGCCGATGGGGGCGGGTCATCTCGATCTCCAGCGTGGTCGGCCTGGTCGGCAACCCCGGCCAGGCGAACTACGCCGCCTCCAAGGCCGGGCTGATCGGCCTCACCATGAGCGTGGCCCGGGAGGTTGCAGGCAGGGGCATCACCGTCAACGCGGTCGCCCCCGGCTACATCCCCTCCAAGCTCACCGACGCCATGAGCGAGGAGGCCAGGCAGGCCATTCTCGGCCAGATCCCGGTCGGGCGGCTCGGCACCCCGGAGGAGGTGGCGGCGGCGGTTCGCTTCCTGGCCGGCGAGGAAGCCGGCTACATCACCGGCCAGGTCCTGGCCATAGACGGCGGCATGACGATGGGCACCTGAAGGGTCAGAAGGGCGTAGTTGACTGGCAGTCGGCACGGGCGGCATTCTGAGCCGCCATCGTGGCCCCCGACGCGAAGGAGAACGAGCAGATGGCGCAGTCGCGCGAGGAAGTGATCGAGACGATGAAGGACGTCCTGGCCTCCGAGCTGGGCGTCGAGGCGGACAAGGTGACCGCCGACGCCCGCTTCAAGGAGGACCTGGACGCCGACTCGCTCGACCTGGTCGAGGTCGTGCTCGCCCTGGAAGAGAAGTTCGGCATCGAGATCTCCGACGACCAGATCGCCGGCGTCAAGACCGTCGGCGAGGCGGCCGACCTGGTGATCTCCAAGCAGACGGCGGTGGGGTAGGAACCTTGCGTCGCGTCGTCGTCACCGGGCTCGGTGCGGTCACCCCGGTCGGCGTCGGGGCCAAAGCCTACTGGGACGCCATCACCGCCGGCCGTTCGGGCCTCGGGCCCCTCACCCTGGTCGACCCGGAGCCGGTGCCGTCCAAGGTGGCCGCCGAGTGCCTCGAGTTCGACCCGGCGGCCAGCCTCGGGCCCAAGGAGGCCAGGCGGCTCGACCGCTCGACCCAGTTCGCCCTGACCGCCGCCCGCGAGGCCTGGGAGGAGAGCGGCATCGAGGGCGGTGTCGACAAGGACGAGACCGGGGTGGTGTTCGCCACCGGCATCGGCGGCATCAGCTCGCTGCTGGCCAGCGACGAGGTGATGCGGACCAAGGGCCCCAACCGCGTCTCCCCCTTCACCGTTCCCCAGCTGATGCCGAACGCCGCCGCCGGCCAGATCGCGATGAAGCTCGGCCTGCGTGGGCCGAACTTCTGCACCACCACCGCCTGCGCGGCCTCCAACCATGCCATCGGCCTGGCCTTCCAGGCCATCCGCCACGGCGAGGCGATGGCGATGGTGGCCGGCGGCTCCGAGTCGGCCTTCGTCCAGGTCGCGCTGGTCGCGTTCGCCCAGATGACCGCGCTGGCGACCAAGTTCAACGACCGTGCCCAGGAGGCCTCCCGGCCGTTCGACGCCCTGCGCAACGGCTTCGTGATGGGCGAGGGCGCCGGGGCGCTGATCCTGGAGGAGCGTGAGCACGCGCTGGCCCGTGGGGCGCCCGTCCACGCCGAGCTGGTCGGCTTCGGGCAGTCGGCCGACGCCTACCACGTCACCGCGCCGTCCGAGGACGGCGGCGGAGCCGCGCTGGCGATGCGGCGGGCGCTGCGCTCGGCCGACCTGCCGCCGGAGGCCGTCGGCTACATCAACGCCCACGGCACCTCCACCCCGGCCGGCGACGTCTCCGAGACCAAGGCGATCCGCCTGGCCTTCGGCGACCATGCCGACCGGCTGGCCGTCTCCTCGACCAAGTCGATGATCGGGCACCTGTTCGGGGCGGCCGGCGCGGTCGAGGGCATCGCCACCGTGCTGGCGTTGCGGGACGGGGTGCTGCCCCCGACCATCAACCAGACCGACCCCGACCCGGCCTGCGACCTCGACTACGTGCCCAACCAGGCCCGAAAGGCCGAGGTCGACGTGGCCATGTCCAACGGCTTCGGCTTCGGCGGCCACAACGCCGTGGTGGTGTTCCGCCGCCACGACGGGTAGCGGTCCCCGGCCGCCGATGAAGCTCTACGCGGAGACGGCGGCGCTGCGGGCCCGCCAGCTCCTCGGTGATCTCGCGGTGCTGGCCTGGACGGCCGCGTGGGTTGCGGCCGGGCTGGGCCTGTACCGCCTGGTCGAGAAGCTGGCCGTCCCGGGGCAGCGGGTCGAGCAGGCCGGCAGCGCCTTCGCCGGCGACGTCGCCGAGATCCAGCAGAAGGTCGGCCGCGTCCCGGTGGTCGGCGGGGAGCTGCGCGACCCGTTCGGCCGGCTGGCCGGCGCCGGGCGGGCGCTGGCCGATGCCGGGGCGACCCAGCAGGAGGTCGTCCACCAGCTCGCCCTCTGGCTGGGGGTGACCGTGGCCGCCGTGCCGGTCCTGGCCCTGCTGCTGGTCTGGCTGCCGCGGCGGCTCGCCTGGGCAAAGGAGGCTGGCGCGGCCAGCCGGCTGCGCGCGGCGGGGGCCGATCTGGAGCTGTTCGCCCTGCGGGCAGTGGCCAACCGACCCCTTCGTGACCTGCACCGGGTCACCCCCGACCCGGCAGGCGCCCTGCGGGCCGGCGACCACACCGGGCTGGCAGAGCTGGAGCTGCGCGCACTCGGGCTGCGTGCCCAGCCGCGGCGCCTCTAGCGTCGACGCCAGACCAGCGCCAACACCCCCAGCAGCAGGCAGCCGATGCCAGCGCACGCGGCCAGCGGGAGGGGGGCGGCCAGCAGGCGCAGTCCCAGGCGCTCCACCAGGAGGGCAGGCGGGGCCGCGACCCGGCCGGTGACGCGTTCGGCGGCCGGGGGCAGGGTCGCGTCGGGGGCTTCATCGGGCGGGTCGGGCCGAACGCCGAGCACCTCGGCGCCCACCTTGGGCTTGACCTTGAACCCGTAGCCGAACAGGGCCCGCACGTCGTCGTACATGCGCTTGGTGCCGAGGACGACCGCGACCAGGGTCCGGCCGCCACGCCGCTGGGCGGCGACGATGGTGGAGCCCGCCTTGGTCGTGTAGCCGGTCTTGACCCCGAGCGCGCCCGGGTCGCGGCCCCAGCCGACGAAGTGGTTGTGGTTGCCGAGCACGGTTCGCCGGCCGCCCGGCCATCTGTAGGGGACGCCCCGGGACCCGACCAGCTTGGCCAGGACCGGCCGCTCCAGCAGGGCCCGGCCGAGGATGGCCAGGTCGGCGGCGCTGGCCCGGTGGCCTGGGGCGTCCAGCCCTGAGGGGTCGCGCCAGGTCGAGTCGGTGCAGCCCAGCTCCTCGGCCTTGGCCTGCATGGCCCGCAGGAAGCCGGCCCGGCCTCCCCGGGGCCAGGCGGCGGCCAGCGTCTCGGCGGCGTCGTTGGCCGAGACCAGCAGCAGGGTGGTGAGCAGCTGGTCGCGGCGGATCAGCCAGCCGGTCCGGTAGCCGAAACGGGTGCCGTCGACCCGCTCGGCGGCTTCGGGAATTCGCAGCACCTTGCCGGCCGGGTAGGAGTCGTTGGCCACGATGGCGGTCAGCACCTTGGTGGTCGAGGCGACCAGCACCGGCCGGTGGGCCTGGCGTTGCCACAGGACCGCGCCGGTGGCGGCGTCCATGACCACGGCGGCTCGGGCCTCGACCCGGGGCCCGGCCGGGGCCGACGCCCACCGGGATGGGACGGGCGCACGCAGCACGGCCTCGACCTCGGCCGGACTGGCCTCGGCCGGGGCGGCGGCGGGGATCGCCATCCATCCCACGAGCAGGCCGAGCGCCAGCGCGAGGGAAGGCAACCACCGTTGGCGGGAACGCACGCCGGTAGGCTGCCCGAAGCTGTGGAAGGAGTGCAACACCCTCGACCCGGACGGCGGC
>Ga0184609_10000238_pt1 | contig 15380 bp, 12 predicted proteins | sample PLM1_60_coex_FD_133165 | JGI IMG/M metagenome (GOLD analysis project Ga0184609, IMG submission 133165) | Groundwater sediment microbial communities from an aquifer in East River, Colorado, USA - PLM1_60_coex | ecosystem: Environmental > Terrestrial > Soil > Riparian zone | place: USA: East... | reverse complement strand
TGATGTAGTTGTAGGCGTCCCGCAGCGGGTGGAACTTGGACCGGCCGGCCCGCTTGAAGTAGTCGATCGGGACGTACTTGACCGGGTGCCCGTTGGACAGGAACGACAGGGTGATGGTGGTCACGCACGAGAAGCCGGGGGGCAGCAGGCGCAGGTACGGCTCGGCCACCCTGCGCTTGAAGGCGCGCAGGCCCGAGTTGAGGTCGGGGATGTCGGTGTTGGTGAGGAACGACGCCAGCTTGCGGATGGCCCACTTGGCCGGCACCCGGGCCAGCTTGTAGGTGCCGGCCTCGGTCGTGCGGGCCCCCACCACCTGGTCGTAGGTGTCGTCGAGCTCGCGCACCAGCTCGGGAATGCGTTCGTTGGGGTAGGTCATGTCGGCGTCGGTCCAGACCACCACCCGGCCGCGGGCGGCCTGGGTGCCGATCCTCCTGGCGGTGCCGGCACCCTGGTTGCGGGGCAGCAGGATGGTGTGGATCTCCGGGGTGGCCTGGAGGATCTCGCGGGTGCCGTCGACCGAGCCGTCGTCGACGCAGATCAGCTCGTAGCGCATGCCGGCCTCCTCCAGGGCGGCCTTGATGCGCTTGATCTCCTGCTCGATGTGGTCGCGCTCGTTGTAGCAGGGCAGCACGACCGAGACGTCGGGGACGGTCTCCAGCGATGCTTGGGCGAGGCTCACAGAACGACTCCTACCGGGATTCCCGCAGTTGCGCAAGTTGCGCGCGGTCGCAGCAGCTTAGTGAAGCGGGGGCTGTCATCACCGCGCCGCACCCGACGTCCAAGAAAACCCTTGGGGAACATCTCGGAAACGACTGCGGAAGCTGCCCCTCCTGAACCGCCGACGCGAGTCAGGCCAGGATGCGCAACGGCTCCTCCAGGGTGGCCTTGAGGGCGGCCAGGAACTGGGCGCCGGTGGCGCCGTCCAGGGCGCGGTGGTCGATGGACAGGGTGAGCTTCATACGCTGGCGGGTCGCCAGCTGACCGTCGCGGACGACCGGCTCTTCGTTGGTCGTGCCGACGGCCAGGATGGCGGCCTCCGGCGGGTTGATCACCGCCGTGAACTGGTCGATGCCGAACATGCCGAGGTTGGAGATGGTGAAGGTGCCGCCGGTGTAGTCCTCGGGGCGGAGCTTGCCGATGCGGGCCCGTTCGATCAGGGCCTTGGCGTCCTTCGAGATCTGGCTGACGCTCTTCTGGTCGGTGTCGCGGACCACCGGGACGATGAGGCCGCCGTCGACCGCCACGGCGATGCCGACGTTGACGCGCCGGTGACGCAGGATCTTGTCGCCGGCCCAGGACACGTTGATGTCGGGGTGGGCGCGCAGGGTGACCGCGCATGCCTTGATCAGCAGGTCGTTGACGGACAGCTTGACTCCCTCGTCGGCCAGCCGCTGGTTCAGCTCGGCCCGCAGCCCGAGCAGGGCTTCGACGTCGACCTGGATGGTGAGGTAGAAGTGGGGGGCGCTCTGCATGCTCTCGACCAGCCGGCGGGCGACCGTCTTGCGCATGCTGGTGAGCGGGATCTCCTCCACGTCGGCGCCCGGGGCGGGCTGGGCCGCCGCCGGCGCCTTGACGGCCGGAGCAGCCGGCGCCGCCGCTGGGGCCGCTCGGCCGCCGTCGCCAGCCGCCAACGCCTCGACGTCGGCCTTCACCACCCGGCCGCCTGGACCGCTGCCGGTCACGGTGGACAGGTCGATGCCCTGGTCACGGGCGATGGCCCTGGCCATCGGCGAGGCCTTCACGGGCTCGCCCGCGGCCGCCGGGACCGCGGCGGAGGCGGCGGCCGCCTCGGCGGCCGCTGTGGAGGTCTCGACCTCCGGGGTGGTCTCGATCTTGGCGGCCTGCTCGGCCGGCGACGGCGCCGCCGCGTCCGGGGCTGGCTGGGCGGGAGCGGCGGCCGGGGCGGATGCGCCACCGGCGCCGACGATCGCGATCGGCTGGCCGATCGGGACGGTCTCCCCCTCCTTGACCAGGATCTGCTGGAGCACCCCCTCCTCGAAGGCTTCCAGCTCCATGGTGGCCTTGTCGGTCTCGATCTCGGCCAGCACGTCGCCCCGCTGCACCTGGTCGCCCGGCTGCTTCAGCCAGGCGGCCAGCGTGCCCTCCTCCATGGTGTCGGACAGACGCGGCATGATGATCTCGGGCATCGCGACTACCTCCTGGGCCGCTAGCGGCGAACGCCGGCCGCGTCCAACGTCTGGTGGATCACCTTGACCAGGTGGCTGGCACCGGGCAGCGCGGCCACCTCCATCGGCTTGGCATACGGCAGCGGCACCTCGGCGGCGGCGACCCGGCGCACCGGCGCGTCCAGGTAGTCGAAGGCGCCCTCCTGGATGGTGGCGGCCACCTCGGCCCCGACCCCGTAGGACAGCCAGTCCTCCTCCAGCACCACCGCGCGGTTGGTCTTGCGGACCGAGGCCACCACCGTGTCGCGGTCCAGCGGCCGCAGGCTGCGCAGGTCGATCACCTCGGCGTTGATGCCCTCCTCGTCCTGGAGGCGGTTGGCAACGTCCAGGGCGATCTTGGCCATCCGGGAGTAGGCGACGATGGTCAGGTCGCTGCCCTCCTTGACGACCTCGGCGCGGCCGAACTCGGTGGTGTAGTCGCCGTCGGGCACCTCGCCCTTGGTGTTGTACAGGGCCAGGTTCTCGATGAAGATCACCGGGTCGTTGTCCCTGATCGCGGTGCGCAGCATGCCGCGGGCGTCGGCCGGGGTTGCCGGGGTGACGACCTTGAACCCGGGCACGTGGGCGTACCAGACCTCCAGGTTCTGCGAGTGGGTGGCCGCCAGCTGCTGGCCGCCGCCGCCGGGGGTCCGCAGCACCATCGGCACCGGGGTCTGGCCACCGAACATCCCGTAGATCTTGGCGCCGTGGTTGACCAGCTGGTCAAGGGCCAGGATCGAGAAGTTGATGGTCATGATCTCCACGACCGGGCGCAGCCCCAGCATGGCCGCGCCGATGGCGGCGCCGACGAAGCCTTCCTCGCTGATCGGGGTGTCGACCACCCGCTTGGGACCGAACTCGGCCAGCAGCCCGGCGGTGATCTTGTAGGAGCCTTCGAAGACGCCGATCTCCTCGCCCATGAGATAGACGTCCTCGTCGCGCAGCAGCTCCTCGCGCAGCGTGTCATGCAGCGCCTGTCGGTAGGTCATCACGGCCACGGTTGCATCACCTCCAAGCTGGGGTCAGGCCTGGGCCACCGAAGGGTCGCCGGGCAGGCCGCGCGGCGCGTTGGCGACCGGGCTGGCGTAGACGTCGTCGAACAGCTCCCCGACGTCCGGGTCGGGGCTGGCGTCGGCGAAGTCGATGGCCTGCTGCACCTCGCGCTCCACCTCGGCCTCGAGCTCGGCCACGGCCGCCTCGTCCAGGGTCCCGGTCTGGATGAGCCTGGCCCGGAAGGCGACCACCGGGTCCTTGGCCCGGCCCTGCTCGACCTCCTCCTTGGAACGGTAGCGGGCCGGGTCGACCACCGAGTGGCCGCGCATCCGGAAGCTCACCGCCTCCAGCAGCGTCGGCAGGCGCTCGTTCCGCGCCCGGTCGACCGCTCGGCGGGCGGCGTCGCGCACGGCCAGCAGGTCGTTGCCGTCCACCCGCTCGCTGGCCATCCTGTAGGCGCAGGCCCGCTTGTACAGCTCCGGCTCGGCCGACGCCGCCTCGACCTTGGTCCCCATCCCGGTCAGGTTGTTGACGATCACGAAGACGATCGGGAGCTTCCACAGCTGGGCCATGTTCAGGCACTCGTGGAAGGCGCCGGTGTTCACGGTGCCGTCACCCATCTGGCACATGACCACCTCGTCGCCGTCCCGGTAGGCGATCGCCTGGGCGGCGCCGGTGGCCAGCGGGATCTGCCCGCCGACGATCGCGTAGCCGCCGAGCAGCCGCGCGCCCACGTCGAACAGGTGCATCGACCCGCCGCGGCCGCGGGAGACGCCGGTCGCCTTGCCGAACAGCTCGGCCATCACCGGGCCCGGCTCGATCCCCTTGGCCAGCGCGTAGCCGTGCTCGCGGTAGTTGGTGAACAGGTAGTCGCGTGGCTCCAGGGCCGCCATCAGCCCGACCACGGTCGCCTCCTCACCCAGGTTGAGGTGGCAGTAGCCGCCGATCTTGGCCCGCTGGTACATCTCGGCGCAGCGTTCCTCGAACCGGCGCATCAGCCACATCATCCGGTAATAGCCGACCAGGGCGTCCGGCTTCTCGTCGGCGAACGCGTCCGCCGCGCGCTTCGCGCCCTGGCCGCGCCTCCGCGGCGCGGTCTTCTGGTCGGTCGCCATCACGGTCCTCCTCATCGTCACCGGCCGGCTACGGGAGCTACTCGCCCGGCGGCTGTTCCTGCCGGGTGAAGCGGTCGGCTGGCTCACCGCAGCGCGGGCAGCGCTCGGGCGGCTGCGCGCCACGCACCGGCTCGCCGCAGCTCTCGCAGGTCCACTCCAGAGAAAGCAGCTCGACCAGGTCGGAGCGGCTGACGATGCCGACCAGCCGCTGCCCGGCCACCACCGGCACGCGCCGGATCCGCATCTCGATCAGCAGGGAGCGGACGTCCTCGACGTCGGTGTCCTCGGTGACGCTGATCACCGTCGACGACATCACGTCGCGCGCGGTCGGGCCCTTCTTGACCAGCAGGTCGTACTCGCTGACCAGCCCGACCACCGCGCCATCCTGGTCGGTGACCGGCACCCCGCTGATCCGGTGTGCGGTGAGCAGCCCGACCACGTCGGTGGTCGGGGTCTCCGGCTCGGCGGACACGACCGGCGTCGTCATGATCTCCTTGACCTTCACACGCTCACACCTCCATGGGCACTGACGCGGTCGTTGGGGGGTGGCTAGCGGCGGCGGGCCGGTGGGGTGTGGACGGGGAGGCCGAGCGCCACCATGGCGGCCTCCATGGTCCCCTCCCCAAGGGTCGGGTGGGCGTGGATGGTGTCGGCGATATCGGTCAGGGTGGCCTCCAGCTGCATGGCCAGCACCCCCTCGGGGATCAGGTCGCTGGCGCTCGGCCCGATGATATGGACCCCCAACACCTCACCATACTTGGCGTCGGCGACCACCTTGACCAGCCCCTCGGTCGACCCAAAGGTCTGGGCCCGACCCAAGGCGGTGAACGGGAACCGACCAACCACCACCGCATGCCCAGCCTCCTTGGCGTTGGCCTCGGTCAGCCCCACACTGGCCACCTCCGGATGGGTGAAGGTCGCCGCCGGGACCGCCCGATAATCCATCCGCTCCGGATGCCCGGCGATCACCCCAGCCGCGACCAGCCCCTGATGGCTGGCCACATGGGCCAACAACACCGTCCCGGTCACATCACCGATCCCATACACCCCCGCCACGCTGGTGCGCAGCTGGTCGTCCACCTGGACCCAGCCCCGCTGGTCGGTGGCCACCCCGCTGCGCTCCAGGTCGAGCCCTTCGGTGTTGGGCCGGCGGCCGACCCCAACCAGCACCACATCGGTCTCGACCTGCTCGGGATGCCGCCCGTCGGGGTCGGCGATCGTGACCCGCAGGGCGCCCCCCTGCTTGTTTCCCTTGCCTGCCGGGGTGATCTCCGAGACCGTCCTTCCGGTCTGGACCTTGATCCCCCGCCTGGTGAACGAACGGCCAAGGGCCTTGCCCATGTCGGCGTCCTCGGCCGGGAGCAGCGTCGGCAGCAACTCGACCATGGTCACCTCCGCGCCGAAGGCGTGGAACATGGTCGCCCACTCCGCCCCGACCGCGCTGGCGCCGATGATCACGATCCGCCGCGGCACCTCCCCGAGCAGGAACGCGCCGTCGGAGGTGACCACCCCGGGCAGGTCGATCCCTGGGATCGGCAGCAGCACCGGCGTCGACCCGGTGGCCACGATCAGGTTGCGTCCCTCGAGCCTGGCCTGCGGCCGGCCGTCGGGCGCGGGTGGGGCGTTGTACAGCGGTCCCCCGGCACCCAGCGGCGCGTCCCCGACCCCGACGACGTCCACTGCGTTCGGGCCGACGAACCGCGCGTGCCCGCCGACCACCGTGACCCCGTTGGCCTTCAGCAGCCCAGCCACCCCGTCGGTCAGGCCCTTGACGATCCGCTCCTTGCGCTTCACCACCGCCGAGTAGTCCAGCCGCACGTTGTCGGCGAGCACCCCGAACTCGGCGCTGTGCTGCATGGTCTCCAGCACCTCGGCCGACCGCAGCATCGCCTTGGTCGGGATGCATCCCCAGTTCAGGCAGACCCCACCGGGCCGCTCCTTTTCCACCAGCGCGGTCCGCAAGCCCAGCTGAGCCGCCCGGATCGCCGCCGGGTACCCGCCCGGGCCGCCCCCCACGACCACCAGGTCGAACTCCTGCCGCTCCACCTGCCCGGCCATGCACCACACCTCCCACGCCATGCCACCCTGCCGTGCTCACGGCCCCTCGAGCATGGCGATGCCCTGCCACCAATGCAAAGGGTCCCCTGGTTCCCGGGTCGCAACCCTCCCCCCTCGCGCCCGACAAGGCCACGTCAAGCGATCGCTCCCCGCCGGCGCGACCGCCGCATCGCCTGACGGTGGGCGCGGCTAGGCGCCGCGGCGGCCGATGTCCAGCTCGGAGGCGGCGAAGCGGTCTTCCAGGAACCGGCCGTGGGCGAGCAGGCGGTCGGTGTCGCCCTTGGCGACCGCCTCCAGCACCTCGCCGAGCTTGGCCTCGAGCAGGGCGAGCTGGTCGAGCAGGACCTGCCTGGCCGTGCGGCCCCGGGACACCGCGACCCGGTTGGCGTAGCCGCGGGGCAGGCTGAGGTAGCTCTCGAGCGCGGTCGGCAGGTAGTCCAGGGTGGTTCGCTCGACCACGTAGGCGTCGGGTGAGCCGGGCGGCAGGGCATGCCGGCGGTCCAGCACCTCGCGGATCTGGCCGTGGATGCGGCCGACGGCGGCGAGCACCTCGTCGGGCACGCGGCCGCGCAGCCGCCGCTCCTGCTCGCCCATGGCCCGGTTGAGATTGCTGGGATCCAGGCCGCTGCGCAGGTCGATGCTCCTGGTCGGCGGGGTGGCCAGGGCGCCGATGCCGTACATGCCGGCGACCACCACCGGCCACAGCTCCCCCACCACCCCGGTGAAGTACAGGCCGAGGCCAGGGAGCCCCGGTTGGCGTCGAACATGGCACCGGAGGTCCGCTGGACGATCCGCCGCAGCTCCTCCGGGTCGGCCTCGCCGAACTGGATGGCGAAGGTCTTGACCGACCGGGCCGGTTCCGGCACCGCCTCCAGCCCGCCGAGGAAGTCCTCCAGCGAGATGCCGCGGTTGTTCTCCCCGTCGGTCATCAGCACGATCGAGGTGAAGCGATCCCGGTCGCGCTGCGCGTCGGTGGCCGCCCGCTGGTAGGCGCGGCGCATGGCCGAGAAGATCGCCGTGCCCCCGTGCAGCTGGAGGCCGGCGACGTAGTCGCGGATGGCGGCGCGGCCGGGGGCGCCCGGGCCGGCGCCCGCGACGGTGAAGTCACGCTCGTCGATCACGTGCTCGGCGAAGGTGATCATGGTGATCCGCTCGCGGGCCCGGAAGCTGGCGAAGCGGCCGGTCAGCGAGTTGTCGGCGCCGGTGAGGTTGACCAGGGTCTGCTTCAGGGCCGCGATCCGGTCCCCCTCCATCGACCCGGACACGTCGAGCACATAGATGGTGTGGGCCGGTCGCCGGATGCGGTTGAGGTAGGCCAGCAGCAGGTCGTCGATCACCCGGATGCTGGCCGGGAACGGCAGCTCGACCAGCACCCGCCGCGGGAAGCGCTGGTCGGGGGCGACGTCGGGCACGGCCGGGCGGCGGGCGGTCGAGGTCATCAGCTGGCGCTGCATCGCGGGACCGCGCAGGTAGGCCACCAGCTTGTCGTACTCGGCCCGCTTGGTCGGATCGAGCAACAGCAGCGGGTAGTCGGCGGTGATGATGCCGTCCCTGGGGTAGATCAGCTCCAGGGGTTCGCTGAGCTTGCCCGAGGCGTTGAGGCCGAGCAGGACCGACTCGTAGTTGATGAGCCCGTCCAGCTTGCCCTGGCCGGTCACGAAGGCGTCGGCCAGCCAGCCGGAGCTGCCGGCGGTGAGGGTCTGGCCGCTGAAGAAGTCGGTCAGGCCGCGCTCGTCGATGTCCTCGGTGCGCAGGGCGTCGCCGGTGCCGGCGAGGGCCGCCGCCACCCCGACCAGCGCCGAGAAGCCGGAGTTGGACGCGGCCGGGTTGGTCATGCCGTAGCGCAGCTGCCCGGCCCTGGCCTTGGCCGCGATGTCCTTCCAGGTGACGTCGGGGTTGCCGGCCCAGCCGAAGCGGGCCGCGACCGAGCGCTTCACCCCCAGCACCACCGGCGACAGCATGATCCGCTCGGAGGCGAGTGGCCGGCCCGCGCCCCCATCGGCGGCCGCCAGCAGGGTCAGGTAGCGGGCCGACGAGAACCAGGCCAGCGCCGGCCGCAGGCCTTCGCCAGCAGCGGTGATCCGCTCGGCCCCCTCGAGGGTGCCGCTGTACTCGAAGCGCAGGTTGACCCCGGTGGCCTCGCGGATCTGGCCGGCCAGCGGCTCGACGTCCTTCAGCTCCGACCCGGCCAGGACCCGCAGGGTATTCGGTGGGTCGGCGGGCGGCTGCTCCCCGGCGTCGCCGGTGCAGCCACCGATGACCAGCGCCAGCGCCAGGAGGACCGGGACGGCCAGCCGCCGCACGGGAGTCAGCTCCCCCCCACGGCCGCCGGCAGGGCCAGCTCGGCGTCGCCGGGCCCGGGGCCACCGTCGTCGACAGGCGCCGACCCCTTGGCCCGCTCCAGGTAGCCGCGGGCCTTGGCGACCTCCGACTCCAGCGCGTCGACGGTCGCCCGCATGCTCTGCAGGGCTGCGCCCTTGTAGGTGTCGACCGCCTCCATGGTCGCGTAGATGTTGGCGAAGGCGGTCCTGAGCTGGTTCAGGTTGATGGTCGCGCTGGCCGCCTGGTCGTGGATGCGCCCGGTCTGCTGGCGCAGCATCGAGGAGGTCGACTCGATCAGGTTGCCGGTGGTGGAGTTGAGCGCGGTGATCTGGTCGAGGACCAGCCGCTGGTTGGCCAGGGCCTGGGCGACCATGATGGCCGTGCGCAGGGCGGCAACGGTCGTGGTGGTGGCCCGGTCGACGCCCTTGATCAGCTCGTGGTTGTTCTTGCGGACCAGGTCGAGGGCCAGGTAGCCCTGGACGGCGACGGCAAGCTGGGTGAGCAGGTCCTGGTGCTTCTGGCGGACGTAGAACTGGACGTCCTGGCGGAGCGTCCTGGCCTTGTCGGGGTCGGTCGCCTCCAGCCCGACGACCTGGTCCTCCAGGGCCTCGTCCAGGCGCCGGGCCAGCAGCGCGTACTGCTGCAGCCGGCCCATGGTGGCCCAGAGGTTGACCTTCTCCTGCTCGATGGCCGCGTTGTCCTTGCGCAGCTCGTCCTGGCCCCGGTACAGCGAGTTGATGATCGCGTCCAGGTGGGTCTGGGAGGAGCGGTAGCGGTCGAAGTAGTCGCGCAGCTTGCTGCCGAGCGGGATCATGCCGAGGAGCTTGCGGGTGCTGAACAGGTCCCCCTGCCGGGCAGGGTCCAGCTCCTCGACGGTGTTGCGCAGGTCGATCAGCGACTTGGACACCGGCGAGCCGGCGTCGAACAGGCCGGAGCCCATGGCCTTGACCGGCCGCTCCAGCATCCGGTTGGAGACGGCGGCGGCCTCGCGCATCTCGCGGTCGCCCATGCGGGTGATCGACCCGACCTTGCCGGTGAAGTCGGGGCTGTGCACGTCCAGGCCGGCCACCGACTCGGCGAAGGCGTCGGCGGTGGCCTCCAGCTGCCTGGCCACCGCCGGGTCGACCGGGATGACGGTGGCGGCCTGGGTCGGGCCGACCGCGGACACCGGCGCCGGCGGCACCAGCACCAGCTCGTGCCCGGCGCGGCCACGGTGGCCGGCGCCGCCGGAGCGGCATCGGGTGCTGCGCTGTCGGCGGGTTCGGTGGTCGGTCGATCGGTCACGTGCGGTATGCCTCCCTGGGTCAGTAGCGCTCCTGGATGCGGGTGATGAGGTGCTCGAGGGCCTCGTAGGTGGGCGGCTCGACGATGGTGACCAGATCGGGCGGCACGGCCACCTTCCGGTCGGCCAGGAATTTGCGGACGGTGGCGGCGTCGGCGGTCCGGAAGCCGTGCTTGACGGCCAGCCGCTGCAGCTCCGGGTCGCTGCTCAGCAGCCGCCCGAATAGGTGTCAGGCAGTTTCCCGGCCCGCGCCGTCAAGGGTGTCGTTGACGGCTGCGCGACCGGGTGGTCACATTGGATGCATGGAGAAGCTGTCGCTTGATGCGCTCGCTCGCGAGCTGATGAAGTCGGCCACCGCCGCCTCGGCCGGCCGGAGCGCACGGACCGTCTACGGTGGACATGAGCATGTGCTGCGGCAGACGCTGGTGGCGTTGACCGCCGGGTCGTCGATGTCGGAGCACGAGAATCCCGGCGAGGCGACCGTGCACGTGCTGCATGGTCGGGTGCGGCTGGTTGCGGAGGCCGCGGAGTGGGAAGGGCGCGACGGTGACCTGCTGATCGTTCCCCAGGCGCGGCACACCCTGCATGCTCTGGAGGACGCAGCCGTGCTGCTCACCGTCGCCAAACTGCCATAGTCACCGGGTCGTCCCGGTCGTCGGTGGGTGTGCCCTGGAGGCGGCGAGCAGCAGATATCCCGTCGGCGGGGCCATCTTGGCGATAGGCTGGTCGCATGCGCCATACCCGGCTGTACCGCGACGGGGTGCTGGAGGCCAAGGACTTTCCGGCAACCCAGATCTCCGACTACCTCAAGGAATCGGGCACGGTGGTCTGGTTGGACCTGTGCGAGCCCGACCGGCAGGACCTGGCGGTCGTGTCGGAGGAGTTCGCGCTGCACCCCCTGGCGGTCGAGGACGCCGTCCAGCAGCACGAGCGGCCCAAGCTGGACCGCTACCAGGACCATGCGTTCCTCACCGCATACGCGGTCAGCCTTGACCCGGCCACCGGCAGGCTCACCACCAGCGAGCTGGCGGCATTCGTCACCCCGCGGGCGCTGATCACCGTCCGTAAGGACCCCCGGTTCGACATCGACGGCGTGGTGGCCCGCTGGGACGGCTCGGCCGACCTGGCCGCCCACGGCGTCGGGTTCCTGCTGTGGGGGCTGCTCGACTTCGTCGTCGACGGGCACTTCGCCGCCGTGCAGCAGCTCGACGACGCCATGGAGGGCCTTGAGGACCTGCTGTTCGACGAGCGGCCCCACAATGTCGAGGTGCAGCGCCGCTCGTTCGAGCTGCGCAAGTCGCTGGTGGTGTTGCGCCGGGTGGTGCTGCCCATGCGCGAGGTCGTCAACACCTTGCTCCGCCGCGACCTGAAGCTGGTCGACCAGGCCATGGGCCCCTACTTCCAGGACGTCTACGACCACGTGCTGCGGGCAACGGAGTGGACCGAGTCGCTGCGCGACCTGGTCTCCACCATCCTGGAGACCAACCTCACCATCCAGGGCAACCGCCTGACCACGATCACGAAGAAGGTCACCAGCTGGGCGGCCATCATCGCGGTGCCGACCGCCGTGACCGGCTTCTACGGCATGAACGTGCCCTACCCCGGGTTCGCCCAGCAGTCAGGGTTCGTTGCCTCGGTCGTGCTCCTGGTCGTCCTCTCCAGCGGCCTGTACCTCCTGTTCAAGCGCCTGGACTGGCTCTGAACGAGATCAAGCTCCAGAGCAGGACCTGGACCAGGGCCGAACCTCCATCGAAGGGCGCGTACCGGTCCGCGGCCTCACCGTGACACAAGCGAGTTGAACCGGACATCGCGCCGATGCGGTCGGTACCTCGCATCGTGACCTCACCCGACCAGGCTGGTGGCAGCGCCCACAGATGCCCAAGGAGGTCACCATGCGCGTTGTCCGGCACCTGGTCCGGCTCCTCGCCGCCGCCGCCGCGGCCCTGCTCATCACCGCCGTCTTCGACCCCGCCGCCGGGTTGGCCAGCACCCAGCCCGGCTTCTCCACCCAGCCTCGGGTGGTCGAGCACCCGCCGATCGGCTTTGCCAAGCTGGTCGGGCTACGGGCCGGACGCCACGCCAGCTTCGACCGGGTGGTGTTCCAGCTCGACGGGCCCATCCCCGCCTATTATTCGGTCCGCTACGTGCCGGTGGTGCGCCTGGACGGCTCGGGGGCGCCGCTGCGGCTTCGCGGCACGGCGTTCCTCGAGGTCGTGGTACGCGCCCCCACCCACGACCAGGACTATCGCCCGGTCCTGCGCCCGACCCGGCTGCGTCCCGACTTCCCGGCCCTGCGCGAGGTCAACGCCCCAGGCTCCTTCGAAGGCCAGACCACCGCCGGGATCGGCGTGACCCGGCGGGTCGGCTTCCGCGTGCTGGAGCTGACCGACCCGACCCGGATCGTCATCGACCTCGCCCACCCCGGCCAGCCGACGCCCCCGGTGGACGATGGAGCCGCAGGCCTGGTCGTGTCGCCCGGTAGCGGCCCGGTGGGCACCAAGGTGACCGTGCAGGGCCACGGCTGCAACAACCCAGGGTCGACCTCGACCAGCACCGACCTGGTGTTCCAGAGCGGCCAGGAAGGCACCGTCGGCGCTGTCGGGCTCGGGGAGATCCCCAACGACAACCAGGGGCGCTTCCGGACCACGGTGACCATCCCGGCCCGCATGGATCCGCTGCAGGACGTGGGCGGGGGTCCGACCCGACCCGGCACCTACCAGTTCACCACCAGGCCGCCGATCTGCAGCGCGACCTTCACCGTGACCAGCACTCCGCCCGGCCCAACCGGCTCGCCGGGCACCCTGCCGTTCACCGGCTCCCGCAGCCCACTGCTGCTGGCCGTCGGCGGCGGGCTGCTGGTGGCCGGGGCCGGGCTGCTCCTGCTCATCCGTCGGCGCGCCGGACTCGCCTCCTGACAGCACGCTGACCCGGCGCAGCCAGGCATCCGCCTGGCTGCGCTGTGGTCACCGGTGACCTGGCGCCGACTACAGCGGGCAGCCGGTGCGTTCGTGGAGCCGGCGGTTGGCCCCCTGGGCCAGCCGCACCAGCAGCGGATCAGGAGCCGACGCCGACGCGGCAACGTGGATCTGCAGGACCCGCTCGTTGCAGGCGAACATGACCAGCTGCCCCCTGCCCCCACCCGGCTCGAGGAGGTACAGCTCGCCGCCGGTGACCCGCGGCACCCGAACGGGCAGGACACCCCGCTCGCCGAGTGCGTTGCGGAGCTGGCTCCGCATCGCGCGCGCGTCGGTCCTGGACGGGAACTGGAACAGCGCCGCCACCACCGGGCCGGCCGGGCGCGCCCAGGTCCGGGTGCAGCCGCTCTGGACCTGATGGCCGCCGAGAGCGCGAGGCAGCGCCGCCGGCTCCGGCAGCCAGCCGCCGGCCGCGCCGGCGGCGGTCGCGAACGCGCGGTCGGCCGGTCGTCCGCCAAGCGTGCCACCCACACCCAGGTCGCCGAGCAGCTCGCACAATGGTGGGGTCCGGGCCGGGGCGGTGACCTTGGCCGGCCGGGTGGTTGCGGCCACCGAGGGACCTTCCGGCTGGGCGCTCAGCCACCGCTCCGGCAGGTCCGGCTGGCTGGCCAGCAGCGCCGCCGCCACCGCCGCGACCAGGCCGAGCAGGGCCAGCCACCGGCGGGCCCGCCGTCGCCGCCTTGGCCGGCTCGTCGGCGGTGGCGGCGCTGGCGGCTGGATGGCGGCCGCCGGCGGTGACCAGCTCTGCTGGAGCAGCTGGGTGGCGCTGGCTTGCGGATCTGGGTCCGCATGGTCGCCGAGCAGCTCCAGCAGGACCGCCTTGGCGCTGGGCCTCCGCTCGGGCTGCTTGGCCATGCAGCCCTCGACCAGCTCACGCAGCCGATCCTCGAGGCCCTCCAGGTCGGGCGGCTCGTGCCTGATCCGGTGGACGACCTCCACGACCGTGCCCTGCCCGAACGGCCGCCGCCCGGTGCCGGCGTAGGCGACCAGGGAGCCCCACACGAAGATGTCGACCGCGGCGGTCACCGGCAGCTGGGCGAACTGTTCCGGCGCCATCCATCCCGGCGAGCCCATGAGCTTGCCGGTGGCGGTGCTGGCGCTGGCGTCGAGGGCCCGGGCGATGCCGAAGTCGATCACCTTGGGGCCGAAATAGGAGAGCAGCACGTTGCTCGGCTTGAGGTCGCGGTGCACCACCCCGGCCCCGTGGATGGCGGTCAGGGCGGCTGCCATGCCGACCGCCAGCCCCTCCAGGTCGGTGGCGGGCAGGCGCCCGCTGGCGGCGATCGCCTGGTCGAGCCGAACCCCCTCCACGTACTCGGTCACCAGGTACGGCAGCGGGCCCGACACGTCAGCATCAAGCACCCTGGCGGTGCAGAACCCGACCACACGGCGCGAGGCGGCGACCTCGTGGCGGAACATCCCGAGGAACGCGGGGTCGCCGGCGAGCTCGGGGGCGCAGGACCTTGGCGGCCACCCGTGGCCCGTCGCCGGCGCGGCCAAGGAACACCGTGCCCATCCCGCCGGCACCAAGCCGCCCCAGGATCTGGTAGGGCCCGATCCGCTCAGGATCACCAGGAGCCGGCGGCGGCGACCCAGCCGACCGGCCGAGGTCGGCAGCCTCGCCGCGCTCGGCCACCAGGCTCCTTGCGTAAGCGGCGCCCGTCCACCCAGCGGACCGGCTCACGGCACCCCGCTGACCAGCGGAGCGTATCACCGGCGGACTCCCAGCAACCTCCCAGCCTCGTCCCAGCCCATCCCCAGCGCCGGCCGTCACACTCGCGTTGTTGCATCCACGAAAGGAGCCCTCTCGATGTTTCCCCGAAAGCTCACCACGTCCATCGCTGCCGGCGCCGTGGCCATCGCGGTCGCGATCGGCGCCTACGCGGTCGGCAACGCATCCAGTTCCAGCAACGGCGCGTCAGGCACCGCCAACGCGGCCCCGTCAGCGCAATCGGCCCAGGCCCCGCAGGCTGGTCAGGTCCCGGCGAACTGGCGTCCCGGGACGGGAACGATCGTCACCGGAGCGGCGGCGGACAAGGCCAAGGCCGTTGCGGTCGCCACCTACCCGGAGGGGACCGTCAACCGGGTGCTGAAGCTGAGCGACGGCTCGTACGCCGTCCACAGGATCGGCACCAGTAGCCCGCACCACATCTTCGTCAGCACCGACTTCAAGGTAACCGGCGCCGCGTAGGGCACGGGATGGTTCAAGCTGGGCACCGGCGCATTGACCGCGACCACCCCCTTGGGCGGTGCGGTCAGCTCGGGTCTTGGGACTGGCCGGCGTCGATCGGGAACTCCACCCACCGGGCGACCGCGCAGCGGGAGACGAGGCGTCCAACCGAGACCAGGGCAGACGCGGGTGCTTACCGGTGGTGGACGTAGTTCGGCCGAAGATCGGCGTTGTGGTAGTAGCGGTGGAACACCGGGGTGGCGGCACCCGAGATAGGCGGCACGATCCACGACCAGTCGG
>Ga0184609_10000235_pt1 | contig 15435 bp, 18 predicted proteins | sample PLM1_60_coex_FD_133165 | JGI IMG/M metagenome (GOLD analysis project Ga0184609, IMG submission 133165) | Groundwater sediment microbial communities from an aquifer in East River, Colorado, USA - PLM1_60_coex | ecosystem: Environmental > Terrestrial > Soil > Riparian zone | place: USA: East... | reverse complement strand
AGGCGTATTCGTATGGCCTGGATTAATGGATCTACAAAATGCGGACGGCAATGAAGGTAATGCGTTACTGGATCGAAACATTTTTCTGCGCGAGCTAGCGAAGTCGAAACCATGCTCCGGCGTTGAGCGTTGGCCTGCGCAGCCTAAAAGATATACCTGAAGGCGCAAGGGCGCGACTGCAGCCGTTTTTGTCACTCGACTAAATCCTCTTAGCTTGCGTGTTAATGCTGAAATCAAATTGAACTCTCCAGCAACTTGATCTTGCTAAATCTCTGCCGCGTCGCTACGGAACCGTAAGTCCGAGTTCGATTCTCGGCGGGCACACCACGCTTTAAGCCCGTCCATATTCTGCGAAATTGGTTGCCGAACATCGGTACCCAGTGTTCCGAACTGAATAGCCACGCTAACCAACCTATCGCCGTTTTCTTTTTTGGAAGATCTCACTCAAATCGAATCGACGCACAGTTAGATACGATCGCAATCGGATTTAGGAGCTTGACTCCGGTTTAGGGGACGAAATAGGCTGCGGCGTGGAACGGCAACAAACAAAAATTTGAACCCGTTACCGTCATGTTATCGTTATTCCGCAATGGACACGTCGTCGTCTAGGATAGGGAGGCACGGTTATGAGGTTTGTCTTTTTGCTTCTAACCTTGCTCCAAAGCACACTGGTTGTTAGTGGCTGCGCAACTGCGATAAACCAGTCAACGCCGCCGGAAAATTACAAGGGGCCCATTGCCTCGGAGCCTGTTATTCAGCCGGGCGATTATTGGATCTATGAGCGGGGCAATTCGACCAGAGCGAAATCTACACGACTATCCTCCAACTTACAGTTTCCTCTCTGGATCGGAAAAACCTGGCGCTATGAAACTGGAGCCCGTCGGCCTAACCAGCCTCCGACGAGCACAGCTTCGCCGATTCCGGCATGGGTAGAATGTTACGTCACTGCGTTTAACAATGTCACGGTGCCGGCCGGCAGCTTCCGAGCGTTTCAGTGCGACTGCCAGTGCCACATTGTCGGGGGCGAAAGGTTCTATCAGGAAGGATGTGGCGTTTGGACCACCTGGTACGTGCCGGAGGTGAAAAATGTTGTAAAAATGAAAACCGCGAGCACTGCAACCTCGTTCGAGCTGGTGGATTATAGAGTCTCTGAAAGAATTTCAGATGAGCAGCGCAGGGAGGAAGATCAGAAAAGAAACGGGACGCAAGCCAACAAGACAGAAATCCCGGCCAAAGTAGCTCGCACCGTCCCGGAGGACGGAAGCGAAAACGTGCCGACATCGTTGAAGGAGATCGTCATTGTCTTCGATCAGCCGATGTCGAGAGCTTGGAATCTCAATTGCTCACCCTCGTTTTATCCTGAAGCTCCTGCGGGGCGAAGATGTTCTGAAGGCGGGACTCACTGGCGAGACGACCGCACCTTCGTGGTTCAGCTTACTACGGGACTCAGGCCAAATCAGCGTTACTCGTTCGGCGTTAACCCGAGCGTGGGCCGGGAGAAATATGACCTGACAAGAGCTTTCCGTGGGCTGGGTCACTCCACGACCGCTGTTCCACAGCGTTTCTTTTTCACGACAGGACCATGATGTGAATCAGCACCGGCCTGACGAGCGCGCCGCTCACCGATGCACAGCGCCAGGAGTTGGATCGGTGATTGGATGATCATTAGCGCTCAGGACCTAAGGGCATTCCCTGGGAAGAGGCCTTGCAGCAGATTCGCACCCGCCCTAGGTGAAGCCATTCATTCTTCCAACGCCAACGTAACCGCTTTGTTTACGTGAAGCGCCATCGTATCAAATAGCCTGACTGGAGTATCTTCAATGTGGATAAGTAGCGGGAGCTCGGTGCAAGCAAGGATCACGGCCTCGGCGCTCGCTTGTTGGAGGTCGAGAATGATTTTCTGCATTGTTTCTTTGGATTCGGGAATCATCTTCCCCATGCACAGCTCGTTAAATATTACGTTGTGGACGTAGGCTCGCGCGGCGAGATCGGGGACTACAACGTCAATTCCTAGAGCGCGAAATCTTTCTTTATAGAAATCTTGTTCCATTACGAAACGAGTGCCTAGAAGGCCAACCGTGGAGATCCCGGCATTGACGATCTCCTCTGCGGCGACATCGGCGATGTGCAGGAGTCGTAAATTAATAGATAGTTGCACTACCTCCGCGACCTTGTGAGCGGTGTTCGACGCCATCATTACAAAATCGGCTCCCGCTTTTTCGAGCCGGCTTATCGCCTGGATCAGGAGCGTTGCCAGTTCGGCCCATCGTTCTTCCAGTTCCAGTTGTGCGGCGTGGTGAAAATCCAAGCTATACATGACCAGCTCCGCGGAATGCGTCGGGCCTAATTTTGATTTGATGTTCTCGTTGATCAGGCGGTAATACTCGGCTGAGGACTCCCAGCTTATGCCACCAATAATGCCGATGGTTTTCATTGGTCTCACCCTTCCAGTCTAGATCTCTAAAACAGACGCGTTACTCGAGTTAAGAATCCCGAAACGAAACAGCTAAAAAACTTTCTCATGCACGGTTTGGCGTGTCTGGTCGATGAACCGTAACGGTGACGTCGATCTTCCTGCGCCCACAGCTCCCGTTGTAGTCGCAAGCGATCGGCCTTTGTTAAGGTCCGCTCGCAGACCGGACCGCGACAACATCGGCAGATCAAAGAGAGCCCGCAGTCTTCCGTGTGAAATAATTCCTTCATATTCGCTCCCCAGGGATTTGCGAGTTGCAAATTAACCACTCCAGCTACTAGAGTACAGATTCAGTTAATATAAATTAGCACCATAACAGTTCTATTATTTTCCAACTGTGCTGGTTACTTTTCGCGGCTGCTGTATCTGCAAAAAGAGTGAAGGGAGCGTTAGGATCGGGATATGGCTAAACAAGAAACTAGAAGCGAAGACCTGCTCTACGAGCAAGTGGCGGATCACATCACTCAACTAATCGATCGGGGCACGTTGCACGCCGGCGAGCGTCTGCCGTCGATCAGGAAACTGAGTTCACAGATGGACGTGAGCATCTCGACCGTGCTCCAGGCCTATATGATGCTCGAAGATAAGGATTGGATCGAAGCCAAGCCACAGTCAGGATTTTACGTGAGGTCCACGCGTAATCTTCCACCGGAGCCTAGGCCGTCCAATCCGTCGCCGGTTGTCACCCGCGTTGGAGTGAGTGAGCTCGTCGCGCAGGTTTTTCAGTCGGCGCACGATCCGGAGATGGTGCAATTGGCATTATCGACGCCGAGCCCTGATCATCTTCCCGTCAAGCGGCTCAATCGGTTAATGGCCGCGGCTACCGGCAGGGCGGGAGCCCGCGCCGTGAGCTACGATTTTCCGCCCGGCTATCAGCCGCTCAGACACGAGATCGCCAAACGATCGATAGACTCGGGGTGCCGGCTCTCGGAAAATGACATCGTCACCACCCACGGCACCATGGAGGCACTGAATCTCTGTCTTCGGGCAGTGGCGAAGTCAGGTGACGTCATTGCGATCGAGTCGCCGGCCTTCTACGGAACCTTACAGATTATCGAAAGCCTCGGAATGAAGGCATTGGAGATCCCTGCTGATCCGAGAAACGGCGTTGTTCTAGATGCGCTGGCTGCGGCAATCAGGCGACAAAAAGTTAAGGCCTGCCTATTCGTTCTCAATTTTAGCAATCCCCTCGGTAGCTGTATGCCTGACGCCAACAAAAAGGAATTAGTCGAATTACTCGTACGGCGTGAGATTCCGCTTATCGAAGATGACATTTACGGTGATTTGTCTTTTGGCGCGACTCGACCGAAAGCGGCAAAAGCATATGACAAACAAGGACTGGTGCTGCTGTGCTCCTCATTCTCGAAGACATTGGCTCCGGGTTATCGAGTCGGCTGGACAGCCCCCGGCCGGTTCAAACCGCAAGTCGAAAGTCTTAAGTTCACAAGCTCCATGGCGACCGTCACAGCGCCACAGATGGCCATCGCAGATTTTTTGCAGAGCGGAGGATACGATCGCTATTTGAGAAAGATTCGCCGGATACTCATGACCCAAGTTCAACAGATGAGCAATGCCGTCGGCCGGTATTTTCCCGATGGAACAATGGTCACCAGACCACAAGGCGGTTACGTACTCTGGATCGAACTGCCGCGCTCCGTGGACTCCATCGAGTTGCATCGCCGAGCCTTGCACCAAAAAATCAGCATCGCGCCCGGTCCGATTTTTTCGGCGAATCAAAAGTATAAAAATTTTATCCGGCTCAGTTGCGGCCAGACTTGGTCGGAAAGGATCGATCAAGCCGTTCGGACATTGGGCGATTTATGCGGCAAGTCAATCTCCCGCTAGAGTTTCGCCTGTTGGATAATTATCACGGATAATCTATTTCGTCTTCTTGCCAATTGACATTCATCCGACTGGCGGTTAACAGGTTGCTGAAAAAAGATACGGAATGCTTCGAGAACCTCAGCATGAACGGAATGTTTTAATCAATTCAATTCTCTCTCCGTTCGTCCTGAGCGTGTCGAAGGACTCCGAGAGAGCTTTTCAGCTACGTGCAAATTTTATTTATTCTTCGCCGGGGCTTTGGCAATCACGCCGCAAGCGATGCGGTCGCCCGAGTCGCCGCTCGGATCTGTCATATTGTCGTCTGCCGTGGCGTGGACGACAATTGCTTTGCCGTCGCCGTCTAAGACCGACAGTTTTCCGCCGCCGAGCGTAATACTTTGCGTCAGCACCTCGTAGCGTGCCGCACCGCCTTTATCGACATACAAATCCGGTAAATCGCCGGCGTGCGGACCCTCTGCGCTTTTGAGCCCGTGCTTCATGCTTAACGGGTTGAAATGTCCTCCGGCGCTGGTAAATGCCGGCGCCTCGCACTTGCCGACTGAATGAATATGCACGGCGTGTAACCCCGGCGGCAACGCATTTAACCGCAAAGCCAGGACGACACCCTCCTTCGTTTCGCGAAATTCCGCCGTGCCGACCGTCTTCCCGCTGGCATCCTTGAGCTCTGCTTTTGCCCTCTCTTGCGCCATCGCATACGAAGCGAGGCCGACGAAAAAGATCGCCGCTGCGGAATTTATTAGACGTTTTTTGCCGATCATCGTGTTCTCATTCTCCTTCAAAGTTAAAATCGCGCACAAATGCAAAACTCGCCCATCCCTGAATTCCGGCTCCCCCCGGCCTCCGCCGGAGTTGCCCGCAAGGACGATTGAATTACGTTGCGAACCTCTGAGTCACTACCCTAACCGGTAACATCCCATTTTTGATTGGTTACCGGCGGCGCGGTGGGGCGAGTGATTTTAATAAATCGATGTCCCGATTCTTCGTGGCAGCCGTTACAAGCGCTCAGCGCTTCGTCGTATGCGTGCGTGAAATTGCTCTGATTCTTTTTATCGACAGCTTCGCTCAATTGGCTGATTTGGCTCTGGTTCACGGCGGCGAGTACTTTCGAGATATCCACGCCGTTCTTTGTTGCATGCAAACTCTGCGCGGCTTCCATGGCCTCGCGCAATTCGTCAAGCTCGTATCGCGCTAAATCCCAATTGCTCACTTTACCCGCAAACCACACTTTCCCCATGTGCAATTGCATCGTTGTCATGAATTCACCTAAACCCGGCGAAGAGCTAACGTCAAGAGTCGGTGCGCTATTGTTTGGCTGTCGCACTTCGTCATCTTTGAGTGTGCGGATCTCACCAGCCAGAATCGAAACCCATACCGAGAGCCCGATCGTAGCGATGACGGCGAGCAACGAGATACCGAGTAAGTATCGCGAACATCTGCGCAATTGCTTCATTGAGAAAACCGATTCATCCGGTTGAATTATGAAAAGCTAAAAGGCAACCCTTCCGGTCCTATGGTCAATACAGGAGCGCTAGCTCGGCGCACGACCCCCTCCGCCACGCTGCCTAGCACCATGTGCTCTAACCTCGTGCGCCCGTGGCACCCCATGATGATGAGATCCGCAGCGATCTCGTCAGCGTATTTCACGATCATGTCGACCGGCCGGCCTTCCTCCGTGCGCGCCTGCCAAGACACCGATGCCGTGGGCAAACTACCAAGAAATGACGCCCAATCATCTTCGACTTCTTCCACTGTGAGCTCCGGAAGCGTCATCAGACCAAGGGTTTCTTCATCGCACGGATAACTGTACCAAGGCGTCGGATCGAAGGCATGAAAGAAAAAAATTCTCCCGCCGAAGCTATCGGCGAGGCTGATTCCAACTTCGGCCGCCCGCCTGGCTCCCAAAGAGAAATCCGTCGGCACTAAAAAACGCTTGGCGGTAGGGTTCAGCGGTTTGCGAGTGACCAGTACCGGAACGAACGATTTGCGCACCAATCGCTCGGCCGTGCTGCCCAATAGATGAAACAATTGCCAGTCCGGAGCGCCGACAACGATCAGGTCGGCACGCCACGCCCAAGCGGCAAGGATCACCTCGAAAAACGGATTGCCGACCCGCACTTCGTAATTGATCCGCCGACGGCAATCGGTCCGACTCTCGACAATCTCCTCGAGATCGGCGCCCGATTTCGTCACCTTCTCTTCGATCTTGCTTTGCCGGCTCTTCGGCTGTGAGACATGCAGAGCATGATGATGCGCTTCGATCACGTGTATCACTCGAATCGTCGCATCGCATCGGCGCGCCAAAACCAGCGCGGATTCCAACGCGGTCGCACCACCGCTGCTGAGATCGTGCCCGACGATAATCCGTTCCAAACGATGCTTTCGCGGTCGCTCTCGGCATTGGAGCGTCGGTAACATACATCACACCGTGCGCACGGCCTTGTGGTTGCGCGACGACGTCAATGCCCGCCGGAGCGTTGGTTTTGAGGTTGCGGCCTTTGCCGCATGGCTCAAAAATTCGCCTATGCGCTCCTCTGAGCCGCAGTCGCACCAGTAAACGCCTCGAACCGGCAGGACGAGAAGTTGCGAGGGCTGCTGGCGTGGCAACTCTTCAAGAAAGACTTTTGAAAGATTAACCGGCTGCGCCCGCTCATAAATCCTTTCCATTGCGCGCATCAAACTGTGCGCGCCGAGCGCGTCACGGATTCGCCAAAAGTAACTGTAGAGCCGGTTGTTGATCGCGCGCACGTAGCTGAGAAAATTCTGCGCCCTAAATACCATCACCAAGGTGTTCCATAGTCCCCCGAGGGAAACGATTTCTTGAGCGACATCCGCCGCCGGCTTTTCGACAAAACGGCTCACGATTTGCGCGCCGCAGGGAAACGCGCTGGGCGGGTCATCGGCAGGCACGATATAACCGTAGTCAGGCTCCGCGACCCTGGGGGGAATTCCCAGCAAGACGATTTTCGCGCTGTCCTGTTCGACGATGCCGAAGGCCGCATCCACGTGGGCCATAAAAAGATCGTCGTCCGAAATGAAATGATCCGACGGGAAAACCGCAACAGTGGCATCCGGGTGGCGCTCGAGCAGATGCGCGAGCGGCAGCAGCAAGCCGATCGCCGTGTCGAGATTGCTCGGTTGGATGACCACATGCATTTTCGGCTGATCGACGAGCTGCTGCGTGACCTCGGCAAATTCGAAATGACTCTGGTCCACGACCGTAAAAATACGTTCGCGCGGAATCAATCGTTGCGCTCGCTGGAAACTGGACTGAAGCATCGAACGGCCGCCGAAGAACTTTACGTACTGTTTCGGCAACGTGTCGCCTCGAAGCTTCGCAACGAGCGAGCGCAGCCGCATGCCGTCGCCCGCCGCCAAGACGATCGCGCAGCGATTGCTGACGTCGGTTTCGTTAACCGGTTTGTAAAACATGGATCTAGACTTCAGCAATATCGAGGCCACGCACTGCTCGGCCGCGCGTCGCCGCGCTCATTGGCGACCTAAACGACACGCTGACCTAAAAGCGTCGCTGCGACGCGCGAGCAATCTCGTTACGTGAATCTGCGGCGAGAAGATCGATGCGGCGCGCCGCGTGGACCTGAGGCATTTTGTCGTGGTCCGTGTGGCGTTATTGCCAACGGGCAGCCTTGAAGTATGCGAGGAATCCTATGAGAATGCTCTGAGAAAGCATATTCAAGGTTTGGAATGAAAATTGAACAGATGACAGACGCCACACCCTGTCACAGTGTGACTGAAAGGTTGCCGACGGATACATCGCGTGAATCCACGATTCTGCCTGCATGTTTGGTGAAAGAATGGGCGTACGCTCATCATGACGCCCTCGCTTGCTTCAACGAGCGGGGAGCATGCATTCCATTGGTACGGCCAAATGGTTGTTGAGGCCCGGCCCCCGTTGCTGCGCTACACGATTGCGATTGCCGGCGTGGCGGCCGCACTGGGTCTGGCGTCGCTCATCCCGTCGAAGGCCGATCCCAGCCATTTCTCGCTTTTTTTTATCGCCATCATGTTGGTGTCCTGGTACGGTGGCTTGGGCGCGGGCTCGCTTGCGACGGTTCTTTCCGCCATTTCGCTCGACTACTTTTTTATTTCGCCCCAACATTCGATCCATTTGGATTGGCGGGCCTTGTTGCGTTTGGGCGTATTCATCACCATCGCGGTGGTGACGAGCTATCTGACGACGGCCCGCAAACGCGCGGAGCAGGCTTTGCGCGAGGCTCACGACGAGCTTGATCAACGGGTTCGCGACAGGACGGCCGAGCTGGCGCGGACCAATGATACGCTACGGGCGGAGATTACCGAGCGCAAGCGGGCCGAGAAAGAACTCTTGCGTCTTCAGCTCGACATGGGGCGGGTCGAGCGCTTGGCCACGCTGGGGCGAATGAGCGGCAGCATCGCCCACGAGTTGGGAACTCCGCTCAACTCCGTTTTGGGCTACACCCAGCTTCTCTCGCAAGAAAAGCTCTCCGAGCGCGCCCAACGACGGCTCGGCATCATCGAAAATCAGATCCACCGCATGGGCGACATCATTCAAAATTATCTCTCCCACGCGCGCGGAACGATACCCAAGACGCGCGTCGACGTGAACGAGCTTATTCGCGACACGCTCATTCTTCTCCAACCGATATTTCACCAGCATGGCGTCGAGGTGAAAACCAGGCCGGCACAGTCGCTGCCCCAGATCTGCGGCGACGAGGTCTCGCTGCAGCGCGTGCTGATCAATCTTTTCGACAATGCCGTCGACGCCTGTGAGAATGGCGGGTTACTGACAATCAGCACCGCGTCGAGTCCACCGACTGCCGGAAAAGAGGCCGGCCTGACGATCGAAGTCGCCGATAACGGCGTGGGCATTCCCGCTGAACTCTTGCCCAAGATCTTCGACCTTTTCGTCACCACCAAGCCGCCGGGAGAGGGAACCGGTCTGGGCTTGGTGATTTGTCAGGAAATTATCAAGTCCCATGGCGGCACGATCACTATGAAAAGCCAGCCGGGACAGGGCACGACGGTCGGCATTTATCTGCCGGCGAGCGTAGAGCCGCAGGCGCAAATTATGACCGAGGAATGTTCGTGAACGGCGCGCCGAATCAGAGGCCGGCATACAGCGGCAAAAAATTTCGCCGGCGCCGGCCAATGCGCAGAGACAAGACATGAGTACGAAGATTTTGATCGCCGACGATGACGAAGTGAGTTGCCAGCTCTTCGCCGAAACCTTGGAATCGGAAGGATTTCACGTCGATCAGGTCACCTCGGGCGACGCAGCGCTGGCGCGCCTGGACGAGGACTCCCATGACTTATTGATCATCGATGTGCGCATGCCCGGCATCTCCGGTTTGGAAGTGACCCGGGTTGTGCACGAGAAATATCCCGTCCTGCCGGTCATCGTCATGACCGCCTTCGGGTCGATGGAAACGGCCGTGGAAGCAATTCACGAGGGCGCTTTCGATTTTATCTCCAAGCCGATGAATCTCGTCGAGCTTAAAAAAACCGTTTCGCGCGCACTGGCGCAACGGTCGCTACAGCGCCGCGCCGCGAATACCAACGCCGAAGGTGAGAATCCAACCGAACTCGGTAAGATCATCGGCAAGAGCCCCGCCATGCTCGAGGTTTACAAGACCGTGGCGAGGGTGGCGCCGACGAAGAGCACCGTGCTCATTCTCGGCGAGAGCGGTACGGGCAAAGAGCTGATCGCCCGGGCCATTCACGAGCATAGCCCGCGCGCCAACCGTCCCTTCGTCGCGGTGGACTGCGGCGCCTTGACCGAAACGATTCTTGAGAGCGAGCTTTTCGGCCATATGCGGGGCTCGTTCACCGGCGCCTTCGCCGATAAGAAAGGCGTTTTCGAAGACGCTCAAGGCGGCACCTGCTTTCTCGACGAGATCGGCGGCATCAGCACGAACATGCAGGCCCGGCTCTTGCGGGTTCTCCAAGAGCACGAGATTCGTCGCGTCGGCGGCAAAGACTGGCTGCCCGTCGATGTGCGCGTGGTCGCAGCAACGAATCAAAATTTGTTCGAAGCCGTCGGCAAAGGCGATTTCCGCCAGGATCTCTACTATCGCTTGGACGTCATCACCATTCAACTGCCGCCGCTGCGCGAACGCGCCGACGATATCCCGCTGCTGGCGCAGCATTTCTTAAAATACTACGGCCACGAAAGTGGCAAACCCGTACCGGCGTTTTCTGACAAGGCGATGGAGCTGTTATGCTCCCATCCCTGGCCCGGAAATATTCGCGAGCTTGAAAATGCCATCGAACAGGCCGTCGCCCTTTCCTATCAGCCCGTGTTGACTCCCGAAGATCTGCCGCGCGAAGTGCGCGAACAGAGGGACGCAAGAATCGCATCACTCACCCCGGAAAACGGGCAATTCATTTTTCCCGATACGCCAAGCCTCGAAGAGGTAAAAAAACGTTACGTGCTGCACGTCCTGCAGCTCACCGGCGGAAATGTTTCAGCCACCGCAAGAATTCTCAACGTCGATCGCCGTTCACTCTATCGGATGCTGGCGCGCTATAAGATCGAGCCATTTTTAAAGGACAACTGAGGCAAGGCTCCAGTTCTGTCCACAACTCCGCCCCAACCAACATTTTCACTTTGGTTTTTCGCGCGTTTTCAGGCGCGATTGATGCGAAAATCGCGGGCACCTTGTTTGCTCTTAGAAAACTTAGAGGCGCACAGGATGCAGATTCTCATTATCGACGACGACGAAACCTTTTGCCGGCTTTTGGTCGAGATCCTTGAGGACATCGGGGTGCGCGCCGTCTGGACAACCAACGGGTTGATGGGCTACGAGATGCTGACTCGGGATGAGTATGATTTGTGCATCATCGACGTGCGCATGCCGTTGGTCTTGGGGACCGAATTGGCCGAAGCCATCAGAGAGGATTACCCGCGCACCAAGATTATCTTGGCCTCCGCGTTTGCCGATCAAGCGCTGCAAGATTACGCCCGGCGCATGGGAATCTTGCTGTTATCCAAACCATTCAGCCCCAACCGGTTGCTCGATACCGTCGAGCTCGCTCTCGGCGAGTCGCTCAGCCGTAATTGACTGTTGAACCAATTCTCAATCGTCCATCGCCCAACTTGCGCAGTGGAAAATGATACTCCGTTGTCACTTTGGCGCTCTTGTTATCTATTTGAGATATCTCTACGGTCGGTCCTTCGATAAACTCAGGATAGGCTCTGAGCCTGTCGAAGGACTCCGAGACAGTCTTGAGCAGGTTACGAATCTTATATCCCAGAAACTCCTTGCCCAACTAGATCCTCATTCCGGCTTAACGGCGTCAATGCGTTTGCGAGGATGAATGGAAAGCTTCTTGGGAATCTGTCGTAACGACTTAGCCCGTGAAATAATTCGCAGCGCTAGATTCGAGTCCATCGCCACGATAACCCGGCTTCGCAGCATGATCTCGAGTTTCTCACTGCGAAGTTTGCGCATAGAACTCACACCCGCCGCGCGGTCTTATCGGACATCATCGGACATGTGGGCCGTCATCAAGCGCTCGCGCGCCGCTCGACGAGCCGTGGAATACAGGCCGTTGCAACTATCCACTGACGTCGAGCGCTTGATGCCTATCACGGCGTCATCGATTAACTCATCGACCGATCGTGGTCCGATCCCGCCCAGGCAAAGAAAATATGCGCCTGGCCGTTGGCCGGAATATTCACCGAGCGAGTGATGGTCTTTTCCATCGCGGTCGCTTCGACAATGTAACGTCCGGCGGGGAGCTTGGCGAAAAACAGCGGGCCATCGGCCGCAGCCTCGAGAAGTTCTTTGCCGTTGTGATCTTTGATCGAAACCTCGGCGCCGCCGAGATAATGGCCATTGACCAGCGAAAAACTGAGCGCCAAGTTATCATCGGCGGCCATTGATTTTAGCCGGTCCCGCTCTTCGACACCGACTCCGCCGCTCAGGTATGGGATATTTTCGAATTTTTGCACATGCAGATAATCATCTGAAGATGCCATGTCAGCGGCCCGCGCGGCCCCGGCGGCTAATAGACAGCCACCGATTATTCCAATCGTGAACGTCTTCATAAATGACTCCTTGCAATACGTAATTGCCGATAGAGAATGGCTCAAATAATCCGACAGCCGATTTCACCGCCCACGGCGCCCCGAAAGCTCGGCATACTCCGGCTCAGCAGCGAGGAAAGGTCAGCCTTTCCTCGCCGCAGGTTCGCCACTGCCAAGTTGGATTAATCGCCGTCTTCGTAGTCTCTGCCGAAACGGAACTGGTCATCGCGCTTTTGCTCGATGACCTGGTCCTTGCCGGTGGGGCTCTCGTCGCACGCGCCGTAGTAGTCGATGACGTCTCCGCTGCTCGAGCTCTTCAATTGCGGTTGATCACTAGCCAAAGTCCGTGGCCGTATCGCCGTAAACTTCATATGACAATAATTTTCACCGGCTTCGTCTTTGGCGAGCACGCCATCGGCAGCGAAAGCGCTGCCGGCCAACGAACCCACCAAGACCATTGCTGATATCATCGGTACGATCTTTTTCATGATTGCTTTCTCCTCTTCTATCTAACTTGCCGCCTCGTCGGCGGTCTATCCGCGATTCTGATACTGTCTCCAATGACGCTGTTCTTCCTGTCTTTGCTCGACAACCTGGTCCTTTCCGGTCGGACTCTCGTCGCAGGACCCGTAATAATCAATTATGTCCCCTGTGTCCGATTGCTTTAGCTCAGGCTGATCGGTCGCTAAAGTTTTCGGCCGTATGGCCGGGAACTTCATGTGACAGTAGCTTCCAGGCGTAAATTCTTGCTTCAACAATACGCCGTCGACAGCAAGGGCGTTGCCGGCCAAGGAGCCGGAGATCACCACCGCTGTTACCGTTGTCTTGAGCCACTTCATGTTTGTTTCACCTCCTCTCATTCTGCTGTTTGCATTCTGCCAAAGACATTGAGCAAGCGACGTGCCGTGCAGCCAAATTGAAAATTTGTCACAATCGCGCGCACTGAGCTCATCTTCACGGCGAAACTGAGACCGCCAGGTAGCCTATCTGACCATTTGACCACACCCTGAGCCACTGTGATCACGCCGGTCCGCGCCGCGTGAACGGATTTCCCGATGAAATTTCATGCCCGACACTTGTGGCGTGATATTTGCGCCGCCTTCGCCAAAGGTTACTAAAATCCAAACATCTTGCGAGAAAAATATTGGCTTCGACACAACGCAGCGGCCTCTGGAGTCGCCGAGACTTTTTTACGCGCATCGGCTGGGGTGGAATAGGAGTATTTTCTCTTCTCAGCATGGCGGGTTTTCTTCGCTCCGCCTTTCCGCGAGTTCTCTTCCTCCCACCTTCGACTTTTAAGGCCGGATCTCCATCGGACTACTCAGTCAGCGAAGTCAGTGAGAAATACAAGCAGGATGAACGGGTCTGGATCATTCGCGAAGAGCAGGGAATTTACGTTCTCTTCGCCAAGTGCACTCACTTAGGATGCACGCCGCGCTGGCTCGCGGCGGAAGACAAATTCAAGTGTCCGTGCCACGGCAGCGGATTTTACAAATCTGGAATGAACTTCGAAGGGCCCGCGCCGCGGCCGTTAGACCGCTTCGGTGTCTCTTTGAACGAGACCGGGCAGCTCGTGATCGACAAGAGCAAGGTGTTTAAGATGCAGGCAGGTATCGAGCCGGAAGAACAATATCCGGAGAGCGTGCTCAAAGTATAAGCGCCGCGCTGTGTTTATTTCACTTATATTGCCGGCACTCTTACATCACGTAAACTATTTTCGCGCGATCTGGTGCGTGGGAGGATTATTTAATGCCAACGAAAGTCTACAAAGCGACAATGACAGTCTGCGTGGTATCTATCTACTTGCTATTCGCAGCTTCTTACTCTGCCGCGATGCACCGCGATCCCGTAAAATTCAGCGCCACTCATCATTCTCTCAGCAATCTTGAGCAGGATGAAAAAATCCTGGCAGGCGACATGCGAAAACTTCGCCGAGACCTCCGGCGCGACGCCAGTCAAACCCAGATCGCAATGGAACGCGACAAGATTCGGCGCGACTGGATCAATATCGTTGTGGATCGCAGCTTAGGCGGCGCGAGGTTCTCACCCACGCTCGTAGACCTTAGCCGCTATCGTTGGCTCATCTCCAGATGGCACTCGAAAAAGAGCAATGTTTAAGCTCCCGGAGCAAAATACAATGCGGCTCGACCTTAGGCGGAAAGCGGCGAGCTCGCCGGTTCGCCACCATCGATGAGCCGCGATATCGTTCCATCACCGTTCAGATGAGCGGAAATCTTGGCGTCATTCGACTATCGCCAATGATACCATCTGTGGTGATGATTGAATCCGTCGCGCACGACACAGCCCGATGCTGTCATCGCACTCAGCATCAACAGCGCCGCCAGCGCTAGTGTAAGTTTTTTCATGCTGGTTCACCCACTTTCTTTCGATTCATCCACTTTTTAATAGACAGCATGGCTCATGCCAAAAATTCTTATCTTAATTGGCATGCTGGATGGCAAACCGGATGAGGCGAATTGGATTTGCCGCGACAGTTCTGCCTCAGCGAGCACAAGCTCGAAGTGTCTCTGATTTGGACATATCGAATTTTCTTGAGCCAATGGCGACAAGAATCTGGCGCGCCGTTTGCTCCAAGTATTAGTTAGAAGATAGGAGGGACGAGTATGAAACCATTACGACTGACCGTTTTTACAAGTTTGGTCGGCGGCGCCTTTCTGACGTTTGCGGCTCCATCCCATGCCGCATTTAACGGCAGAAGCTTCAATCGCTCGGCGCTTGCCAATGACATCCGCAGCGACCGCAACGAGATCCAGCAGGAGCGAGGGAAACTCGGCGACGACCGCCGGAGTCTGAATCAGGATCGAGAGAAATTACGCGACGACCGGCGCGACGGCGCGAGTCACCCCGAGATCGCCAATGATCGGTCAGATATTCGCCAGGATCGCCAGGACGTTGCTCACGACCGTCACGATCTGCAAGTCGAGCGAAGAGATCTAAGACACGATTTCGATCAAGAACGTCATTCCTTTTTCGACTGGTGGCATTCGTGGTGGAATCGCCGATAAGTTGATCAACTAAACTTCCGTTCCAGGCCGGTGTCCCTCAACAAAAATCCGGCCTGGAACGATTT
>Ga0184609_10000231_pt1 | contig 15542 bp, 11 predicted proteins | sample PLM1_60_coex_FD_133165 | JGI IMG/M metagenome (GOLD analysis project Ga0184609, IMG submission 133165) | Groundwater sediment microbial communities from an aquifer in East River, Colorado, USA - PLM1_60_coex | ecosystem: Environmental > Terrestrial > Soil > Riparian zone | place: USA: East... | reverse complement strand
GAGCCACCGCCAGCCGTCGTACCAGCTCGTTGCGGCTCAGCCAGCGCCGCCGGCGGCGCTGTAGCGGCACGAGCTCGGCCACCGGCCGGCCGCTGACCGTGATCACCACCTGCTCGCCGGCCTGGACCCGCCGCAGCACCCCCGCGGTGTCGTTGCGCAGGTCCCTGGACGGCACCTCGGTCATGCGACGATCGTAGCAGTCGTGTAGCAGGACTAGGTTGGCCGGCATGGACACGATCGCGCGCAGGATGTGGGTGCGGTTCGAGCCGTACCACGACGTGACGTACTTCACGCCGGAGTCGCGCGCCGCGACGGACGAGCTGGGTTGCAAGGGCGGCTGGATGGGGTACTTCGGCATGCGGGCCGCGCCGCTCGGCCGGGTCGACGCCGAGACGGTGACCGAGGTGTTCTACAACTTCCACCCGCGGATGGTGCACAGGGCCATCCCGGACGCGTGGGGCGTCGCCGCGCCGTGGCGCTACCTGGCCACCCGGCTGGTCGGGGTGGACGGCGCGTTGCGGCGGCTGCTCGGCGACGAGGCGGTCGGCGGCGACGACGTTGCCGAGGCGGCCGAGCTGGCCAGCGCCGCGGCCGAGCTGGCGCCGACCGGCGGCCGCCCGATGGCCGCGGCGAACGTCGCGCTGCCGTGGCCGCAGCGTCCGCGCCTCGCGCTCTGGCAGGCCACCACGGTGCTGCGCGAGTCCCGCGGCGACGGCCACGTGGCCGCGCTGCGGGAGGCTGAGCTCGGGCCGTGCCAGGCCCTCGTGCTCCTCGCCGCGGAGAACGGCCTCGCGCCGCAGTACATGCAGAAGGCCCGTGGCTGGACGCCGCAGGAGTGGCGCGACACCGCGGACACGCTGGCCGCGCGCGGGCTGCTCGACGCCGACGGCGCGATCACCGCCGGCGGCCGGCAGCTGCGCCGCATTGTCGAGCGGCGCACCGACGAGGCCGCGGCCAGCCCGTGGACCGAGCTTGGCGAGCGACGCACGGCCAGGCTCGCCGAGCTGTTGGAGCCGCTGGCCAGGCGGATCGCCGACGGCAACGAGGCCATGCAGCTCAACCCGATGGCGCTGGACGCCCGCCGGCTGCTCGGCACGACGGCGTGAGGTCCCCGGCCGGCCCCCGCCCGGTGGTCGTGAAAAGATGGAGGACGTGAGCAGACCGGATCCCCGCCAGCAGGCGGCCCTGTCCGCCGCGCTGTCCGGCGCGGTGGACCTGTCCTCGCTGAAGGCGCGCGCCGAGTCGACGACCAGGCAGCCCAACGGCGCGCCCACCAGCACGAACCAGTGGGTGATCGAGGTCACCGACGCCACGTTCCAGAGCGACGTGGTCGACCGGTCGCTGACCGTGCCGGTGATCGTCGACCTGTGGGCCACCTGGTGCGGCCCCTGCAAGCAGCTCTCGCCCGTGCTGGAGCGGCTCGCGCAGGACGCCAGCGGCTCGTGGGTGCTCGCCAAGATCGACGTGGACGCCAACCCGCGGATCACCCAGCTGTTCGACGTGCAGTCCATCCCGACGGTGGTCGCGGTGGCCGGCGGCCAGCCGGTCGACGCCTTCACCGGCGCGCTGCCGGAGCCGCAGGTCCGGCAGTGGGTCGGCTCGCTGATCGACGCGCTGCGCGAGCGGATGCCAGGCATCAGGGCCGCGGAGGAGGCCGCCGAGCAGGCCGCCGGGCGGGCGCAGGGGATCGGCGAGCCGGACGAGCCGGCCGAGGAACCCGCCGACCCACGCTTCGTCGCGGCCGAGGACGCCATCGAACGCGGCGACTACGCCGCGGCCGAGGCCGCCTACGAGCGGATCCTGGACGCCGAGCTCGGCAACGAGCAGGCGAGGGAGGCGCTGGCCCAGGTCCGCTTCGCCGCCCGCGCCGAGACCGCCGACCCGGCAGCCATCGAGCGCGCCGACGCCGCGCCGGACGACGTGCACGCCCAGCTCGAAGCCGCCGACGCCGAGGTGGCCATGGACCGCGTCGAGCGGGCCTTCGCCCGGCTCATCGACACCGTGCGCCGGACCAGCGGCGAGGACCGCAACCGCGTCCGCGAGCACCTCGTCGAGCTCTTCGCGCTGTTCCCGGCCGACGACCAGCGGGTCATGGCCGCGCGCCGCAACCTGGCAAGCGCGCTGTTCTGAGTCGGTCGGCTAAGGTCCTGGCCGAATCACAACCGGTGGCCACGGTGGCCAGACCTATGGCGACCTGCGGGCCAATTGGTTGTCGTACTGGTGGCGAACAACCAAAGGTGAAACGCCGAAGCGGCCCGCGACAGCTTCGAGAGCCACGTCATCCTGCCTTCCAAGCTGGTCCAAGAATTCGTGAATACCCGCCGCCGGTGCCAATAATTCCGCAGCGAAGGCTCCGGCTACCCGCTCATCGTGGCTGCGCGCTGCCGATAGCAGAAATGATCGCTGGCCTGGCCGTACGAGCGCTCGTCCCAAAGCCCTTGCCTTGGCAAAGAACCGGCTCTGCCTACTGAGCCTTGGACTGCCCATCACCAACCCACATCGGCTATTGTCAACGATGCCAATACCCTGGATTCCACCGGAGTCGACACTGACTTCGCCCATAGCGAGCCAGGGCGAGACATCGAATGGTCTCGTATGCTGGACACCAAGCGCTCGCCTGACGCGGCGGGCCATGATGTAGCCGACCTCCCAGGCGCGATCGGTGTAGTCCTTCGCCGCCGCTATTTCAGGTGCGACGGCCACGGAGAGGCTTGTAAGGTCCGATTTAGCCTTGACGGATGCCCGTGTCGCTACGCTGGAAGCTCGCCGTGTCCATTCTACAGCCTTGGCAAGGGCCTTGGCGTCAGCATTGTCAAAGAAATCAGCTCCCAGCTCATCGGGGAGACCATTGGCGACGTCGATAATTTCGGTCGCCAACCGATCGCCGAGAGAAAAGGGGTCAAGACCTAAGCGGGCAGCTGCGGCGCAGAACGCCTTCTCTTCATCGTCCAGGTGAGCGAGCGCGGCCCAGTCCTCGGCAAGACGAGTCTTTGGCAGGCCCTCCTCGGCTAGGCGCTCCAGAACCTGCTCGACGAGTTTGGCGAGGCCGGTCGCTGCATCTTCTGAGTTGACGAATGCCCCGCCGGCCGACATGAACCGCACAGGGCCGGCGACGCCATCGTGGTCTGCAAACCAGTGAACGGACGTTACCGGACCCTCGGGGACCAGCGTGAGGTTTGGCCAGGCCATTCCGTCACCAGCACCACGCATATTATGGTGCCGCAGCCAATGCTGAGATCGGACGTTCGGCCAGGTCCAGTAGCCGGGCTCGATGGCCGACGGTCGGATACTGGTGGTGAGAAGCCACCAGTTAGAGGCGATCCATTCGGCCAGCGGATAAAGCGATCCGTACACTGACCGCCGGAATGTGGCATCTCCTGTTTCGACCTGGGTCACACAATTACCGGCGATCCAGAGCTGGTACCTGGCCCAAGTCGCCGCGAGCTCAGGCGTGCTCACATCGGAGGCCTCGAGCCACTCGACTTCTCGGAACCGAAGAGACCCGCTCACTCTAGCCAGCCAGGTGCTTCGTAGTCATTACCTGCTCGGACAATGCCTAGAGGTCGGTATCCGCTGCCGGCACTAAACGCTGGTCCTTCCGAGGGTGTCGCCGCTTGAGGGCACGCATCAAGTTCGCCCAACCGTGGACAGTGGAGGCCAGAGTGTCGTCATAGTTGCAGGGTACTGGACATGGCCACAATCTGGCTCCTGCATAGCGCCGGCCGGCCCCATCGTCGGTGCGAGTTGAGTATCGGCACCGCCCAGACTAGCCACAGCCGACTGCGTCGGCTGAGTCCAGAATGGCCGACTTTTCGGCTGATCGTCACCCCTGCGGCGACGACACGACGACACGACTGGAAGCGGCCAATGCAGCGCAGCCGCAGCGGAGCGCCGTCAGCCGAGGTCGCAGGAGCCGGCGCCGTCCAGGGTGCCGCCGCGGAACAGGCCGACGCGGTCGAAGGCGCTGCCACCGGCGGGGTGGCCGTCCGCGTCGCGCATGGCGTAGTCGTAGCGCAGCAGCAGGAGCACGGCCTCGTCGAGGTCGCCGGGGGACAGGCCGAAGCCCTGCGAGCGGCCGAGCAGGTCGCCGGTGTACGCGCCGGCAAGGCACAGCGCGGCACGCGCTGCCTTCTCGCCGTCGGCGGACCTGCCGAGCGCGACGAGCGCCGCCAGCCCGTACCGGGTGGCCAGCAGCGTGCCGGTGGCGTAGTCGCCGATCTCGTGCAGCCGTGCCAGCTCGGTACTGCCGGTGTCCACGCCGACCGAGCGGTCGCGCGGGCAGAACGCGACGGGGCCCTGGTCGCCTGAGCAGTCCGGGGTCGGCCGCAGCGCCGGGTCGGTCCAGCTGCCGCCCTTGGCCTGCACCAGCTTGGCGAAGAAGGCGTCGAGGTCACCGGTGATGTCCTGCACCAGCGTCGGCAGCGCGAGGTTCCCGCCGCGGGCCTGGTCCTGCAGGCTGGTGAACTCACGGAGGGTGAACTGGCGCTTCTCAGTGGTGATCTCCGAGCACAGCTTCGGGCCGTGCTGGAAGCCGTCCTGGAACGAGGAGACGCGGTCGAAGGCGTTGCCGTGCGCGCCGCGGTTGGTGGCCGAGGTGCCGATCGGGTCGCGGAAGTTGACCAGCGAGCCCAGCGCCGAGTCGAGCTGGTCGGGGTTCACCCGCAGGTGCGCGGCCTTGCCGTCGGCGACCCAGCGCAGGAACGAGCCGGCGTAGCAGTCGGCCATCGACTCGACCACGATCGTCGGGTAGAGCTGCGGGGCGCGGCGCTGGGCGTTGTTGTCGATGCCCAGCCGGTTGTGCACGGCGTGCCCGATCTCGTGCGCCAGCACCACCACGACGCCGGCGTCGCCGAACTTCTCGACCAGCACGGGGAACAGCGCAGCCCGGTCGTAGGCGATCGAGTCGCTTGCCGGGCAGTAGAACGCGTTGCCCTCGACATCGGAGGCGTTGTCGGTGCACGGCGGCGGTTTTGCGGACGGGTCGGCGGCGTCCACCGAGTAGAAGCCGTGCACGTCCTGCCACTGCTTGCCGAACGTCGGCTCGAACGTCTGTCGCCAGTAGTCCTGCACGTCGGTGATGGCGGCCGCGGCGAGCTGGTCGATCCGGCCGCCGTCGGTGCCGCGCAGGATGCTGACGTCGGCGCTGCCGACCGTCACGCCCTGCGCCGCCTGCGGCGCGCCGGCGACGACCTGGCCGCAGCCGGCCACCCCGAGCCCGACCACCCCGGCCAGCAGCGCCGCTGTCAGCGCCGTCGCGCGCCGAAGCACCCCGTTCACGGCGGCCATTGTTCCCGATCCGGCGCTAGCCCGGCGTGACATCCGGCGTGGCGTCGTTGGCCAGCCACAGCACGCCGGCCGGCGGCAGCCGCAGGACGGCCGACGCCGGCTGGCCGTGCCATTCGCGCTGCTCGGCGTGCACGCTGCCGAGGTTGCCGACTCCGGACCCGCCGTAGTGCTGCGCGTCGGTGTTGAGCACCTCGCGCCAGCTGCCAGGCCGCGGCAGCCCAAGCCGGTAGCCCTCGTGCGGGACGCCGGCGAAGTTCGCGACGCACGCCAGCACCGAGCCGTCGTCGCCAAAGCGCAGGAAGGACAGCACGTTGTTGGCCGCGTCGTTGGCGTCGATCCAGTGGAAGCCCAGCGGCGAGGTGTCCTGGCTGTACAGCGCGCGGTGCCCGCGGTAGGTCCGGTTGAGCGCGCCGACCAGCTCCAACACGCCCCGATGCAGCCCGTCGTCCAGCAGGCCCCAGTCCAGCACACCGGACTCGGACCACTCGCGGACCTGGCCGAGCTCGGCGCCCATGAAGACGAGCTGCTTGCCGGGGTGCGCCCAGGTGTAGGCCAGCAGGGACCGCAGCCCGGCCGCCTTGTTCCAGTCGTCGCCCGGCATCCGCGTCCACAGCGAGCCCTTGCCGTGCACCACCTCGTCGTGCGAGAGCGGCAGCACGAAGTTCTCGCTCCACGCGTACATCATCGAGAACGTCATCACGTTGTGGTGGTAGCTGCGGTGCACGGGGTCGTGGCCGACGTAGCCGAGCGTGTCGTGCATCCAGCCCATGTTCCACTTGAAGCCGAAGCCGAGCCCGCCGAGGTGGGTGGCGCGGGTGACGCCAGGCCACGACGTGGACTCCTCGGCGACCGTGACCACGCCGGGGTGGTGCTTGTAGACGGTGGCGTTGAGCTCCTGCAGGAAGTGCACGGCGTCCAGGTTCTCCCGGCCGCCGTAGGCGTTGGGCACCCACTGACCGGGCTCGCGGGAGTAGTCCAGGTACAGCATCGACGCGACGGCGTCGACCCGCAGCCCGTCGACGTGGAACTCCTCGAGCCAGTACAGCGCGTTGGCGACGAGGAAGTTGCGCACCTCTGGCCGTCCGAAGTCGAACACCAGCGTGCCCCAGTCGGGGTGCGCGCCGCGGCGCGGGTCGGCGTGCTCGTACAGCGGCGTGCCGTCGAAGTTGGCCAGCGCCCACGCATCCCGCGGGAAGTGCGCCGGCACCCAGTCGACGATCACACCGATGCCGGCAGCGTGCAGCGTGTCGACGAAGTAGCGCAGGTCGTCCGGGCTGCCGTAGCGCGCGGTCGGCGCATAGTAGGAGGTCACCTGGTAGCCCCACGAGCCGCCGTACGGGTGCTCGGCGACCGGCAGCAGCTCGACGTGGGTGAAGCCGGTGGCGGCAAGGTGCTCGACCAGCCGGTGCGCCAGCTCGCGGTAGCCCAGCCGCTCGCCGTGCTCGCCGGCCTGCCACGAGCCGAGGTGCACCTCGTAGATCGACATGGGCGCCGCGTGCCAGTTGGTCCCGTCCCTGCTGGCCAGCCAGGCGGTGTCGCGCCACTCGTGGTGCGCCTTGGTCACCACCGACGCGGTGGCCGGCGGCTCCTCCGTCGCGAAGGCCATCGGGTCGGCCTTCTCCCGCCACACCCCGTCGCGGCCGAGGATCCGGAACTTGTACCTGGTGCCCGGCCCGATTCCCGGCAGGAACACCTCCCACACCCCGGACGAGCCGAGCGAGCGCATCGGGCTGGCCTCGCCGGTCCAGCCATCGAAGTCGCCGCACACCCGCACGCCGCTGGCGTTCGGCGCCCACACCGCGAACGAGGTGCCGCTGACCTGGCCGTGCGCGCTGCCGTAGGACCGCGGGTGCGCGCCGAGCACGTCCCACAGCCGCTCGTGGCGGCCCTCGACGATCAGGTGCAGGTCCATCTCACCCAGCGTCGGCAGCCAGCGGTACGCGTCGTCCACGATGTGCACGTCGCCGCTGCCGTAGCGGACCTCCAGCCGGTAGTCGCCGAGCTTGCCAGGCACCGCGGCGGCGAACACCCCGCTGTCGTGGATGCGGCTCATCTCGTGCCGCTGCGTGCTGCCGTCGCCGGCGTCGGCCAGCACGGTCACCGCGTCGGCGTGCGGTCGCAGCGTGCGTACCACCGTCTGCTCGCCGACCTGGTGCCCGCCGAGCACGCCGTGCGGATCGTGCTCCGCGCCGGCCACCAGCCGGTCCAACCGGTCGCCCGGCGGGCGCAACGCCGGGCCGTTCGCGGTCTCCTGCACCTGGTTTCGGGCCACGTCGGACACGCTAACCGCATACCGCCGCCGTCGCATGGCCGTGCGCCCGGCGGCCTCGCGTGATCACCCTGCGGTGAGCAGCCGGTCGATCGAGGCCAGCGGGATCGCCTGCCAGTCCGGGCGGTGCGCCGCCTCGTAGCCCACCTCGTACACCGCCTTGTCCAGCTCCAGCGCGCGCAGCAGCACGGGCTGCGAGCGCGGGTCCTGCGCCACCTCGGCGTAGCCGTCGCAGAACGCGTCGCAGTTGCGCTGCGTCCACTCCGTGGCGCGGAAGGACAGCTGCCGGTCGACGTGCCCCAGCAGCATCTGGTGCGCGGCGTAGTCGAAGGAGCGCAGCATGCCGGCGACGTCGCGCAGCGGCGACCCCGGCTCGCGGCGGCGCGCCAGCGGCACCGAGGGCTCGCCCTCGAAGTCGATCACCACCCACAGCAGCGGCGTGCGCAGCACCTGCCCGAGGTGCAGGTCACCGTGCACGCGCTGCAGCCGCACCGGGGTGTCCAGCGCGCCGGCCGCGTCGAAGGCGGCCCGCAGGCCGTCCTCGTGCTCGGCCAGCGATGGTACGGCGCGCAGCATGCCGTCCAGCCGCTCGTGCATGGCGCGCGCGGCGGCCGCGAGCCGCTCCGGACCGGTGGTCTGGTGGCCGAGGGCGCGGTCGAGGTCGGCGTGCACGGCGGCCACCGCGTGCCCGAGCCGGTGCGCCTCGCCGGCGAAGTCACCGCCCACCTCGTGTGCGTGCAGGTCGGCCTCGGCCATCAGGTCGCGCACGCTCGCGGTGGCCATCGCCCAGCCGTCGGCCGCGTTCGGCAGGAACTCGCTGAGCATGGCCAGCGTCGCCGGCTCGCCGTCCAGCTCGCCGCTGATCCAGCCGAGCAGCGCCGCGATGTGCTGGCAGCCGACCTCGTGCAGCGCGCGGTGCAGCTCGACGTCCGGGCTTATTCCCGGCTGCAGCCGCCTGAACAGCTTGAGGATGTAGCGCTGGCCGTACACCAGCGAGGTGTTGGACTGCTCGGCGCCGACCGGGCGGGCCCGCAGCGCCGGGTCCAGCTCGGCGTCCGACGCCGCGGCGAACACCAACCGGCCGATCTTCGCGTCGGCCGCGATCAGCTCCAGCAGCCGCGCGGTCAGCTCGTGGTCGTGCACCGCGTCGTACACCGTCCGGCCGTCCGCGGTGCCGATGGACCCGTGCGCGAGGTGGTCGGGCAGCTCGGCGCGGACCCCGAGCAGCAGCTGGTAGCGGTCGGTTCCGCCGTCGTCATAGGCGACCTCGATGATCGCGTGCACGAGCTGCGGGTCGCCGTCGAGCAGCTCGGTGTACTCCAGCACGGAGACATCGCGCACCCGGCGGTTCTTCCCGGCGAACCAGCGCTGAGTCGGCATCCAGTCGGCGAGCTCTGCTGTCATCCGGTCCACCGTCACCTGGCGTCTCCGTCCTCCGGCCCACGGGTGATCTCGAACCAGTAGAACCCGTAGCCGGGCAGGGTCAGTAGGTAGGGCAGCTCACCGACCGGCGGGAACCGCACCCCGCCGGTCAGCTCGACCGGCGTCGCGCCGTGGTGTTCGGACAGGTCGAGCTCGACCGGTTGCGGGAACCGCGAGAGGTTGTTCACGCACAGCAGCAGGTCGACCGTGCCGTCCGGACCGACCATCATGCGCAGGTAGGCCAGCACCGACGGGTTGGACGAGCCGAGCTCGGCGAAGGTGCCCAGCCCGAACGCGGGGTGCCGGCGCCGGATGTCGATCATCAGCCGGGTCCAGTTCAGCAGCGACGAGCTGCTGTGCGTCTGGGCCTCCACGTTGATCGACTGGTAGCCGTATACCGCGTCGGCGATCACCGGCAGGTAGATCCGGTTCGGGTCACACCGTGAGAAGCCGGCGTTGCGGTCCGGAGTCCACTGCATCGGGGTTCGCACGCCGTCCCTGTCGCCGAGCCAGATGTTGTCACCCATGCCGATCTCGTCGCCGTAGTAGAGCACGGGGGACCCCGGCAGGCTCATCAGCAGCGCCGTGAACAGCTCCTGCTGGTTGCGGTCGCCGTCAAGCAGTGGCGCCAGCCGCCGGCGGATGCCGATGTTCGCCTTCATCCGCGGGTCCTTGGCGTACTCGGCGTACATGTAGTCGCGTTCCTCGTCGGTGACCATCTCCAGGGTCAGCTCGTCGTGGTTGCGCAGGAAGATCCCCCACTGCGCGCCGGACGGGATGGGCGGGGTCTGGGCGAGGATCTCCGAGATCGGGAACCGGTTCTCACGGCGCACCGCCATGAAGATCCTCGGCATCAGCGGAAAGTGGAACGCCATGTGGCACTCGTCGCCGCCGATGGCCGGATCGCCGAAGTACTCCACGACGTCCGCCGGCCACTGGTTGGCCTCGGCCAGCAGCACCCGGCCCGGGTACTCGTCGTCGACGACCTTGCGGCAGCGCTTGAGGAACTCGTGGGTGCGCGGCAGGTTCTCGCAGTTGGTGCCCTCGGCCTCGAACAGGTAGGGCACCGCGTCCAGCCGGAAGCCGTCGATGCCCAGGTCCAGCCAGAACCGCAGCACGTCCAGCATGGCGTCCTGGACCTCGGGGTTCTCGTAGTTGAGGTCCGGCTGATGGGCGAAGAACCGGTGCCAGAAGAACTGGCCGCGCACCGGGTCGTAGGTCCAGTTGGACGTCTCGGTGTCCACGAAGATGATCCGCGCATCCGGGTAGCGGGTGTCGTGCTCGCTCCACACGTAGAACGCGCCGTACGGGCCGTCCGGGTCGCTGCGCGACTCCTGGAACCACGGGTGCGCATCGCTGGTGTGGTTGAGCACCAGGTCGGTGACCACCCTGATGCCGCGCCGGTGCGCCTGGTCGAGCAGGTACACGAAGTCGTCCACCGTGCCGAACTCCGGCAGCACGGCCCGGAAGTCGCTGATGTCGTACCCGCCGTCGCGCAGCGGCGAGGCGTAGAACGGTGGCAGCCACAGGCAGTCCACGCCGAGCCACGCGAGATAGTCCAGCTTGCCGGCCAGCCCGCGCAGGTCGCCGGCGCCGTCGCCGTCGGAGTCGGCGAACGCCCGCACCAGCACCTCGTAGAAGACCGCACGCTTGTACCACTGCGGCTCGGCCGGCGCGGCGCGTGCGTGCTCGTAGTCCGTGGCCTGCGGCTCGACGAGGTGCCTGTCGGGCAGCATGGCCTCCCTGGTGTGCGGTACTCCGGACAGCCCCTGCTGGCTGTCCTGCCGCTGGTCGATCGCTGTCACCTGCACCACTTTTCCTCAGCTTCCGCCGCGCCGCACGCGCGGGGTATCCGATCATGGCAGCGGCCGGCGCCTGACTACTGCGCCGCGCTCCAGCTCAACACGGTGACGGTGCGTGGGGGAGTGCTCGAGACCTGCACCTTCACCCGCAACCGTTGCGTGCCGGAGCCGCTGCAGGTGCTGGCGCCCGGACAGACGTACACGGTGAGGTACATGATGTTCGGCTCGGGTATCGGGCTGGCCGCGACGTCCGGCACGTCGATCACTGGAAGGGAGAGGTTCGCGCTTCCGGTCGTGCCGATCTGCAGTGCCCGGGTGATCAGGCCCCATCTGAACACCTGGTTGGTGCTGTTGTTCAGGTTGATGGTGACCAACGCCGCGGGGGTATAGGTGGTGCCCTGGATGGTCACGGTGGTGTTCGGTGACTGGTCGGTGTAGATGACAGCGCACCGCGGTGTGGTCGGTGGCAGGTTGGTGACGCATCCGCTCTGCGCGCTGACCGGAAACGTGCCGCCGAGTGCGGTCTTGAGCCCGTAGACGGCGATCGGCGGCCCGGAACCGCTCGTGGACGCGCAGACGGTGAGCTGCCCGCCGGGAGACCCCTGGTGGCCCAGAACCAGTTGGCTGTCGCCGCCGAAGACGAACCGGACCCCGCTGGCCGCCGTCGCGAGTGCGTCGGCGGGGGAGACGCAGGCGGTGGGCATCTGCGCGACGGTTGGCGTGGTCGTGAGCGGGATCGTCGGGGTGCCCCCGATGACATAGGTGCGGTCGACCGTCCACACGTGAGCGCCGGCGTCCTTGAAGTCGAGGTGGTACGTGCCCGGCAGGAAATGCACGATGCCGGTCGTGCACCCGGTGAGCGCGGTCAGCGCGGCCGCGCTGGTGAACCGGCCGGGGGTCACCGTCTGATACTTGACGCCGCCGGCGCAGGTGCCGATGGTCCCGTCCGCCGGGGCCACCGCCGGCGGGTCGTAGGACGCGCCGTGCGGGGTGAGGGTGCCCGGGTCGGCGCCCCGTGGGTCGACCGCCGTGTAGTTGCAGGTGGTGTAGGCCGCTGGGGTGATCAGGTTCTGGTTGACGCACGCGCCGCGAGCGAGGTTGTACGGCAGGCTGGGCGGCCGGTCGTAGGTGTTGGCTATGCCGCCGGAGGCGACGTTGATGGTCGCATTGGAGAACACGCCGCCGCGGACCCTGATCGGGCCTGCGTTGGAGCCGGCCGAGATGCCGTCCTCGCCGCCCGTTCCGGTGCCCAACGTGAGCACCGCGCTGCCGGGGCTCGCGTTCGCCGACGTGGCACCGCTGCTGGAACCGTTTCCGGCGCCCGGTGTGCAGGACACGTACGCCGTGCTGGGCGCTGCTGCGTTGACGCCGGGGTAGAAGTTCGGCAGCACCATCGAGCTCGCGCTGGTGACGCACTGGCCGGCGGCGCCGTTGAACTCGTCCCGGCGCAACGCGTTGATCGCGATCTGGGCCGCGCCGTCGGCGCTGTAGGAGCTCGCGCCCCGCTCGTGCAACTCGACCGTGGTGCGGCTGCTGGTGAACGCGAACGAGAGCAGCGCGGTGACCACCACGCTGACGACCGTGACGATGATGAGCGTGAGGATGAGGCTGGCACCGCGGTCGTTCCGCGGTCGCGTCCCAATCACGTCTGCCTGCGCTGGCCGGTGAGGGTGATCGTGTACGCGGATCCGCGGTTCCTCGGGTCCTTGATGGACAGCGTCAGGCTCACCGTCGCCGGCACCGCGGGGCTGGCCGCGCAGGGCGTCGAGCAGCTCAGGGTCGGGGCGGTGCTCGGATCGAGGTCGTGGGCCAGCGCCACGTTCGACACGGGCGCGGCCGAACCGGAGCAGGCGAGGCGGCGCAGTTCGGTGCCGCCGCCGGCAAGCACGTAGGCGACGCGCCGCTGGGTCGCAAGACCGGGGCCGGCGGCGTAGTCGTCCCACGCGAAGCGCACGATGGGTGTGGTGCCGGTGGCCGCACAAGGGTATGGCCAGGTGGCCGAGTTCGCGCTGTCGACGGACTGCTGCAGGACATAGGGGCTGGCGCTGCCGCGAACGCCCACGCTGGCGACGTCACGGGCGAAGTAGGTGGCGCTGATCTGCGCGTCGTTGGATTCGGCCATCCGCGCCGCGGTCCCGTCGGAGGTACGCAGGTAGGCGATCACGACATTGCCCAGCGGCACGGTGATGACGGCGATGATGGCCATCGCGACCATGAGCTCGATCAAGGTGAAGCCGTGCTCTTCGGAGCTCAGGCGCATGCCGCCCCCGGTGCGCACGGCTTGCGCACGACGATCACCAGCTGCTCGGTCGCGCGGTTGTCCACACTGGACACCTGGAGGCCGAGCCGCTGCACCCCGCGGTCATGGGCCGGGTCACAGGTTTCCGGAAAGGCTGAGCCGTTCCAGAAGGCGACCGCGACGATTCGCGGAGCGGAGTAGCCAGCGGGAGCGGCGAAGCCGGCGGCGTATCCGGGAGCGCAGCTCGCCCGGTACCCGTTGGCGATGACATCGGTCTCGATCGCCTCGGCGTAGTTGCGCACGGTCGCGCCGGCCGTAGCCTGCTGCCGATGGGTGCCCGACACGACGACTGCCGTGCCAAGTCCGCTCACGATCGCCACCCCGGCCAGCCCCAGAATGGCCACCGCGACGAGCAACTCGATCAGCGTCTCTCCCCGGTCGTGCAAACCGCGATAAGCCCGCGTATCGCGGTGCTGGGGGCGCCGAAAACCGCGATAAGCCCGCGCATCGCGGGTTGGGGGGGTTGGGGGGGTTGGGGGGTTCATTGGACGGAGGCTTGGTTGAAGATGCCGTACATGGCTGATACCAGGGCTACGGCGACGAAGCCGACGACTACTCCCATCACGATGATGACCGCGGGTTCGAACAACGCGATCAGCTTCTTGATCTTGTAGTCGAGTTCTCCTTCGTAGTAGCCCGCGGTGATGCCCAGCTGCGTGTCGAGCGTGCCCGTCTGTTCTCCGACCCGCATCATCTGGATGGCGGTTACCGGGAACACGCCCGCTCCGGCCAGTGGCTGGGCCAGCCCCTCACCCTCGAGCATCGCTTCCCTTGCCCGCGCGAGTGACCGGCGGAACACCAGGTTCGGCAACGAGTTCGTCGAGACCCGCAGCGCCTCGGGCAGCGCGACACCGGCGCCGACCATCGAGGAGAGAACCCTGCAGAACCGCTCGACCAGCGTGCATCGGATGGTGTCCCCGACGACAGGCAGGCGCAGCAGCAGGCGGTCACGCGTGTACCGCCCGGTCGGGTTGCGCACCACCATCGCGAAGAGCAACGCCAGGCAGGCGAGCACGGCGAGGATGGTCAGCCACCGGTTTCCCACGAAGTCCGTGACTGCAAGGAGCATCCGGGTCGCCAGCGGGAGCTCGGCGTGCAGGCTGGCGAAGAACACCCGGAAACGGGGCATCACGAAGACGGCGAGGACCACCACGGTCGCCACCGACATAATGAGGATCATCGCGGGATAGATCGTCGCGGACTTGATCCTTCGCCGCGCCTCCAGGTCCCGCTCGAGGTAGGTGGCGAGCTGGCGCAGCACCGTGTCGAGCTCGCCGCTGAGTTCGGCGGAGCGGACGATGCCCCGGAAGTACTCCGGGAAGATCTTGCGGTGCCGCTCGAGGCACTCCGCGAAGGTGTCGCCCCTACGCAGACCGTCCTCGAGATCGGCAAGCACGCGGCGCAGGGAGGAGTTGCGCGCATCCGAGGTCAGCGTGTGCACGGCGTCGACCACCGGCAGGCCCGCCTGGAGGAACGCGCTGAGGGACAGGTGCATGACCTCCTCGCGCTTGACGCGGGGCGCCAGCAGCTCCGCCTTGAGGACGCTGCGCTTCTGCGTAATCCGGATGTTGGACAGCTCGCGCTCGAACAGCGCCAGCTCGAGCGCTTCACGGCTGCCGGCGCGCTCGACACCTGAGGTGGGCGTGCCGTCGGGCGAGGCCGCCACATAGCTGAACTTCGCCATCTCAGGTTCCCGCGACGTAGACCGAACGCAGGGCTTCTGCCAGGCTCGTGACCCCGGTCTCGACGAGCTGGGCGGCTTCGTCCTGCAGGGTGCGCATCCCCTCGTACCTGGCCAGCTTGCGGATCTCCGTGTGCGGAGCCCGATCCAGGATCAGCTCCCGGATGCCGTCGGTGACCGCCATCATCTCGTAGACGCCGATCCGCTCGAGGAACCCGGTCTGCGAGCAGAAGTTGCAGCCCGCACCGCGCACGAAGCCGTCGGCTGGCGGGCGCCCGCCGATGGTGACCCAGAAGGACAGCTCCTCCGCCGCGGGCTCGAACTTCTCCTGGCAGTGCGTGCAGATCCGCCGCAGCAGCCGTTGGGAGAGCACCGCGGTGACCGAGGAGGCGATGAGGAAGTTCTCGATGCCCATGTCGAGTAGCCGGTGCAGCGCGGAGGCTGCGTCGGTGGCGTGCAGCGAGGACAGCACGAAGTGCCCGGTGAGTGCGGACTGCACGGCGATCCGCGCGGTCTCGACGTCGCGCACCTCGCCGACCAGGATGACGTCGGGGTCCTGCCGCAGGATCGACCTCAGGCCACCGGCGAAGGTGATGCCGGCCTGCTCGTTGATCTGGATCTGGTTGATCGAGGGGAAGGTGTACTCGACGGGGTCCTCGATGGTCATGATGTTGCGCTCCGGGCTGTTGATCTCGCCGAGCGAGCTGTACAGCGTCGTCGTCTTGCCGCTGCCGGTCGGGCCGGCGCAGATGACCATGCCGTACGGGGAGCGCAGCAGATCCG
>Ga0184609_10000230_pt1 | contig 15548 bp, 15 predicted proteins | sample PLM1_60_coex_FD_133165 | JGI IMG/M metagenome (GOLD analysis project Ga0184609, IMG submission 133165) | Groundwater sediment microbial communities from an aquifer in East River, Colorado, USA - PLM1_60_coex | ecosystem: Environmental > Terrestrial > Soil > Riparian zone | place: USA: East... | reverse complement strand
TCCCAGCGGCGCGAGCGGCTACGACCAGGTGGACGTGGTCGCGGAGTCGACGTGACCGCCGGGTAGGGGCGCAGAGGGTCGCACGACGGGCAACGGCTGATGCACCGGCCACCACCATCAGCTTGATGGCGCCGCCACTTCACGGCCCGACCGCTCGGACCGTTGAGTTGCCTGTCTTGCTCCCTCCGCCGTCCTGCGTCGATTGCTGCAAAATTTGGCGGGAGCGCCCCCGGTCCCGTCCACTGCTGAGCGGGTTCAGGACCGGACGGTGGACAGCAGGAGGACGAACAGGCCGCCGGCGATCAGGCGGTACCAGATGAAGGGCCACAGGGTCCGGGTGCGGAGCAGGCGGATCAGGAACGAGACGGCCAGGAAGCCGGAGATCCCCGCGGCGATGGTGCCCGCGACCAGCTCGGCCGGAGTCTCGGTGGCGCTGGACAGCTCGTCGAGCTTGAGGATCCCGGCGCCGAGGATCGCCGGGATCGAGAGCAGGAACGAGAACCGGGCTGCCGCCTCCCGGGAAACGCCCTCGAACAGGCCGGCCGAGATCGTCACCCCCGAGCGGCTCGTGCCCGGGATCAGGGCAAGGGCCTGGGCCAGGCCGATGCCGGCCGCCTTGGCCGCCGGCAGCCGGTGCAGCTCCTCCTCGGCATTGGCCGGAGGATCGGCGGTTGCGGCCCGGCGGCCGTGGTGCCGCTCCACCCTGGTCCCCGACCGGTCCGGCGCCACCGCCGCATGGGTCACAGCCGTCCGGGCGGTCCGGGTGCGGGCGTACAGCTCGGCCGCGATCAGGATGACGGTGGTGGCCACCAGCCAGACCGACGCCCGCAACGGCCGGGCGGTCTGCTGATCGGCCCAGTCCTGGAGCAGGAACCCGACCGCCGCGGCCGGGACCGAGGCCAGCGCCAGCAGGACGAGCAGCCGCCGGCGGGTGCGGGTCTCGTCCGGCCCGAGCCGGCCGGGCGCGACCAGGCTGAGCACGAACGCCCACAGGTCCCTGGCGAAGTAGGCGGCGACCGCGGCCAGGGTCCCGAAGTGCAGCAGCACCTCGAAGGCGAGGGTGGGCGTGGCGTAGCCGAGCAGCCGGGGCACGATCGACAGGTGCGCCGACGAGGAGATCGGCAGGAACTCGGTGATCCCCTGCACGATCCCGAGGACAAGGGCGCGGATCACAGGATCGAGTGGCCTTTCCGGTTCGGAGGCACGGGCTGGTCGTCAGACCTCGAAGCGGGCGCCCTCGAGGGCGGTGCCGCACGGGCAGGAGCGCTCGTCGGGCACGCTGGGCAGGAGGGCGAAGAGGAGGTCTTTGAGCTTGGCGTTGTTCTCCTCGAAGACGCGGACGACCTCGGAGTGGGAGACCGGCTGGACCCCGGGCATGCCCTCCAGCCCGACGTCGTAGTCGGTGATCAGGGACACGTTCACGTAGCAGAGCTCGAGCTCGCGGGCCAGCAGCGCCTCTGGGTAGCCGGTCATGTTGATGACCTTCCAGCCGTTGCCCTGGAACCACCTGGACTCGGCCCGGGTCGAGAAGCGGGGGCCCTGGATGACCACCATGGTGCCGCCGTCGTGGGCGGTGATCCCCTGGGCCTGGGCCTGCTTGAGGGCCAGGGCACGGAGCTCGGGGCAGTAGGGATCGGCGAACGAGACATGGGTGGTCTCCGGGCCGTCGTAGAAGGTGTCGTCCCTGCCCCAAGTCCGGTCGACCACCTGGTCACAGATCACGAAGTGGCCGGGGGCGGCCTCGGCCTGGAGCGAGCCGGCCGCGCACGGGCCGATCACCCTGGCCACCCCGAGCGATTTCATCGCCCACAGGTTGGCCCGGTAGTTGATCTTGTGCGGCGGGTACTGGTGGCGGCGGCCGTGGCGGGGGAGGAAGGCGACCTTCCGCCCCTCGAGCTCGCCGATCGCGATCTTGGCGGAGGGGTCGCCATAGGGCGTCTCGACCTTGTGCTCCTTGACGCCGTCGAGGAAGGAGTAGAAGCCGGAGCCACCGAAGACCCCGAGGTCGGCCTGGGGACTGGCCATGACGTTCGCACCTTTCGACCAGCGGGGAGACCCCCCGCGGGGCGGGCACCGAGTCGGCGACCGCGGGCATGGTATCCGAGGAACCAGGCCGCTCCCGGCGGTGGAGCAACGGTGGAGGGGCGGACGGATGAGTTGGCGCGGCCGGGTCTGCTGAGGGTCAGGCGCTCTTCTCGGCGGCCTTCGGCCTGGAGGCCGAGGTCCCGCCGTCCGACGAGGAGGCCTTCGAACCCGAGGTCGAATCGGCGGATTTCTTGTCGTCCTTGCCACCCTTGTCGCCCTTGTCACCACCGCTGCCCGTCTCGGCCTTGACGGGCTTGCCGCGGGAGTCGGTCCGGTAGAAGCCGGAGCCCTTGAAGACGATGCCGACCGGGGAGAAGACCTTGCGCAGGCGACCGCCGCAGACCCTGCAGATGGTCGGTTGCGCGTCGGCGAACGACTGCACCACCTCGATGCGGTCGCCGCACTCGGTGCAGGCGTACTCGTAGGTCGGCATACAGCTCCCTGGAGAAGAGATCGAGCGGGCGCCCGGAGGCGGCAGCTCCAGGCCTGATGATAGCAACCGGCTAGCTCGGGCTGCCTTCCCGGCCAGGGGCGTCGAAGCCGTCGGCCACCGCGGCGGCCAGCCGGATGTACGCGCGACGAGTGGCCGGGGCCAGCTCGTCGAGGACGATCTCGGCGCCGGTCTCCAGGTGGCGGTCGAAGGGGACGCGGACCACCGCCCGGCAGCGCCGCGCGAAATGTGCCTGGAGCTTGTCGACGTCGACCAGCCCGCGTTCGCGCACGGCATTGATGACCACCACCGATGACCTGGCCAGCTGCTGGTAGCCATGCTGCTCGAGCCAGTCCAGGGTCAGGCTGGCCGAGCGGGCGCCGTCCAGGCTGGGGACGCTGACCACCACCAGCTGGTCGGCGGCGGGCAGGATCGCCCGCATCGCCGAATGCAGCAGGCCCGGGCCACAGTCGGTCAGGACCAGGGAGTAGAAGCGCTCGAGGACGGCGGCCACCTCGCGGTAGTCGTCCTCGCCGAACACCTCGGAGCGACCGGGGTCGGCCTCGGAGGCGATCACCTCCAGGCGCAGGTCGGTCTGGGAGGCGTAGGCGCGGACATCGGCGTATCGCTTCAGCTTGTCCACGTCGGCCAGCAGGTCCGTGGCCGTCCGCAGGGTGTCGCGGCGGATGCGGTAGCCGAGGGTGCCCGGGTCGGGGTTGGCGTCGACCGCGACCACCCGGTCGCCGCGGTGCTCGGCGAAGACCGCACCGAGACACGCGGTGGTGGTGGTCTTGCCCACTCCGCCTTTGAGGGCGACAACGGCGATCCGCCGGCAGCCGGTGACCGGCGTGCCGATCCGCGCCTCCAGCTCGTGCCGGGCGCGCTCGGCTGGGCCGGGAGCCGGCCGCAGGCGGCCGCCGCTGAGCCGGTAGACCATGGCCTGCCAGCCGAGCGCCGGGCCGCCGGGCGGCCGGGCCAGCAGCTGGTCACCGTTGAGGTCGTCGGCCCCGGCCGCGTCAGCCTGTCCGGCCGGCGGTCCGGACGCCCCCGGGGGCACTGACCGCTCTGGCGGTTCGTTCGTCGCCGAAGCGGCCGGCGCTGGCTCGCCAGGCCACCCGAAGGCTGGTCCCCCCGCTCCCCGGGCCTCCGCCTCGGGGCTCGCCGGGGTCGCGGCGGCCCGGCCCGAGGGCGCGACCACAGCCGCGGGTGGAGCCGAGGCGGGTTGAACCGGGGCGGCCGCGGCGGCGGGTGGAGGCGGGGCGGCCGCAGCGGCTGCGGGACGCGGGGCGGGTGGAGCCGGGGCGGGCGCGGCGGCTGCGGGTGGACGCCGGGCGGGTGGAGCCGGGGCCGGTGGAGCCGCGGCGGGTGGAGCTGGGGCGGGCGCAGCGGCCGCGGGTGGAGTCGGGGCGGGTGGAGTCGCGGCGGGCGCGGCGGTCACGGGTGGGCTCAGGTCCGGTTCGAGCCGTCCGGGCCCGCCGCCCGGCAGTGGGCCGTTGGCACTGGAACGGGGCGGCTGCGGCGGGTCGGACCTGCGCTCGGGAGGCGGGGAATCGGGTCGAGTCATGGGCGGCCTCGGTCGCTCGGGGGCTGGACGCCCGGGTGGGAGGGGTTGGGGTTCGGGGGCAGGTTCCTGGGAGACCGGCTCGAGCTGTTCGCGGAGCCAGCCGAGGGCGTCGGGTGCGTACTCGATCCGTTCGCGCTCCGGGCGCGGCTTCCGCTTCGGCGGCTTTCGGTCACCAGGCACGGCGCGATCCCCCTCGCTTCGCATGGTGGTTTCGGGCGGAGCTGCCCGCCGGGCGAAGAAACCTACCAATGCATGATGAACCAGGCGCGGGCCGCTCGCACCCATAGATCGCCGATTGTGGACTCGGCCGCCAGACGCGGTACGCTCCAGACTGTTCGACAGCAATGAGCCAAACGACAGGCTCGTCTGGAGAGACCGTGTCGCTACGGGCCCGACTCACGCTGTTCTTCGTCGCCATCGTGGTGCTGCCGGTCACCGCGGTCACCGCGTACGGCTGGCAGGCGGTCGCCCGGTCCAGCCAGCGCCAGGTCCGCTCGGAGCTCGAGCTCGCCCGCCGCTCGGCCATCTCGGCCTTCAAGGCCCAGGTCCAGCGGGCCGACGACGCCAAGAACGCGCTCGCCAACGACCCGGCGCTGCTGGAGGCCTTGGCGACCGGAGACAGCTCGAGGGTGCAGTCCGTGCTCCGCCGCCACGGCTCCACCGACCTCCTGCTCGCGGTGACCGCCGCGGACGCGCGGGTCCTTGGCCGCGCCGGCCGCACCGCGCCCGGCTTCCTGCCCGGCGTCAGGCGGGCCCCGCTCGGGATGCTGCTGCCGGGCACCCCGCTGGTCCGGAGCTGGTCGATGCTGCAGCGCCGCAGCGTCGACCTGCGCCGCCGTGGCTGCGAACCACCCGAGGCGCGGCGCTGCCTGCTCGGGACGGTGACCGCCGGTATCTGGATGGACAACCAGGAGCTGCAGCAGCTGGCCAGGGGCACCCTGGACGCCGACCTCACCCTGATCATCGGCGACCGGCCGGCGGCCAGCACGATCGGCCGCCTCACCGCCGACGACCCGGTCCCCGCCGGCGACGGGTTCGGCCGGCGCCGGCTGGCCGGCCGGCAGGTGGTCCAGTCGACCGAGCTGCTCTCGCAGGCCCCGGGTACCCCGGCCCGCCTGCTGGTCAGCATCCCGGCAACCCCGACCACGGCCGGGATCGACTCGCGGCTGCTGGTGATCGTGGTGCTGTTGCTGATGGTCGTCTGCGCGGTGGCGACTCTGCTCGGCTCGGTGCTGGCCAGGCTGGTCAGCCGGCCCCTCGGGGAGCTGGCCGAGCAGGCCCGTGCGATCGCCAGGGGAGACTTCGCCCGGCCGCCGTCGGCGGTCCGTTCGGGTGGCGAGGTGGGGGAGCTGGCCCGAGCCTTCGAGCGCATGCAGGTCGAGCTCGGGGAGTACCTGTCCGCCCTGCGCTCGAGCCGCGACGAGCTGGCCCGCTCCATGAACCGCCTGGGCGAGACCCTCTCCTCGACCCACGACCTGCCCAAGCTGCTGGCGGTGGTGCTCGAGGCGGCCGTCCAGTCCCGCAGGGCCAAGGCGGGCAGCCTGCTGCTGCTCACCCCCGACCGCACCGCCCTCGTCCGGGAGGCCACCCACGGCCTGCAGCAGCGCGACCCGGCCGAGCGGATCCCGGTCGGTCAGGGCGTCGCCGGGACGGTCGCGGCCAAGGGACGCCCGATGGTGCTTGCCAGCCCTGCCGGCAACGGCGGGGCCGAGCCGACCGCGACCACCCAGGTCAGCGTCCCCCTGCTCTCCCAGGGCCGCGTGCTCGGCGTGCTCAGCCTGTACGACCGGGAGGACGGCGAGCCGTTCACCCTCGCCGACGCCGAGGCGTTGACCGCGTTCGCGGTGCAGGCCGCCGTCGCCATCGAGAACGTGCGGCTGCACGCCGAGGCCGAGCGGCTGTCGGTCACCGACCCGCTCACCGGGGCCTGGAACTACCGCTACTTCGAGCGCCGCTTCGAGCAGGAGATCGAACGGTCACGCCGCTTCGGCAGGGTCCTGGCCCTGCTGATGCTGGACATCGACCACTTCAAGTCGGTCAACGACCGCTTCGGCCACCAGCGGGGCGACGAGGTGCTGGTGGAGTTCGCCCGCCGGGTCACCGGCAGCGTCCGCGACATCGACACCTTCGCCCGCTACGGCGGTGAGGAGTTCGTGCTCATCCTTCCCGAGACCAACCTCGAGGGCGGCCTCGCCGTTGCCGAGAAGCTCCGTGTGGCCACCCACCGGACGCCGTTCTGCGGCGACGGCGGGGGCGACGGCGGGGGCGACGGCGGGGTCCGGCTGACCGGCTCCATCGGGGTGGCCTGCTTCCCGGAGCACGCCACCTCGCCGGAGGAGTTGCTGCGGGCCGCCGACGAGGCACTCTACGAGGCCAAGCTGCAGGGCCGCGACCGGGTGGTCACCGCCGGTCCGCGCCTGCTGCCACTGAACACACGGCCTGGCAGGTCAAGGGAAGGGCGGCCCGGGTCGAGTAAGATCGGTATCTAGCAGCAGAGGGGCCGGTCGAGTATCGGCGCCGCACCGGCACCGCGCCGGCCATGCCGTGGCGACGAACCTGCGCGCCGCGCATACTCGATCGGTGCTCTGAGGGTTCGGGGGAGTGGCATCGTGAAGGTACGCAAGGCGGTCATCCCAGCGGCGGGGCTGGGGACCCGTTTCCTCCCGGCGACCAAGGCGCAGCCCAAGGAGATGCTGCCCCTTGTCGACAAGCCGTCGATCCAATATGTGATCGAGGAGGCCGTCGGGGCCGGGATCGAGGACATCCTGATCGTCACCGGCCGCGGCAAGCAGGCCATCGAGGACCACTTCGACCGTTCGGTGGAGCTCGAGAACCTGCTCACCGGCAAGGGCGACGAGGACAAGCTCGAGATGGTCAGGCACATCTCCGACATGGCCAACGTCCACTACATCCGCCAGAAGGCGCCGCTGGGACTCGGGCATGCCGTCAGCGTCGCCGAACAGCACGTCGGCAACGAGCCGTTCGCGGTCCTGCTGGGCGACGACGTCATCGACGAGGGTGAGAAGCTGCTCTGCGACCTGGTGACCCGCTTCGAACGGCACGGCTCCAGCGTGATCGCCGCCATGGAGGTCGAACGCTCCCAGATCAAGGCCTACGGCTGCGTGGCCCCGGCCGACGAGATCGAGCCGGGCCTGTTCCGCATCGCCGACATCGTCGAGAAGCCGGCCCCCGAGGAGGCACCATCCACCCTGGCCGTGATCGGCCGCTACGTCCTCCATCCGGAGATCTTCGACGCCCTGCGGGTCACCCAGCCCGGCGCCGGCGGCGAGATCCAGCTCTCCGACGCCCTCAAGCGCCTGGTCCAGGCCTCCGAACGCGGCGTGCTGGCCTACGCCTTCACCGGCACCCGCTACGACGCCGGCGACAAGAACGACTACCTGCGGGCCACGGTCGAGCTGGCCGCCCGCCGCGACGACATCGGCCCCGCGTTCGTGGCCTTCCTCCGCCGCTTCATCGCGGAGCTGGATCGCCGACCCTGACCATGGCACCGCCGCTTCTGGATGGCGGTGGCGAGGAGCCGGAGCTCCCCCCAGCTCGATCGGGCGCATCAGGTTGCTAAGCTGCCAGCGGCATTCGTGGTTGGAGGCAGCATGAGCTCTCCGTTCCCAGCGGACCGGCCCAATCCGCCTGACCTGGTCCCGTTCAGGGAGGCCAGGGCGAGCGTGCTGGAGCGGCTGCGCCCGCTTCCTGTCCGGGAGGTAGGGCTTGGCGACGCCCTCGGCTGTGTCCTGGCCGACGACGTCGCCGCCGCCGAGGACCTGCCGCCGTTCGCCAACTCGGCCATGGACGGCTTCGCCGTCCGCGCCGCCGACCTGGCCGGCGCCGGGGCCCGGACCCCGGTCGGCCTGCGGATCACCGGCGAGGTCTTCGCCGGCACCGGCAGGCTGCCCACCGTGGAGACCGGCGGGGCCGCCCGCATCATGACCGGCGGCGCGGTGCCGCCGGGCGCGGACACGGTCGTGCCGGTCGAGCAGGCCACCGTCGACGGCGACACCGTGCTGGTCGGGCTGGATCCCGGCCCGCGCAAGTTCGTCCGCGAAGCCGGCGAGGATGTCCGCGCCGGCACCGTGGTCCTGGAACGGGGACGGGTGCTGGACCCGGCGGCCATCGGCATGCTCGCCTCGGTCGGCCGCAAGGTCGTGCCGGTCCATCCCCGCCTCCGGGTCACGGTGGTCTCCACCGGCGACGAGCTGGTCGACCCGGGCGAGCCGCTGGGGCCGGGCCAGATCCGCGACTCGAACTCCTGGCTGCTGGTCGCACAGGCCAGGTCGGCCGGGGCCGAAGCCTTCCGCTGCGGCAGGCTCCGCGACGACCCGGTGGCGCTGCGCCGCGGGTTCGCCCTTGCCGCCGCCGAGGGCGACCTGGTCCTGACCTCGGGCGGGGTGTCGGTCGGCGACCGCGACTTCACCAAGCAGGTCCTAGCCGAGCTCGGCGACGTGCGCAGCTTCCGGGTGGCCATGCAGCCGGGCATGCCGCAGGCGTTCGGGTTGGCCGCCGGCACCCCGCTGTACGGGCTGCCGGGCAACCCCGTCTCCTGCTTCGTGGTCTTCGAGCTGCTGGTCCGCCCGGCCCTGCGCCGGCTTGCCGGCCACGCCGACGACCGGCTCGACCGGCCGCGGGTCGTCGCCCGGCTCGGCGAGCCGGTGCGGAGCCCCGCCGGCAAGGTCTCCTTCCTCCGCGTCCGCCTCGACGTCGGCGACGAGGGCCTGGTCGCCCGCCTCACCGGCAACCAGGGCTCGGGCGTGCTCTCCTCCTGCGTCGCCGCCGACGGGCTGGCGGTGGTCCCGGCCGAGCACCGCGAGCTGCCCGCCGGCTCGCCCGTCCAGGTGGTGCTCCTGCGCGAGGACCTGGCGTGGGTGGCCGGGTGAGCGAACCGGGACGGCCGGAGGCGTCCGGGGGTGCCCCGGCGGATCGGCTGACCCACCTCGACGACCAGGGGGCGGCCCGGATGGTCGACGTCTCGGCCAAGCCGGAGAGCGACCGGGTCGCCGTGGCCGGCTGCCGGGTGCTGCTCGCTCCCGAGACCCTGGAGCTGCTCGCCTCAGGGGGGCTCCCCAAGGGCGACGCGCTCGCCGTGGCCAGGGTCGCCGGCATCATGGGGGCCAAGCGCACCCCCGACCTGATCCCGCTCTGCCACCCGCTGCCGATCAGCGGGGTGGAGGTCGACCTGGCCGTCGAGGCCGACGCCGTGCGGGTCACCGCCACGGTGCGCACCACCGGCCGAACCGGGGTCGAGATGGAGGCCCTGACCGCCGCCGCCACCGCCGCGCTGACCCTCTACGACATGGTCAAAGGCGTCCAGCGCGACGTCCGGGTCGACCAGCTGCGCCTGCTGGCCAAGCGCGGCGGCCGTTCCGGGGAGTACGTGGCCAGGTGAGCCTGCATGGAGTCCGGGTGGCCGTCCTCACCGTCAGCGACCGGGTGGCCGCGGGCACCAGGGACGACGCCGGCGGGAGCGCGCTGTGTGAGCTGCTGGAGGGGGCGGGGGCCACACTGGTCTCCAGGGCCGTGGTGCCCGACGAGCGCGAGCCGATCGCGGCCGCGCTCCGGGACATGACCGGTGACGCCGACGTGGTGCTGACCACCGGCGGCACCGGCCTCGGCCCGCGCGACCTCACCCCGGAGGCGACACGGGCGGTGCTGGACCGCGAGGCCCCAGGGATCGCGGAGGCCCTCCGGCACGCGAGCCTGGCCATCACCCCGTTCGCGATGCTCTCGAGGGCCACCGCCGGCCTGGTCGGCCGGGTCCTGGTCGTCAACCTCCCGGGCAACCCCAAGGCGGTCAGGGAGGAGTGGGCGGTGCTCGCCCCCGTCCTGCGCCACGCCGTCGAGACCGCCCGCGGCCCGGTCCCCGACGACAGCCACCGCCACCCGCCCGGCGCTCAAGCTCCGCCGGCGGGTCGTTGATCGGGCATATTGGCCGTGTTACCTTGCCTCGGGCCCTGCCGGCCCCGGTCAAGGCGTCCGTCGGCGGCCGAGAGAGGGTGGCACCGTGAGCCTCGCCGTGTTCGCGCTGGTGGTCGTGATCTGGGTCGTGCTCCTGATCCCGCTGGCCCGCCGCGGCCGAGCCGAGCTGGCCGCGGAGGCCTCCGAGGGGGGCCGCCGGCTCTCCAGCGGCACCGGCGCCCATCCCTGGACCACCGGGAATCTCCCGGCCGACCCCGACCCCGACCACGACCACGAGGACCTCGAGGCGGCCGCGGCGGCGGCACGGCTGGCGCGGCGGCGAGCGGCCAGCCGCCGGGCGGCGGCCAGGCGCCGCCGGGTGCTGCTCCTGCTGGTCGTGGCGACGGCTGCCGGGCTGCGGGCCTGGGCCGCCCTCGGCGGGCGCTGGTGGCTGGCCGCCGCGGCGGCGGGGCTGCTGCTGGCCGGTTACCTGCTCACCCTGGCCGGGTTGGGCTGGCGGCGTTCCCGGCGCCGCCGGGCCGCCGGCGCCCGGACCCCCGGGAGGGCGAGATGGCCGAGGCGGGCCCGGCCCTGGCGGTGGGGTGGCCCGCCGGTGGCGTCCTCCGCGGAATGAGCCTCGACGCCGTCGCCGGCGGGCTGCGGGCCCGCCTCGACGCCAAGCACCGGGCCCGCGAGGTCGGCATCCGCAATGCCCGCCAGGCGGTGCGCTGCTCGGCCAACGCCATCCGGGCCGCTCACCGGACCGAGCTCGACCGGGCCGAGCTGCTCCTCGGCGAGGCCAGGGAGCTGCTGGAGGTGGCCTCCTCGGCGCTCGCCGCCCATCCCGACGTCTACTACGCCGGGTTCCTGCAGGACGCCCAGAAGGAGTACGCGGAGGCGCTGGCCACGCGAGCCCTGGTCGCCGGCGGCCCGGTGCCGCCGCCCGAGGACGTCGGGGTTGGCGACGCCCCCTACCTCAACGGGCTGGCCGAGACGGTCGGCGAGCTCCGTCGCCATCTGCTCGACGTGCTCCGGGCCGGGGACGTTGCCAGGGCGTCGGCGCTGTTTGCGGCCATGGAGGAGATCCACGCGCTGCTGGCCGACCTCGACTACCCGGACGCGATCACCGGCAACCTGCGCCGCTCCACCGACGTCGCCCGGTCGATCATCGAGCGGACCCGGAGCGACCTCACGCTGACCGTGATCCAGCGCGACCTGGCCGACGCGCTGCGCCGCAGCCCGCCGGAGGGGCCCGGCCGGGAGGGTCCGGTGGAACCCCGAGGGGTCCCCCGTTGGGCCGGCGAGCGCTCCCAGGGGGATCCATGAAGCCTCCCGATCCCCGGGACCGCGAGCAGGTCGAGGTCGGGTTCGTCAAGCTGCTCGGGCTGCGCATCGAGGAGGCCACCGGCGACCGGGTGGTCCTGGCCTGCCCGGTCACCCCCGACCTGCACCAGCCGTACGGGCTGGTCCACGGCGGCGTCCACGCCAGCCTGGCCGAGACCGCGGCCAGCATCGCCGGGGCGCTGTGGTTCGGCGACCGGGGGAAGGTGGTCGGCATCTCCAACCACACCGACTTCGTTCGCGCGGTTCGCGGCGGCACGCTGCACGCCGAGGCGACCCCGCTGGCGAGGGGTCGGACGACCCAGCTCTGGCAGGTGGCGATCAGCGACGACCAGGACCGGCTGGTCGCCCACGCCAAGGTGCGCCTCCAGAACGTCGCCGAGGTGCCGGGCTCCTAGCTGCCGTCGTCAGTCGCCGTCGCGGAGCGCGACGCAGACGTCGACGGCCGAGCCGGCCGGGTCCGTGCCCCTTCCCCGTCACCGATCCGGAGGAGGGTCAGCATACCCGGGCGCTCATCCGAGCCGGCGATCTGCCGAAACAAGACCCAGAGACAGGCTCATCGGTCCTTCGGGAGGAACCCGTGGAACGCAGAATTCGGCTGATCCTTGTCGCGCTGGTGGCGGCCCTGGCCGTAGCGGCCTGCGGCGGCAAGGAGGACAAGGCGCCGCAGGCGTCCAAAACCGACGTCTCATCGCCGCTGGTGGTCGACGACGGCAGCCTGGCGGCGGGGGAGAAGATCTCGGCGCCGACCGGCGAGGTCGTGCTGACCATGTCGGGCGCCATCGGCACCCGCAACAAGGGCAAGCAGCTTCAGCTCGACCTTGCCAGCATCGAGAAGATGCGGAGGGTCCGGCTGGAGGCAGCCGAGCCGTTCCTCAAGCGGCGGGTGACGTTCGAGGGCGTGCTGATGGCCGACCTGCTGGCGGTGGCCGGGGTCCCGGAGTCGGCGAGCAAGGTCAGCATGCTCGCGCTCGACGACTACAAGGTCGACTTCAAGCTGGACGACGTCCGCAGCTCGCAGATGCTGCTGGCCACCAAGGCCGACGGCAAGCACATGCCGATCGATCGCTCCGGCCCGATCCGGATCGTGTTCCCTGACGCCTCCAGCCTCGGCCGCAACCCGGACCTGTGGATCTGGAGCGTCGCCAGCATGAAGCTCGCCTAGGGCGATGACCCTCCGGCGCCGTCCGCTCGGGCTGGCGCCGGCCAGGAATGCGAGGGGGGCCGTCAACCCCGGGCACATCCTGCGCCGGCGTCGCAGCCCGCTGCAGCTTGCCCTGAGCGGCGTGCTGGTCGTGCTCATCCTCGGGGTCGAGGTGCTGATCCTGCAGGCCTACGCCAACGTCAACCGCAGCACGGCCATCTTCGGCAAGGTCACCTTCCTGGCCGGCGCCCTGGTCAACGTGGAGCGCGAGGCGTTGCTGCTCAACGTCGAGGTCGAGGAGCTGCCGACCACCTTGGACCTGCGCGGCGCCCAGGTCCGGCGCGCGCTGCTCGGCAACCAGCTGTACCTGGCGGACGGCCTCGGTGACAACGACCCGATGGTCAAGGAAACGCTCCGCGGGGTCGACGAGGACCTGCGCGTGGTCGACCGGGCCCTGGCCAGAGCCAAGGCCAAGCCGACCGAGGCGAACCTGCGCAACCAGGTCAGGACGATGCGCCCGGCCATCCGCGACGTCATCGTCAGCATCAAGCAGCTGTACGACACCAAGGAGCAGGAGTTCTTCGGGGCGCTCAGCGGGACCCTCCGCGCCAGGACCAGCTCCGAGCGCCTGCTGGTCGGCTTGAGCGGGCTGGTCCTGGTGGTTGGGCTGGCCCTTGCCGTCTCGTTGCGCCAGCGGGTGCGCAAGGACTTCGCCCGGGCGTACGAGGCGTTGACCGCCGAGGTCGACGAGCGCAAAGCGGCCGAGCGGGCGCTTCGAGCCAGCGAGGAACGCTTCCGGTCGCTGGTCCAGAACTCCTCCGACGTGATCAGCATCGTCGACGCCGACGGCGGCGTCCGCTACCACAGCGAGTCGGTCAGGCGCGTGCTCGGCTACGACCCCGGCGACCTGGTCGACGGCGACCCGCTCACCCTCGTGCATCCCGACGACCGCGAACGGGTGGCCAGGTTCGTGGCCGAGGCGGCGCTGCGGCCGGGGGTGACGCCCGCGGAGACCTGGCGGGTGCGCCATCGTGACGGCACCTGGCTGTACAGCGAGACGGTCGCGGCCAACCTGCTCGAGGACCCCAACGTGCGCGGTCTGGTGCTGAACACGCGGGACGTCTCCGACCGCAAGGAGCTCGAGGAGCAGCTGGTCCACCAGGCGTTCCATGACGGGCTGACCGGCCTGGCCAACCGGACGCTGTTCGCCGAGCGGGTCGAGCATGCCCTGGCCCGCTCGGGACCGGGCGACCTGGCCATCCTGTTCATCGACCTGGACGACTTCAAGAACGTCAACGACAGCCTCGGCCACGCCGCCGGCGACCAGCTGCTGGTGGCCGCGGCCAGACGGCTCCAGGGCTGCCTGCGGCCAGCTGACACCGCCGCCCGCCTCGGCGGCGACGAGTTCGCCGTGCTGCTGGAGCGGGTCACCGACGCCGAGGCGGCCGAGACGGTGGCCGGCCGGATCCTCGACACGCTGCACAAGCCGTTCGGCCTCAACGGCCGGACGATCCCGATCAAGTCCAGCATCGGCGTCGCCGTCGCCCAGCCAGGGGCCCTGGACGTCGACGAGCTGCTGCGAAACGCCGACGTGGCCATGTACGCGGCCAAGGCCGGCGGCAAGGACCGCTTCGAGCTGTTCCGCCCTGACATGCACGCCGACATGCTGCAGCGGCTGGAGCTGGAGGCCGAGCTGCGGCACGCCACCGACCGCGGCGAGCTGGTCCTGCACTACCAGCCGATCGTCGAGCTGGTCTCCGGCCGGATCACCCGGGTGGAGGCACTGGTCCGCTGGAACCACCCGACCAGGGGGCTGCTCCCGCCGCTGGCGTTCATCCCGCTGGCCGAGGAGCGGAGCATGATCGGGCCGATCGGCCGCTGGGTGCTGCTGGAGGCCTGCCAGCAGGCCCGTCGCTGGCAGGACCGGTTCCCGGACGCGCCGCCGCTGGCCCTCCACGTGAACCTGTCCGGCAGGCAGCTCGAGGAGCAGAGCCTGGTCGACGAGGTTGAGCAGGCCCTGGAGACCTCGAGGCTGGTGCCGCGACTGCTCACCCTCGAGATCACCGAGACGGTGCTGATGACCGATATCGAGACCATGAGCCGGCGGCTGCGGGAGCTCAAGGGGCTCGGCGTGCTCCTGGCCATCGACGACTTCGGCACCGGCTACTCCTCGCTCAGCTACCTGCGCCGCTTCCCGATCGACATGCTCAAGATCGACAAGGCGTTCGTTGACGGGATCGGCCGGGGTCGCGAGGACACCGCGCTGGTCCACGCGATCATCAACCTGAGCCGCACCCTGCAGCTGCACACCGTCGCCGAGGGCATCGAGCAGCCGGAGCAGGCGGCCCAGCTGGCCGCCCTCGGCTGCCAGGACGGCCAGGGCTACCACTTCGCCCGACCGCTGGCCCCTGCGGCCATGAGCGAACTGCTCGAGCAGACCCTGGCCAACGGCGGGTTCTACCTTCCCACGACGGCCCAGCCGGCAGAGTCTCTGTCCGGGTAGCCTGCGTGTTATTTCCGAGGCATTCCGGGCAGCGGGGGGCCAGCTGGCCGGCGGGTCCCGACCAGCGCCTTGACCCGCGCCATCAGCTCGCACGGGTCGAACGGCTTGACCACGAAGTCGTCGGCGCCGGCCTGGCGGGCGAACTCCTGGTCGGTGGTGATGAAGTTGGCGGTGAGCAGGATCACCGGGATGGTCGCCCCGATGTGGTCGGCCCGCAGCCGCGCGCAGACCGTGTAGCCGTCGATCCGCGGCATCAGCACGTCCAGCAGGAGGACGTCGGGGTTGATCTCCAGGGCCTTGGTGAGCGCCTCCTGGCCGTCGCGGGCGGTCACCACCTCAAAGCCCTCGAGGCGGAGGTTCACCTCGACGAAGCGGACGATATCGGCGTCGTCGTCGGCCACCAGCACGGTCCCGGTCAGGGTTGCTCCTTCCGTGTTCCCGCCCATTACGGTCCCTCGTCGCGCCGGAGATGATCTCACCCGGAGCGGACGAGTGCATCGAGATGGCAAAAGAGGACCGGTTGACAGTACCCGGCCGCAACGGGCAGCGTGATCGCCCACATGATCGGCCCTTC
>Ga0184609_10000227_pt1 | contig 15812 bp, 12 predicted proteins | sample PLM1_60_coex_FD_133165 | JGI IMG/M metagenome (GOLD analysis project Ga0184609, IMG submission 133165) | Groundwater sediment microbial communities from an aquifer in East River, Colorado, USA - PLM1_60_coex | ecosystem: Environmental > Terrestrial > Soil > Riparian zone | place: USA: East... | reverse complement strand
GTGGTCGGGGTGCCAGTAGAGGCCTTCGTCGGAGAAGCTGATCACCGCCTCCGGCCGCTCACGTTCCAGTAGGAGAAGGAGCGCCCGCGCCGCTTGCGTCTCGTTCGCGTCGGCGAGCTCGCCGTCGGGATAGTCGAGGCACTCCGCGGAGGCAACGCCGAGCGCGCGCGACGCCGCAAGCAGCTCAGCCTCGCGGACCTCGCCTAACGCCGACCGACCGGCGAGGCCGGGTAGCTCGGTCGGTCCTCGCTCGCCTCGAGTCATCGACACGACCGCCACTCGATGGCCGGCGGCTGCGCAGGCCGCAAGGACTCCACCGGCGAGAAGCGACTCGTCGTCGGGGTGGGCAAAGACCGCCAGTACGCCCCCGGCCATCAGCCCACTGGCCCGGGTGGTCGCGCGAGCCGCCGATAGAGCCGCTCGTAGGCGTCGACCATGTTCCGGTAGTGGAACCGCCCGACGGCTGCTTGCCGCACGCGTTCCCGGTCAAGCTGGACGGCGCTCTGGACCGCCTCGGCAAGCTGCTTGCCCGGCGGGACCCAATGGCCGCCAACCCCCTGCTCGACGAGCTCCGGCACCGCCCCGACGCCGAACGCGGCGACCGGCGTGCCGCACGCCATCGCCTCGACCATCACGAGGCCGAACGGCTCCGGATAGGTGATCGGGTAGAGGAGCGCAGCCGCTCCGGCCAGCAGCTCGTTACGGCCTGCGACGTCAATCGTTCCCTCGTAGCGGACGAGCGCGCCATCGATCGCCGGCCGCACCTTGCGGTCAAACCATTCCGTGCTGGGCCCGGCCATGATCAACGGGATCTCGAGCTCGCGGGCGACCCGGACTGCCTCGGTCGCGCCCTTCGAGGGAATCATGCGCCCGAGGAAGGCGAGGTACTCGCCGCGTTTGGCTGTGAACGGAAAGGCGTCGACGTCGATCCCGTTGTGGATCACCGGAACGTGGTCGAAGCCCTCGAGCTCCCTGCGCTGGAAGTTCGAGATCGCGACAAGATGCGCCTCTGGATATCGGCTGAAGCCTTCCAACACCTCCGGGCCGAGCTGGACGTGGTAGGTGTGGACGACGGGGGTCGAGACGAAGCGGGTGAACGGCAGCGCGAAGTGGTAGCTGTGGCTGTGCATCACGTCGAACTCGCCCGCCTGCTGGAAGGCCCAGGCCGCGTTCAGCGTCTCGGGCACGCGCCAGTCCCAGATCTCCTCACGGACGCGGTAACCCTGCGCGTAACACGACCGCAGGTCGGCCGAGGTCACCGAGCCGCCGACTGCGAACAAGGTGACGTCATGACCGCGCCGCACCAGCTCCTCGGTGAGCAGCGAGACGAGCTGCTCGATCGAGTCGCCCTCGCCCGGCCTGACGGGCATCGCGACGGGCGCGAGCTCGGCGATCCTCAGCTTTTCCATTGGCGCTCGCGGCGCGAATCTGACAGCCGGGGAACGGAGTTAACATCATGCGCCTCGTCCGACCCAAGGAGGTTTCTCAAATGACGAAGCAGCTGCTCACAGCCGTCGTCGTCGCTGTGGTCCTGAGCACGGTGATCGGATTCACGATCGGATGGTTCACCAGCCCCGAGAACGCCAACGCAGCGACCGGGCAGGCGGAGGTGATCAGGCAGCTCAAGCGGCTCAACGTCCAGGTGAACGCCCTGAACTCGAAGACCGGAGACACGCAGACGTCGGAAGGAAGCGTCCGGGGGCTGCTGACGATCATCTGCGACTACACGGCTCCGATCAACTGCAAGCCGCGTTGAGGTAGCTCTCGCAGGACCCGGGTTCACGCCATGCCCGCGGTCTGGAGCAGGGAGCGCAAGACGGTCTTCCCAGCGAAGTACTCCTCAGCGATCTCCCGTGCACGGCGACAGTGAAGCTCGTACTCGGCGGCGATGCGCTCGATGCCTTCGAGGATGCCCTCGGCGTCCTCGAACGAGAGCAGGCCCTCGCCCACCGGTAAGAGGTCGCTGAAGCCTGTCTCGCGGACGAGGGCGGGCCGTCCGCTCGCCAGATAGCACTGCGTACGGTCGCTGAACCAGCCACTGCGCGTCTCCACGTACATCGCCTTCGCGAAGCCGAGCTCTGCCTTCGAGGCTTGGATGAAGCGCCGATAGGCCTCTGCGTCGATCGTGGCTTCCAGCGCATCGGTCAGCTCCCAACCGTGCTCGGCGAGTAACTCGGTCGGAGGCTTGCCGGCGATCGCGAGTCGGATCCGCTCGCTCGTCCGCTCGGGCAGCGCAATCAGGCGAAGCAGCTCGTCACCCTTGCCCTTTCCGATCCCGGGGAAGCTGTCCGAGGTCCAGCTCAGGATCGTCGTGAACGGCGCCTCCCGAGGCGCGGGCGTCACGGGCCAGAAGTCGAGCTCCACCGGCTGGATCGTCGGATGCCAGCGAAAGGGCGTTTCGGCCAGGTTGCAGGTGGAGTCTTCGGAGCGGAGCGCGAAGGTGAAGAGGGCGTCGTGCCCTGCGAAGAAGTCGCGGTACCAACCTTCGCCTGCATCGGCGATCGCCTGCTGCGTGAAACCCGGATCGGTGTCGATGAAGATCTTCGAGAGCCCTTCATACTCGGGCCTGACCATCCAACAACCGCCCGAGAGATTGACCATCAGATCAGCGCCCCGGCAAGCTTCGACAACCTGCGCTTGGGTCTTGCCGTGGTAGCCACCCTCGTAGTCGACGTAAGCCCACGAGCTCGCGAGCCCAACGTGCTCGAGCTGACGAGGGATGTAGTCGAGCACATAGGAAGGGTCTGTTGCGATCGCGTTCTGGACCGGGTCGAAATTGCACTCGCCCGTGTCCTCCAGATAGAAGACGTCGTAGCCGAGGCGCTGGAAGCCGGCGATGTACTGAAGCGCGCACCACGTCACACCCCCCACGGGGTAGCGGCCGATGATGCCGGCGAGGACGAGCCGCTTACGAGCCAACGCCGCTCCAGCCGGGCTCGAGCGCTGTCGTGAGGTCGGTGTCGGGGCCCATGGCCAGGCGCTCGAGACGATACGGGTCTGGCGGCGGGATCGAGAACGTCCCCCCTCCGTAGAGACACGCCCCGAGATAGCCCGTCCGGGCGAGTGCCTCGCGCACGTCCGGGACGACGCCCGCGTCGTCCCCATATGGGTAGGCGAACAGCTCCACTGCTTGAGCGAGCTCAGCCTCGAGCACAGCCTTCGAGAGCTCGAGCTCGAGCGCGCGCTCGGCGGGCGCGAGCTCGGAGAACGCGCGATGCGAGGCGCCGTGCGACTGCACCGCGACGCCGCAGTGCGCCAGCTCACGGAGGTCGTCCCAATCGCACAGCGCCTCCTCGGGCTCGCTCTCGAGGTCGAAGCGGTTCGTGCGGCCCACGAAATCCGTCGGCACGAAGACCACAGCCGGGTAGCTGAAGCGCTCGAGCCACGGCAGAGCGATCTCGCGCACCGAGCGGTAGCCGTCGTCGAAGGTGATCAGCGCGGCGCGCTCGGGCAGACGTTCCGGCTCGGCCATTCCACTGAGGAAGGCGGCGAGGTCGACGGGCTGCCAGCCGCCGTCACGGAGTGCGGCGAGTTGTTCGGCGAAAGTCGCCTCGGGAACGTAGAACCACGTTTCCCAGCCCCCGGGAGCCGGCCGCCCGATCTTGTGGTAGCCGAGGATCGCGACCCGGCTCATGCCAGCGCCAGCTCGAGCACCCGTCGGACGACCTTCTCACCGTCGAAGTGCTCCTCGGCGAGCTCGCGCGCCAGTCGGGAGTGCCGCTCGAAGTCGGCCTCCACGTCCTCGATCGCCGCGACGGCCTCTTCGAGATCGCGAAAGCGCAGCAGTCCTTCCGCCTCGGGGAGGAAGCGGCTCGGACCGGTGTGTTCGACGACTGCGGGCTTGGCGCTCGCGAGGTAGCAGATCGTTCGGTCGCTGATCCAAGCGTTCGCGAGCAGCCGGCAGGACGGCTTCGCGCAGCTGAACTCGGCCCGAGAGCCCTGAATGTAGGCGCGGTAGTCGTCTGGGGTCGGGCACGCCTCCCAGGCGTCCCGGACGGTCCAGCCACCTCGCTCCAGCACCGGAACATCCGTCTCAACCGTGTAGTCGTCGAGTGTCACCGCCATCTCGAGCGGCTGGTTGGTGCGCGCGGGCAGCTCCGCGTATGCGAGGAAGGCCGTGCGCTTGTCGTTGCAGACGGGCTCGTCGTCGAGCTCGATCCAGTCCTCCCACCAGTTCGTGACCGTGGTGTAGGGGCCGGAGGCCGCTTCCGCCGCAGGCCAAGCGGCCAGATGAACCGGCGCCGGCGTGTGGTGCCAGCGGAGGCCACCGTCCGGAAAGCGGGCCTCCTTCGTGCCCACCGTCTCCCCGATCGACAGGTTGAGATCATGGTCGGAGACCCGCAGCTTGCCCTGGCTCATCCAGAGCTGCAGGAGGCCGGGGTCGAGGTCGACAAGAGCCGTTCGCCGGAACATTGCAAGCGCCTCTGCCGGAGTGTCGTAGGCGAAGTCGAGCAGGAGATCCGCTTCCGCCGCCGCCTCGTCGAGATCGGGCCGGCCGTTCACGATCCAGGGATCGAGCTCGTGGCCGGTGAAGCTCGTCAGGGCGAGCGCTTCGCCGAGCCCGTAAGCCTCGAGTCGAGCGGCGAGCGTAGCGATGTCCCGCTCCACCTCTGACCTCGGCCTCGTCGCCGCGAGCTCGCCGATGTCCTCGAGCCAGAGCACTCGGCAATCGAGCGCTCGCAACGACAGCGCCCAGTTGAGATAGACCCAGAGGTGTCCCCCGCCCTCGGGGTAGCCGAGAGTGAGTGGAGTCATGCAGACGGTCGTCTTCATCGGCGCGATTTTCTCCGGCACTGTGCCGGCCGCAGCTCAGCCGGCCGAGGCGACAGCTTCCCGCGGCTCATCCAGGTCGGCTGACACAGCCTTCAGCCCCATGCCGCTCGCGTGCACGATCCGCCCGGCTTCGATCTCGACTCGGGCATCGCAGATCTCGAGCGTGCTCAGGCGGTGGGCAATCAGCAACGAGGTGCGACCTTCCATCAAGCGCTCGATCGCCTCCATGATGGCGGCCTCTGTCTGTGTGTCGACAGAGCTCGTCGGCTCGTCGAGAAGCAGGATCGGGGCATCTTTGAGAAAGGCGCGCGCGAGTGCGATGCGTTGGCGCTCGCCGCCGGAGAGACGCATGCCGCGCTCGCCGACCACCGTCGCGTAGCCGTCCGGCAGCTCACAGACGAACTCGTGTGCGTTGGCCGCCTCGGCCGCGGCGATGACGTCGCGCCAGCGGGCTCCCGGCCGGGCGTACGCGATGTTCTCGGCGATGCTGGTGGAGAAGAGCACGGGCTCCTGCAGCACGATCCCGAATTGATTGCGCAGGTCGGCCAGCTTGTACTCGCGTAGATCGACGCCATCGAGCAGGATCGCTCCCGCAGTCGGGTCGTAGAAGCGCGTGATCAGGCTCATCAGAGTCGTCTTGCCGGCGCCGGTCCTGCCGGCGATGCCCAGGCGGGTGCCGGGCGCGACGGCGAACGACACGTCGTGCAGGACCCGGCCGTCCCCGTTGTAACCAAAGGAGACGTCACGGAACTCGAGCGCGCCTCGCGCCCGCACGATCCGGCGGGCATGCGGCTTCTCCTCGACGTCGGGTGTCTCGTCGAGCAGGTCGAAGGCGCGCTCGGCGCTTGCGAGTGACGACTGGAGGTCGCCCACCTTCTGGCTGATTGTCTCGAGGGGCCCGTAGAGCTGCGAGAGATAGGCCAAGATCATCAGCAACTCGCCTTTCAGCAGCACACCCGACTGCACGTGCCGGACGCCCACGAAGAGCACGGCGGCGGTGCCGATCGCCGTTGCGACATTGACCGCGAGCCCGAACGCCGACTCCGTGAGGGACAGCCGTACCCGCGCCTTCACCGTCTTGCCCGACCGGTCGACGTAGCGCGCGTGCTCGTCCCTTTCCTTGCCGAACGCCTTGACGACCCGCACAGACGTGAGCACGTCCTGAAGGACGCCGAGCGCCGAGCTCTCGAGCTCCTTGAGGTCGTGGTAGCGACGCCGGACGCGCCGCGTGTAGACGCGGGAGAGCACGAACAACGCCGGGACGACGGCGAGCGCGATCAAGGCGAGCTCCGGGTCGATACTGGCCGTGACGACGATCGCGGAGGCGAGCATGGCGAACGCGGCCACGAACGGGATCACGCTCTCGACGATGTGCTGCATTGCCTCGGCGTCGTACTGGATGCGATAGATCGAGTCATGGCTCCCGCGGGTGTCGTGGAACGAGAGCGAAAGGCGCTGGACGTGGCGGAAGAGGCTTCCCCGGAAGTCGAGCGTGAGCCGCTCGCCGGTCCGCGTTTGCAGCACGTAGCTGGCGAGGGACTGCAGCTCGCTCAGGAGCACGACGAGCACTTGAAGGACTGCGACAACAACGAGCAGGGTGATGGTGGAGCTCACGACCGAAGCCGGCAGGAACGCATCGACGAACCCCGGCAGGGGGTGTGCATCGATCACGGTGTCGATGGCGATCTTGAGCGGGACCGGGGTCAGGAGCAGGATCGGCGTCGCCAGCAGGTCGACGAGGAGCAGCAAGGCGATCTGGGGCCAGAACGGCTTGATCTGACGCAAGATCCTGCGGGACATGCGGGGGTGGCTCCCGGTCGCCTCGCTCATGACTCCTCGAGCGGAGGGCCGATCGCCTCGAGAGCGGCTGCCATGCCGGTGGCGCACTCCTGAAGCTCACGCACCGCCACCAGGACCGCAGACGCGCCCAGGAGCACGGCGGCTGCCCAGGCGCCGCTCACGGCAGCAGCGCCGAAGAGGGCTCCCACGAACAAGGTGGAAAGCGCGCCCGCCCTCGACAACCTCGGCCAGAGGCGGAAGCGCGCGAGCTGCCGGCCGCCGCCATGCTCCTCGACGGCAGCCAGGAGCCGCGCCGAGCCGAGCGGGCCGCCGCGTACCTCGAGGTCCCAGCGGTCGTAGTCACCGCCGCGCAGGACCGCGGCGCCGCCCTCTCTGACCGCGGTCTCGATGGTGCTCAGGCGCTGCTCGACCGTGCTCCAGCGTTCGCTCCAGAGCGCGCGTTTCCGCGGCAGTGGCGCCGAGAAGAGCCGCGTTCCCCGCCGGCGCCAGGGGGTAAGGCCTGAGCGAAGACGCCCGACAAGCCGCGCGAGGGGCTGCAGGAGGTAGAGCGCTGCTGTGAGCGCGCGCAAGCCGGCCTCCCTGGTCCGCGAGCCGCCCGAGCCGACCGCGTGCGGCTTGAGCGCACTCAGCAGTGCCTGCAAGAGCGTTCCGCCCACCGCCAGCCCGAGCAACGGCAGCGCCACGAGCAGCGGCATCCACAACGCGCCGGCCGCGGACAGAAGCCCGAGCCCAGCGATGACGAGGTACCACTCGGGCAGGAGCGGCATGAACTCCGACATGCGGCCCTCGGGGTGGTAGATCGACTGGAAGGGTCCGCTCCCCCAAGTGCCGTAGTAGATGCGCCAGCGCCGACGCGCCGACTTGCGTGCGAAGCCGTCTCCGTAGAGGCGGCCCCGCCAGGTGACGTGCCCGCCGGTCGTGTACTTCTCCGGCCACTTGCGCTCCAGCTCCGCCTCGGCGGCGCCGTAGCCTCGCTGCTGGCGCCAGTAAGCGCGCACCGAGTTCCGGCGGTGATGCCAGACAACGGCGGCCGGGCTGAACCCGAGCGTCAGCCCGCGTTCGCGTAGTCGCCAGCAGATGTCCACGTCGTCGCCGGCCGCGTGGAATCGGGGGTCGAAGCCGCCGACCTGCGCGAGCACCTGGGTACGAAAGGCCATGTTGCAGCCGGGGATGTGCTCGGCCTCTTGGTCGGAGACCAATACGTGCGTCGGCCCCCCAGGCGCGTTGGCGACGCAGCGCGCGATCACGCCGTCCTCCGGGAAGGCGAGATTGGGCCCGCCGATGCCGGCGTGGGAGGAGGTCATGAAGGCGTACGACAGGTATTTCAGCCAGTCGGGGTCCGGCTTCGTGTCGTCGTCGACGTAGGCGATGATCTCGCCCGAGGCAGCCGCGAGCCCCCTGTTGCGCGCGGCGGAGAGCCCCCGATTCTCCGTCCTGATCAGACGGCAGTCGTACTCCGAGGCGATGGCCGCCGAAGAGTCCGTCGAGCCGTCGTCGACGACGATCACGTCGTAGGCGGGATAGTCGAGCTCATCGAGGCCCTCGAGGCACTCGCGCAGCGTGGCCGCACCGTTGTGCGTGCAGACGACGACCGACACCCGCGGCCACGACAATCCCGGCGGAAACGGCGTCCTGGCGAAGGCCTCGCGCACCGTGGCGAGCGCCGGCTTCGGGCGGCGCTCGCGGTCGGTCAGGCCGAAGTCCCAGTCCTCGATGTCGTGGCCGCCGCGATGCCATTCGTCCGTCCAGGAGAAGACGAATGCACCTGCACAGCCCGCTAGGAACGACGTCGAGATCTGCCAGCTGAGCGCGGCCGCCTGTTCGTCCTCGCCGTGTCGCCGGCTGTCGAGCCCGATCTCGGCCAACACGAGCGGGCGGTCCTCGGCCAGGTTCTGCAGACGGGCGAGATAGGCCTCCAGCCGGTCGCGTTGCTCGAGAAAGACGTTGAAGCACACGACGTCGAGGAAGGGCAATTGCAGGTACTCCGTCGAGGGATAGTTGACGTAGGTGACGAGCCCCTCTGGATCTTCGGACTTGGCGGCGCGGTACAGCCGCTCGAGGAAAGCCTCGATGCGGCGGCGGCCGTGCCAGCGCACGATCGGCGCCGGGATCTCGTTCCCGATCGCGTAGCAGAGAACCGCCGGGTGGCCGACGCAGGCTCGCACGCCCTCGCGCACACGCTGCTCAATCGAACGTGCCCGGCCGGAGTCGTCGAGGAAGGCGACGTGTTGCTCCCACGGCACTCCGACCATCACGTACAGGCCGTGTCGCTGGGCCGCGTCCAGTAGCCAGCGCGGCGGCACGGTATAGGTCCTGACGGCGTTCAGGCCGGCGGCAGACATGCGCTCGAAGTCGTGCTCGACAGTGCGCTCGTCGCCGTATTCGCCTTCTCCCCACTCGTCGGGGCGAAACGTGCCGTAGGCGACACCCCGCAGGTACAGCTTCCGGTTCCCTGCATAGAGGAACTTCCCGCGCACGTGCGGGCGCTCCGTCGGAATTGGGTGGCCCGGCCCATCTCCGTTGGCGCTTGAGGCGTAGGTCGCTCTCGTCTCGAGCCTGGGCTTCGAGGTCGTCTCCATGGCGGGCGACTACCCCCTCACGATCGTGATCACGTTCGCCACCCGGCCGCCCTGGCCGCGGGTCACGAGGACGGTCTGGCCGATGGTGATATCGCCGATGCGACCGGGGACGTCCTTGATCACGCTCGGTTTGCTCACGAGCCGGTAGGTCACTGCCTGGCCGTTGCCGTAACGAACTCGGATTGTCTTGGCTGAGTGCGCCAAGACCCGGGCCGGACCGCGATTCTTGGTCCGGCCCCGGCCCCGGCCTCTCCCCTGTCCTGGATTGGATTCCGGGAGCTTGGTCCCGGGAGGCGCGATGTGAATCTGGGCGACGCGCCCGGATTTCCCGTCCAGGCGGAGCTCGACGATTTGCCCCCTGCGCAGATCGGCAACCGTGCCGCTGACCGTACGGATGACGCGGGTCTTGTCGGCGATCGCGACGGTTACAGGTCCCGTGGCGCTTTGGATCTCCACGCTCTCGGAGGTAATCCCGATGACGACCCCGCTGACCGGCCCGTTGCCTCCGGCGGCGGCGAGGCTCGTAGTCGCGGCGAGTCCGAGCGCCACCAAAGACGCGATGACGGCCACGATGCAGCGAGGCGCGAGCTGCGGATGGCACACGCTACGGCGCTGCAGCGACCGAGCTTCCATGACATCGATCGTAGGAGGAAAGCCTTAAAACCAGGGCTCTAGTTCCTGAGAGCTTCCTGAGAGGACTGCGTCCCGGCGAACGGCCAAGATGAGGGGATGGCGCTATCGTGAGGTCAATGCGTAAGCAGGGGCTAAGCGGGCAAGCCTCGACGAACCAGCCTCGAGAGAACGATCCCCTGCGCATCCTCGTTGTCGAGGACGAACCGCAAATCGCGAACTTCTTGCGGACCGGGCTCGGCTACGAAGGCTTTTCGGTGGCGGTGGCCGAGGACGGGCATAGAGCGCTTGCAGAGCTGAAACGCTTCAAGCCCCAGCTCGTCATTCTCGACCTGATGCTTCCCGGGATCAACGGCATGGAGCTGGCCGAGCGCTTTCGGGCCGACCCTGAGCTGATGATCATCATGCTGACGGCACGCGATGAGGTCGCCGACCGGATCGCAGGCCTCAAGGCGGGGGCCGACGACTATCTCGTCAAGCCCTTCGATTTCGAGGAGCTCGTCGCGCGGATCCACGCCGTCGCACGGCGCCGGCTGTCCGCTGATGCGGACATCCTGCAGGCGGGACCGATCCGGCTCGACCAGGAACGACATCTCGTCACGGTCGACGGTTCCGCCGTCGAGTTGACCGTCAAGGAGTACGAGCTTCTGCGCCTCTTTCTAAGCCATGTCGGGCGTGTGCTCTCACGACGGTTCATCCTGGATCAAGTCTGGGGCCACGAGTTTTATGACGAGAACAACGTCGAGGTCTACGTCCGCTATCTCAGGCGGAAGCTCGGCGATCCCGAGCATCAACTGATCGAGACCGTGCGCGGCGTCGGCTACCGCCTGCACGGCTGATCAGGCCGAATCATGTTCCGGTCGTTCCTGAACAGCCTCCGAGGCCGAATCCTGCTCTCGCAACTTGGGCTCTTCGCCCTCATCCTGCTCGGCCTCGGCGTCTTCCAGTCGTCGACAGTGTCCAGGTATCTGCACGACACGACCGTCGACAGCATCACTCAGCCGGCTCGGACGGAGCTGGAGGTGCTTGGTCCCTGCTTCGTGCGCTCGGCTCGCGATCTGCACCGGAACGCCCAGGTACTCGCTCAGCTGCTGGGATCGGGGAACACGGGAGTAAAGATCGTTGATCGCAGCGGAGCGGCACTCGCCGATCACGCCGTCGGCGTACCCGGCGCCGCGAGGCCTCTGGAGCTCTCGGCGGCGACCCTCCAGAACCTGATCGCCTCCGTCCCTGCATCCACTGGGCGCCCAGCTTCCGGTCTCAGCCGGGCGAGGTGCACGACTGGTTCAGGCGGCCTCGTGGCGCGGACGCAGCGACCGGAAACTGCGACAACGTCGACCGATGATCTCGTGCTCGTCGCCGTCGCGCTGGGGCCGCCCGGCAAAACGGTCGGTTATGCGATTCTCGGGCGCTCGGATGACGGAGAGGACGCGACCATCCATCGCGTCCGGACAATCTTCGCGATCGGGGCGATCGCCGCGTTGATCATGGGGGGCCTCGCTTTGCTCGCCCTGACCGGTCTCGCGCTCCGCCCCCTGCGTCGCGTGACTACGACTGCCGAAGAGATTGCCGCTGGAGACCTTCACCGGCGATCGAATGTTCGCTCGCGCGACGAGGTCGGGCGCTTGGGTTCGGCGTTCGACCGGATGATCGGACGCCTCGAGGAAGCGTTCTCCAGAGTCACTGAGTCAGAGCAGCGGATGCGGCGCTTCCTGGCAGACGCCTCGCACGAGCTACGCACACCGCTGACAGCCCTGCGCGGAACCTCTCAGGTTCTGCTCCGGCAGAGCCACGACGGTCAGCCGGAGGTCGCAGCGGCCGTCCGAGACATGCACGAAGAAGCGGTGCGCCTTTCACGTTTGGTCGATGACCTGCTGACCCTCAACCGGCTGGATGCCAACGAAGCTCTGCAGCCAGAGGAGATTTCGCTGCCCGCGTTCATGGACGAGTTCGTCGACCGGTACGTGGGCGCATGGCCCGCCCGCCAGATCGACTTCGACAGAGAAGCCTTCGAGGGAGTTCAGGCCTGGGCGGATCCCGAGGCGCTGAGACGGATGCTTCTCAACGTCGTCGACAACGCTGCGAAGTACAGCTCCACATCAAGCCCGATCATGGTGACCGCGGAGGCAGGCACGGAGGCGATCGCGATCCAAGTTAGAGACGAGGGACCAGGGCTCAGCGCCGAGGACGAAAAGCACGTCTTCGACCGCTTCTATCGCGGAAGCCAGAGCCGATCACGCCGCACCGGCGGCAGCGGCCTCGGATTGGCGATCGTCCAGGCCCTGGCGCAACGAAGTGCGGGCAGCGTCTCTCTCGACACGGCCCCAGGCCGCGGGACAACGTTCTCGATCACCCTCCCTACCGCTGGCACGACCGAGTCGCAAGCCAAAGACTTGGCGTAAGCGCCGGAAAAGACGTTCCCCGACGTGTGACGAACGGCGACGGGTTCTAGGCGGGTAGGCGCTCGGTCGGCGCGGCCTGCTCTGCAAAGAGCTTGATCAACTCTCCACGGGAACGCACGTCGAGCTTGCGATAGGCGTGGCTGAGGTGGAACTCGACGGTCTTCGGGCTGAGGAATAGGCGGGCGCCGATCTCCTTGTTCGTCAGGCCTTCGGCTGCGGCGAGCGAGACCTGGAGCTCCTGCGGCGTCAGCTGTTCATGCGCCGCCGGCCCGCGTCTACGCAGATGTTCCCCGCTTGCCCGGAGCTCTGCCCGTGCCCGGTCAGCCCAGGGCCGCGATCCAACCCGCTGGAATGTGTCGAGCGCGGCGTGGAGATGCTCGCGCGCACGGCGCCGCTGCCTGAGCCGTCGTAGCCGCTCGCCAAAGGCGAGCTGCGTCCTGGCCCGCTCCCAGTCACTCGCCTCGTGCTCGTGCAGCTCGAGGGCAGCCTCGAACGCCTCCTCGGCGTCGGCGTCAGCGGCGAGGAAGGCGCGGCAGCGGGCGCCGACGGCCGCCGCCCAGCGGCTTCCCGTCAACTCGGCGTCGTCGAGCAGCCCCGCGAGCTCCTGCGCAGCCTCGTCCCGCTTGCCCAGCCGAACCTGCGCCTCGATTAGGTCGCCGTGAACGCGGAAGACGTTCGGGTGCCGCACTCCCCCGCGGGCGAGCATCTCCGCCGCCGGCTCGAGCCAGTCGACCGCCGCTGCGAAGTCGGCCCGGGCGAGGGCGTCGAGCCCGAGGCCGGCGCGAGCGCGGACCTCGTTCCAGCGGTCGCCTCGCTTCTCCGCGATCTCCAGTGCGAGCACGCCGTGGGCGCGAGCCTCGACTCGGCCGAGCATCGCCTCGACGAGGGCGAGCCACGCTAGGGCTGCAGCGAGTCCCACCTTGGTGCCGAGCGGCTCCGTCAGCTGCACCGATTCGAGCGATGCTGCGTACGCTGCCGTCAGGCGGCCGGTACGCGTCTCGAGGCGGGACAACTGGTCTAGCGCGTAGACGAGGTTCCCGAGCGCAACTGCGTCCCGCTCATGCGCCACTATCTCTTCGAGGAGTCCGCGGGCTCGGCCGTAGTCCTCCAGGTAGAGAAAATGTGTGGCGCAGTCGATCGCCATAAGCGTTCCCGCCCTCACGCGATCCACGCACTCAAGGTCGAGCCCGAGCCCATCCTTTGTGCGGCCGGAGAGCTCCCATGTCCATGCGAGCATCAGGCAGAGATCGAGGTCCTCGAGCGCGTCATCCCCTGCGAGCCCGACAGAGCGTTCGGCCGTCGCGCACGCCGCCAGGATCTCAAGACGGTGGACGAGCACTTCCCCAAGCGCACGCGCGAAAAGGCGTGGAGGAGCTCGCTCGGAGTCGGCCTTGGCTAGCTCCAGCGCGCGGTCGAACTCGCCTCGGTCATAGAGGAGGTAGGCGCGGCGGGCGACGGCATTCGAGTGCAACTCCGCGTCCTTCGTCAGCTCTGCCGCTTCGGCCAGAAGCTGCTCGGCTCGCTCGAACAGGCCCGCAGCGTCGGCCGCGAGACCCGCTCTCAGGAGTCGCCGCGCTCGGATCTCCTGGTCCGGCGTCAACCGCGCCGCACGCTCCAGCGCTGCGGCTTCGGCGGAGACGCCGCCACGCCCGCCCGCGATCGACGCCGCCTGCTCGAGCGCAGCGGCGGCGACCTCGTCCGGGCCCGACGCCGCCGCCGCCAAATGCCACGCGCGTCGATCTCGGGCCTTTGTCGTCTTGGCGAGCGCACGGTGGGCGGCGCGGCGGTCGGCAGGCGTGGCCGACTGGTAGAGCGCCGACCGCGCCAATGGGTGGGCGAAGTCGAGCCGCCTTCCGCGTATGAACAGCCCTACCCGCTCGGCTTCGGCGAGCGAATCGGCGTGGATGGCCTCCGACTCGAGGGCCGCCCATAGCGCCTCCGGCTCGCCTGGGTCGCTCGCCGCCGCGAGGAGCAGCGCCCTCTGGGCGTCTGGTGACAGCCGCGACGACCGCTCGAGAAATGCCCGTTCGACGGCCTCACCAACCGGAAGCGGGTCCCCGATCTCTTCGCTCTCGGACATGCCCAACGCAAACTCGAGCAGCGCCAGCGGGTTGCCGCCCGCGATCTCCAGGAGATGCTCGACCACGGCCGGTAAGAGCGATGGTCCTCTGGCTGCGAGCAGAGCCCTCGCCTCCTCGCGCTGGAGCCCGTCGAGACGCAGTTCGGCGAGCCCCGGAGCGGCGAATCCGGGCGCGCCCGGCTCTCGTGCCGCCAGCAGCAGGGCGACGGGATCATGCTCGACGCGGCGCGCCGCGAAGACCAGCGCCTCCGCTGACTCCTGGTCGAGCCAGTGCGCGTCGTCCACCACACAAAGCAGTGGCTGCTCCGCTCCGGCGGCCGCCAGGAGGCCCAGCGTGCCCGCAGACGCTGCGAAGCGGTCGCCGGCCTCATGCGGGGCGAGCGCGAGCGCAGCCTTCAGCGCCCTGGCCTGTGGGCCGGGCAGCTCGTCGATCAGCTGAACGATCGGCCGGATGAGCTCGTGCAACCCCGCGAAGGGCAGTTCCGCCTCCGACTCGACGCTGAGAGCCCGGAGTATTCGAAAGTCCTCCGCAGTCTGCATGGCGTGCTCGAGCAGCGTCGTCTTGCCGATGCCCGCTTCTCCGCGGACGACGAGTGCGCCTCCTCGACTCTCGCGGGCCCGCTCGAGCAGACGCCCGATCTGCGCACGTTCCTCCTCCCGGCCCACGAGCATGCCCACAAGGTAGGCCGCCGACGCCGCTGAGACAACGCCGGGGCGCCCCTAATCAGCCGTCGATCGCCGCCAAAGGGTCCAGGGGTTTGCCGGAAGCGACGCGGAGCCCGGGCTTCGAGAATCTGGCGAAGGCTCCCGATTGGCAGCCGGAGTACTGAAAGGAGAAGGGCTCATGCGCAGACTTGCACTACTTCTGAGCATCATCGCCCTCCTGCTCGCCTTCACGGCGACGGCAGCGGCGAACACGGTCACGAGGACAGTGTTCACGATCGACGAGACCGAACTCTTCGGGGCGGCAACATTCGTCTGCGGCTTCGACGTGTATCAGCGCACCCAGGGGTCGATCCAGGAAACGGACTACTTCGACAACAGCGGCACCCTCGTGCGACAGATCTTCACCAATGTCGGCGGCCCGATCAGGCTCACGGCCTGGAACCCGGCGAACGGGAAGACCGCAACGTCAACCGGAGGGCAAGGCGAAATCATCATCGAAAACCCCGACGGCTCGTACGCGGCGTCAGACGCCCTGAACGGCATCATCTTCAACTTCGTCGCTCCGGGCCTCGGCACGATCCTTCTCAGCGCGGGGCGCCTGGACTTCATCACGGGTTTCGTTGCCGGCCCGCACGCGTTCCGCGACCAGAACACCGCCGCGTTCTGCAATTACCTCGCCGGCTCGTGAAGGCGTGAAGCGAGCACGAGTGGCTCGGCGGCCACAGATGTTTGGAGGGAGGGCCCCGAAGTGGGGCCTTCCCGGCTACCTCGTCCCTAGTCGACGAGCTTCTGCTCCATCGCGTGGATCGCGATGCGCCACATGACGAGGCCGAACGCGACGAGGGCGCCCACGCGTGCGAGATCGGTCCAGCCCTGGAAACC
>Ga0184609_10000226_pt1 | contig 15812 bp, 20 predicted proteins | sample PLM1_60_coex_FD_133165 | JGI IMG/M metagenome (GOLD analysis project Ga0184609, IMG submission 133165) | Groundwater sediment microbial communities from an aquifer in East River, Colorado, USA - PLM1_60_coex | ecosystem: Environmental > Terrestrial > Soil > Riparian zone | place: USA: East... | reverse complement strand
TACCCGGCCAAGCACGACCTGTCCTCGCTGCGCCTGCTCGGCACGGTGGGCGAGCCCATCAATCCGAAGGCGTGGCTGTGGTACCGCAAGGTGATCGGCGGCGACCGCTGCCCGATCGTGGACACCTGGTGGCAGACCGAGACCGGCGCGATCATGATCTCCCCGCTGCCCGCGCTGACCACGACCAAGCCCGGCTCGGCCACCAGGCCGCTGCCAGGGGTGTCCGCGGCGCTGCTGGACGAGGAGGGCGCCGAACTCACCCAGGGCACCGGACTGCTGGCGATCACCCAGCCGTGGCCGAGCATGCTGCGCACGCTCTACGGCGACGACGAGCGGTACGTGCAGACCTACTTCGGCCGCTTCGGACCGCGTACCTACGTGGTGGGCGACGCGGCCAGGCGTGACGCCGACGGCGACTACTGGATCATCGGCCGGATCGACGACGTGATCAACGTGTCCGGCCACCGGCTGTCCACCGCCGAGATCGAGTCCGCGCTGGTCTCGCACGACGCCGTCGCCGAGGCCGCGGTCGTCGCCGCGGACGACGCGATGACCGGGCAGGCCGTCGTCGCGTTCGTGACGCTGCGGGCCGGCCACGCCGGCGGTCCCGAGTTGGAGGCCGCGCTGCGCGAGCAGGTGGCCGAGCGGATCGGCAAGCTGGCCAGGCCGCGGAACATCGTGTGGTCGCAGGAGCTGCCCAAGACCCGTTCAGGAAAGATCATGCGCCGGCTTCTGCGTGACGTGACCGACGGCCGCCAGCTCGGCGACGTCAGCACGCTCGCCGACCCGTCGGTGCTGGCCGCCTTGCAGTCCCATCGGGCCGCACAGGAGGTGACGGCATGACCGCCGTCGACACCCGGACCCAGCGCGCCGACCTCGGCTCGGTCGCCGGCCGGGTGGCGTTGGTCACCGGCGGCACGAGCGGCATCGGGGCGGCGATCAGCCGCACGCTGCTTGGCAACGGTGCGCACATCGCGGCGGGCTGACCAAGTCGATGGCGCGGGAGGCTGCCTTCCAGCTCCGCAAGGCCGGCCGCCTCGACCCCGACGGCATCGGGGTGACCGTCAACGCCGTCGCGCCGGGGTTCATCGCCACCGAGATGCTCGCCACCGTCCCGGAGAAGGTGCTGGACGGCATCCGCGAGCAGGTCGTCGTCGGGCGGCTCGGGCGTCCCGAGGAGATCGCCAGGGCGGTCAACTTCTTGGTCGCCGACGGGTCGGGATACATCACCGGCCAGATCTGGGCCGTCAACGGCGGCCTGGACATGTGAGCTGATCGCGCGCATCAGCGGCGGCCAACTGGCCGCCGCCGTCGTCGAAGGGATGTGATGACGTGGACGTCGTGCTGATGGGGCCGCCGGGTGTCGGCAAGGGCACCCAGGCGGGTGCTCTCGCTGGCTGGTTCGGGTTGGTGCATCTGGCCAGCGGCGACCTGCTGCGGGAGAACGTGCGGAACCGCACAGAGCTCGGTGTGCAAGCTCACTGCTACATGCAGCGCGGCCAGCTGGTACCCGACGATATCGTGGTCGGCATGGTGCTGGGCCGCATGTTGTCCGCGGACTGCGAGGGCGCGCTGCTCGACGGCTTCCCGCGCACCATCGCGCAGGCCCGCTCGCTGGACGCTCGGCTGGCCAGGCACGGCCGCGCCATCGACACGACGGTGCTGCTGACCGCGCCGGCCGATGTGCTGCTTCGGCGGATCACCGGCCGGCTGACCTGCGGCGCGTGCGGCGCGTCCTACCACGTGCTCGCGCGCCCGCCGCTGCGCGCCGGCCGCTGCGACGAGTGCGACGGCGAGCTGTACAGCCGCGGCGACGACACCGAGCAGACCGGCAGGCGGCGGCTGAAGGTGTACGCGAAGCAGACCGCGCCGCTGATCCACTACTACGGCGAGCGCGGCCTGCTCGTCGAGGTCGATGGGAACGGCGAGCCGGAGGAGGTCGATGCGCGGCTGACCGCCGTGTTCGAGGGCCGTGGTGTGCGGCCGTCGGTCGCTGATCTGCTATGAGGAAGTCGTCGTGAATCCGTCATCAGCCTGGAAGGTCGCCGAGGAGGCGGCCTCCGTGCTCGCACCGGAAGCCGACCTTGTCGAGTCGGTGGACATCGCCGACTTCGGCCGGTCCGTAATGTCCAGCCTCGGCGAGGCAGCGGCCCAACCGGCCGCGATCGCCGCCGCCGTCGGCAAGTTCGGCACCAGCCTCGCCCTGCTCCCGTGGGTCTCCTCGCAGCTGCTGATGGGCCGGCAGGTCACGCCACCGGTGGACGTCGACGCCAAGGACCGGCGCTTCGCCGACCCGTCCTGGCAGGACAACCCGGCGTTCTTCACGATCAGGCAGTCCTACCTCGCGACGAGGCGGCTGGCCGACGAGCTGCTCGCGGCTGGCGTCTCCGACCCGGCCGCCGCGGCGAAGGCCGAACTGGCGGTCGGCCTGCTGTTCGACGCGATCGCCCCGACGAACTTCCTGCCGACCAACCCGGCCGCGCTCAAGCGGGCGTTCGAGACCGGCGGGATCAGCGTGGCGGCCGGCGTGCGCAACTTCGTCGACGACCTGCTGCACAACGGCGGACGCCCGCGGCAGGTCGACAGGTCGCCGTTCACGCTGGGCCAGAACCTCGCGGCCACACCGGGCAAGGTGGTGTTCCGCAACGAGCTGATGGAGCTGATCCAGTACTCGCCGCAGACCGAGCAGGTGCGCGCCGTCCCGCTGCTGGCCAGCCCGCCGTGGATCAACAAGTACTACGTGATGGATCTCGCGCCCGGCCGCAGCTTCATCGAGTGGGCGATCAAACACCAGCACACCGTGTTCGCGATCAGCTACCGCAACCCGGACGCGAGCATGCGCGACGTCCGGCTGGACGACTACCTGATCCACGGGCCGCGCACTGCGCTGGACGTGATCTGCGACATCACCGGCTCCGAGACCGTCGACATCGTCGGGCTGTGCCTCGGCGGCGCGCTCACCGCGATGCTGGCGGCCTACCTCGCTGGCAGTGGCGACAACCGGATCGGGTCGGTGACGCTGCTCAACACGCTGCTGGACTACGCCGAGCCGGGCCCGCTCGGGGTCTTCACCGACGAGCAGACCGTGACCAGGCTCGAGAAGCGGATGGCCAGGACCGGGTTCCTGGACGCGGCCAACATGGCCACCACGTTCGACCTGCTGCGGGTCAACGACCTGGTGTTCAGCTATGTCGTGTCGAACTGGCTGATGGGCCAGCAGCCGCCCGCGTTCGACATCCTCGCCTGGAACGCCGACAGCACCCGGATGCCCGCCGCGATGCATTCGTTCTACCTGCGCTCGCTGTACCTGAACAACGAGCTCGCGCGCGGCGAGTTGGAGCTGGCCGGCCGGGAGCTGCGGCTCTCCGATGTCACAGGGGACGCCTACATCGTCGGTGCGATCAACGACCACATCGTGCCGTGGCATGCCTCCTACCGGGCGACCGAGCTGCTCGGCGGCGACGTGCGCTACGTGCTGTCCAGCGGCGGGCACATCGCCGGCATCGTCAACCCGCCCAGCTCGACGGCGTGGTACGAGGTGTCCGACCACAACCCGCCGACCGGGGAGCAGTGGCGCCGGGAAGCCACGAAGCAGGCGGGCTCGTGGTGGCAGGACTGGGCGGCGTGGGCGGCGCAGCGCGCCGGCGCGCTGCGCGAGCCTCCCCCACTGGGCAGCGAGCGCTACCCGGTGCTCGGCGCCGCGCCTGGGGACTACGTCAGAGGGTGACGCAGATCGCTTGACATGCCGAGCGAGTGCTAACTATAGTTAGCAGCGTAACCCGAACCAAGGAGGAATCCCATGGCTGACACCACCACCGCCCAAGACCTGCAGAAGGACGCGTTCGAGGTCATCCGCAGGGGTCAGGAAGCCGTCGTCGACGCCGCCAAGGCGTGGGCCGACGCCACCAAGCAGGTCACGCCGAAGCTGCCGGACCTGTCGACGTACACCGGTGCGCTGCCCACGCCCGCGGCCGTCGTCGCGGGGACCTACGACTTCGCCGAGAAGCTGCTGGCCAACCAGCGCGAGTTCGCGCAGAACCTGCTCGAGGCCATCGAGCCGGCCCCGGCCAAGAAGGCCTGACGGCACACGCCGCCCTCGAGGCGGGCGGTTGCTCACTAGAGTGAGCGCCGCCCGCCTCGATTGCTGTTCACAAGGGTTGCGGAGGTCATCGTGGTCGACGCCTGGCAGGCGCAGATGGAGGCGCTCGGGTCCTTCATCCGGCACCAGCGCAAGCTGGCCAACCTGTCGCTTCGCCAGCTCGCCGAGTTGACCACGCTGTCCAACCCGTACCTGAGCCAGCTCGAACGCGGCCTGCATCAGCCGTCGGTCCGGGTGCTCAAGCTGCTCGCCGACGCGCTGCACGTGACGCCGGAGGACCTGCTCGCGCACGCCGGACTGGTCACCCAGGAGGACGACGACGGCTCGTCGGTCGAGTCGGCGATCCGGTCCGACGGGCGGCTGACCGACGAGCAGAAGTCCGCACTCATCGCCGTCTACCGCAGCATGCTCGGTCCCTGATCGAGCCTCGACCGCTCAGCCGGCGGGTGCCAGCAGCCTGCGCGGATCGCGGTGACCGAGGCCGCCACCCGCAGGGGGAGCGGTCGAGGAACGCACGGAAGTACAGCGGCGTCGCCCACAGCCCGGTGTCGCGCCACCACGCCCAGAAGTCCGGGTCGGTGGTGTGGTCCGCCAGCGGCACCGGCACCGTGGTCAGGCTCGCCGGCCGCCCGTCGACGTCGGGCGCACGCTCGTCGGGGGTGCGCAGGTCGACGATGGTCCGCACGCTGTACGCCTGCACGGCGGCCCAGCCGGCCGCGGTGAGGCCGTCGAGGGAGTCGGAGCGCACCACGGCCGCCCAGCGCGTCTGCCGGCCGTCCGTCGTGCGCAGGCTGCCGAGATCACGGGCGTTGAAACAGCCCGCCAGTCGAGATGTCGATTGGCATTCATATTCTCAGGACGCGCGAAAGCCGCTCGGGTTGCCCGCCGTATAAATGCACACGGAAATGGCGGTGAAGGAGTGGGCCCCTCGATCCACTCCTTCGCCGTTTTCGGTGTTCCTCCTTTCGGCGGTACCGGCCTTAGTAGCGGTCGGTAGCATTACCAATGCGCTTTCGCGCTATTACCAGTGATGGCAGTATCAGCAGAATCCACATCAGCCAGCTCGACCTAGTCACTGCAGAGCGGGGCCGCCAACTGGGTGACGACCCCGCTCCGCTCGTCGATGTGGATGTTGATGTGCACGATCGGCTCCCTCAGGCTGCGTCCTCGACGTCGAAGGCGACCGGCATGATCACGTGGTGGCCCGGCACGGCCAGTTCGAAGGCGGCGCCCATGTTCCGCAGGGCCCGCCACCTCGCGTTGACCTCCCGCCGCTGCACCGCCAACCGGCGGCGCTGGCCTTCGTGCATCCTGTCCTGGAACTCCGCGCCGATGACGGCACCGATGAGCAGCAGCAGGACGCCGAACAATGCGACGATCACGAGTGCTGTCATGGGAATCTGCCCTCCGTCCGGCAGCGCACGTGGTGTATCCGCGCTGCTACAGGTAAGGTCGCAAGATCCGCGTGCCGAAAATAGGCGCGGCGAGCGATCATCCCGGCAGTTTTGTGCATGCTACGCAAAACTGGTCAGATTACTGATCAGGCCCGTGCGCGAGGTGGAGGGCGTGGCGTCGGAAGGTCTGCTATACACCGAGCTCGGAGCGTTGCGCAAGGGATGGGGCCTGCGCCGCCCGAACGTTCGCGACCGCCTTGGCCCACAATTGCGCAAACTGTGCGACATTGACGATACGATCACCCATTCGGCCGCGCGCGATCGGGTGACGACATTGCTGGTCCGCGCGTTCGGTGGGCTGCCCGATGAGTTTGCGCTGGCCGCCCGCGTGATGATGGCGATAGAGCAGGACTATCACGACAAGACCCTCACCAAGCGGCAGGAACGGCTGGCGACCGTCTGGAACGTCGACCCGATGACCGTGCGGCGGCGCTGCAACCTGGCGCTGCAGCTCACCGCCGCGCACCTCGCGGAGCACGGCTCCGAGCTGGTGGCCGACCACTTCGACGAGGAGGAGTCGTTTCGGCCGAACGAGTGGTACACCGTGACGACGTCGACGACGCTGCGGCTGGACAAGCCCACTCCAGAGGCCACCGAGGTCCGCAAGATCGTCTCGATGAAGGAGGGCCTGTCCAGGGTCGCCCTCGGTCTCGGCGTGCCGCGGCCGCGCAGCGAGTCGCGCCCCAAGATGGGCCTCGAGGTCGAGATGCAGTTCGGCGGCGAGCTGGAGTCCAACCGCCAGCCCTCAGCCGAGTACTTCGTGCACTACATCCGGTTCCCGCATCCGCTGGCCAGGGGCGAGGAGCACACGTTCGGTAAGACCGTGCGGATACCGTCAGGTCAGGCGATGGCGCCGCACTTCGTGTCCCGCCCACTCCATCGGGTGGATCGATGCGAGCTTCGAGTGAAATTCGACCCGGCTCGGCTACCGAGGGTGGTATGGCGGATATCTGGTATTCCGTACCACGTGTCCGAGGCCGACGGACCTGGCAAAGATACGCTTGAGGTGGACAGCCTCGGGGAGGTCGCGGTAGTGTTCGAGCGCCTCAAACCGAGTTTTGGGTATGGCATACGATGGCTTCCGAGGTAAGGTGGACGACCGTGGAACCGGACTACTGAGCGTAGACCCTGTGAACGGTCGGACGGGCGCTCGGGCCTCCTCTGCCAGGCCTGTTGCCGTCTGGTGCCTTGTCGAGCTCACCCTGGTTTAGGCGCCCACTCCAGCCTGAACGTTGCTCCTGGCAGTATGAAGCCTTGCCGAAATTTCAGTCTACCTGTTTCGGCGTCCCTCTGTCCGATCAAAGACCCCTGACCACCTAAATGCAGTACGAAGTCTAAATCGTCTAATGCTTCTCCGTCTAGCTGCAGGGTGATGTCGAGGCATGGATAAGCAACAACCAGCGGTATGCCACCTATGGACGACTGATAACTCGTACCTTTCATGGTAACGCTGCGATGGGCGCCCGGAACAACAATCGGGAGTCCTAATGTTTTCGCCGCTATCTGTACGGCCCATCTGGTCGGTACGAGCTAGCCCCGGCAAGCTCCTGAGGAGTGAAGCTCCTCACGTCAATCTTGTCCACCCGATTGCCGCTAGCGGGTACTCGCACGGCCACCCTGTAAGAATCAATCTGGCTCTTCGGGGCTCCTCTCGAGGAGTGGGCAATCCATGGATTCCGAGGTGACCAATTACTGCTTGAGACGTTTACCGAATCAGCGTCCCATTCGATGGCTACTTGTAGTGACTCTCCGTGAACATGCCACTTCAAGCCCACGATCCAAGAGGCGCGCAGATGCACCAGCTGGATCTCCTACAGGCGCGCCTGGAGGCTGCTCACGTAATCTTGAGGAGCATTTGTACCAAAGATGGCCTGGATTGCTAGCCGCGCCACGTCGCGGACCAAAGTTGCTTTGAGAAGGCGGTCAACCGTGAAACCGAGAATTCCCGCTATCAAGAGCGCCTCGGCGAATGCGGTTACGCTCTCGGCCCACAAACTACTGCCGAACTCATGGGTTGGACCACGAAGAATCAACACGAGCGCCGACCCGAGTATCATCAATCCCAACGCCAAGTATGTGACAATTTTGGTGCGGTGCATGCGGCCAGTATCTCGGAGGCGGGCAAACGAAGATAGGCGGTCGCGGCGAAGGTCGCGACCGCCATGAACCTTGCCTATTGCAATATCGAGCTATTCGCCGGCGTCGACGGTCCGCGCGTAGCGCTGCAGGATGGTCGGCCAGCCGCCCTCACCGCTGACGGCGGTGCGGATGCCGGTGGCCGCCTCGCCGTGGCGGTCGAGGTGGCCGTGGCTGAGCTCGACCCTGGTACGGCCGGGGGCCTCCTCGACGAAGCGCAACTCGACCTCGCTGGCCCTGTCCAGGTCGGGTTCGTACTCCCACTTGCCGTCGAGCTGCCAGGCGAGCAGTAGCCGGTGCGGCGGGTCCCAGGCGAGAACCGTGCCCCAGTCGCACTCGACACCGTCCGGGCCACGCTCGAACCAGCGGCCGCCGCCGTGCGGTTCGATGACGATCTCGGTGGGATCCTGCTTGCCTACGTGGTGCCCGATGGGCCACCACGAGTAGAAGCCGTCGGTGAACACCTCGAACGCGTGCTGCGGGGAGGCGTTGACGGTCACCGTCATGGTGACCGGGGGTGTGCCGGTGGTCGTCTCCATCACGTCTCTTCCTTGCTCTGGTCGGGCTCGTTGACGGCGTCGGCGAAGGAGGTCAGTGCGCGATTCCACAGCCGGTCGAGGAACGTGCGCATGGCCTGCAGGCCGTCCGGGTCGAGCTGGTAGATACGGCGGGTGCCGGCCCTGCGGTCCTGCACGAGCCCCGCCTCCTTGAGCACCTTGAGGTGCAGTGACACCGCAGGCCGGCTGACCGGCAGGTCGGCGGCGAGCTCACCGACAGCTTGCGGCCGCACCGACAGTCGCTCCACGATGGCCAGCCGCGTCGGGTCGCCCAGCGCGGTGGCGATCGCTTGGTAAGTGGCCACAAACCGTAAGTCTAGACTTACCGATGGGTCTGCTGTCAAGCATCAGTGCATGAGCAGGAGGGCCTTCAGCCCCGCGATGATCCCGTGCGCCGGCCAATACTGGCTGGTGGGCACCAGGCGGCGCAGTACTACCGCGGTAGCAGAGTGGTAGTATTCACTGCGTGGGCGCCGAGAAACTCTCCATCTCGCTTGACGCGGAGCTGATCGCCAGGGTTCGCGCGGCCGCGAACGAACAGGGTGTCAGCGTGTCGACCTGGCTCGCCAAGGCGGCGGAAGCCCAGGTGCGGCAGCGGTTGTTGCGCGAGGCGCTGGACGCGTTCGCGGCGGAGATCGGCGAGCTGAGCCAGGAAGAGGTGGACCGGCTGATCGCCGAGTCACGGCGCACGTCGAGGCTGATCGTCGGCAAGCAGGGTGCGGCGTGACGCTGGTCCTCGATGCCGGAGCTCTGATGGCGTACGAGCGCGGCGATCGCGTGGTACAGGCGCACCTGGAACGCGCATCGAGGACCGGCACCGGGGTACGAACGACGACGGCCGTGGTGGCGCAGGTGTGGCGCAATGGTTCCCGCCAGGCTCGGGTCGGGCTTCTCCTGCGCGGCGTGGCCGAGATCGAATTCGGCCGCGCACAGGCCAGGCGGGTCGGGGTGCTGCTTGGCGTGGCCAGGTGCTCGGACGTCGTCGACGGGTCCATTGTGGACGTGGCAATGGACGGCGACGAGATTCTCACCAGTGATCCCGACGACATCGCGGTACTAGCGCTGTCCAGCGGGAAGACGGTCATCGTCACGCAGGTCTGATGCTGGTGGCTCAGTGCGCGCAAATCTCCAGCTCGGTCAGCCCGGTGTCGTTTCGGATCAGCCGCTCGTAGGTGGCCTTGGTGTGGTCGTGGGCTGATCACCGACCGTCGTCACCGGCCAGTAGGGTAGCCGGCTCGTGAGCAGAAACCAGTGCCGGAACACTGTTACGCACTCACGACTTCCTTCCCGCGCCGTCGGCCTGTTGCTCGCGGCCGATTCCTTCGCCGGCGATCGCCGCTAATCGCGGCTTCCCGGGGTTCGGCGGCGTCAGCCGCGGTCGCGCTGACCGTCGGTGGCCGTCGCCCGCTCTGGCTGTTCGCGATGTTCGCGCTGTTCGTGCAGCTCGCGCCGCGCCATGAGCACCCAGCCGACCAGCGCCATCGTGCCGAACACCAGCCACTGCAGCGCGTAGGACAGGTACGGCCCGGCGTCCAGCCGCGGCAGCGGCAGGGCGCCGAGCACGCCAGGTTGCTCGGCGTTGAGCTGCACGTACCCTGGGCGCAGCCCGTCGAGGCCGGTCGCGGCGCTAACCGTGGCAGCGTCGACGGTGTACACCTGCCGGCGCCCGCCGTCGGTCAGCGGCTGCCGGTTCTCCGGGTTGCCCTCGTCGTGCCGCAGCCGGCCGACGACGGTCACCACGCCGGCCGGCGGCGCCGGATAGTCGGGCACCTGGTTGCCACGCACACCGGTGCCGCGGCCACTCGCCGGGCGGAGGAAACCGCGGTCGACCAGCACGGTGTCCCCGCTGGTCAGCCGCATCGGCGTGAGCACCTCGAAGGCCGGCTCGCCCTGCACGGTCCGCAGCCGGGCGATGACCTCGGCATCGGCGACGTAGCTTCCGGTGAGCACCACCTGCCGCCACTGCGGGGTGTCCGGTGGCGCGGCGTCGATGGGCTGCGGCGGCACCTGGAAGCTGCTGCGCACGGCCTCGTTGAGCGCCCGCTTCTCCTCGTGCCGGTGGAACTGCCACGGCGCGAGCAGCGTGAAGCACGCCGTGGCGAACAGCAGCACGCCGACGGTCAGCGCCACCCACCCGGGGCGCAGCAGGAACCCGAGCCGCACGCCGTCCACGGTATGCGGTCGCCGCGCCGGCTCGGGGTTCACAGCCGCTCCCGGACCCAGGCGAGCAGGCCGGGCATCGCGGCTTCGATCATGGTGAGGGTCTCGTCGAAGCCGCGGTTGCCGCCGTAGTAGGGGTCGGGCACGTCGAGGTCGGCGCCGGCGTCGGGGTCGAAGGAGCGTAGTAGCCGGATCCGGTCGGGGTGGTCGACCAGGCGGCGCAGCGAGCGGGCGTGGCCGGAGTCGAGCGCCACGAGCAGGTCGGCGTCGGTGTGCTCGACGGCGACCTGCCTGGCCCTGTGCTCGATGGCGTAGCCGTGCCTGCGCAGCACGTCCTCGGTGCGCGGATCGGCCGGGTCGCCGGTGTGCCAGCCACCGGTGCCGGCGCTGCTGACCCGTACCCGGTGGTCCAGCCGTGCCCGGCGCAGGTACTCGATGAACACCTTCTCGGCGATGGGCGAGCGGCAGATGTTGCCGGTGCAGATGAAGACCACGCTGAGACTCTGTTGGCGTTTCACTGCTCCCGCTCGATCACGAACGTCCCGCGGCCGTGTACGACAGTCAGCATTCCACGTTCCACGAGCGCGGCGATGGCTCTGCGGACGGTCGGCCGGCTGACGCCGTAGACCTCGGCGAGCGCCTGCTCGGATGGCAGCCGGCTGCCGACGGGCTGATCACCGGAGGCGATGTCCGCGGCGAGGTCGTCGCGCACCTGTTCCCAGACGAGCGCCGGCCCGCCATGCTCGATGCGCCCGGACCGGTCACCCCATCCCATGAATCCACAGTAGACAGCCGATGACCTGCGTAAACGCTAGGCTACGTCAAGTGACGTCAGATGACGTAAGCTATCGTCTGTGTGGCAGTGAGCGGCGACCGTCAGCGAGGTGCCGGGCGTGGCCGGGCTGGTGTTCGGCGGGCGGGCGCACCTGACCGACGCGCCGCTGACCGGGGCTTACGTGCGGGTTGCGTGCGGCGCGATGGCGATGACGTTCCTCGCGCCTGCGACGTTGCCCCGGTGCCCGCGGTGCTTGACGGCGCACCGATGAGCGACGCTGACCCTGGCCGCACGCGACCGGCGCGCCTGATCCCCTTGCAGGAGCGCAGATCCGCGGAAATGCAACCGCCCGAGCAAGATCAAAGCGAACGATTGTTCCGTCAGGGCCCGGCGCGCGAGGGCGCGAATCGGCGCCCAGTCTGCCAGTGCATATGGTCAGGTGACGCCTCACGGTCGGGAATGCGGTGCGCCGTGGCCACGTTGAAAACCTGGTGAAGTGTGTGGAATGTGGTGATCAACTGCCCGATGGGCGGGTCGAGCTGGGTTATGACTATTGCACGAAAGACGCGTGCCAGGCAAAGCGGCACCGTGGGCTGACGATTACTGCGATCGGCGTGAACAAGAGCAGCGACGTATTGATCGTCGCCGACGAGAACGAGCTCGGCAAAAGGGCGGACGCCGGCGAGTTCGCCAAGAAGGACACCGGGCTTGGCGCGAACTACCGCGACCTCGGCGGCGCGCCCGAGCGCCAACCACAACAGGCACCACAGCCGGCACCACAGCCCCAGCCGCAGCCACGGCGTCGGCCGCTGCCGAGGCCGGCCTGGACCCCGGTGCGGCGGCCGTGGACCGGCGAGCAGGAGAAGATCGTGCGGCTCTACCACGACATGGGGCTGAACCCGGCGCAGATCGTGGAGCGGGCAAGCCACAACACGCCGCGGCTCGGCATCACCGCGCGCCTGGTGACCAGGATCCTGTTGGCCCCGCCTCGCAGGCGCTGACCGCGCCGTGGTCACTACGATCCGCGCGTGGCTGCGACCGTTGGTGAGGTGATCGCCGCGCTGGACGCGGCGTACCCGCCGCGGCTCGCGCAGGACTGGGACGCGGTCGGGCTGGTGTGCGGCGACCCGCAGGAGCCGGTACGGCGTGTGCTGATCGCCGTGGACGCGACCGCAGCGACCGTCGAGGAGGCCATCCGCAACGACGTGCAGTTGATCGTGGCGCACCACCCGCTGCTGTTGCGCGGCGTGCACGGGGTCGGCGCGGACACCGTCAAGGGCGCGCAGGTGCACCGGATGATCCGGGCCGGCACGGCGCTGTTCACCGCGCACACCAATGCGGACGCGGCCTCGCCAGGGGTGTCGGACGCGCTGGCGCAAACCGTCGGGCTGACCGTGACCGGGCCGCTGCAACCGCGGCCGGAGGCGCCGCACGAAGGTCTCGGCCGGGTCGGCACGCTGCGGTCCGAGGAGCCGTTCGGCGCGTTCGTGCGCCGGGTCGCGGATGCGCTGCCGGCCACCGCATGGGGCGTGCGCGGCGCCGGCGACCCCGACCGGCCCATCCGCACCGTCGCGGTGTGCGGCGGCAGCGGCGACTCGCTGCTGGACGCCGCCGCGCAGGCCGGGGTGGACGCCTACCTCACCGCAGACCTGCGCCACCACCCGGCCGACGAGCACCTGCGGCGCGGCCCGCGGATGCCGGCGCTGGTCGACGTCGCGCACTGGGCCAGCGAGCACCCGTGGTGCACGCAGGCGGCCGGGGTGGTCGGCGCCGCGCTCGGCGGTACGGTCGAGGTCCACGTCTCCACCCGCCGCACCGACCCGTGGACTGTTGCCGGAGGTACCTCAGCGTGAATGCGGATCCACGATGAAAGCGGACGCGTCGGTGCAGCGCCGGCTGCTCGACCTGGCCGAGGCCGATGCGGACCTGGCCCGCGTCACCCACCGCCGCCGAACGCTGCCGGAGCTGACCGAGATCGGCGAGGTGCAGGCGGCGCTGCGGTCGCGCAAGGACGCCGTGATCGCGACCGAGACAAGGGCCGGTGACCTCGACCGTGACGCGAGCAAGCTGGAGAGCGAGATCGACGCGGTGCGGGCCCGCGAGGACCGTGACCGCGGGCTGCTCAGGACCGGTGTCGGCGCCCGCCAGGTGACCGACCTCGAGCACGAGCTGGAGACGCTGCGACGCCGGCAGGGCGTGCTCGAGGACGAGCTGCTGGACATCATGGAGCAGCGCGAGGCGGCCGGCATCAACGCGGACAAGGCCCGCGAGGCACTCGCTGCCGCCGAGCAACAGCTCGGCGAGGCGACCCACCGCCGCGACCAGGCGCTGGCCGACCTCGACGCCGCCGAGCAGCGCCGCACCGCCGACCGGGCGGCGATCGTCGCCGAGCTGCCGGCCGACCTGCTCGCCCTGTACGACCGGATCAGGGCGCAGAAGGGCACCGGCGCCGCGCTGCTGCGCGCCCGGCGGTGCGAGTCCTGCCGGCTGGAGCTGGACCGCAGCGCGATCAGCGCGCTGCGCGACGCCGCGGCCGACGACGTGCTGCGCTGCGAAGAGTGCGGCGTGATCCTCGTCCGGACCGCGGAGTCCGGGCTGTGAGCGTGCGAGCTGCCCGGCGCAGCGGGCCGGCCGATCGGCGCCGTCGGACCGCGGAGTCCGGGCTGTGAGCGTGCGAGCTGCCCGGCGCAGCGGGCCGGCCGATTGGCGCCGTCGGACCGCGGAGTCGGGGTTGTGACGCTGGCCGTCATCGTCGAGGCCGACGGCGGCGCCCGCGGCAACCCCGGTCCCGCCGGCTACGGCGCCGTGGTGCGGGACGCGGCCAGCGGCGCGGTGCTCGCCGAGCGCGCCGAGGGCATCGGCATCACCACGAACAACGTCGCCGAGTACTCCGGGCTGATCGCCGGGCTGCGCGCCGCCGCCGAGCTCGGCGCCACCGACGTCGAGGTGCGGCTGGACTCCAAGCTCGTCGTCGAGCAGATGAGCGGCAAGTGGAAGGTCCGCCAGCCGCACCTGCAGCCGCTGGCCGGCGAGGCCGCGGCGCTGGTGCGGCGGCTGGGCCGGGTGCGGTTCGTCTGGGTGCCGCGGGCGCGGAACCGGCACGCCGACCGGCTGGCCAACGAGGCGATGGACGCCCAGGCAGGAGTGTCCCGGCCGGCCGCCTCCGACGCCGACGAGGAGCCGCCCTCCGCCGAAACGCCGTCGCTCGCCGCGGCAGCGCAGACCGCGCCGCCGGCGTCCTGGATCGGAGCCAGCGGCCAGCCCACCCGCCTGCTGCTGCTGCGGCACGCCCAGACGGAGCACTCGGCGGCCCGCCGCTACTCCGGCCGCGGCGACGTCCCGCTCACGCCGCTCGGCGAGCGGCAGGCCGAGGCACTCGCGCGGCGGCTGTCCGACAAGCACCCGTCCACCACCGAGGGCGTGGCCGCCGTGGTCACCTCGCCGCTGCGGCGCTGCGGCCGCACCGCCGAGTTGGTCGCCGCCGCGCTGGCCGCGCCACTCATCGTGCACGACGGCCTGACCGAGGTCGACTTCGGCGCCTGGGAGGGGCTGACCTTCGCCGAGGCCGCCGCGAGCCACCCAGAGCTGCATCCGCGGTGGCTCGCCGACAGCTCGGTGGCCGCGCCCGGCGGCGAGAGCTTCGACGCCGTACACCGCCGGGTCCGCCGCGCCCGCGACGAGCTGATCGCCTCGTACGGCGCGGCCACCCTCGTACTGGTCAGCCACGTCACGCCGATCAAGACGCTGCTCAGGATGGCCCTCGACGCCGGGCCGTCGCTGTTCTTCCGGCTGCACCTGGACCTCGCGTCGCTCTCGATCGCCGAGTTCTACCCCGACGGCGCCGCCGTCGTCCGCCTAATCAACGACACCTCGCACCTCCCACAAGGCGCCCGAAAACCGCGATAAGCCCGCTTATCGCGCATCCGCGCGCCCCGGAAACCGCGATAAGCCCGCTTATCGCGCATCCGCGCGGCCCGAAAACCGCGATAAGCCCGCTTATCGCGCATCCGCGCGGCCCGGAAACGCGATAAGCCCGCGTATGGCGCCTCCGGTGGCCCGGCGGCGCTACGCTGGCGACCCGCTCGGGCCCGTTCGGGTGGAGGTTTGCCATGCCGCGCAAGGCATTGCTGGTCCTGGTCCTTGCCGCCCCCATGCTCGCCGTTGGCACGGCGCACAATGCCGCACCGGCGGCGGCGGCGACCACGGCCAGCATCCAGGGGCCTGGGGCCGATGCCCATCGACTACGGCGGCGGCACGTACGCCAACGGGCTGTCCGGCGACGGGTCCACTGTGGTCGGCTACGCGTGGATCGACGGCTCCAACACCCGGCCGTTCCGCTGGACCGCGGCGGCGGGCTACCAGGACCTGGGCAACCTGGGCGCCGACACCAGCAACGGCCGCGCCTACGACGCGTCCTTCGACGGCTCCGTTGTGGTCGGGCAGACGTCCGCGACCGCCGGTATCACCGGGTTCCGCTGGACGGCCGGCAGCATGCAGGCGCTGCCCATGTGGCAGGCGCTGGCCACCTCGAACAACGGCACGGTGGCGGTCGGCATGAACCTGCGCTGGACCGCGCCGGGCACCGTCGACCAGCTCGGTTTCCTCGGCGGCAAGAACTACACCAGCGCGTT